>WNEY01004450.1_pt1 | contig 14400 bp, 12 predicted proteins | sample 5400531 | NCBI WGS metagenome assembly WNEY01 (sample SAMN13153338, study PRJNA577476) | soil metagenome | isolation source: 200 cm saprolite under Douglas fir tree site 1 | place: USA:California | collected 2015-04-18
CTACGCGCCGGTATCGTTGGTGCAGTACGGCCGCGGCTGCCGTCTTTCCTGCGATTTCTGTTCCATCCATGCCTTCTACAAGCGGCGCATGGTGCAGCGTCCCGTGAAAGACGTGGTTGCGGAACTCGAAACCCTGCCGCGCAGCCGGCCTGTGTTCTTCGTCGACGACAACCTGTTCAGCGACGTGCCGACGCTGACGCGCCTGCTCGAAGCGATTACGCCCCTTCGCGTGCGCTGGATGTGCCAGACCACGATCGACGTCACGCGCGACGAGCGGCTGCTCGCGCTCATGGCGAAAAGCGGCTGCATGCTCGCTACGGTCGGCTTCGAGTCGCTCTCGGAGGCCAACTTGAAGCAAATCGGCAAGAAATGGAATCTTCGCCGTGGCGACTACGCGAGCGGCATTCGCAAGCTGCACGACCATGGCATCATGATCTACGGCACCTTCGTGTTCGGCTACGACGACGACGGTCCCGATGCTTTCGACCGCTCGGTGGACTTCGCCCTGAAATCGGGCTTCTGCCTCGCGAACTTCAATCCGCTGACGCCTACGCCTGGCACCGCGCTGATGGCGAGGCTCAAGCACGAGCGGCGACTTCTGTACGACCGCTGGTGGCTCGACGCGCAGTTCCGCTACGGGCAGGCCGTCTTCACTCCGCGCCGCATGAGCCCCGACGAGCTCACCGAAGGCTGCTGGCGGGCGCGGCAGCAGTTCTACCGGTATTCGAGCATCGCAAGTCGCGCCTGGTCGCTACCCGGCCTGTACCTCAGACCTTCGCGCCTGGGCGTACTGATGGCTTCCAACATTGTTTCGCGACGCGAGATCCACCGCAAACAGGGCAGCCGGCTCGGGTCGGAGGAAGCGTTACAATCCGTGGAGATTGCTGCATGATAGACACGCCGATCGGGCCCAGCGTTCGACGCAGGTACTAATGGGCTTCCTCAACACTTGCCGGAGCAGCATCGAGAGTTGCGCGGGTGCCACGTGAAAGTGCTTGACCTCGAGCGCATCGAAGCGATCGCAGCGGATCCGGCTCACCGCACCGCGGCCGTGCCGGATGCGCCGCCGGACCTGTCGCTGCCGTTCATCCCCGAGGACCAGACGCAGCTCTATTACACGTCCGCCTATGCGATGCTGAGCCGTGCGCAAAAGGTGCGCTACAACCAGTTGTACGCCCTGCGCGTCAATGAATACATCATGATGCTGGAGCGCGACTTCGTGGAACCGGTCCTTACAGCCCTTCGTGGGCGCGCGCTGCAACGGGGCTCGCCGGCGTTGCGCAGGGCGCTCGAAGGCATGTTGGCCGAAGAGGAGCGGCACTATAGAGCCTTTGCCGCTCTCAACCGCCGCTGCGCGCCGCGAGACTACGAACGCACCGAAGCGCAGTTCATGCGCCTGCGGCCACACGAGCGGGCGGTGCTGCGCGCGATGCATCTCGGCGCGCGTTGGCTGCCGTTCGCGCTCTGGACGATCGTCGCCGTGGAGGAGTGCTCCATAGCCTTCGCGTCGTCGATGACGAGCTACCGTGACGGCGCGCTCGGGCCGCTGGAGCCGGGCTTCGTGGCTGTGCACCGCGAGCACGCGAAGGATGAGGCGCGTCATATCCACATCGACGTGCATCTGGTGCGTAGCTGCGTAGCCACGCTGCCGGCGGCGTGGCGAGCGCTGAACGCGAAGCTGTTCATCGCCCTCATGCGCGACATGACGTCGCCGAAAGCCGAGGGAACGGGCGCGCGGGTGGTGCGGCGGCTTGTGGCGGAATTTCCCGAGCTGGCGCCTCGCGAGCGAGAGCTGGTCGAAGGTTTGGTTGCCCTCAAAGATAGCGAGGAATTTCAAAGGAATCTCTTGAACCGGAAGCTTGCGCCGCTTGCCTTCGCGCTCTACGACGATGAACCGGCGCTCGCGAATCTTGGCAAGGTGCTGAGGGGTTATGAACGCCCCGCATCAGGCTGAAGAGCTGACCCGCGCGCTGCCCGCGGGCGCGAAACCCTCGGGTTATTCGCTCGCACTCAATTTCGTGCCGTTGTTGCACCTGCTGGCGGGTGCCGGGGTCGTGTGGTTCGTCGATGGTGCGACGGCGCGCGTCGGCGTTGCGCTGGCGTGGATCTACATTCTTCCCCCGCTCGCGGGTCGGATCGCGATTGCGCTGTTCGGCGCGCCGGAAGGCGAGAACCTCGGCCAGGAAGCGCGAGCCTACAAGGTTTGGTGGTTCCTGACCCAATTGCAGGTCCTGTTCAACCGCCTCGGCTTTCTCGAGGAACTGCTGCGCCTAGTGCCGGGGCTGTACCCCCTGTGGCTGAACTCCTGGGGCGCGCGGGTAAGCCCGGTCGTGTATTGGGGGCCCGGCGCCGTGGTCGTGGATCGGCAGGCAGCACGCGTTGCCCGGGGCGTCGTCATCGGCACGCGCGCGGTGATCGCCGGCCATCTCGCGGTGAAAGATTCAAGCGGCGCGTTCCGCGTCACACTCGCGCCTGTGGAGATCGGCGAAGGCGCGCTGATCGGCGCCTACGCGGGCATCGGCCCGGGCTGCAGGGTAGCGGCGGGCGAGGAAGTGCCCGCCGCGGCTTTTCTGCGGCCGTTCACGCAGTGGACGGGCAGCCGGCGCGTGAAAGCGGACCGCCCGCGGCCTGGCTGATGGAGCGCTCATCGCAGCGCGTGTACCTGCGCATTCCGGGCGCGCTCAACGTCGGCATCGCGCTCTCGGCGTACGCGGCGGCGGCATGGCTACTGTGGTTCGCTTCGCATGCTGAGCCACTGTGGCAGATGGCTGCGGCGGCGATCGCGTTCTCCTATGTCAACAACACCGTCTTTTCCCTGCTGCACGAGTCGGTGCACGGCATCTTCCATCCTCGCCGTGCGGTCAACGACTTTTTCGGCTTGGTTCCACCTGTACTGCCTGCTCACCGGCTGGTTCTGGTTCTCCGCGCCGCTCGGCTGCGCAATTTATCTGCTGACCGGGCCGTTCTTCTCGCGGCCGCTGTTCAAGGAGAGAATCGCACGCTTCTACGGGGCGGAACCGATGGTGGCCGACCTTGCGCGTACGCCTGCGCTGCGCATGCGCGGCGAACTGCTTTTCACGATCGCCTTCCAGGCGAGCCTGGTCTTGCTGCTGGATCTCACGTTGAAGGGCTGGCTTGCCTGCTACATTGCATTCGCGCTCAACTGGTGCTCGCTCCAGTATACCGACCATGCGTACACGCGCCGCGACATCCGCGAAGGCGCATCCAACCTGCAGGTGAATCCCCTGGTGCAGTGGATCTTCCTCAACTATCACCATCACCTCGCGCATCATCGCGATCCGTCAGTGCCCTGGATCCATTTGCCGAAGTTCGTGGATTTCTCCCAGCCGCGACCATCGTTCCTGCGGACCTACGCGAGGCTGTGGCTCGGTCCAAGGCGGACGAGCGAACCTCCCCCAGGGGCGCCGGACATGCGCCTCGAGCGACAGCTACTCTCTCGCCAGGAAATCAGCCGAGTTGGCGTAGAACAAAGGTTTGACTCGCCGAGGTGAGAGGAACTTCATCCCCGGGCGGATGAACGCTCCACTCGAGACCAGGACGCTGCTTTCTTAGCGGATTGATATTTCTTGTGTCGACCGAATCGCGGAAGAGTCCAAACAGCATGCCCTGCTTCTTGTACGCTTCTTTGGCGTAGATGGGGTTATACGTGAGATAAACACCCAACCGGGTCGGTGAACGCATGTGGGTCTTGAAGTCCCACATGCGTTTCCAGATTGAGCTCGTCCTGTTCCAGTGGTCGCGGCAATACCAGCAGGCCTCCGTCAGCTCGTCCGGCGTCATGTTCTTGGGCTGGAAGGCGGCGTGGTTGAATCGATACTCGGGATGCAACCACCACTTGCCGTCCCAGAGGAGGCGGCCCTAGCCTGTCGTATAGCGGGGTGGCCGGGTAGGGCATCAGAATATTGAATGCCGCGAAACAGAATTTGTGGTGCATGGCAAAGTCGAGCGTTTCCTTGATGGACTCCACCGTGTCGTAGTCGTGGCCCAGCGTAAAGGCCGCCCATGTTTGGAGATGATGACTTCGAAGGATTTCGCATTGCGCCTGGTACCCATCCCATCCCGGCCGCATCAGGTTGGATGCCTTTTTCATGGATTTGAGGTTCCTGGGATCGAGAGACTCGAAGCCGATCACGTTGCCCAGGCAGCCGCTCTCCTCGAGCAGGTCCATGAGCTCAGGGTCGTTGGTCATGTCGATGGAAGCCTGCGAGACCCACTTGATCCGCATGGGGATCAACTCGCGCAGGAACAGCTTGGCGGCCTCATGGTTGGAGAGAAAATTGTCATCGACGAAAAAGATGACCTTTCGATCCTGATTCTCGATCTCCGCCAGGACCTCCCCGGTCTCGCGTACGAAATTGGTGCGATTGAAGAACACGCTGATCGCGCAAAAGTCACATGCGAAGCGGCAGCCGCGCGAGAATTGCATGAGGGTGATGGGGAGGTATCCCTTGCCCTTGAACAGGTCTCTGCGCGGCTGAGTTCCACCGGGCTGAGGGACGCCTGGCTTTGCCCTGTAGATCCGCTTGAGATTGCCCCGCCTTGCGTCTTCTACCGCCTGGTGCCAGAGAAGCTCGGCATCCCCGATGTAGATCGAGTCGGCGTGTTCCAGACATTCCTCGGGAGCGAGCGTCGGATGGAATCCGCCCATGATGACCGGAACACCTCTTTGCCTGAACTCTGCGGCGATCTCGTAGGCCCGCCGAGCGTTGTAGATTTCAACCGTGATGGCGGCGAGATCCGTCTGCTCGTCGTAGGGAATTTCCTCGCAGCGGTCGTCATAGAGGACGCACTCCACATCCGGAGGAGTCAGACCGGCGATCACACCGAGCTGGAGCGGCTCCATTCTGCCTTCATCGACGTAGAGGCTGTGCTCCATGCGTCCGATATTGGGCTTGATGAAGGTGATCTTCATCATTCCGCCGGAAGAGGTTCTACAGTCTGGCTCAAGCCTTGCGGCGCTTGAGCAGCAGAGTCCCGAGAACGCCGAGAAGCAAGCCGATCACCACGCCCCCTGCGCCCCAGACCCAGCGCAGTCGTTCGACCGCGGCGAGGATGGGGTTGTCCAGGATGTTGAGGCCGATGTGGGCGTTCAGCACCTTCCACTTGCCGTCCTCGTTGATGGCGGTGCCGCTCCACCGCGTGTGGATCTTGATCACGCGCCCGTCCTTCAAGGTGTAGGTATCGGTGGAGCCGCCGCGGTTGATCCCGAAGCGTCCGTTGAAGAACTTCGTCAAGATGTCGGCCTCGGGCTCGATCTTCACGTCCTTGAGCAGCGATCCGGGCGCGTTGAACTGCTTGTCGATATAGCCCTTCAGCTCGCCAGGCGTAGTGACCACGTCCTGGTTCACCATTGTTACGGAAAAATCCTTGTGCAGGTAAGGCACCAGAGGCTCGAGCTGGCGCGAGTTGAACGCCTGCGTAAAGGTCTTGAGGAGTGCACGCAGCTCGTCGTGGTCCTTCTTGTCTTTTTGGTCATCGGCGCCCTGGGCTGCGCCTGCGACGAGCAGGCAGACGGAAAACATCCCGGCGATCAACTTGTTCATCACGCTTCCCCCTTTATCCGGAATCCTGTACGGTCGCCTCCGACGGCATGGCAGGCTCCCCATGCTACAAGCATACCGCCGAGCAAGTCGAGCAGGTGGTGTTGGTGCACCAGCACTGCCGCCGCGCAAAGCAGCAGAAACCAGGCCTCGAGGAGGCGGCGGGCCCAGGGCGGCGAAACCACGCGCAGCGAACCGAGGATCAGGGCGCTCCAGGAGACGTGCAGCGACGGCACAAGGTTGTGGGGCAGGTCGAACAGGTAGATCAGGCGAAACGCCGCCGCCTGGCCGGGCACTTCCGCCGGCCGCTCGAAGCCTAGCTGCGCCGGCAGGAGCAGGAACAGGAATCCCGACGTGATGACGGCAAACGCAAGGCGTTTGCAAAGTACGTTCAGGGCGGCTTCGCGCAGCGCGAACATCGGAAGAAAGAAGGTGACAAAGAGCGAAAGGTATACCCAGATCATCGCTGGAACGAAGGGCATCCCGAGCTCCCAGTCGAACCACAAGCGGTATAGATCGGCCCGTTGCGAGGTGATCCAGTTACAGCTGAGGTAGACCGCGAGAAACAGAAAAGTCAAGAACGCGGCCCAGCGCATCGATACCATCACATCTCGGCGCTCAGGCCGCAGTGTCCACCCGCCCCGTAGGTTCATTGCGCGATAAACGGGCAAGAAAAGCGGCGCGTGAGGAGCTTTGTTTCAGCGAATCTTGCGCTTTCGCGGATTTCCTGCCATCTCCTCCAGCACCGCGCACACCGCGCCGGTGTCCTCCTTTCCGAGCCCCATCGCCATCGCGGCGTTGTAGATCGGCGCGCTCGCCGCGAAAAGCGGCGTCGGGCATTCGAGCTCGCGCACGAAATCGCCGATGATGGTCATGTCCTTCTGCCACACCTCGTTCTTCATCGTCGCTTCCGAGTAGTTTCCCTTCACCATCATCGGACCTCTTATCTGGAGCATGCGCGAGCCTCCGGCCCCGCCAGCGACTACTTTCAGCACTAGCGCGGGATCGAGGCCCGCCTTCATGCCGAGCACTAAGGCTTCGGCGGCCGCTACGTTGTGAATGGCGACGAGCAGATTCGCGACGAACTTCATCTTCGAGCCGGCGCCGAAGGCGCCGACGTAGTAGTTCGCGCTGGTAAAGCCCTGTAGTACCGGAACGGTCTTGCTATAGGCGGCGCGATCGCCGCTTACATAGATAAGCAGGTCCTTGACGCGCGCCTGCGCGCCCGTGCCGCTCAAGGGGCAGTCGAGCAGGACCACGCCGCGCTTCGCGAGCACGTCCCGCGCGGCTTCCTTCACCGCGATCGGCAGGGTGCTCGTCTCGATCACGATCGTCCCGCGGGCGGCGGATTGCGAAAGCTCGGCGGCAGTCTGCGCCAGGGCGTCGGCGGACGGCAGCGAGGTGATGATGTTGCTCGCGCGTCGTGCGACTTCGCGGGCGCTTCGTGCCGCGATGCCGCCTGCGCGTGCGTGCTCGGCGCGCCGGCGCGGCGCGACGTCGAAACCGGCCACGCGGAATCCCGCGCGCGCGAGGTTCGCGGACATCGCCGAGCCCATGATTCCGAGACCGATCATTCCCACCGTTTGCTGCGCCATCTTTTCTTCTCCTTGCATTTTCCGGCCATTTTCCAGCACAACGCCGGTTTTGGGGAAGCTTCGCGCGGGGTTTCCCGGCGCGAAACCTTCTTCTCCAATGAACCGCGCGGGCGCCGCCGGTCTAACCGTCGATGAAGCGAAGAGATTTGCCTGCGCGCTGGCGGTACGCGACGGGAACGGGATTTGCTTTTTGCGCTGGGGAGCTGCCGGCTCGCTCGCGGAACGCTCCTCTGCGTGAGGGCGAAACTGCGGACTGGCGCGGCCTAAGCTGCCAGATCGGCCGCGATCGTTTCCGCAGCCGCGTCCGGCCCGGGCTTCGTCAGCGTTTGCGCGCGCGGCGCGTCGCATTCGGGGTCGGGGCCCGCCACGGCGCTTCGCGGAAACTTTCGGCGAGGAAGTCCAGCATCGCCGCCACGCGCGGCAGCCGATGCCGGTCGCGAGGATAGAGCGCATGCATCGGCAAGCGGTCCGCGCAGTGATACTCCGGGAGTACGTGCAGCAGCCGGCCGCGGCGGAGGTCATCGCCGACGATGAAGTCGTTCAGGTGGACGATCCCAAGTCCCATCAACGCGAGCTGCAACACCGAATCATTGTTGTTGGCGCTTAGGCTCGGCGTGATCTGAACCACCCGCCTGCCCGCGGGCGTGTCGAACGGCCACTGCGCGCGCCCGGGCAGGGTGAGAAGAATGCAACGGTGTTGCGTGAGATCGTCCGGCGTGCGCGGCGTGCCGTGGCGCGCGAGGTAATCAGGCGATGCGCACACGACGCGCTCGAAGTCGCCCAGTTTGCGCGCCACCGCCGAGGCGTCGGCGGGAGGTCCCGGACGCACCGAGATGTCGATGCCCTCTTTCACCAGGTCAAAGTCGCGGTCCTCGATGATCAGCTCGACCTGCACCTCGGGATAGCGCTCGTTGAAGCGCGGCAGCGTGGGCACGACGCAATGCGTCGCGACGCCCACGCCGATGTGCAGACGCAGCTTGCCTCGGGGCCGTTCGCGCGAGCGGCCCACTTCGTTCTCGGCGTCCTCCATTTCCGTGAGGATCCGCCGGCAGCGCGCAAGGAAGAGCTCGCCTTCCGCCGTCGTGGACAGGTTGCGCGTGGTGCGGTGAAGCAGCCGCGCGCCGAGCGCACGCTCGAGCCGGGTGACTAGCTTTGACAGAGCCGAGGGCGTCAGCTTCAGCTCGCGCGCGGCGGCGGAAAAGCCGCCCTGTTCCACCGAGCGCACGAACGCTTCCATCTCCCCGCGGTCGCCGATCCGGGCCATTTATGACTCCAGGTCACAGACAATATGCCAGCGCGCCGGATTGTATCCCAGGGTCGTTCCAGTAGAGTGCGGACGAACGAAGGGAGGGAACATGAACCGAGCCTTGCCTGTGATCGCCCTGAGCCTCTTGTCGGTGGCATGCCCATATTGCGCGTCCACCTCGCACGCCGCGGAAGGATGGCCGACCAAACCGATCCACGTCGTCGTCCCCGCACCTCCGGGCGGGGGAATCGATATCGTCGCGCGCCTGGTGAGCGGCTCGTTGGCCGCCGCCCTCGGACAACAGGTGATCGTGGAAAACCGCGCCGGAGCGAGAAACGTCATCGGGGCGGACTGGGTCGCCAAAGCGGCTCCCGACGGGTACACCCTTCTCGTGCTGAGCGACGCGTTCACCCTCATGCCGTTCCTGGAGCGTAAGCTCCCGTTCGACGTGCGCACGAGCTTCGCGCCGGTTTCGCTCCTCGCCACCCAGCCGCTCGTGCTCGCGGTCCACCCGTCGGTGCCGGCGCAATCGGTACCTGAATTCATCTCCCTCGCCAAATCGAAATCCGGCGCCCTGCCGCTCGGCACCGGGGCCATGGGGCATTACCTGGCGAGCGAATACATTAAGAAGGTCGCCGGTTTCGAGACGACGCATATTCCCTACAAGGGTGGCGTGCCGGCCGTGATCGATCTCGTCGGCGGACAGGTGCCTGCGGCGCTCACCGGGCAATCCCCGATGATTCCCTACGCGCGCAGCGGGAAGATCCGCGCGCTCGCGGTGACGACGAAGGCGCGCTCGGCGGCGCTGCCCGACGTCCCGACGCTTGCCGAGGCTGGCATTGCCGGGATCGACTTGTTCGAGTGGATCTTCATGTTGGCGCCCGTCAACACGCCGAAGGGAATCGTTTCCCGCCTCAATGCCGAGGTCGGCAAAACACTGGGCGCGCAGGAAAGCAAGGCGAAGCTCGCCGCGGGCGGATTCGAGTCGGCGCCGACGACGCCCGAGCGCCTGGGCGCGATGATCGACGAAGCGCTCGAGCGCTGGGGCAAGCTCATCCCGCAGCTGAGCATCCAGCCCGAGTAGGGCCAGACCGTGAAGTTTTCGGAGGTCATCGGCTCGGAGGAGCAGCTGCGCGCGATCATCGCGCCGCCGGCGCCGCGCGCGGTCGACAAGGAGCTCGCGCGGCTCGACGGACACTGCCGTGCGATCATCTCCCGATCGCCGTTCGTGTTGATTTCGTCCTGCGACGCCGATGGCAGGCTCGATGTGTCGCCGAAAGGCGACCCGCCGGGATTCGTGCAGATCCTCGACGAGCAGACGCTCGCGATTCCCGATCGCCCGGGCAACCGCCGCGCTGACACGTTCCGCAACGTGCTGCAGAATCCGCGCGTCGGCCTGCTTTTCCTCGTCCCGGGCAGGCAGGAAACGCTGCGCGTGAACGGCCGCGCCGCTATCGTGCGCGACCAGGGCCTGCGCGAGCGCATGGCCGTGAGAGGAAAGGTTCCGGAACTGGCGCTCGTCGTCTCGGTGGAGGAGGCCTTCGTGCACTGCGCGAAGTGCGTCCTGCGCGCTCGGCTCTGGGATCGCGAGCAGTGGCCCGAGGTCGCGGACCTTCCCAGCCACGCGCGCTGCCTGCTCGACCAGGCGAAACTCGCCGGGACGCTCGAGGAAGTCGAGACCTCGGTCCAGCGGAACTACAGGGAGGGGCTGTACTAGGTTTATCCGCGGCCGTGCCGCGCGTTCATCGCCGGCGCGTCGTGCGCGGGCTCCGAAGCGTCCTGATCTCATCGATGCGTCCTCCGCCCGCTTCTGACTCCTCGCAAAAATACGTTACCATCGCGCCCTCACCCCCGAGGGACCTAAATCAAAGTGGCTCGTTTTCTGGTCGGCGTCGACATCGGCGGCACGTTCACCGACTGCGTGGCGCTCGATCGCTCGGGCCGCATCACCGCGACCAAGGCGCCCTCGACGCCGGGCAATTTCGCCGAGGGCATGATAGCGGCGATGCGCGTGGCGGCCGAACGCCTCGGGCTTTCGTTCGAACAGTTCTGCGGCGAAATTGCGGTGCTCACCCACGGCACCACGGTCGGAACGAACGCGCTCATCCAGAGAAAAGGCGCGCGCGTCGGCCTGATCACGACGCGGGGCCACGAAGACGCGATCCACATCATGCGCGGCTCGCGCGGCGTTTCCTCGCGGGACATCGCCAAGGTGGTTCACTTTCCCTCGAGCCAGAAGCCGGCGCCCATCGTGCCCAAGCGTTTGATCGAGGGCGTGTCGGAGCGCGTCGACTGCTTCGGCGAGGTGGTCGTCCCGCTCAACGAATCCCAGGCGGAAGACGCGATCCGGCGGCTGGTGGAGCAGGGCGTCGAGGCGATCGGCGTTTGTTTTCTCTGGTCGTTCAAGTATCCGCAGCACGAGCAGCGCGTGAAAGAGATGATCGAAAAAATCGCGCCAAATCTTTTTGTCTCCTGCTCGACCGATATTGCGCCCAGGTGGGGCGAATACGAGCGCGTCACCGCGACCGCGTTGAACGCCTACATCGGGCCGGTGATGGCGAAGTATCTGGCCAATCTGGACGAACAGTTGAAAAAGTCCGGCTACCGGCAGCCGCTGCAGATCACGCAGTGCGGCGGCGGCTCGATCTCGGTGGACCGGGCGATCGAGTCGCCGCTCCTCACGCTCGACTCGGGCCCCGTGTCCGGTGTCACCGGCTCGCTCTACCTGGGGCGCCTCATGGGCTGCCCCAATATCATCACTACCGACATGGGTGGAACGTCTTTCGATGTCGGAATCATCTACGGCGGACAACCCGCCTACTCCTTCGTTTCCAATGTCGCGCAGTACGAATATTTCCTGCCCAAGGTCGACATCCAGGCGATCGGCTCGGGCGGCGGATCGCTCGCGCGTGTCGATGCGGCCGCGAAGACGCTCAGTGTGGGTCCTGAGTCCGCCGGCGCGGACCCGGGACCGGTTTGCTACGGCAAGGGCGGCACGATCGCGACCGTCACCGACGCGGACGTCGTGCTCGGCACCATCAACCCGGACAATTTTCTCGGCGGGCGCATCAAGCTCGACCGGAAGAAGGCGGTGGACTCGGTGCAGCGCATCGCCTCGGCGCTCGGCCTTTCGCTCATGGAAGCCGCGAGCGGCATCGCCAGGATCGCCGAGTTCAAGATGGCCGACATCATCCGCAAGACGACCGTGGAGAAAGGCTTCGATCCGCGCGACTTCGTGCTGTTCGCCTTCGGCGGCGCGGGCCCGGCGCATGCGGGCGTCTTCGCCCGCGAGCTCGGGGTGCAAAAAGTCATCGTCCCGCAGAAGGAGATCGCCTCCACCTGGTGCGCCTTCGGCGCCGCGTCCGCCGACATCTTGCACGTCTACGAGCAGGTCGACATCCAGGCGAGCCCGTTCGAGGCGGGGCGGGTGAACGCGTCGCTCCAGGCCCTGGAGAAAAAGGCGAACGAACAGATGGACCGCGACGGCATCGCCGGGCAGCGGCGGCACTATCAGTTCTCGCTAGACATGCGCCACAAGGGCCAGATCAACGAGGTCGAGGTGATGCTGCCGGAGAAGCGCGTCAGGACCTCGCTCTGGGGACCGCTGCACCAGCGCTTCTATGCGCGCTACGAGCAGTTATACGGGAGCGGTTCGTCCTACGGCGAGGCGCGCCTGGAGATCGTGACGCTGCGCCTGCGCGCCACCGCCGCGACGCCGCGGCCGAAGCTCTCGGCGACGAAAAAACTCAACGCGAAGATCAGTCCAAAGGCGGCGAGCGGCAAGCGTAGTATCTATTGGGCCGATCTGAAAAAAGGGGTGGCCACGCCGATTTACGACGGAGCGCTGCTTGCGCCGGGAAACCGCATCAGGGGCCCGGCGGTGATCGAAACGACCGACACCACGGTCGTCGTGCATCCGGGCCGATCGCTGAAGGTCGACGCGTTCGGGAACTTCGAAATCAATTTCGGAAAACAGGCATGAAAGTAAGCGAGATGAAGGATGCCGTCTTCGACGGCAGGAACATGGGCTACGTGCCGCCGAAAAAGCTTTCCATCTCGCCCAAGCTCAAGCTGCATCGAAAAGGCGCGAAGAGCATCGACCCGATCACCTACGAGGTGATCCGCCACAGCCTGTGGCACGTGAACGAGGAGCACGGCGCCACGATCCAGCGTCTGTCCGGATCGCCCGTTGCGATGTACGCGCTCGATCTCAACCCCTCGATCCTCACCGAGGACGGCGAGTTCGTGTACTTCGGGCCCTACATGCAGTACATGTCCGGCGTCACCGACACGCAGGTGAAGTGGGTCCTCGAATACCGCAGCGAGAATCCCGGCATCCGCGAGGGCGACATGTTCCTCGCCAACGATCCCTGGGTGGGCGCCGCGCACCAGCAGGACGTGATGCTGATCTGCCCGGTGTTCTGGAAGGGCGAGCTCTTCTGCTGGGTGACGAATTGCCTGCACCAGTACGACATCGGCGGCATCACGCCGTCTTCCTTCTGCGGCTCGGCCGAGAACGCGTTCGAGGAAGGCATCTGCATCCCGCCGGTGAAAATCGTGGAAGCGAACGAAATCCGCCGCGACATCGAGGAGCTGTACCTGCGCTCCTCGCGCAAGCCCGAGGCGGTGGCGCTCGACTTCCGCGCGCAGCTCGCCGGCGACCTCACGGCGCGCGACCGCGTGCTCGCGCTCGTGCGCCGCTACGGGCCGGAAGTCGTGAAAGGCGTGATGCGCAGGATCCTCGACAACGGCGAGCGCGCCTTCCTTGCAAAGCTCAAGCGCCTGCCCGACGGCGTGTGGCGCGAGCGCACCTACGTCGAGTGCTGCCGGCCGGGCGACCGGCGCACGCACCGTGTGATGCTGACGCTGAAAAAAAAGGGAGCCAAGCTCGTCTTCGAGAACGACGGCAGCGCGCCCCAGGACGGCGCCATGAACGCCACCTACTCGGGCTGGCGCGGCTCGATCATGGTGGCGCTCAACCAGCTCCTGTGCTGGGACCAGTACTTTTGCATAGGCGGGGCGCTGCGCCATGTCGAGTTCGATCCGACGCCGGGCACCCTCAATTGCGCCAACTTCCCGGCCTCGGTGTCCACCGCGCCGATTCAGGCGATGGAGATCTCGCTCTACCCGGCCTACAACGTGATCTCGAAGATGATCCACTGCGACCCCGAGATGCGGCGCGACATCATGTGCATCGGCGGCACGAGCCAGTGGCCGGCGACCGTATTCCGCGGCACCGACCAGTGGGGCGAGCGCTACGGCTACATTCTGGTGGACCCCATCGGCGGGGCGATCGGCGCCTTTGCCACCGGCGACGGCATCTCGACCGGCGGGCAGTCGCGGACTCCCATCTGCAAACTCCCCAACGTCGAGCACACCGAGCAGACGTTTCCGCTGCTCTTCCTCTACCGCAAGGAAGTCGTCGACTCGGGCGGCGCGGGCAAATACCGGGGCGGGCTGTCGGCGGAATCCTGCTTCATTCCCCATCGCACCGACGTCATCACGCAGGATACGCTGTCCTCCGGCAACGCCATCCCGACCTCGCCCGGCATGATGGCGGGCTACCCGGGCTCGGTGAACGTGTACAAGTTCAAGCGCGCGACCGACGTCTTCGAACGGCTGAAGAAGCGGCAGATTCCCACGGACATCGCGGAACTCAGGGGCGAGGAAGTCACGCTGCAGCTGCGACAGGAAAATTTCCAGCAGAAGCCCGAGGACGTCTACGCGGTGATCTGGTCGGCGGCGGGCGGGTTCGGCGATCCGCTCGAGCGCGATCCGGAAAAGGTGCGCGAGGACGCGATCGCGCAGCGCTCGGTGTCGATCGAGGCGGCGCGCGACATCTACGGCGTTATGATCGCACCGGACGGGCGTGTCGATGCGGAAGCGACGCGCCAGCTTCGCGCCGAGCGGCGCGAGGCGAACCGCAAGAAGGACGGGACGGTCACGCGGCTTTCGGGCAAGGTGATGAGCCACGCCACCGACAATCTCGACTTGCGGC
>WNEY01002141.1_pt1 | contig 14390 bp, 7 predicted proteins | sample 5400531 | NCBI WGS metagenome assembly WNEY01 (sample SAMN13153338, study PRJNA577476) | soil metagenome | isolation source: 200 cm saprolite under Douglas fir tree site 1 | place: USA:California | collected 2015-04-18
CTCGAGCGTGCGGATGATCGTTCCCTCCGAGCCGCGATCGGGGGCCTCCAGTCGAGGGGCCTGGTAACCCCATCGCCGACGGGCTCCGGTCGCACGAACGGACGGGTCAACGGCACCCGGACGGGCCGCACGAATGGCCGGGTGAATGGCCTGGCGGAAGGTCGCGTAAACGGCTTGACCACGGGCGCCGTGAACGGCTTGACGTTCGGCCAAGGCGCGACGAACGGACTCGTCAACGGGAACGGCTTCACGAACGGGAGGCGGGGTCGAAACGCGACTCTGCGAATCCCGCAGCAGCCCCACTGGTCGAGGTCCGTCGCAGGGATCGCGGCCGTCGTTGCACTCATGGTCATTGTGCCGATCCTCGCTAGCATGCTTTCTCCCGCTCCTGGCGCACCCTCGTCCCTCATCCGAATCGACGGGACCTTCGGCGACTGGGCGAACATGCGCCCGTACGGCCAATCCCTCTCCGACCCAACGAAGAATCCCGCCGTCCACCTCGTAACCGTCAAGGTCGCGACCCAAGACCGCGATTTGTTCATTTACGTCCGCGTCCAGGGCCTCATCTTCCAAGGATCGGGTGTGAATGAAACGGATAGCATCTTCGTCTTCGTGGACGAGGACAACAGCCGAAACACAGGCTACCCGATCGGGGACCTCGGGGCAGACTCCCTCGTTGAGGTCTACGGCTGGCTCGATTTGACCGTCGTCCGCCATGGCGTCACGTCGTTGGTCTTCAACGAGACCGGCCAGATCCGATCGAACGACTGGCACCGATTCATCTCGAGCGGCTCCGCGGACGCCGCGTTCAACGGTCAGGAACTCGAGATCCGAACGAGTGCAAAGGATCCTTCCAAGGCACGCGTCCTCGTGTACGCCGCGGACAACCTCGGGAACTTCGATCCGGCGGACGGCTCGATCCGGGCGACCCTCCCCACGGTCATCGTGGGGCAGCACACCGTCGCCCAGGATATCGTGGCGTCTCCGAAGGTCCCGTTCCTTCGAGTCAGCTTCGCCCCGATGGGAGGCGTGACTCACATCAACAGCCTCAACGTCACTCGCCGCGGAACGTCGGCGGACCCCGTCGACTTGGCGCTGTACCGGGATAACGGGAACGGCGGTCTCGACGCGAACGACACGCGGCTGTCCACCGGCACCTTGGCGGGAAGCACGCTGCGGCTCACCGTCAACGAAGACGTTCTCGTCCCGGTTGTGTATTGGGTCGAAGCGCAATGGACCAATCGCACGCCGACAACGACTTTCGGCCTCGTCGTGACGGATGTCACGTCGAATGGAACGGCGAGCTTCCGTGCTCCTGAGACCGGCCTCGTCTACCTGGGGGCGGCACCAACGAGCCTCCGGGTCGACGGCGCATTCGGGGACTGGCAAGGCAGGCCCTACGGACAGGACCTTCTCGGGGACGTCGTGAACCGGACGGGCTCCTTGGCCTACGACGCGAACGTAGATCTCTTGGCCACCGCCGTCGACGTCGGGACGAACTTCACCGGCTACGTCCGGGTCGATGGACGAATGCTTGGTGGCCAAGACGTCGCGACATCCCGGGTCCGGACGTATCCGTCAATTCCGTCCAACAACACCACGGCTCCGAGCCCCGTCGTGCGGCCGCAGGAGGGCGTGGACGTTGTGTATGCCTACATCGACGCCGACAACTCCTCCGCCACCGGCCTCTGGGCGGACATCGGTGGTCGGATTTACGGGCTCGATTACGCAATCGCGGTCGTCGGCAGGAACGGCGTCGTTAACTCGAGCGGACTCTACACGTTCGGTTCGAACCGGACAAACCCTTGGAGCCCGATGGGTCCCATCGCTGTCGCCCTTGACGCGCACCGGATGGAGTTCGCGGTGAATGCAAGCATCCTCAGCTTGACGCCCGGACATCGGGTCGTGTTCTACGCATCGGACTGGCGACTCGAGTACGACCTCGCGCTTCCCGATGTGGCGATCGCCCAGTTCCCGATCACGATTCAAGCCGCAACGAACGTCGTGATCAACGAGGCCTCGCCGCAGCCGAACCCGGAATGGGTCGAGCTTGCAAACCCGCTCGCGAACTCCGTTTCCCTGAACGGTTGGACGCTTGAGGTCCGCAGCGGCGGCACCTGGACGACGGTCTTCACATTCACGACCCAGGTCTTGGGCCGATTCGGTTCCGGGTCGGAATACCTGCAGGTCAATCTGCCCGTGAACGCGCTCCCGAACGGGAATGCCCGGGTTCGATTGCTGCAGGGCACGACCACGATCGATCAGACTACGTATCCAACGCGCGTCAACGACGGGCAGTCGTGGTCTCGGTTCATAGATCCGGTGACCGGCGTGCCGATGGACACGAACAGCGACAACGTGGACTTCTACGTCTCCGCCCTCCCCTCCCCGGGACAGGCGAACGATCAGAACCGGCCCACGATTCTCGTCACGAAGGCGGCGAGCCGTGCCATCGCGGCCCCGGGCGATCTCATCACGTACACTCTTCACTACGACAACACAGACACGGGAATGGCCAAGACGGTCTGGGCCAACGACACGTTGCCCGGCGGCGTTCAGTACTCGTCGTCGAGCGTCCCCTTCAACTCGGTCTCCGGCTCGACGTACGGCTGGATCTTCCTCAACGTGATGCCCGGCGTGCATTCGTTCACCGTGACGGCCCAGGTAACCGCGACCGCGACCGATGGGCAAGTCTTGGGTAACGTCGCGGCGCTGGACTACACGGACCAGTTGTCGCGGCCTCTTCCCGGAAGCCGCGCCTGGGCGAACACGACCGTGTCCCGGCCGACGATCACCGTCGTCAAGACCGCGACGCCGTCCGCGGCGAGGCCCGGTGATCTCGTGACCTTCCGCATTTACTACAACAATACGGGATCGGCGTCCGCGGGGACGGTCACAATCAAGGACAGCTTGCCGATCGGCATGACGTTCCAGACCGCGAGCCCGGCTCCGACGTGGACGAACGGTCGGACCTTCTTCTGGAACTTCACCAACGTCGCCCCGGGAGCCCACAGCCTCACCCTCACCGCGCGGGTGAACGCGACCTTCACCGGCTCGCTCCTCGTCAACTGGGCATTCCTGAACTACACGACGACGAGCGGTTTCTCCTTGATTGGAAGCCTCTCTTCGGCGATCGTCTCGATCCCTGAGCTCTCGGACATGATGTTCGTCGCCCTCGTGCCGTTGATCATCTTGGGATTGAAGGTCCGTCAGCAGCGCCGCGAAAAGGAATAGAGAGTGGCTGACAGCGTTCCATGGATCGGCGGCCGTTAGAACGGCACGGTTCGTCGTCCACCACAAGGATGGACGGCTAGCGTACCTAGGTCGCCGACCCAAGCCCTCCTCAAAGGAGGGCAGGCTTCCCGCGGGCTCGCGCACCGCAGTACCGCAGGGAACGTGGGCGGGCTTAACTTCCGGGTTCGGGATGGGACCGGGTGTATCCCCGCCGCTTTGGCCGTCAAACCACTGCTGGCCCGGCCGAGGGGCCCGCGCATATTTCAGGATTTCGTCTGTGGCCACCTATCGGCCTAAGCCGAGGATCGCGATCAGCAGGTTCCCGACGAAGAACGCGAGGACGAAGCCAACAAGGAGGGGAACCATGAACGGAGTCTGCGGTGTCACCCACGCACGGTCCACGCCTGCCGCACGCAAGCGAGCCAGGTCCTCTGTTGGCGGCGGCCCCCGTTTCGGGTACAGGACGAGGACGTGCTCTCCGTCGTCTCTGACTTTCTCCATGAGCCAGGTGTGCGCGGGGAATGGGTCGATACGGGCGCGGTATCCCAGTAGCGCTTGCGGGAACGCGAGGTCCCGGCGGAGAGCATTGGCGATGAGCAGGCCGGCCGGGACCGCAAGAGAGAGCAAGGCCGCGTTCACCCAGACGACGAGGGAGAAGGGGAACACAGCTCGCAGCACGGCCCCGAACGTCGGATCGACGGCGAAGAGCGGAAACGGGGCCGCGTCCGGGTACGTCGGCACGAGCAACCCGAGGGCGATGAGCGCTTTCGTGTCCGCGCCGCCATGGAGGACGCGGAACCGGTAGAACGCCTGATAGACCACCACCATTGCGGGCATCGAGTACAGCTCGAGGACCCCGGGCGGCCATTTCGAGCCCGTCGAATAGACCGCGGCCGCCGGATACACGAAAAGGCTCAGGGCGAGGAGGAAGAGCAAGAGTCTCGCGGGCCGCAATCGGAAGCCGTCTTCCCCGAACAAGGGCGCGCCGAAGAAGATCGCGTAGAAAAGGATCGCCGCGGACCCGAGGAGCGACCATGCGGCCAGATCCGTCGGTTGCAGGACCAGTTGAACCGCGAGGACGACGATGCCGATGGAACCGAGCGCGATCCACACCGTGTCGCGGACCTTTCGCGTCCGCAGATCTGCGATCGCGGCAACAAGGAGGAACCCACTGCCGATTGCGAGTCGCGCGGTCGCGAACTCGTCCACGCCGGCGCATCGGGGCCACGTTATTTCAAGCGTTCCACGCGCCCGGACGGCATCGCGTCCTTCCCACGCTGCCGATCGCGAGTTCGGCGTGGTGCCGTCTCTACCACCAACGCGCATCTCCGATTTGGCTGAGGACCCACTCTTGGTCCCCGAACTCTAGCGTTTCGGCGAGACACCGTCCGATCGCGTGGTGCATCCCTTCATGGCTGAAGATGTGGAGCATGACCCTCCCCCAGTCGCCGTTCGGCGGGCGAAATCCGCGTGCATACGCGTCGCCGAGCTCCCACAAATGTACGACCGTGGTGCTGCGGTACTCCCCCGAATCGCGATCAGGAAAACCGAACGTCACGGCCGCGCGGAGGAAACCCGCACGTTCGGATCGTGCGATCCGCTCCAATTCCGGTTCTGGGACGTCGGACTTCCAGAGATGGAATACCCACGATATTCCGCCGTCGTGCAGCGGATAGATTGCATTTCCGTCGGACCTTTTACTCACGGTTGTTCGCCGAGTGAATCGCGCTCGGGAATATCCGCTTTCTAGTTTTTTCGTCTCTCGAAGGGCGGAAATACAGACGAATCAACTCGGTCGCTATCTGGTTATCAACAAGTGACTGACGACGCTACGACTAAATAGACCCAAGGAAATAGGGCCGCGCACCGGAGGGCTTTCGGCCTCTTTCTCCGGGGGACAGCGATGATGGAACCGCGTCGGATGAAGGTCAAAGTCTGCCTCGTCGGGGAGCACGCGGTCGGAAAGACGTCCCTCATCAAACGGTACGTCCTCAATGAATACGACGACCGGTACATTGTCACCCTCGGCGCGAAGGTCTCGAAGAAGGAGCTCGCCTTCACACCCAAAGGCGGGGATTCGGTCCAAATGGACATGACGATCTGGGACATCATGGGGTCCAAAGGCTTCCGTGAGTTGCTGCGGGAAGCATACTTCCACGGTGCCCAAGGGATCCTCGCCGTCGCGGACATCACGCGTTACGACACGCTGGAGGACCTCGACTCTTGGGTCGAATCCGTGTTCCGCACCGTGGGCGAGATTCCCGTGACGTTCGCGATCAACAAGAGCGACCTGAAAGACCAGGCGGCTTTCGGGGAGGAGCAAGTCAAACAGGCCACGGAAGCCTTCGAGGCGCCGCACTTCTTCAGCTCCGCGAAGACGGGTGAGAACGTCGAGGTCGTCTTCAAGACGCTCGGCGAGCGGATTGCGAAGAGCGCGTCGAAATCCGAATCATAGGGCGGACCGACTCGTCCGCGGAAATCGGCTCTCAATTGCTTGGGCTGCGGATTGCTCGGCCCCTGCGCCGCCATAGGCTCAAGTAGCGGCCCATCCTGCGCTCGTCCGTGTCCGTGCTCGCGCCGGCCTCGGGTTCCGTCCGCATCCACGTTTCCCGGGACCTCGGGCTCTTCGACGTGACGATGGCGGCCCTCGGCGCAATGGTGGGCGCTGCGATTTTCCTCCTGGTTGGCGCGGCGTATGCCGTGTCCGGCCCTCTCGTCGTCGCGAGCTTGGCGGTCGCGGCCTTAGTTGCGGCCCTCGCCGGCATGGCCTACGCGGAGCTCGCGTCGGGGCGCCCCGACGCGTCCGGCGGGGCCTATGTCTGGGTGCGGAGCGCGCTTCCCGAGCCGAGCGGCTTCTTGAGCGGATGGCTCTCGTGGGGTGGCCACATGGCCGCCTCGGCCATCGGCTCCCTCGGGCTCGGCGTATTCCTCGTGGAACTCGTGCGTCCGTCGGACCCATTCACGTTGTTCGGGCCAAATCCGATTGAGGTCAGCCTTGTCGCCCTCGTCGTCTTGGGCCTCTCCGCGATCTTGCACTTCGGCCGAATCCACCTCCCGACGCGAGCCATCGGCCGTCTCACCTTGGGGAAGATCCTCCTCATCGTTTTCCTCGCGGTGATCGGGATCGCCTCGCTCATCCTGCCAGGTCCTCCTCGCGGCTTCACGATCAGCGGGCCCACGACGACCCGCCAATTGATGCTCGGCGCCGGGGTCCTCTTCATCGCCTTCCAAGGGTTCGAGGTCGTCGCTCAGCTATCGGATCAGGTCAAACGGCCCGAGGCGGCCGTGCCGCGCGGCATCTTCCTCGCGCTCCTCCTCGCGCTCCTTCTGTACGCCGGGTTCTTCGTGGCGATCCTGGGCAACGTGCCCGCGACCGACTTGGCTGGATGGCCTGCCTGCCGTGCATGCGTCGGCGGTTCCGAGGACATGGTCCTCGTGAGCATTCCGAACTTCTTAGGCCAGCCGTACGTGCGAGAGGCGTTCCTCCTCATTGGCATCGTATCGATGTACGGGGCGCTGAACTCGAACCTCACCGCCGCGATCAAGACGTCGTTCAGCATGGCCCGCGACCGGCTTCTCCCGAAGGCTTTCGGGCTGATCGGCGGGCGCGAGGTGCCTCCGGCGGCGGTGGCCCTCACGTTCGTCGGCGCAGGCTTCCTCGTCTTCCTAACGATCGAGACGATTGCGATCATCGCGAGCCTCGCGTTCCTCGGACTCTTTGCGTTCGTCCATGCGTCCGTCATCGCGCTCCGCCGGCGGGAGCGCCGGAGCGGTCCAGGATTCCGTGTCCCTCTCGTTCCCGCAGTGCCCATGGTGGCCATCGCCCTGAACCTCGCCTTGGGTGCCGTGCTCTGGAACTTCCCGGCCCGCCAGGATTCGCTGATTCCTCCCGGAATCCTTGCGACGTCCCTCGGAGCCCTCTGGCTCGCAGTAGGACTCGCCTACCATTGGTTGGCACGGGGACGCAGGGGCCTGGAGCCTGCGGCGGCGGTTCCGGACACCGAGGTGCGCGACATCTTGACCAGCTCGGAAGAGCACGTCGAACTCGAACGATACCGCGTTTTCCTCCCGCTTCGCGAATTCGAGGATGAGCACCTCGTCGAGATGGGCGCGCGGATCGCACGGGCGCGGAACGCGGAGCTCGTGCTCCTGCACGTCGTCGAGATTCCTCGCAACCTACCGCCAAAGGCGATCCGGTTCCGGTTCGTCGACGACCGGATTCACGGCCTCCGACGCCTCGCAAAGATCGGGGAGCACCTTGGCGTCGACACCCGACCGGTCGTGAAGATTGGCCACAAAGTGTACGAGATCATCTTGGACACGATCCGCGAGGATGCGGTGAACCTTCTCGTCATGGGTTGGCGCGGCGAGCGGGTCGAGGGAGACCGCCGTGTGCTAGGAAGCAACATCGACTACCTCATCGAGAACGCCCCGTGCGACGTCATCGTCTTCAAGACGCAGGGGCTTCGCAAGCCTCTGCGGCGGATCGTCGTGTTGACGAGCCCGATCTGGAGCCTCGAAGGCATCGACGACCTCGCCTTGATCTTGGCGGAGGCCGACCATGCCGTCGTCGAGGTCGTCAGTCTCGCGAGCGACCCTGCGGAGGCGGAACGGCTGAAGCAACAAACCTCACGCTTTGAAGGACGCGCCCAGGAGCGTGGCGTGACCGTCGAGCCGAAGATCCTCTACTCGACCCGCTGGGAATCGGAAGCCCTGCGAGAAAGCGCGGAGGCTTCCCTGCTCATGATCCGAGCGACCTCACCGGGAGGATTGAGGAAGTTTGCGTTGAGTCCCGTGGAGGATCGGATCGTCAAGCTTGCGAAGTGTCCCGTCCTCATCTTGAGGAAGGGGACGTGACCGAGGCCCGGTCGGTCTAGACGAGGGTCACGTCGACCGTCTCAACGCTGCCGACTCCGGGGATTGCCGCAAGGGATTGTTCCAGCTCGTCGGATCCGCCCTCCGTATCCTTCACGACCGCGATGGCAAGGATCGCCACGAGCCCAAACGCGACAGGCTGTTCCTTCATCTCTCGGACGAAGCCCCCCAAGGCTTTCCGGACCCGTGCTTTGATTTCTTCGAGGTCCGTCTCCGGATCCTCGGGCATGATGCGGAACGTGACGGCGACGGTCCCCATCAACACACCTCACGGGCCCAGGAACGAACAGTTCGGGCAGCGGTAGGCCACGGATTGGTCTCGACACCGAGTGCACCGGCCGATTTTCGCGGTGCCGCAACTCGGGCAGGGGAAAACGGTCGTCCCCTTACCCGCTAACACGGCCCCGCAGGACGTGCAGCGACTCTCCGACCGGATCACGATTTTGGGATAGACTCGGTCTATAAAACATTGCGCACAACGGTGAATCTATATCTATTGATACGGATAATTATCGGGCCGGTTCCTTCCGGCGCGGTCTCGGGGCCTCGAGTTCCGTAAAGTTTATTACAAAGGCCCGATTCGGTCCTTGGTCGCATGTCGCCGCTGCCAGCCGGAGGGCCCGTAGCTCAGCTAGGTAGGATGGCGAACGAACCGTCCCTAGAAAGAGCATCCGGCTTTTAGCCGCGCCCCCAAACGGAGTGCGGAAAGAAACCGGGTGGTCCGGGGTTCGAACGGGCCCTGCGGACAGCGCGGGTCCCCGAAAGTCCCCGCGGGCCCGTACGGCTCACGCGCGTGGCATGCCAGGTGGAAAACGGTCGGTTGCCCAGGGAGGCCCCCCCTTGAGGTTTAACGTATTGGAGCATCAGCTCGTACCAGAACATCGCCTCGTCGCCGAGGAAGAGGCGGACCGCGTCTTGAAAGCGTTGAAGATCACACGGGACCAGCTCCCGAAGATTCGGAAGAGCGATCCCGTCATCCAGGTTCTCGAAAAAATCGAGGGGCCCATCGACGAGGGCCGCATCATCCGCGTCACGCGGGTGAGCGGCACCGCGGGCGTATCCGAGGCATATCGTCTCGTCATCGGGAGGTAGAAGCATGCGCGAACTCATCGACGCGTTCTTCAGAGAACGCTCGATCGTGAACCACCACATTGCGTCGTTCAACGACTTCCTGCCGACGATCGACAACCCGAACTCCCGAATGCAGCGAATCGTCGACAACCTGCGTTCGTCCCCCGAGGACGAGCGCCGAGGGATCATCCGCCTGGACGAGGACCGGACGGAAGGTGACGTGATTGAGATCCGGATCGGCCGCAAGCGGGACGATCGCGGGCGCATCGATCTCGAGGCGAAGCCGACGATCACTCTTGGCTTGCCCGTGGTCAAAGAGGCGAACGGGGCGACGCACCCCCTCAATCCAATGGAGGCCCGCCTCCGGAACCTGAACTACACGGCACCGATCTACCTCGACTTCACCGTCGTCGAGAACGGCATCGAGCGGGAGCCCGAGCGGGTGCACATCGGCAACTTCCCGATCATGGTCAAGTCGAAACGCTGCCTCCTCTACAAGGAGAACATGGAGACGGAGGGGGAGCTCAATTCCGACGAATACCAGCGAAAACTCATCGAAATGGGCGAGGATCCGGTCGATCCTGGTGGATACTTCATCATCGGCGGCACGGAGCGGGCCCTTATCTCGCTTGAGGACCTGGCGCCGAACCGAGTCCTCGTCGAGTTCAACGAGCGCTACGGGCGGAAGGTCGAGGTCGCGAAGGTCTTCTCGCAGAAGGAGGGGTACCGCGCCCTCACGCTCATGGAGAAGAAGAAAGACGGCCAGCTCATCGTGAGCGTGCCGACCGCCTCGGGCCAGATCCCGCTGATCATCTTGATGAAAGCTCTCGGCATGGAGAAGGACGAGGACATCTACAACGCGGTCGTCTCGACCCCTGAGATGGCCAACATCGTCTACGCGAACATCGAGGAATGCCAGAACAAGAAGGTCTACCCGCCGAACGGGATCTTTTCGCGGGACGACGCGATCAGTTACCTCGAGAAGAAGTTCGCGACGGGTCAGGCGAAGGAATACCGGATCAAGAAGGTCGAATCCATCCTGGATCGTTCCTTGCTCCCGCACCTGGGCGACACGCGCGAGGATCGAATCAAGAAGGCGATCTTCCTCGGACGGGTCGCGCGGACGGTCCTCGAGCTCTCCCTCGGAATGCGGCGGGAAGACGACAAGGACCATTACGCGAACAAGCGGCTGAAGCTCGCGGGCGACTTGATGGAAGACCTCTTTCGGGTCGCATTCGCGAACCTCGTCAAGGACCTCAAGTACCAGCTCGAACGCTCGTATGCGAGACGGCGCGAGCTCAAGATTTCCTCGGCGATTCGACCGGACTTGCTGACCCAGCGGTTGCTCCATGCGCTCGCGACGGGCAACTGGGTCGGTGGCCGCGCGGGTGTGAGTCAGCTCCTCGACCGGACGTCCAACATGAGCGCGCTGAGCCATCTGCGCCGGGTCACGTCGCCGCTGACCCGGTCGCAGCCGCACTTCGAGGCCCGCGATCTGCACCCGACTCAATGGGGCAGGCTCTGCCCGAATGAGACCCCGGAAGGGCAGAATTGCGGGTTGGTCAAGAACTGCGCCCTCGTCATCGATGTATCCGAAGGGTTCCCCGAGGAAGAGGTCAAACTCCTGCTGGCGGACCTCGGGACGAAACAGGTCAAAGGGCAACAGACGCAGCTCACCCGGGTCTATGTGAATGGCGACTTGGTCGGCCTTCACGAGGATCCCCCCTTGCTCGTGTCCGAGATCCGCGAACGCCGGCGATCGGGCCTCCTGAGCCACGAGGTGAACGTCCGGCTCGATGAGAACATGGGCGAGATTATCATCAACTGCGACGAGGGGCGCATTCGCCGCCCGCTGCTCGTCGTCAAGGACGGTCACATCGTCTTCTCCCGGAAACACGTGGACGAGCTGAAGATGGGCCGCCTTCGATTCTCCGACCTCGTGCGCAACGGGATCGTCGAATGGATCGATGCGGAGGAGGAGGAAGACACGTTCATCGCTCTCTATCCGTACGACGTCCCGAGCCGTTGCAAGGAGTGCAAGCACCCCCTTAGCCGGAACGACGTTACGTGGGTGAACATGGGGAGCCGGGACGAGGATGCGGAGTTGGAGTGCGCCCACTGCCACAAGACGTTCCGCGTGAAGGCGGCGATCACGAAGGAGCACACCCACATCGAGGTGGACCCGCTGGTCATCCTCGGCGTCGCATCCGGCGTCGTCCCGTACCCGGAGCACAACTCGTCTCCGCGGGTCACGATGGGCGCGGGAATGGCAAAGCAGTCTCTCGGCCTGGGTTCCAGCAACTACCGGCTGCGACCGGACACCCGGAGCCACTTGCTCCACTATCCGGAACAGCCGCTCGTCCAGACCGCCTCCATGAAGCACATATCGTTCAACGAGCGCCCCGCGGGTCAGAACTTCGTCGTCGCGGTCATGTCCTACCACGGGTACAACATGGAGGACGCGATCGTCATGAACAAGGCTTCGATCGATCGAGGCCTCGGCCGGTCCTCGTTCATGCGCACGTATCGCGCGGAAGAGCGCCGGTACCCCGGCGGCCAGGAGGACCACTTCGAGATTCCTTCCCCCGATGTCCGGGGGGCCCGGGCGGACCTATCGTACGCGAACCTCACCCCGGATGACGGACTCATCTCGCCCGAGGTCCTCGTCCAAGGCGGGGACGTATTGATCGGCAAGACGAGCCCGCCCCGGTTCCTCGAGGAGGAAACCGACTTCCTGACGCCGCAGAAGCGCCGCGAGACATCCGTTACGGTCCGCCACGGGGAGAGCGGGTGGGTCGACTCCGTCATGTTGACGGAGAGCGAGAACGGCTCGAAGCTCGCGAAGGTGAAGGTCCGCGACCTCCGGGTCCCCGAGCTCGGCGACAAGTTCGCCTCCCGCCACGGGCAGAAGGGGGTCATCGGCTTGATCGCGGCGCAGGAGGACTTGCCCTTCACCGCGCAGGGGATCATCCCGGACCTGATCATCAACCCCCATGCGATCCCGTCGCGCATGACGGTCGCGCACGTCCTCGAGCAGATCGGCGGGAAGGTCGGATCCCTCGAAGGGCGATTCATCGACGGAACGCCCTTTAGCGGCGAGCGCGAGGAAGCCCTTCGCAAGGGCATGGAGGACAACGGCTTCCGGTCGAACGGGAAGGAGATCCTCTACGACGGTCGCACGGGCCGCATGATCCCGGCCGAGATCTTCGTCGGCGTGATTTACTACCAGAAGCTGCACCACATGGTCTCCGGGAAACTCCACGTGCGTTCGCGCGGACCCGTCCAGATCCTCACGCGCCAACCGACGGAAGGTCGGTCCCGCCAAGGCGGACTGCGGTTCGGCGAGATGGAGCGAGATTGCCTGATCGGCCACGGGGCCGCGATGGTGATCAAGGACCGCCTCCTCGACGAATCGGACGGCACGATCCAATATGTATGCGGGAACACCGACTGCGGCCACTTCGCGATCAAGGATCGCAAGGGGAACCTTCGATGTCCCGTGTGCGAGAATACATCGAAGATCTACCCCGTCCAGACGTCGTACGCGTTCAAGCTCCTCCTTGACGAGCTCCTGTCGTTGGGCGTCGTCATGCGTTTGCAGCTGGAGGACATGCGATGATGCCTTCGATGCGGGGGGTCACGAAGCGAATCCAGTCGATCAAGTTCGCCCTCCTGAGCCCCGACGAGATCCGCCGGATGTCGGCGACGAAGATCATCACGGCGGACACGTACGACGACGACGGCTTCCCGATCGACATGGGCCTGATGGACTCCCACCTCGGGGTCATCGAGCCCGGTCTCCGCTGCAAGACGTGTGGCGGAAAGGTCGACGATTGCCCCGGTCATTTCGGCCATATCGATCTCGCGATGCCCGTGATCCACGTCGGATACGTGAAGGACATCAAGAAGCTCCTGCAGGCGACGTGCCGAAAGTGCGGCCGCCTCCTCCTCACCCGCCAGCAGGCGCAGGAGTACATGGCGGAGATGGAACAAGTCGAGGAGCTCGGCGGCGACGTGACGGAGGTCGGTTACGTCACGAAGGAGACCGCGCGGGAGGCGCAGAAGCGCCAGCGCTGTCCCCATTGCGGTGAGGAACAGGGGAAGGTCACCCTCGACAAGCCGACGACGTTCCGCGAGGACGGACACAAGCTCACGCCGAAGGAGGTCCGAGAGCGCCTCGAGCGGATCCCGAACGAGGACCTCCGCGTCCTCGGGATGAATCCGGAGGTCGCGAGGCCGGAGTGGATGGTCTTGACCGCGCTGCTCGTCCCGCCCGTGACCGTTCGTCCGTCGATCACCCTGGAGAGCGGAGACCGCTCGGAAGACGACCTCACGCACAAGCTCGTCGATGTCCTGCGGATCAACCAGCGTCTCCGCGAGAATCGGGATGCTGGCGCGCCCCAGCTCATCGTCGAGGACTTGTGGGAGCTCCTTCAGTACCATGTGACGACGTACTTCGACAACCAGACGTCGGGCATCCCGCCAGCCCGGCACCGGTCCGGACGTCCGCTCAAGACGCTCGTCCAGCGGTTGAAAGGCAAAGAAGGCCGCTTCCGTTCGAATCTGTCCGGCAAGCGCGTGAACTTCAGCGCCCGGACCGTGATCTCCCCGGACCCGATCCTATCGATCAACGAGGTCGGTGTCCCGGTCGAGGCGGCCCGCGAGCTGACAGTCCCCGTCCACGTCCAGTCGTACAACCAGGAGATCGTGAAGCAGTGGGTCAAGCGAGGTCCGACCCCGCTCGGTCCCCTGGGAGAGTATGCGCCGGGCGTGAACTACGTCATTCGACCGGACGGCCGGCGGATCCGTGTGACGGAAAAGAATGCGGAAGTCGTCGCGGAAGCCGTTGAGATCGGCTACACGGTCGAGCGGCAACTCGTGGACGGCGACATCGTGCTGTTCAACCGGCAGCCCTCGCTGCACCGGATGTCGATGATGGCCCACGAGGTCCGCGTCATGCCCCACAAGACGTTCCGTTTCAACCTCGCCGTCTGTCCGCCGTACAACGCGGACTTCGACGGCGACGAGATGAACCTGCACGTGCTGCAGAGCGAAGAGGCGCGCGCGGAGGCCCGAGTCCTCATGCGCGTGCAGGAGCACATCCTCTCCCCGCGGTTCGGCGGCCCAGTCATCGGCGGCATTCACGATCACATCTCCGGCTCGTTCCTCTTGACCCACAAGGAGAGCAAGTTCACCCGGGAGGAGGTCAC
>WNEY01002142.1_pt1 | contig 14390 bp, 13 predicted proteins | sample 5400531 | NCBI WGS metagenome assembly WNEY01 (sample SAMN13153338, study PRJNA577476) | soil metagenome | isolation source: 200 cm saprolite under Douglas fir tree site 1 | place: USA:California | collected 2015-04-18
CGCGACCCGGTCGGCGGCCGGGCCGACTGGGTGGGCACGGCCCTGATCACCGCGGCGCTGACCGCGCTGATGTTCGCGCTGATCCGCGGCAACGCGCTGGGCTGGGCGAGCCCCGCGATCGTGGCCCTGTTCGCGACCGCAGCCGTGGCCTTTGCCGGGTTCGTGATATGCGAGCTGCGCATCGCCGCCGCGCCCATGGCCGACCTGCGCCTGTTCGCCCGGCGCAGCTTTGCCGCGACCGGGTTCGTGGCGTTCGCGATCTCGGCGACCGCGCCCATCGGCTGCGCAGTTGCTGGCGGCCAAGAACACTAGGCCGATCAAGTCTCGACGACCGCGCCGGCGACATCTTCGGGTCCGACAAGGAATTAGAGGAATTCCTGGCCTTCAGCTACGCCGACCGCCACCGCGACCTTGCCTGACCGCTCGCGGTGCAGCCGCTCATCCTCTCCTCGACACCGGCGTCGCCTCGTTACCGCACCGGCGGAAGCTCACCGGGCCGCTGGCCACGCGCCTGATCGGTCGCGAACCCCAGCGAAGTTCCGATTCTGCGATGAGGCTGTCGCCCGCGGTCGCTTGCCGGCGCACTTGACGTGTGCTGGTCTCGTCATGACCACGAGATTTCAGGCAGTGCGTCCCCCTGGTCCGCGTCGCGCGGTGGCTGCCGGCTACTTGCCGGGACTGCGGGTGAGCGGGAAGCCGCTGGCGAGGTAGTCAATGGCGTGCCTGATGCGGTCGAGCCGAGCAGGCTCCCGCTCGCTGATCCGGGCGTGGTCGAGAGCGGCCAGCACGGCGCCGGTGAGCGCGCCGGTGAAGATGCGGGCCTCGAAGTCTCCGCAGTGGCCCAGCCGTTCGGCGATGGCCCCTGCAAGGAGTGCGACTGTCCGCCGGATCTCGTCGAGTTGCGCGGCATGCAGTTCTGGGACGGCGGCGATGAGGTCGCGGCGTTCTTGCTCGTCCTGGCGGTTCATGTGCGCTAGCCCGTCCCTGATCGCCCGGTCGAGCATGGTGGGCACCCCCAGGTCAGCGGGCTGGACGGCCAGGGCGGCGAGCATCGTGGTGTCCAGGTCGTCAGAGAGGACGACGCGTTCCTTCGTGGCGAAGTAGCGGAAGAACGTCGCCGGAGATATCTGGGCCGCGGCGGCGATCTGCTCGATGGTGGTCTGGTGATACCCCTGCTCGCGGAAAAGTCGGAGAGCCTGGCTTCGGATTGCTGCCCGGGTCCTGGCCTTCTTCCGCTCGCGCAGTCCGGCTCGTGACCCCGAATCCGCCCGGATATCAGCCGACATTGACAGGTCCCTCCCGCACGGCGTCTTTTGCCGCGAGGGAGCGTGCCGGGGGCTTGCGGGGCAGGACGATGACCGCGAGTACGGCGGCGAGCCCGCAGATCACGGCGGTAGTGGCAAGCATGAGATCCATGCCATGAGTGAAGGCTGCCTGTATCTGGCCCAGGTTCCCGTTATGGCCGGGGGCCCGGGCGGCAGCGACGCCGGCTGAGATGCTGTCGCTGATGGGCGGTGGCCAGCTCGGGCGACCAATTGCAGGCGCGCGTTCGGCAGGGCCTGCACCAGCCGGTAGGCGGTCTCGATGGGAACAACGGCATCGGCGGGGTCGGCGAGCAGAAGCACGGGGGCCCGGACCAGCGGCAGGGCGGAGGTCAGATCATCCAGTTCGTGGAGCAGGGCACGCTGCTCGGCCAGGAAGGTGCGCCACAGCCGGCCGTGCTCGCGGCTGGCCTGGGCCCAGATCTGGAAGTTCACGTGGTCGTCTGGCGCGGGCGGGTGGCCGCGGCGCCTGGTGATCGCGGCGAGCTTGGCGCGGCCGATCCACGGGGTGAGCTGCCAGGCGATCAGGGCGCACAACGGCCCGGCGGCCGGCGCGGCCAGCAGCTTGTCGACATAGCCCAGGCAGCCAGGGCCGACGCTGGCGAGCAGGACCACCGCCTCTACCCGGTGTTGTGCATGGCTGGCGACCGCCAGGGCCACGCCGCCACCGTAAGAATGCCCCACTAGCACCGCACGCTGGATACTGCGGGCGTCAAGCTCGTCGAGCACCGCACGGGCCCCGGCAGCGAACCCGGCGGCTGGCAGCGGGTTTGAGCCGTACCCGGGGCGGTCAGGTGTTATCGCGTATAGCCCGGCGGGCAGTCGCTCGGCTACCTGCTGCCAGTCCGCGGCGGAGCCTGGCTGCCCGTGCAGCAGCACCAGCTCATGGGTACGCATCGGCAGACCGAGACCGGCGGCGAGTTCGGTATCAGCAGACATTGCAGGCCCCGCTCATGACGGACGTGAGGGACGGCGCCGTAGCCACAGCAAGACCAGCCATCCGGCGGATGCCACGAGCCAGAAACTGGCCAGGCGGTACAGCAAGACGGCGGCGAGTGCCTGGCTGGCGTGCAGGCCGGAGGCTATGAGCGTCAGGCCGAGCGTCCCTTCGGTGAGTCCGAGGCCGCCCGGTGTGAGGTTGACGCTCTGCGCGGCGACGCCGGAGCCGTAGATGAGCAGCAGGAAGTGCCACGGCACTGTCGCGCCGGCCGCCTGGATGCTGACCGCGAGGACGCTCGCGTCGGCGAGCCAGTTGGCCATGGCCAGGGCGGTCACCATCATCCAGCCGGACGGCGGAAGCCTTAGCGAGCCGAGCCGCTCAGCCGAGCCCTGGGGTGCCCGCTGCAGGCTGCTGGCGAGCCGGAGAGACAGGCGCGACCCGCGCTGCAGCGTCCACGCGATCGGCCGTTTGAGCGCGCCGCGCAGCCGCGGCCGGCGGACAGCCGCACCTGCGGCCGCCATCGCGGCCACGGCGAGCACGCCGCCGGGCGCGGCCACCGCGGCGATCACGATATTGCCGGATGACAGCGCGCCCCCTGCAAGCACGAGGGCCGCCGCGGCGAAGGAGGCCATGCCGCCGGCGAGCAGCGCCCAGCCAGCGAGCGGGGCGTCGGCACCCTGCCCGGTGAACCGGCGGAAGGTGTAGGCCGTGCCCAGCCAGGAACCAGCGATCGGTACCGAGACCGACAGCGCGTTGGCCGCGTAGGTCGTGGCCAGCATCGGCCGGATGCCGATGCGGGCCCCGCCGGCCGTGAGCAGCTTCCGGAACATCACCGCGAACGCGGCTACCGACCCGGCCTCTCCCGCGGCCGCGACCAGGATCCAGATCCAGATCCCGTGCCGGTGACCTAGCAGCGCGACGGACTCCGTCAGCGCAGGCCAGCCGGTAACAACAGCGGCCACCACCGCAGCGAGGGCGACGGCGGCGGCGGCCGCGCGGGCCAGCTCCTTCCAGGCCCGGCGCCGGACAGCCGGAGTGGGAAGCCGGCGAGGTACTGGGGTGATGCCCGGACAGCGCCGCCCTGACAAGTGCTCGCCTCCGCGCGCGCCGGCTGCCGCGAGCCTGGTCACGTCTACGTGGCGGGGGCCATGGCCGGCCGGTGCCGCACGGCACCAGTGCTCGGACGTGGCTCTTGCCAGCTCAGCTCCCATGGCTGGCGCTCACGGCACGCGGACCGGGCCGGCAGTGACCGGGGCGGGCTCCGGCTCAGTGTCGATGCTCAACCTGGGCAGCAGGCGGTCCAGCCACGCCGGGATCGACCAGTTAGCCGGGCCGATGAGGTGCATGACGGCCGGGACGAGGACGCTGCGGATGACGAGGGCGTCGACGAGAACGGAGAAGGCGAGTCCGAACCCGAACTCCTGCAGCTGCCGCTGGCCGCCAAGGATGAACGATCCGAAGACCAGGATCATGATGCCGGCCGCTGCGGCGATGACCCGCCCGCTGTTAGCCTGACCGGTTGTCATGGCCAGGTGGTTGCGCCTCCATGCCCCGCCAGCCGCGGCGGTACCGTCACCGTGACCGGCGCGGTGCAGGCGATGCCATTCCTCCTGGATCCGGCTGACCAGGTACACCTCGTAGTCCATGGACAGCCCGAATAGGACGGAGAACATCAGCACTGGCAACCAGGCATCGATCGGCCCGGTTCCCGACAGCCTGAGGATCGAGCTGCCCCAGCCCCAGTCGAACACGGCATTCAGCGCGCCCAGCGCGGCGCCGATCGACAGCAGGTTCATGATGGACGCCACCAGGGGGATGAGCAGGCTGCGGAACACGGCCAGGAGAAGGACGAAGGCCAGGAGCACCACGACGGCGATGAACAGCGGCAGCTTGTCGGTGAGCACGCGCGAGAAGTCGATGTTTGTCGCCGTCGCCCCGCCGACGTGCACGGCCAGGCTGGTTCCCTTTTCCGCTGCCGGGATCAGGTGATCGCGGAGGCGGGTGACTAGCCCGATGGTCTGCCGGGCCTGCGGGCTGGTAGCGGGATACAAGGCGGCCAGCATCGCCTTCCCGTTAGGGCTGGTCACCGGCGAGGTCACCGATGCCACCCCCGGCATGTGGCCAGCCGCGGCCACGAGGTGATCGAACGCCGTCGCGTCCGCGGGTGAGCTGATCCGCCCGGCAAGCTCCAGGGGGCCGTTGAATCCAGGGCCGAATCCCTGAGCCAGGGTGGTGTAGGCCTGGCGGGTAGTGGAGCCTGGCGAGCTGGTGCTGGCGTCGGAGGTGCCGAGGCGCAGCCCGAAGATCGGCAGGGCAATGACGGTCACCGCGGCCAGGGCGCCAACGGCGGCGGCGATTCTGCGGGACTCGATGAACCTCGCCCACCCCAGCCAGAAACCCCCGGCGTCCTCCGCAACCACGCCTGACGCCAGCTTCTGGCGCTCCCGGCGGGACAGGACCTTCGGGCCGAGGAATCCGAGCATGGCTGGAAGGAACGTCAGCGATGTCGCCATCGTCAGGGCCACGGCGATGACGGCCGCGACTGACAGGCCGTACAGGAAGCCGACGCCAAGGAAGAGCTGGCCGAGCAGGGCGACGCACACCGTGATGCCGGCAAATAGGACTGTGCGCCCGGACGTGCGCGCCGCCTGCGCCGCCGCATCCTGACATGACAGGCCGGCCCTGATGGCGCTGCGATGCCGGCTGATGATGAACAGGCCGTAATCCACGCCGACGCCCAGGCCGATCAGGACTGCCAGATCCGTGGCAATAGCCGGGACCTTGAACAGGTGCGTGAGCAGGCGTATCACCGACGTCCCGATTACAAGGGCGACACCCACTGAGGCCAGCGGCATCAGCGACGACAGCATCGCCCCGCCGAACACGACCAGCAGGATGATCAAGGCCGCGACCACCCCGACGCCTACCGACAGCCCGGTGCTGCCGACCTCGGAGTTGCTGACCGCCTGGCCGCCGACGGAGATGCGGACGTCACTCCGGTCTGCCGACTCCGCCGCCTTGATGAGGCGGGTGGCGTCGGCCTTGGTGATGTCCGCGGTCTGCTTGTGCCAGGTCACGGTCGCGAACGCGATGGTGCCGTCCCGGCTGATCTGAGCGGCGCCCCCCGCGGCGTAGGGGCTTCCCACTGCCTCCACGCCGGGAACTCTGGCCACCTTGGCGAGGGCTCTGGTCACCGCCGAGCGGACCTGCGCCGAGCGGACGGTCGCGCCATGGGTGGCCTGGATCACCACCTGGTCACCTTCCCCGGACGCCGCCGGGAAGTTTGTGGTGAGCAGGTTCACCGACGCCTGCGAGTCGGTGCCGGGAAGGCCGAAGCTCATATTGAACCTGGACCCGAGCCCGATGCTCAGGAGCAGGATTGCGGCGAGGGCAGCCAGCCAGCTGCCGACTACTAGCTTGCGGTGCGCGAAACACCAGCGGGCTATCTGAGACATGGCAGAACCTCCGGATGTGGCCGGCGGACGTTCATCGCACCAGCGGTACTGATCCAGGTCAGCGCCTCGTCAGCCGCGTGGCTCGAGCCAGGCCGCTGAGCGGGCCCATGAGATGTATATTATGAGAGTGCTATTAATTGAGAGTACTCTCATAATATGGCGGGGTCAACACCCCAAATCGAAAGGTCAGGCAGTGCAGCAGGACTCCCGGACGGGTCGCTGAGGCCGTAGGGACTCACCGGCGGCCGCAGGCATCGGCTGGGGACCGCGGCTGCCGTCCTCGTTCGCAGGGTCGCTAGACCAGGCCTGTCTGGCCGCGCGGGATGGCCTTCTGGCAGCTGGGCCGGCCGGCCAGGGGACTCGGGCTGAGTCAGGGACGGCAGCCCAGGGCGCGGAGGCGCAGTCCATCTGCCGCGGCGTCCCGGAGTCCGAGGCAAAAGCCCGGGGCGATCGCTGCGTGCTGTCGGCGGGCTCGGTGTTCGCGTGACCGATGATGAGGCCAGGCCGTGAGCGTCCGGGTCGCTTAGCGCGCTGGCTTCCTGCTCTTGCTCGCCGACCGCGGAGTGGGAGGCTTGGGGCGACCGCTCGCGGCAGGACGGCCGGCGAGCGGGAATCCGGTGGCGAGGTAGTCGATAGCCTGACGGATGTTGGTCAGCTCGGCCTGATGGGGATCGCCGGGCCGGGCAGGGTCCTGGGCGTCGTCGAGAGCGGCCAGGACCGCTCCAGTTAGCGCGCCCGCGAAGACGCGGATCTCGAAATCCACGGGGGAGCGGCCGAGACGCCGGGCCAGGGCATTAGCGAGCAGCTCGACGGTTCGCCTGACGTCGTCGCGCTGGGCGGCCCGCAGCTCGGGGACGGCGGCGATGAGGTCGCGTCGCTCTTGCTCATCGTCGCGTTCGAGCTGGGCCAGCCCGCTTGTGATCGCCTGGTGCAGCGCGGTGAGCACCGGCAGATCGGAGGGCTGGGCTGCCAGCGCGTCGAGCATAGTGCGCTCAAGATCGTCGGAGAGGACGACGCGTTCCTTGGCGGGGAAGTACCGGAAGAACGTGGCCGGCGATATATCTGCCGCCGCGGCGATCTGCTCGGTGGTGGTCTGGTGGTACCCCTGCTCCCGGAACAGCCGCAGGCCCTGAGCGCGGATCTCAGCGCGCGTCCTAGCCTTTTTCCGCTCCCGCAATCCGGGCGGCGGCGGGCTGGCGGAGCCGACTTCAGCGGACATCAAATCGCCTCGTCCTGCATGGCGTCGCCACTTCAGACGGAGGGCGGGTCACGCTGATGCGGGCAGAAACCATGACGGCCACAGCACCTGGCAAGATGCCGACGGCGCCCACGGCGAGGCTGCACACGCGCCGCGACCACCAGGACCCGCTGGAAGCCAGCCCCGCAGTCATAAGAGCAAGGAACGGCGCCGCGAGCCCGGTGCAGCGCGTTCCTCCGCCCGCGGGGGTCAAGGCCCCTCCAGATCTGATAGTGGTCTTAAATGAGAGTAAAGGCACGCCACGCGGGCTAAGAACGGCGGGCCGGCAGGGTGCTGGGACGCAGGCCAAGGCCCCCGTGGGCTGCCAGCCGCCACGCGCGTGCTCCCACGTGTCCTGCTACATGGCAGGAGACGGCCGAACTCCACCGCTCGTCATGCACTTTCGCTAATGAGGTACCTCAGGAATGTAGTATCGCGGTGATTGCCGCCAACTGAGCACCGGGGTAACGATCATGGGTGAGGCTTCTGCGCCGGAGCAGACTGGACTGCTGTATCTGTCGGTGGCCTACCGCGTCCGGAGGGTCCTCGACCAGCACATGACGGCCAGCGGCCTGTCGCTGGCTCGGTCGAAGGTGCTGGGAGTTCTCGCCCAGAACGGCGCGCTGCGGCAGGCTGCGCTCGCCCAGAAGCTCGGAATGGCGCAGCGCTCGGTCACGCAGGCGGTCGAAAGCCTGGCCAGGGACGGGCTCGTCGGGCGCACCGCTGATCCGGCTGATGGCCGCGCCAAGCTCGTCAGCCTCACCGCTCAGGGATCCGCGGTTCTCGCAGCGAGCGCCGGCACGGGCGAGCATGTGCTCCGTCAGATCTTCGGTTCCCTCGACCGGGAGCAGCTGGCCAGCCTGGAGGAACTCGTGAAGGTCATCGACGGCGCCGCTAATGGTGCCGAGCTCAGGACATCCGGGCAAGAGTTCTAGGCGGCAGGCGAGCAGCCCCGGCTGACGCGCGAGCGCTGCTGGCGTGGCCGAGCCGCAGCTGTCTTCTATGCCCGGAACCAATTGCTGAGGTACCTCATGGAGTCGTGGTAGAGTCGATGAGGTACCTCAGCAATCGTCCTAAGCAAGGAGCAGGACTCATGGATCACCGACCTGTCGTCGTCATTACTGGCGCCACCAACGGCCTGGGCAGGCTTGCCGCGCTGGACCTAGCGCGGTCGGGCGCCCACCTCGGGATCATCGCTCGTAGCCGGGAGAAGGGCAGCGAGCTGTGCAAGGAGATCGACGCTGCCGCGCCAGGTACCCCCGTCGACCTCTTCATTGCCGACCTGGCCTCCTTGCGCGATGCCAGCAAGGCGGGGCAGGAGATCGACGCGCGCTACGCACGGATTGACGTGCTGATCAACAACGCTGGGTTGCACGCGTTCTCCCAGCGCGTCACCTCTGAGGGACTCGCGGAGATGACCGCGGTCAACTACCTAGCCCCATGGGCGCTGACAAGCACTCTCCGGGACAAGCTCGTGAGCTCTGCCCCGGCGCGGGTCGTCAACGTCGCCTCGCAGGCCGCCCGGGAATCCGGCAGCATCGATCCCAGCGCCGATCTCGCGACCACCGTCGGCTACACCAGGCGAGAATCAGTAGCCCTTTACGGCAGGTCGAAACTTATGGACATCATGTTCACCCAGGAACTTGCCCGGAGGCTGGCCGGCACAGGTGTCACCGCGAACTGCTGTAATCCCGGATTCAACACCACCGGCCTCGGCCGAGAGTTGCCGCTCGCCGGAGTGCTCGAAAGAACACTCAAGACTTTGCGGATCGGAGATCCACGCCGAGGTGCCGGGATCATAGTGCGCCTCGCGACGGACCCTGCCCTCGCGGAGGTTACAGGCGGCTACTTCTCCGTCAAGGAAGCTGCACCGCTGACTTGTCCGGAACCGGGCCGCGGTGAGCAAATTCAGGCCGAACTCTGGGAGAGCACAGCACGCCTTGTCGACGGAATCCTCTCCCGGACTGGATAAGCGTTACTCCTACAAAGTCCTGGTCGGACGGCGGATAAGGGGCAGCCGGGATCGCCATGCCGGAGGCGTCGTCGGCATGGGCCTTGATGTCCTCGCTGATGTCGATGCGGAAGAGAGGGACAATGCACCATCATTCGTCGCGTTCAATCTTGGTGCTCACCTAGCGCCCAAGATTTAAACTCCTCATCGGCCCTTGGGAAGTGAGAGCGCACAGCCTTAAGCACTGCGCGCTCACAGGAGCCGACGAGGCCACGACCCGGTGCGGGATGCTCGAGTTCGCCAACGTGACCGTCGGCACGGCTTCGTTGTTGCCGTAGCCGGAATGCTCGCCGTTGCTGATCTGCTGCGGCATCTCCACGACGCCTACGAGTATTCGGTCATTGGCGTTGACCTCCGCACTCCGTCCGATCACCAGGCCGTCGTGAATTGCGCACCGTGCCCGTATTCTGCATCCGCGTTCACGCTGGCGCAGAGGAGAACCCCGGTCTTCACGTGACACGAGTGTGCGATGTGGCTCGCCCGAGACAGCGCCAAAGTTATACAGAACTGATTGATCTGGCGTTCGCGCCACGATCAGCCACGCCCCCTGGCCAACGAACCGATTCGCCGATCGGTGCCGCTGAGTTGGTGAAACAGGCTGGCCCCTAGACCGCTACCGTGGCCCTGTGATCAGCCAGCGAGTGCCCGGTGGAGTGGTGCACAAGCTTCCCGCAGACCTGCGCAAGGCGCTGATCGCCAACCCGACGGCACTCGATGCCTGGAAGGACATCACGCCTCTGGCCCGAAACGAGTTCATCTGCTGGGTCGAGGATGCCAAGCAGAAGATGACCCGAGAACGCCGCATCCGCCGGACCCAGGAGGAGCTGGAGGAAGGCCAGCGTCGGCCCTGCTGCTGGCCAGGGTGAAGGCACCGCGAGCGCACCGGCAGATAGCGACCAGCGCCTCCGCCGGATACCGAACGTTCCATCCTGCGCCAGCGACGAGCGCCACGGCCGGCCCGGGAACGGCGCGAGAATCGCGATATGCGCCGCCGGCTACCTCGGGATCGCTCGGACGCCGTAACACAGCGTTAGACGGCGACCGCGACTGCCGCCCTCTGAGTTGCCGTTCGGCTCGGAGCCCGACCATTGGTGCTCGTCAGATACTCGCCGAGGCCAAGGCGATGTGGCGGTGCGGACCCTGCGGGCGTTCCTGGATGACCGGGACTCACCTGGACGGCCGAGCGAAACCCCAGGTGCCAGCCGCAGGGAGGGCCTTTGACTGCTCAACAAGAGTCTCCGCCGCGTCGAACCGGCGTGCCATCGAGAGTCAGTCTGTGAGGCTGAGTGCCAACTCTTAACGTCCAGAACGACGGTCAACTGACGGTCAGATGATCTTGAAGGTGACGCCAGACTGATCAGAAGCTACGCCTGACCTGCTACTTTGTGGAGCCCCCTTACGGAATCGAACCGTAGACCTTCTCCTTACCATCGATCCACGGGCTGACGCTGTAGCCATCTGCGATGACGCAGCCCAGGTCAGGGGCGGTGCGCGTTGCTGTCGGCCAACTTATCTGGTCATCACACGCGGCCCCGGCGGCCCGGACGCCGCGCCCCCTGGCCGGCGCCCTGGCCGCAGTCTCCCCGACCTCCGGTCACGCCGTCCAGCCGCCGCCGCGCGGGCGGCGGCGCAATGGCCGACCGCCAGGGCACCACGCTGCAGGCGCCGGCCGCGGCCAGGGCCCGGCACCGGCCAGGCAAGGCAGCCGCAGGCGCGCTGCGCAGGCTGGCTTACCAGCCCACCGTCAGCCTGGCCGGCCAGCGCAGCCTGCACGGCCGGCGCCGGGGAAACCAGCCCAACGCGCTACCGCACCCGCCAGCACCGCACCCTCCCGCCAGACCCAGCCCCGCAGGCCACCAGACCCGGCCTCGGCACCCAGCGCGACCTGCCCGGGGTCGACCGGCTTTGCCGATGAGCGCGTTGCCTGCACGCTTGGATGCACCGGCGTGCGCCCGATGACGGGTGTGCGGGGTTATTTCGGGGGAGCGGGCAGGGCTGGCAGATCTGTACGGCCTGACGAGTTGGCGTTCTGCTGGCGGCGAGAGTGTTCCGCTGGGTTCATCCTGGTGTGGTGACGACTGTCCGGCAGGCTAGGCCCGAAGACGAACCGAAGCTCAGGGACATCGATGCGGCCACGTGGACGACTGGCGTTTCGCCAGCTCTGCCGCCATCCGCCGATGCGGCCTTCTTCGGCGAAAGGACAGCGCCCGCCGATGTACTGGTCGCTGAGACCGGCCGTGTGATAGCCGGGTATGCGGCGCTCGGCCAGTCACTCCCCCTGACGTCGCACTCCCATGTGCTGCAGATCCGGGGGCTGGCGGTCCACCCGGCCCGCCAGCGCTGCGGGGTGGGGCGCCGGCTCGTGGAAGCCTGCATCGAGCAGGCCCGCAGCCGGGGCGCACGCAAGCTGTCGCTGCGTGTTCTTGGTGGCAATGTCGCGGCCCGCCGGCTCTATGAGTCGTGCGGCTTCACGGTCGAGGGAGTCTTGCGTGAGGAATTCTTCCTCGGCGGGCGGTACGTCGACGACGTTCTGATGGCCTGCATGCTGGATGCGGCCGCTGGCCCCGGGGGATGACCGGCGCGGGGCGACAATCCCAGGATGGCAGGCAGGCCGCCGCCGAAGATGAGCGGCCGCAGTTTCCTGCGTTTCATGGCCGAAACGGCGTCCGGACGGCTGAGGACGCTTTCCAGGCCGCGCTCGCGGAAGCCATTCGCCGCCATCTCGAGGCGCTTCCCGGCTTCCTGGCCCGGCCGCAAGACGCTCGCATCTGCCGCGTAGCAGGCGGTCCGGCAGCCGCGGGGAGGGTCGTCAGCCTTTGCGGTTGCGCGGGGCCGCGTCATCGCAGTCAGGGTCGCCCGGCGGATCCCACTGCATCGCGATCGAAGGGCCGTCATGGCCCTAGTCCCGGAAGCCGAGCCGCTGGTAGAGACGGTGAGCGGGATTGTGCGAGAACACGTGGAGGCGGGCAGGTACCCGGCGCTCGGCGCACTGGCGAAGCAGGTCCTGCACAATCGCGCTGCCCACGCCGCGTCCCTGGAACTTCGGATCGATCTCGATCCTGCTCAGTATCGCCGCATCGGGCTGCCACTCGATGTCCAGGGCTCCGACGATCTGGCCGTCCATCATCACGGCCTGGGCTCGCCCGGCGCGCAGCCATTTACCGTGCTGCTCTCGGGCGAAGTCCTCGGTCCAGGGACCAAACGCCTGTGCCAGGTAATCGCCCATCGACTCGCGATGGATGCGGAACAAGACGTCGGCGTCGCCTGCGCAGCAGCCGCCGGGTCTGCCCCGGCAGGGCGTCGAGCTGCCGCCGGAAGCTGTCCTCGACCCGGGCGTCCAGCGGTCGTGCGCCCGGCAGCCCGAACCCGGCGGCCGCGACTGTGCTCGCAGCGGCCGGCGACGGCCTGCTGCTGCACGCGCTACTCGATCCCGGGCTCGATGTCGGCGCCGGGATCGAGGCGCTGCGGGCGATCCTGCGGGCGCACGAGGCATAGGCCGGGCCTTGGCCCCAAGCCGACTTGAGCCTATACAAACCCGACGGAAGAGAAGTTCCGGAACACGAACCGGATCATGTCCGGGTAGAGGTTGAGCAGCCGGCGCACATCCCGTGCTGCCGCCCGACAGTACGGGCACTCGTAATCGCCGTACTCAAGGACCGTTACTGGCGCATCGGCCGGACCAAGCACATGGTCATCGGCTCTCACCTCGGGTACCGGGAATTTCCACCTGACCCCCCCGTCGGCAGCCGGTCAGCCGGACTGGCCAAGACGTTGGAGGATCAGTTCGCGGGCGCGCACGGCATCGGCCTGGCCGCGAGTCGTCTTCATCACGGCGCCGACCAGCGCACTGGCCGCGGCGACCTTGCCCGACCGTACCCTGCCCGCTACCTCCGGGTTGGCCTCGATCGCCTCATCAACAACCGCAGCGAGCTTGCCTTCGTCGCTTACTACCGCGAGACCACGGGACGCGATCACCTCGCCAGGGCCGCCCTCCCCCGCGAGCACAGCCGCGAGCACCTGCCTGGCCAGCCTGTCGTTCAGCGCACCCGAAGCGACGAGCTCGGTCACCCGTGCCACCTGGGCCGGCGTTACTGGCAGGGCCGAAAGCTCGGTGCCGGTTTGGTTGGCATGGCGGGACAGTTCGGTGAGCCACCATTTGCGGGCATCCGCGGGCGCCGCGCCGGCCTCAACGGTCGCCACAACCAGGTCGAGCGCACCAGCGTTACGCAGCGCGGACATGTCCTGGCCAGAAAGACCCCACTCCGCCTGCAGGCGGGCGCGCCGCGCGGCAGGAAGTTCCGGCAACGCAGCTCTGAGTTTCTCGACCCAGGCGGCGGATGGCGCGAGCGGCACCAGGTCGGGCTCGGGGAAGTAGCGGTAGTCCTGCGCCTCTTCCTTGCTACGGCCCGGGGTCGTGACGGCGGTGCCCTCGTGAAAGTGCCGTGTCTCCTGGACCACCCGCTCACCAGCGTCGAGCACCGCCGCCTGACGCCGGATCTCGTAGCTGATGGCCCGCTCGACCGAGCGGAGCGAGTTCACGTTCTTGGTCTCGGTCCTGGTGCCAAAGTGCACCGAGCCGCGCGGGGCCAGCGACGTGTTCACATCGCAGCGCAGCGACCCTTCCTCCATCCGCGCATCAGAGACCCCGAGCGCCCGCATCAGGTCACGCAATTCGGTGACGTAGGCTCGTGCGACCTGCGGAGCGGACTCCCCTGTTCCAGGGATTGGCTTGGTCACGATCTCGGCAAGCGGAATGCCGGCCCTGTTGTAATCGACGAGCGAGTGATCGGCGCCATGGATGCGCCCGGTCGCCCCGCCCACGTGGACGGATTTACCGGTGTCCTCCTCAAGGTGCACGCGCTCGATCTCCACTCGGATCTCCAGCGGCCCGGTGCCCACGTCATCCACCGTGACGTCATGCCAGCCATCTGTGCACAGCGGCTCGTCGTACTGGGAGATCTGGAAGTTCTTCGGCATGTCCGGATAGAAGTAGTTCTTCCTCGCGAAGCGGCACCACGCGGCGATCGAGCAATGCAGCGCCAGCCCGATCTGGATCGCGTACTCCACCGCCACCCGGTTGATGACCGGCAACGATCCGGGCAGGCCCAGGCAGACCGGGCAGACCCGGGTGTTCGGCTCGCCACCGAAACCCACGGGTGAGCCACAGAACATCTTGGTCTTGGTGCTCAGCTCGACATGTGTCTCCAAGCCGATCACCGGGTCATACCTGGCGACCGCGTCGTCATAAGGCCTGAGCGCCGTCATCGCGTCTCTTCTTTATCAAGTACAACGTCGGCGTTGACATGGCCCAGCGTTTGGTACATGCCGCCTCTGCCGCCGCGCCGACGCCATCGCCGACCCCAGGACCGTGGCCAGCAGCACCCACCGGCCCGGACGGCGCGCATGGTGCCAGCGAGGCCAGCAC
>WNEY01006739.1_pt1 | contig 14387 bp, 13 predicted proteins | sample 5400531 | NCBI WGS metagenome assembly WNEY01 (sample SAMN13153338, study PRJNA577476) | soil metagenome | isolation source: 200 cm saprolite under Douglas fir tree site 1 | place: USA:California | collected 2015-04-18
CTAGCCAACGCAGGAATCAATACCGCCTCGCCGATGCCAAAGTGAACATTGAATACACTTATCTCGCGGCCGGTCGCGAAGCGGAAAAAGGCCCGATCATTCTGCGGCCATCGGATGTCGAAAAAGCGCGACGCGCGCTCGAGAAGCTTTAGTGACGAATCTCGATTGTCATGCCGTCCGGTGTAACTCGCCAAAGTTCCTCGATCTCTTCGTCGGTAACTGCGATGCAACCGGCGGTCCAATCTTTCCAGCGATGAAACGCGCCAATCCAGCCGCGTCCATTTTGAATTCCGTGAATCATGATGTCAGAACCGGCCGAAACGCCATGTGTAGCCGCACGCTTGTTGTCTTCATCCGACGGATAAGAAATGTGCAGCGCGAGATGAAAACTGCTTTGCGGATTTCGGCCATCAATGTTGTAGATCCCTTCCGGCGTTTTCATGTCGCCTTCTTCCTGCTTCGCGCCTAGCGGATTCCGACCCAAAGCGATTCGGAAGGTCTTTATCTGATTGCCGTCCCGAAACATCGATAATCGCCTCGCTGATTTTTCGACGACCATCCGATCAATCGTGGTTCCGGCTGGCAACGAATTCCAATTGTGATGCGCATAGAGAAAAATCGCGAAAGCACAAATCAGAATTAAGAAGGCGAAGATTATCGTGCGTTTCACATTGGGGCTTTCGACCGAGTTTCAATCAAAAACAACTGCGTCAGGATTTATCCGACTCGCCATTCCTCATTGCTAACATGGGCTCAATGCCGGATAAATGCGCGGCGCGTTTATGACTCCCGTACGAACGTTTCTCGGTCAGCCGTATCCGCTGGGCGCAACTTGGACGGGTGACGGGGTGAACTTTGCGATTTTTTCCGAGCTCGCCACCGGAGTCGAGCTTTGCCTGGTCGACAACATGGAAGACGCGAGAGAAGACGTTCGGATCCCGCTGAAGGAGCGCACTGATCAAGTGTGGCATGTCTTTTTGCCCGATGCGCGGCCGGGACAGTTGTACGGTTTTCGCGTATCCGGCCCTTACGAGCCAGAGAGGGGCCTGCGTTTCAACAGCTCGAAGCTCCTCGTTGATCCGTACGCGAAAGCGATCGTCGGAGCGGTGAGCTGGGCGGATGAAATGTTCGGCTATGTCATCGGCGGTGAGAAGGAAGATTTGACTCAGGATTTTCGAGACGATGCGTGGGGCGTGCCGAAATCAGTCGTGATCGATTCCGGATTCGACTGGCAGAATGACAAGCGGCCGTCGATTCCACTGCACGAATCCGTGATCTATGAAGTGCACGTCAAAGGTTTCAGCAAGCTTTGGCGCGATTTGCCTGAGCAATTACGCGGCACCTATGCGGGCCTCGGTAGCCCGCTTGCGATCGACTATTTCAAAAAGCTTGGTGTGACCGCGGTGGAACTACTCCCCGTGCACGCGCACATAGATGAAAAACTTTTGGTCGATAATGGCCTAACGAACTACTGGGGTTACAACACGATCGGCTTTTTCGCTCCGCATGGAGAATATTCCAGCAGTGGGCAAATGGGCCAACAGGTCGCCGAGTTCAAAGCGATGGTGCGCAGCCTGCACGCTGCTGATATCGAAGTGATTCTCGACGTGGTTTACAATCATACCGGGGAAGGAAATCATCTTGGCCCAACGCTCTGTTTCCGCGGGATCGATAATCTCTCCTACTACTGGCTGCACCCTGAGAATCCCCGGTTCTATCTCGATTTCACCGGCACCGGTAACAGCTTCAATCTGCTTCATCCACGGACGCTACAATTGGTGACCGACAGTTTGCGGTACTGGGTGGAGGAGATGCATGTGGACGGATTTCGATTCGATCTCGCAACCGAACTAGCGCGCAATCATTCGGGATTCAATACGCTGCATCCATTTTTCCAAGTAATTCAGCAGGACCCGGTGCTCTCGCAGGTGAAGTTGATCGCAGAACCGTGGGACGTCGGAGAAGGCGGCTATCAGGTGGGCAACTTTCCCGTGCCCTGGTCGGAATGGAACGGCAAATATCGCGACTCGGTCCGCAGTTTTTGGAAAGGCGATGAAGGCCGCATCGGCGACATGGCTTATCGACTAACCGGAAGCCCCGATCTCTATGAACATCACGGCCGACGGCCTTGCTCGAGCGTCAACTTCGTGACAGCGCATGATGGATTCGCCCTGAACGACTTGGTCAGCTACAACGAAAAACACAACGAGCTGAATGGCGACGAGAACCGCGACGGCGACAATAATAATCAGTCGTGGAATTGCGGCGTCGAAGGTCCGACCAATGACCCGCAGATTAACGTGTTGCGCGATCGGCAGCGTCGCAATTTTCTCACGACACTGTTTCTTTCCCAAGGCGTGCCGATGCTCTGCGGAGGAGATGAGTGGGGTCGGACACAAAACGGCAACAACAACGCCTATTGTCAGGACAACGACATCAGTTGGTTTAACTGGGAGCGTGACGAAAAGCAGAATCAGTTTTTTGAGTTCACGCGAAAATTGATACAGCTCCGAAAAGAACATTCGGTTTTTCGGCGCCCGAAGTTCCTAAAAGGTCGTCGCATCCCCGGCTCGGAGATTCGCGATGTGATGTGGTTCAATCCCGGTGGCAACCAAATGACTGAGGAAGAATGGACGTCGCCGTTCGTGCGCTGTCTCGGCATGCTGCTGAGTGGCGATGCAACCGATGTGCTCAACTTCGAGGGCGAATCAGTTCGTGACGACACGTTTCTGCTATTGATCAACGCGCATTACGAGCCCATCGCCTTTGTCTTACCTGGCCAGGAACATCTCGAATGGCAATTGATTCTCGACACGAGCGACGCCGCGGGTTTTGTGGCGGAGCCGAAAAGATTTGCGTCCGGCGATGATATCGATCTCGGCGGGCGAGCTTGTTGTTTGCTGCAACTTGTCGGCGGCACGCAAGCTCAGGCACGCCAAGAATCCTGGAAAAAACGGCACGTCGAATTTCCCCGGTTCACCGCCGAGGAAGAACGCGCGAGACGCAGTGGCTAACCGATGCGCTTCCCACGTGCAAAGCATACAAGTTTCGAGTAAGCGCGATGTTGCAACGGCCAACGATTTTATTTATAGGATAGGAGACATGTGTGCGGTCGAGCGCGCCGCCAGTGATTTGCCATGACACCGAGTTCTCTTGTGATCGTCACTGATCGCGGCAGCTTGAAAGCCTATCGGGTAAACGAAACGCCGACGCGCGGACCGAGTCTGCAGCTCGTGCAAGCATTTAACATGACTGACGCGCACGGAAAACTCATCGATAAGGTGAGCGACTTGGCCGGGCGCTTCCCGGTAACAGAAGGCGCGGGTGCCCACCGCGGGCCGGCGTCAATTGCCGAGCGCACGCAATTGGCCACGGAAAGGGACCGGCGGACTCAAAAAGAGTTGGCCGACCAAATCGCGAAAATTGTCTCGCAAAATGGAAAGGATGGCTGGTCGTTTGCGGCGCCTGCGGAAATCCACGCGGCGATCGTAGATCTGTTGCCTGCCGGTGTGCGACAGCGAATTGTCGAACACGTGAAATCGGATTTGGTGAAGGTCGAGCCGGCCAGACTGATCAGCCATTTCCGATCGTTGCGGCAAATTTGAATGGAATGCCGGAACCGAGATTTTTTGTTCCCTCAACGGCGAGTAGCGCCGTAGTATCTAAGTAATTATGCAACTGCCTGTTAAGATATCGTATCGGGGTCTGGAAAAATCTGACCAGATCGACAATCTCGTTTTGGATTATGCAGAAAGACTCGAGAGATTTTGTGATCACATCAACCGCTGCGATATCGCTATCGAGCAGACCAATCACACCCATCAAAAAGGGAACCCATACCGATGCCGGATCGACGTGACGGTGGCGCCGCGCCACGAGCTTGTGGCAGATGAAAGGCAAATGGACAACGGGACTCACGAACCGCTTAAAAAAGTCATCCACGACGCATTCAAAACCATGGAGCGTGAGCTGCGTCGCATTGTGGAAAAGCAAAGGCGCGACATTAAAACCCACGCCAACATGCGTTCGCCGAAATAATCCAGGCTCGCAGGACGAAACGCATTGTTCTCGATACGCTGCCAGCAGGCGCAGCTTTGCCGCCGGGAATGAGTCAGTCGCCTGCTGCCAGATGTATTTTTCCCGTCCCCAACAAATCAGTCCACCACCAGCTTCGCTCTTTTCCACCTGTAACGCCGGGTCGACGGGTCGATGGGCTTTGCCAGCGCGAGGGACTTTTTCAGCAGAAAGCCTGGCAAAGAGCTGCCAAACGTCATCTAACTGAAGTCAATACGCCATAGTACGCAGCGAGTCTTGCTCGGGGGGCGGCCTCGCAGAGCATCCGAAAGTAAATCCACAGCGCTATCCAAACTCACGATTTCAATTTCTCTTTGGCAGTTGCAGCGGCTGTGGCGCGGTGTCGCATTTCGGGATGAGTTGACCGAAAGTCGCCGCAGGAACGAAGATAAGCGCCGACTCATGCATATCACCGAAATCATGCGGGGACATTCTCCTACGTTTTCGTTCGAGTTCTTTCCCCCAAAGACGCCACAGGCCGCGGAGACGCTCTATCAGACAATTCGCGATCTTGAGTCATACATGCCGGATTTTATCAGCGTGACTTATGGCGCCGGTGGCTCGACGCGTGAATTGACTCACGATCTCGTCGAGCGCATTCAACACACAACAAAACTGGACGCGATCCCGCATCTTACCTGTGTCTGCCACAACCAAGAGGAAATCGAAAGGATTCTCCTCCGATACGCAAAGTCAGTCATTGGAAACATTCTCGCGCTCGGCGGCGATCGACCGGCTGGAATGGCTTACGATAAATCGCGCGACTCGTTCCAACACGCGATCGACCTGGTAAAATTCGTTCGCCGCTTCAATGAATCCGGTGTCCATCCTGACCGCCGTGGTTTCGGGATTGGAGTTGCTGGTTTTCCCGAGGGACATCCGGCCACGCCAAATAGATTGATTGAGATGGATCATTTCAAAGCAAAGGTCGATGCCGGCGCTGATTACGTTGTCACACAACTGTTTTTCGATAATCGCGACTTTCTCGATTTCAGGGAACGCTGCGCGCTCGCGGGCGTTCACATCCCGATTATCGCCGGCATCATGCCGATTACCTCCATCGGCGGATTGAAACGCATGGCCGAGCTGGCTGGCGGCGCACGCTTTCCTGCGAAGCTATTACGGGCTCTGCAGCCTTGCCAAAATGATCCCGAGGTGGTCAGGCGCGCTGGCATTCAATACGCATTGGAACAATGCCATGATCTTATGGCTAACAATGTAGCCGGTATTCATTTCTACACGCTCAACCGGTCGGACGCTACCCGGACGATTTTCGACAGCCTCGGCATTCCGCGCCATCGGAATCTGCAAGCTTCGAGCGTTTAGCTGGACCAACCGATTGGGCTGCACTTTCACCGGCGTCCGTGCCTTTTATGCATGATTCGAGCCGTTTACACACAGCCGCTAACATTTGCGCAGACTGCGCGGCGTGCGCACACTCTCAGGGTGTCCGCCGCGTTATTTTCTGGCAAGGTGCAGCAGTCGTTGCTGCGATTGCGCTCGCAGTAACGCTTTCCCGCTTCTTTCCAGTTGTCAGTTTCGTTGAAGCCTTCCAAGGGCGTGTGATGAGTTGGGGCGCTTGGGCCGGGATTTGCTATCCATTGCTCTTTGCAGCTTGTAATATCCTTCTGCTGCCGGGAGGCGTCCTCGCTGTGGGAGGCGGTTTCTTCTTCGGGCTATGGTGGGGATTTTTGATCGTGTTTGTAGGCAACATCGTTTCGACGGCGATTTCGTTTTCGCTGAGTCGCTTCGTCGCGAGGCGGTGGTTTCGGCGAAAGCTCTCAGCTAACCCTACGTTGAGGGCGCTTGGTCCTGCCGTGGAACGCGAGAGCTGGAAGATCATTCTCTTGAGCCAGTTGCATCCTTTGTTTCCCACCAGCCTGCTAAATTACTTTTATGGGCTGACGCGAATACGGTTTAGCACCTACATGCTTTGGGCTTCGATTGGTCGTATGCCTGGTCTTTTCTTTTACGCATACATGGGAACGCTGGGGCAGCTTGCAGTGCGCATCATGCGCAGCAAGAGTTACCCGCAAACACTCGAGTATTGGATTTGGGGCGGCGCGTTCATAACAACCGTGTTGCTATTGGTTGTGCTGGGCCGTGTCGCGCGTCGGGCGATTCAAACGCCAGTGGGACGAGGGTCCAGCAGACCCACAAAGGATCGCTTAGAGCCTGGCATATTATCTTGATAATCAATTTGAAATAAGTCAGTTATGTTTAAATTATCGACCGACTACGACGTGGTCATAGTAGGCAGCGGACATGCCGGCATCGAAGCGGCGCTGGCGGCCGCCCGAATCGGCTGCCGCACACTGATATTGACGCAGAACCTGGATACTATCGGGCAGATGTCCTGCAACCCTGCGATCGGCGGACTGGCAAAAGGACATATTGTTCGCGAAATCGACGCTATGGGAGGAGCGATGGGGCTTAACGCTGATGCAACCGGAATTCAGTTTCGAATGCTGAACCAGAGAAAGGGCCCGTCGGTACGTGCCCCCAGAGTTCAATGCGACAAAAAGGCGTACCAGTTTCGGATGAAAGCCATTTTGGAGGAGGCGCAGAACCTCGACGTTAAACAAGGAACTGTCTCGCGTGTTATTGAGGAGGCCGGAGCGGTGGTTGGCGTCGAGACTGATATGGGCGTGGCGATTGCCGCTCGGACCGTTGTGATCACCTCCGGGACATTCTTGCGAGGGCTTTTGCATGTCGGCGAAAATAGTAAGCCAGGTGGACGGATGGCGGACGCCAATTCAAGCCTAAGCGCAAGCCTACAGAAAATGGGTTTTCAAGTGGGGCGATTCAAGACTGGCACGCCTTGCCGCCTGAATGGGCGATCGATTGATTTTAAGCGTTGCTCGATTCAGCTCGGTGATGAACCGCCCTCCGGGTTTGCCTTCAATTCGGAGGAGATCGGCAGTGGCGTAGGTGAAATCTTCACATTGAACCAGGTTCGCGACGGTCAGTTCCACGTGGAACAATTGCCCTGCTGGATTACCCACACCACTCAAAGGACGCACGAAATCATTCGAGCCAACTTGCACAGATCGCCATTGTACGCCGGGCGAATTAAAGGGGTAGGGCCGCGATATTGCCCGTCCATTGAAGATAAGGTGGTTAAATTCAGCGATAAACCCTCACACCAGTTGTTCCTCGAACCGGAAGGGCGCCACACGAGCGAGTACTACGTAAACGGAATCTCCACCAGTCTGCCATATGAAGTTCAGCTCGCCTTTTTGCATTCGATCCCGGGGCTGGAGGAAGCCGAGATCATGCGGCCTGGCTACGCCGTTGAATATGACTATTTCCCGCCGACACAACTTCTGCCGACTCTAGAAACGAAAATTGTCGGCGGACTCTACTTTTCCGGCCAAATTAATGGTACCTCCGGGTATGAAGAGGCGGCAGCTCAAGGATTGATCGCTGGAGCTAACGCCGCTTCAAAGATCCAAAACCGTCCGCCTTTCGTGTTGAGTAGGAGAGAAGCTTATATCGGCGTCCTTATTGATGATCTTGTCAGTAAAGGGACAGAAGAACCATATCGCATGTTTACCAGCCGCGCTGAAGATCGATTGTCTTTGCGACACGACAACGCCGATCAGCGCTTGACCGGTCGTGCATTTAGCACCGGATTGGTCAGTGAGACAAGATTTCACAGTTTCAAAGAAAAAATGCACCTGCTCGAGCAAGCTCGCTTGATCGCTGTCGGAACTAAACTAAATGGAAACCCTCTTTCTCGGCTCTTCAAGCAGCCCGATTTTGATGTGAGAACCTTGCCTAGTGACATGCTATCGTGCGTGCCTGTGGCGATCTGGGAGCTGCTTCAAACGGACCTCAAATACGAAGGATACGCAGCCCGCCAGTCTGAGCAGAATCAACGGCTCGACCGCAAACGAAATCAGAAGATTCCAGATGGCCTCGATTACGACAAAATTGCTGGGCTGAGATCAGAAACCAGACAGAAGCTATCAAGTTTGAGACCAACCTCACTTGGCCAAGCGGCCCGTATCAGCGGAATCACTCCATCCGATATTTCAATTTTACACATCTGGCTGAACAGGAACTCATTATGCTGTGAATACGCAAACGCCAGAAAGCTAAGATAGTTGCGCTGCGATGCTCACCTTGGCCGTGCTCTTAGTTGGCAGCTATCTGTTGGGCTCGATCCCTTTCGGCTATTTGGCTGGTCGACTCGTCAGAATCGATATCCGGCAGGCCGGCAGTGGCAACTTTGGCGCGACCAATGTGGTGCGCATCCTAGGCAAGAGATATGGCTATCCAGTATTTGCGCTCGACGTTTTGAAGGGGTTCGGGCCGGTAAAAATCGCCATGCTGATGGCGCCAGGACGGCCGCCGGAGTGGAATTCGCCCGAGATATTTGGAATCCTCGCGGCGATGTCTAGCGTTCTCGGGCACTTATATCCACCATGGCTCAAGTTCAAGGGAGGAAAAGGCGTTGCGACTTCCGCCGGAGCACTCTTGGCGTTGACGCCGGCAGCAACCCTCATAGGCGTTGCCATTTGGATAATTGTGTTTTGGCTGACCCGGTACGTTTCATTGGCTTCCATCACAGCTGCGGTCGTCCTACCGATCGTGATTGTCGTGGTTAGCTCACAGGATGAAAACAAGGGGAAACCTCTAGTTTATTCTTCCGCTTGCGTCGCGGCAATTGTCATTTGGCGTCATCGTTCAAATCTTTCCCGGCTGATGCGCGGCACCGAACCGCGCTTTACTCGAAAATGAGAATTGTGAACACAGCAATCATAGGTGCCGGCGGTTGGGGAACCGCATTAGCTGGTTTGTGGGCAAAGGATGGTCGACGAATTGTTCTCTGGGGCCACAACGCGGATCGGATCGCACGTATGGAAAAGACCCGCCAAAACAGCGATTATCTTCCTGGCCTCCAGCTTCCTGATTCAGTGCACATTACCTCCGAACTGAGTGATTGCGCCGATGCTGACCTGATTGTAATTGCGACGCCGTCGACCGCATTGCGCAACATTGCAGCGCACTTGGCGAAAGTCATTGGTGTTACTCATCCGATATTGCTGAGTTGCACAAAGGGAATTGAACACGGTAGCGGGATGAGAATGACAGAGATCCTGCACGAGACTTTCCCGGAGAATAAAATCGCGGTGTTATCCGGTCCAAATCTCGCGATCGAAGTCGCCAGAGATCTTCCCACCGCGACTGTCATTGCGTGTGACGACGGCGATTGCGCCGCGAGCCTACAGACCACGTTGGGAAGCCCACGCTTTCGCATTTACACCAGTCTGGATGTGGTCTCGATTGAACTGGGTGGCGCATTAAAAAACGTGTTCGCCATCGCCGTGGGAATCAGTGACGGTCTTGGACTTGGCGACAACGCCAAAGCAGCACTGGTCACTCGGTCATTGGCTGAGCTGGTTCGGTTCGGAGTAGCCATGGGTGGAACGGCGAATGCCTTTTATGGGCTGAGCGGCGCGGGTGATCTGATATTGACGTGCTACAGCGAGCGCAGCCGGAATCACAGCGTCGGGAAACGGCTCGGGCGAGGTGAAGCGTTGCCGGAAATCACAGCCTCAATGAAAATGGTCGCGGAAGGCATTGCGACCGCGCGAAGCGCTTGGGACTGCGCGCGGCGCTTGAATATTGGCACGCCTATTACCGATCAAGTGTACTCGATCTTATATCAGCAGAAAAAGCCGGCTGTTGCCTTGGAAGAGCTACTGAAGCGCGAGCCGAAGCCTGAACAAGCGTAGCCACGCAGCTTAAAACGACCTATTTATTTGGCCAACCTCCAACTTGGTGGCTCGCTTCACCATATCTTTCGCAGAATTCGGCGATAACGGCAGGGTATAGTTTGCGCTCAAGGACTTGAATCCTAGCATGCAGGCTCTCCGGCGTGTCGTTAGGCAAAATTCTTATCTCTCCCTGTGCAAGGATTTGCCCGTGATCAATCCGTTCGTCGACGTAGTGCACCGTGCAGCCGGTCACTGTTTCGCCCGCGACGAGAGCTTGTTTCCACGATTCAAGTCCTGGGAATTTAGGCAGAAGCGATGGGTGAATGTTGATAATACGACGACGGAACGCCTTCAGCATTGGTTCATGCAAGACGCGCATGAAACCGGCGAGAACGACAAGTTCGACACCAGCATCGCGCAACATTTGTACGAGCTGCTCTTCTATTTCCGGCTCCAAACGCGTGCGAAATCTACCCGGCGGCAAATACGCGTTAGCAACACCAAACTCCCGCGCGATATCAAGGATCGGTGCATCCAGCACATCCGAAACCACCAAGCGCGCCTCCGCAGCGAGATCGCCTGACCGGATGCGCTCGAAAATCGCACGGCAGTTGCTTCCTTTCCCCGACCCGAGAATTCCAATTGGCAAGCGTTTCATCTAATTCGGTTTGTTGTTTAACTCCTGCCTTTACAGATTTGGTCGATCAGTTTCGAAGTCGAATAGCCTCTTTCGAATGGAATGAGGTGAATCTCCGCGCCGATTTCCTTCAAAATTGCACGTTCCTTCTCATCCAGTGTCTTGGAACTGTAATCGCCGCCCTTGACATAAACAGCAGGTCGGACTGCAGCGAGAAACTTTGTGGCCCGAATTTCTGGAAAAATCGTGACCAGATCCACGCATGCCAAGGCAGCGAGGATCTCCGCGCGATCGCTCTGGGTTGTGATCGGGCGCCCTGCCCCTTTTAAGTCGTGGACGGAACGGTCACCGTTCAATCCGACAACCAAAACATCGCCAAGCGCTCGCGCCGCCAGCAAATACCGCACATGCCCAACGTGCAGCAAATCAAAACATCCGTTCGTGGCTACAATCTTCTTCCCGGCCGACCGCAGCTTCTCGCAGCGATCGGAAAGGTCCTCAAGTTCGACTATTCTTGGACTCATTCTTTCTCACTGATTTTGAGATTGCGCGTCAATCGCAGTTGGCCTTTAACTGATTTGCGCGACGGTCTTCCAAGAATGGCGAAAAGAAAAACAAAACGCAACGCGGGAAGATTGGAGGCCCGTCGCGGTTTCAAAATCTGCAGGGATCCCATGGTGCGTCTCGTCCAAGACGGATTACTGCCTGATGTCCATGATCGCACGGGCCTGACGCGTGTGCATGGGCAGCCATTTCTGTTCGCCATCGCACGTGATGCACACACTATCTTCGCCACTTGGAACATTGATTGGCGATCCGTCTTTGGAAAAGCGATGCCCGCGGATCGACAAGTCCATCTTCGAGTGATTGGCGATGACGGCGTCATTGAAACGAGAGTTACCGTCGAACCAATGAGCGCGATGCACTACCTGACGATTCCCAGGTTGTACGACTCATACCGTGTTGAGATCGGTTATTTTCAACCATTCGACACTTGGCATCCTGTCGCGACGTCAGATGAGGTTGAAATGCCGCTGCACGGAAGCGTTGAACCTGCTGATGTGGACTTGGCGACCATTCCGTTTCACCTCAGTTTCCAACAGCTTGCTAATTTGTTCGGAGCGGCGAACGACACTTCAGTAGCAAAAGTAGTCTCGGAATTTCAAAGGCGGGTATTAAACAGCGACAAGCCTAACGAGGCAACACGGTCCGACACACAAATTCTTCGCAACCTGAACCTGTCGCTGCCTGAAATAGCAGCCGCAGAGCGCGATTTTAAAAAGATCGACACCGAAAAGCTCGCGCGGCGCGCCCGCGCAATGTTTCGATTCGCCGCGACCAGTCCAGTGCGCGGATTCGAAGCAAACGCCGGCTCGTGAGCACGTTCTTCGTCTTCTCCTATTTCTCCGCGTTGGTCGGTGATTCCATCATCAAGTGGCGTGCATGCGTATGGTCGGAAACTTGGGCGACCAGGTTCAACAACGCGCCCAAACTCCAAGCGAGCACGAATCCCGCGAGTCCGACGACAATGCCAAGCGGTCCGGGGATGTATTCTGTGCGATAACGCGCCAGCCAGAGGATTGAGCCGAGCGAGCCGAATACAATCCAGATCACCCCTGCGATTTTCAGGGCACGTGACCACCCCGTTTCGCCCGCGATTTTCCGCGGACCGAGTTTGGAGTTGTAAAGGCTGTAGCCGAAGTAAATGACGATGCCGAACGCGAACCAGTAAATCAGCCGCTCCCAGGTTAACCACGGCAGCGAGACCATAAGAGCAACCGCCGACAGCGCGCCCATGGGAGCCACGAACCACACAGCCGGCGTCTTGAATGTGCGAGGCAAGTCCGGCTCGCGAATTCGCAGCACAAGAACGCCTATCGAGACGATCACAAACGCCAGCAGCGTACCGATAGAAACAAGGCTACCGGCTTCGCGTACGGTGAAAATCGCCGCGAAGCACGCTACAACAATTCCTGTCACTATCGTCGTGATCCATGGGGTCTGGAATTTTGGATGAACCCTGCTCACAAACTTCGGTAGCAAACCGTCGTCAGCCATGGTCCAGAAAATTCGGGACTGACCCAACAGCATCACGAGAATAACCGAGCTGAGACCAGCTATCGCGCCCAATTTGATTAGCGAGGCCATCCAGCCGACGCCTGCATGGTCGGCAGCCACGGCAATCGGATCTGGCACGTCTAGTTGCAGGTAGGGAACGATGCCGGTCGCTACCGCCGATACCGCGATGTAGAGAACTGTGCAGACCAACAGCGAGCCGATGATGCTGATCGGCATGTCGCGCTTGGGATTCTTTGCCTCCTGCGCCGCTGTGCTGACGGCATCGAAACCAATGTAGGCGAAAAACACAATACCAGCGCCCTGCATCACGCCGCTCCACCCGAAATGCCCACGTACACCAGTGCTCGGGGGGATGAAGGGATGCCAGTTAGCAGGATTGACGGCGTGAGCAGCGCCGACGATGAAGAGCAGCACGACTGCCACTTTTATAAATACAATGACGTTATTGACGTTCGCGGACTCGCGAATACCGATCACCAGCAGCAACGTAACGATAGCAATGATGATGACCGCTGGCAGATTGAAGATTGCGGTGACCTGCGTTCCATCCGCCAAAGTAACGAGCGTCCCCCGCGCGGCCGATAATGGGCCAGGGATGTGAACGCCGATGTCTCGCAGAAACGACACCACATACCCCGACCAACCGATAGAAACGGTGACCGCGCCCAAAGCGTATTCCAGGATCAAGTCCCAGCCGATGATCCAGGCGAAAAGTTCGCCGAGCGTCGCGTAACCGTAGGTGTACGCGCTACCGGCCATCGGTACCAGTGAGGCGAACTCGCTATAGCAGAGCGCCGCGAAAATTGAGGCTACGCCCGCCAGAACGAATGATAGAATCACTGCAGGTCCCGCGTTCTGTGCCGCGACTGTGCCCGTCAGCACGAAAATGCCGGTGCCGATGATCGCCCCAATCCCGAGCATTGTCAGGTTTGTCGCTCCGAGCGCGCGTTTCAGGCGTTGGTCCGTCAGCGCATCGGCTTGAAGTTGCGTGACGCTCTTTCGTCGAAACAGGTTCATGAGCGAAGTTGCCTTTGCGCTGTGCTAATCGGGATGGCCCTGCGAAGTCAAGCTGGCGTTGATTTTTTTCCGAAAAATTTCCAAAGAAAATAAAACGGCACACCCGTCAGTACGATCACTAAACCCGGCCACGTCGTTTGTGCTCTGTAGGCGAGCAGAACGAGCATGATCGCCGTGGCGCCCGCCATGTAGAGCGTCGGCAGAATTGGGTAACCCAATGCGCGGTACGGACGTTCGGTATCTGGCCGGGTTCGACGAAGCACGAATATCCCTGCAATTGTCAGCACATAAAAAATCAGAGCGGCGAAGATAATGTAATCCAACAGATTACTGTAAAGATTACCGTAGTTCACGGCTCCGCTTGTGGCATCAACGTTTCGCGTGCGAGGGAGCACGAGCACCGCAGTCCAGATTCCTTGCATCACGAGAGCGGTGGCAGGCACGTGTTTCGAGTTGAGGCGTGCTGTCGCTTTAAAGAACAAGCCATCCTGCGCCATCGCGTAATACACACGCGCTCCTGCCAGAATCAGTCCATTACAACACCCGAATGTAGAGATCATGATGGCGACCGCCATGATTCCAGCACCTGCGCCGCCGAACATTACCTCCATCGCCGCAGTGCCGACGCGATCGTCCGGAGCGTGCTGGATTTTTTCCAACGGCAGCACGCAGAGATAAGCCACGTTCGCCAGCAGATACAATGTGATGACCAGTGCGGTGCCGAACAAAAGCGACAACGGAATGTTCCGCCGCGGATCGCGCACCTCACCAGCAGTGAACGTAATATTATTCCACGCGTCTGAGGAAAACAGCGAACCGACTTGGCCAACACAAACTGCGATCAACATCCCAAG
>WNEY01002144.1_pt1 | contig 14384 bp, 10 predicted proteins | sample 5400531 | NCBI WGS metagenome assembly WNEY01 (sample SAMN13153338, study PRJNA577476) | soil metagenome | isolation source: 200 cm saprolite under Douglas fir tree site 1 | place: USA:California | collected 2015-04-18
TCGACGAGTTCGAGGACGCGCGACTTGTCGGCGTCGCGCTTGAGGTCGGCGATGAGGCTGTTCTTGCCGCGGTTGAGGAAGGCGAACGCCGCCGAGTGCCCGCCCCAGTGGGGTGGAAAACGCCGCGTGTCCTCGCCGCCGGGACGCTCGATCTTGACGACCTCGGCGCCCGCTTCCGCCAGCAGGAGGGTGGCGAGCGGCCCCGGCAGGAGCGTGGTGAAATCGGCGACCAGCACGCCTTCGAGCGGTTTCATGACGGCTTCTTATCAATGAAAGAGGTTGGGTGCGAGCAGCTTGTGTTGCACGAGATACATCAACGCCGTCACCGTGACGAAGGAAGCAAGCGTGCTCACCAAAATGCCCGCGGAGGCTTGCTGCACGTAGACGTTATATTGCTTCGCCATCACGAAGGCGTTGAGCGCGGTCGGCAGCGAGGCCATCAATACCGCCGTATAGACCCAGATCGGATCCAAATTGCCGGCAAGCGACAACAACAGCCATGCAATGAGCGGATGCGCGACGAGCTTTACCGCCACCAGCCCCGGCACATCCCACGGCACGCGTTTCAGCGGACGAAGCGCCACCGTCACGCCGAGGGTGAATAGCGCGCAAGGCGCCGCCGCGTTCATCAAGACTTCCAGCATGCGATCGAGCGCCACCGGCGGCCGCACCTGCGCCCAGGCCGCGAGCACGCCGAGCGCGGTCGCGACAATGAACGGATGGGTGGTGACGCGGAACAGCACGGAGAGCGCCGTTTGCGAAACACTCTTCTTCTCGAGGCCCGAGAGCGCCATCAGGAAGGGCACCGCCGAGAACAGGAAAATGTTATCGAAGGTGAAGATGAGCGCGGTCGGAACCGTCGCCGCCGGGCCGAGGGCCGCCAGCGTAAGGCCCGGCCCGAGATAGCCGACATTGGCATAGCCGCCGACCAGGCCCGCGATCGTCGCTTCCGACAATTTTCGGCGCATCGAAAAGCAAAGCAGAAAAGAAAGCGCGAAAGTGAGCGCCGTCGACACCGTCGTCGCCAGCACAAAGCGCCCATTGGTGAGCTGCTCGAAGGGCGTGCGCGAGATCAGCTGAAAGAACAGCGGCGGCAGCGCGATGTAGAAAATAAAGAAGTTGAGCCAGCCGAGCTCGCGCTCGGGCAGCGGAAACAGCCGCCCGCTCGCGAAGCCGAGCAGGATCAGCCCGAAAAAGGGCAGTGCGAGATTGAGAACATCGACCATGGCAAGGCTCGCGGAGCGCGGCTTGGTATCGGCAGGCGGCCGTCCGGTCAATCCATGCGCGACGGTCTTTCGACCCAGGCGCGGCTAGGCGAAACGCTCCGCCTCGGTTAAACCCTTGCCGACCGAAGACGGAATTCGCCGATGAAACTCCCCCGCAATTTCTTCCGCCCGCTCGCGCTCGGCGCGCCCGCGCCGTTGCGCGAATTGCCGGTGCGGCTCGAGCGCGTCATCCATTTCGTGCCGGCGCACAACGAAAAAGTACGCGCGCGCGTCGGCGACATCATCAAGGACGTCGACGTCATTCTCGGCAATCTCGAGGACGCAATCCCGGCCGACGCCAAGGATGCGGCGCGCAAGGGCTTTATCGAGATGGCGAAAAAGAACGTCTTCGGCGGCACTGGCCTGTGGACGCGCGTCAACTCGCTAGCTAGCCCCTGGGCGCTCGACGACATCATCGAAATCGTGAGCGAAGTCGGCGACAAGCTCGACGTGATCATGCTGCCGAAGGTCGAGGGGCCGTGGGACGTGCATTATCTCGACCAGTTGCTGGCTCAGCTCGAGGCGAAACACGCAATCAAAAAGCCGATCCTCATTCACGCGATCCTGGAGACCGCCGAGGGCGTGATGAACGTCGACCAGATCGCCTCCTCCTCGCCGCGCATGCATGGCATGAGCTTCGGCCCGGCGGATCTTGCCGCCTCGCGCGGCATGAAGACGACGCGGGTCGGCGGCGGCCATCCGGAATACAAGGTGATCGCCGACCCCGGCAGCAGCCCGCGGGCGGCCGCCCAGCAGGACCTGTGGCACTACTCGATCGGCCGCATGGTCGATGCCTGCGCCGCCAACGGCATCAAGCCGTTCTACGGACCGTTCGGCGACATTGCCGATCTTGAAGGCTGCGAGGTGCAATTCCGCAACGCCTTCCTGCAAGGCTGCCTCGGCGCTTGGTCGCTGCACCCGAATCAGGTCGAGATCGCCAAGCGCGTGTTCAGCCCCGACCCCGGCGAAGTGGCGTTTGCGAAGAAGATTCTCGCCGCCATGCCCGACGGTACCGGCGTCGGCATGGTCGAGGGCAAGATGCAGGACGACGCCACCTGGAAACAGGCGAAGGTGATGGTCGATCTCGCCAAGCTCGTCGCCGCAAAGGATCCGGCGCGCAGGAGCCTGTACGGCCTCTAGGCAACGCAATCTTTCCGAAAACCGGTTCCCACTTTTCGGGGTCGTGCCCTTTCCGGATGCATGATCTTTTCCGAAAGCCGGTTTCCACCTTTCGGGGTCATGCCCTTTTTGGAAGCATGATCTTTTCCGAAAGCCGGTTTCCACCTTTCGGGATCATGCCCTTTTCGGAAGCATGATCTTTTCCGAAAGCCGGTTTCCACCTTTCGGGATCATGCTTTAGACCCGAAATCCGCCGTGATTGGCGGCGAATTTTCCCCTATATTGGGGGCGGTAAGGGTGCGCCATGAACACCAAAAGCCGCCAGGCAAAATACCGCATCGGACAGGTCGTTCGTCACCGCGTGTTTCCGTTCCGCGGCGTGATTTTCGACATCGATCCGTCGTTCAACAATACCGAGGAGTGGTACCTTTCCATTCCGGAAGAAATCCGGCCGACGAAGGATCAGCCCTTCTACCACTTGCTCGCCGAGAACGCGGAAAGCGAGTACATCGCCTATGTGTCGGAGCAGAATTTGCTGCCCGACACGTCCGGCGAGCCGCTGCGCCATCCCGAGCTCGAGCAGCGCTTCTACGCCGACGGCAACGGCGCCTATCGCGCGCGCGACCATCAAGTGCACTAGGTGCCCTGACCCTGGCAAAAACAAAACGGCGCGCGAGGCCCGCGCGCCGTTTGACTTGTGTTCGAGGTTGAAGCGTTACTGCTTCTGCTGCTTCTCGCGTTCCACGCGCGCCTCGTCGGCGGCCTTTTGCAGTTTTTCCTGCATCTTCTTGCGCTGGTCTTCCATCGCCTTGAGGTCCATCGCCGGGCCGTCATAGACCTTGGCGAATTCCTTGGTCGGGAAGATGAAGTGGATGGTGCGCGGCGGCGCCTGCGCGGTGATCACCTGCACCCACATTTCCTGCGACTTCTTCAGCGCGGCAATGAAGTTCTGATCGACCGAGACCTCGACGATGCAGACCGGCGCCTGGTTGGGCGGCGCGACACAAGCAGTATAGGGCAGCTCGCTTTGCAGCGCCGAGCCGTCGATTAGCACCCGGATGCCCGGCTGGATCAGCATGCCGAGGGGTGCGACGACGCGAAAAATCCTGTTCGGGTTGTCGGGAAGCTCGGCGAGGCTCGCCGACATCAGAAACTGCCCGGTCTCGGCGATCTGCGCCTGGCTGATTTCGCAGACCGACTTCTTCGATTGCGGGTCTTCGGCGCAACGTTTGGTCCACGGCGTGGCGATGGTGCCGGCCGGCTGCGATTGCAGTTGCTGCTGTGCTTGTCCGGGAGCTTGCTGCGGCTGGGCCTGAGCCGGCGTCTTGGGCGCGGGCGTCTGCTGCTTCGGCGCGGCCTTGGGCGGCGGCGTTTGCTGCGCCAGGGCGTCGGCCGAAAAGGCGATCGCGATGAGAGCGGCAAGACCGGCCGCGCGGCGCAAGGCACCCCCCGATGCGAAGGACATGCGAAGTTTCATCAAGACTCCCCTTAAGGCTCAAGCCGCCCGCGACGGTGTGATGGGTGGTTGTCGTTCGCGCGTGCCTGAAAAGCCGCGCTCGAATTCGACTGCTGTCGGCGGCAATTGAGGCACTAGAGTGGCATGGCGCAGGGCCCAAAGCAAAGTCTGGCGTTCGCTTATGGTATCGTCCCGGCCTCCGCGAATCGGTTGATTTCGCTGAACCGGAGGAAGCCCAGTGCCGGTTGGCCGCTTGCCGGGACGTCGCTTAATCTTTCCCGCGCTTGCCGCGATCGGTTTTTTCCTTTTCCTTCCGTCGGGCGGCAGCGCCGAGCCCCGGCATGCGCTGGCGATGCACGGCGCGCCTCTCTATCCCGCGGGCTTCGATCATTTCCGTTACGCCAATCCGGATGCGCCGAAGGGCGGACGGCTGACGCTGGGCCTATTGGGCACCTTCGACAGCCTCAATCCGCTGATCGTGCGCGGCACCGCCGTGCAGCAGGTGCGAAACTACGTGGTCGAAAGCCTGCTCGCGCGCGGGCAGGACGAGCCCTTCACGCTTTACGGCCTGCTCGCCGAGAAGGTCGAGACCGACGATGCGCGCAGCGGCGTCACCTTCTATCTCAATCCGCGCGCGCGCTTTTCGGATGGAAAGCCGGTCGGCGCCGACGACGTGCTGTTTTCCTGGCGGCTGTTGCGCGACAAGGGACGCCCGAACCTCCGCTACTATTACGGCAAGGTGGCGCGCGCCGAAAAAGTGGGCGAGCGCGCGGTGCGATTCGAATTCGCCGACGCCGCCGACCGCGAATTGCCTTTGATCCTCGGCCTGATGCCGATCCTGCCCGCGCATGCGATCGATGCGGAGTATTTCGAGGACACGGGACTGAAGCCGCTGCTCGGCAGCGGGCCTTATCGCATCGCCGAGATGAAACCGGGCGAGAGCGTGACGTTCAGGCGCAACCCCGACTATTGGGGGCGCGAACTCGCGGTCAACCGCGGGCTCTATAACTTCGACGAGCTGAAGCTCGACTTTTACCGCGACGCCAACACCTGGTTCGAGGCCTTCAAGCGCCAGCTCTACGACGTGCGCTTCGAAACCGATCCCGGCCGCTGGACGACGCAATACGGCTTTCCCGCCGCGCGCACGCTCGGGCTCGTGCGCGAAAGCGCGGTGAGCGCCGAGCCGCGGCCGATGCTCGCCTTCGTTTTCAATACCCGGCGCGCGATCTTTTCCGATCCGCGCGTGCGGGCGGCGATCGTGGAATTGTTCGACTTCGAATGGGCGAACGCCAAGCTCTACTACGGCGCCTACCGGCGGACGGCGAGCTTCTTCGAGGCCTCCGAGCTCTCCGCCCGCGGCCGGCCTGCGGAAGCGCGCGAGCGGGCGCTGCTTCTCCCCTTCCCCGATGCGGTCGCGCCCGACGTATTAGAGGGCCGCTATCAGCCGCCGGTCTCCGACGGATCGGGCCGCGACCGGGCGCGGCTCAAGCACGCGCTGGATCTGTTGGCCGAGGCGGACTGGCTGCTGCGCGACGGCGTGCTCGTCTCGCGCGCGGGCAACGAGCCGCTGCGCTTCGAAATCATGGTTTCGAGCCGCGACGAAGAGCGGCTCGCGCTCGGCTTCGCCACGATGCTGCGGCGCGCCGGCGTCACCGCCGCCGTGCGCTTTGTCGACGGCACGCAATTCGAGCGGCGGCGCCAGACCTACGACTTCGACATGATGCCCTATACCTGGCAGCAGTCGCTCTCGCCCGGCAACGAGCAGAGTTTCTATTTCGGCTCGGCGAGCGCCGAATTGCCGGGTACGCGCAATTATATGGGCGTGAAATCGAAGGCGATCGACACGATGATCGCGGCGATCGTCGCCGCGCGCGAGCGCGAGGATCTCGTGGCCGCCGTGCGCGCCCTCGACCGGCTGTTGATGTCGGGCGTCTACCTCTTGCCGCTCTTTCACCTGCCGGAAATATGGATCGCGCGCTGGCCGTGGATCGGGCGGCCGGCCACGCCGCCGCTGACCGGGCCGATGATCGAAAGCTGGTGGAGAGTGCCCGAATCGTCGCAAACGAGACCCATGGACAAGCGTTGATGCGCGAACGAATGCCGGATTTCGCCAAGGGCGGCCTCGATACCAAGGTCGCGCTCGACGCCGTCTTCCGCCGCAACGTGTTGACGCGGCCGGGAACGCTGGCGCTTGCCGACCCTTCCGACCGCGCCACCTTCACCGACGGCCTGCCGCGCCGGTTGAACTACGCCGAGGCCGACGTTGCGGTGAACAGGTTGGCGGCGCAGTTGAAGGCGCTCGGCCTGCCCGAGGGATCGGCGGTCGCGCTGCAGCTTCCCAACACGGTCGAGGGCGCGCTTTCGTTGCTCGCGCTTCAGCGCGCGGGGCTCGTCGCGGTGCCGGTGCCGGTGCTGTGGCGGCGCGCCGACCTCGTGGCGACGCTGCGCGAAATCAACGCGCGCGCGATCCTCACCATGACCCGGATCGGCGACGAGCGGCCGGCGGAGATCGCCTGCGAGGCGGCGGCCGAATTGTTCTCGCTCGGCTTTCCCTGCGCCTTCGGCCACGCCGTGCCCGACGGCGTGATCGCGTTCGATCTCGATGCGGCGATCCCCCCGCAAAAAGCCGACCTCGCGAGCGCCCGGATTTCCGCGGCGGACAGGGTGGCGATTGCGACCTTCGACGCTTCGCGGCGCGGCGCTTTTGCGGTCGGCCGCACGCATACGCAATGGATCGCCGCCGGCATCGCCGTGATGCTGGAGGCGCGGATCGCGCCCGGCGAGACCATCGTCTCCACCCTGCCGCCCGCTTCGCTCGCCGGAATCGCCAGCGCCTTCGTGCCGTGGCTGCTCACTGGCGGAACGCTCGCGCTCGTGCACGGCTATTCGCCGCACGCGGTGGCGCAAGCCGCGAGCGCCGGCGCGCATCTCGTGGCGCCGGCGCCCGCGCTGCCGGCACTATCGGAGCCGAGCGGACCGGGTTTTGCGTCCTCGATCGCCGTTCACCGTGGGCCGCAAAGCCTCGGCGTCGATCTGTCGCACACGAATTGCGAGGCGATCGTCGATGTTCAATCGTTCGGCGAGATCGGACTGGTCGCGCTGCGCCGGATCGCGAAGATCATGGCTTCGCCGGTGCCGATCGGCGAAACGCCGGCCGCCGCCAGCGCCCCGGGCGCGCCGGTCGTCATCGAGACGAAACGGCTCGCCGACGGCACGCTCGCCGTGCGCGGCGCGATGGTGCCGGACAAGATCTTCCCCGACGCCGCGCGCGCCGACGCTTCGCAAATCGAATTCGATCTCGACGGCTTCGCGCGCACGAATCTGCGCTGTCACGCCGTCGGATCGAGCGGGCTCGCGATCGAAGCTTCGCCCGACGGCATTCTGGCGATCGGCGGCTTGCGGTACGGCGTCGACGAGCTTGCGATGCGGATCGCCAAAGCTTCTCCCGGCTCGACGCTCGCGACCGAACGTGATCCACTTCTCGGCGCGCGGCTCGTGGTCGAGAGCAACGATCCACCGGCCGCGAGAAAAACGCTTGACGAAGCGGGTCAATCGCGCCTGATATTCGAGGGCGTGCAGCCGCGGGCGGCGGAGCGCCGCACCGGCTGACCGGAAGCGAATGGAGGCGGCATGATGAAGCGGGTCGTGATCGATGTCGTTTCCGACGTCGTGTGCCCCTGGTGCTACGTCGGTAAGCACCGTCTCGAAGCCGCGCTCGCGCTCCGCCCCGACGTCGAAACCGAAATCCACTGGCGCCCGTATTTTCTCGATCCGCGCGTGCCGCGCGAGGGCATGGCGCGCGTCGATTACCTGTCGCGCAAGTTCGGCAGCGACGAGCGCATTCGCCCGGCGCATGAGCGGCTGTCGCGGCTCGGCCGCGAGGAAGGCATCGAGTTCCATTTCGAGCGGATCACGTGGCAGCCGAATACGCTCGACGCACATCGCCTGATCGGATGGGCGGAAGAAGCCGGCCGCGCCGCGCCGGTCGTCGAAAAAATATTCTCGTTGTTCTTCACCGAAGGCGCCGATCTCAGCAAGCGCGAGACGCTGCTCTTGGCGGCGCAGGCAGGCGGCCTCGACGTCGAAGGTGTCCGCCGCGATCTCGCGGGCGAGCGCGACGTGGCCGCGGTGGAAAAGGCCGCCACTTCCGCCGCCGAGCGCGGCATTTCCGGCGTGCCGTTCTTCATCTTCAACAACCGCTTTGCGGTCGCCGGCGCGCAACCGCCCGACATGCTCGCCGAGGCGATGGACAAGACGCTCGCCGAAGCGGCCTGATTTACGAAAGCATGATTTTTCCATTTGTCATGCCCGGAACACGCCCGGCCATGACAAATGACAAGGTCGGGCTCTAAGCCGCTTTCGCGCGTTCGGCGATCCGCACCAGATTTTCGAGGAGTTCGCGGGCGCCGGCGAGACGGGCGCCGGCGTCGTGCCAGTCTTCGAGCCAGACGATTTTCTGGTCGGGGCGGATTTTGGCGATCGGCGCGTTGCCCGCGATCCAGGCGAGCAACCCTTCGGCATTGTCGAACTTGTTGTCGCGGAACGCGACCACCGCGCCCTTGGAGCCGGCCTCGATCCGCTCGACATTGGCGCGGCGGCAGAGCGCCTTGATCGCCACCACTTTAAGCAGCGTCTCGACCTCGGACGGCAGTTTGCCGAAGCGGTCGACGAGTTCGGCGCCCGCCGCCTCGATCTCGGCGTCGCTTTCCAGATCGGCGAGACGGCGATAGAGCCCGAGCCGCACGGCAAGGTCGGGCACGTAGTCCTCGGGGATGAGCACGGGAATGCCGGCGGCGATCTGCGGCGACCATTTATCGGCGGCGGGTTGATCGCTGCCCGCCTCGAGCGCGGCGACCGCTTCGGCGAGCATCTCCTGATAGAGTTCGTAGCCGACCTCGCGGATGTGGCCGGACTGCTCCTCGCCCAACAGATTTCCGGCGCCGCGAATGTCGAGATCGTGCGAGGCGAGCTCGAAGCCGGCGCCGAGACTGTCGAGCGATTGCAGCACCTTCAGCCGCCGCTCGGCCTGCGCCGTCACCGGCTTGTCGGACGGCATGGTCAGGATCGCGTAGGCGCGCGTCTTCGCGCGCCCGACGCGTCCGCGCAGCTGATAGAGCTGCGCCAGCCCGAAGCGGTCGGCGCGGTGCACGATCAGCGTGTTGGCGGTCGGAATGTCGAGGCCCGACTCGACGATGGTCGTCGACAACAGCACGTCGAATTTTCCCTCGTAGAAGGCGCCCATGATGTCCTCGAGCTCGCGCGCCGGCATCTGGCCATGGGCGATTGCGACCTTGACCTCCGGCACGTTCTTTTCGAGAAATGCCCGGATGCCGGCGATGTCCTCGATGCGCGGACAGACGTAAAACGCCTGCCCTCCCCGGTAGCGCTCGCGCAGCAACGCCTCGCGCACCACCAGCGGGTCGAACGGCGTGATGAAGGTGCGTACCGCGAGGCGGTCGACCGGCGGCGTCGCGATGATCGAGAGTTCCCGCACACCGGCGAGCGCGAGCGACAGCGTGCGCGGGATCGGCGTCGCGGTCAGCGTCAAGACATGCACTTCGTTACGGAGCTGCTTGAGGCGCTCCTTGTGGGCGACGCCGAAATGCTGCTCCTCGTCGACGACGACGAGGCCGAGATCCTTGAACTTCACGGACTTGGCGAGCAGCGCGTGGGTGCCGATCACGATGTCGACGGTGCCGGCGGTCAGCCCCTCTCGCATCTTCGCCATCTCGCCGGCGGAGACGAGCCGCGAGGCTTGCGCGACGCGCACCGGAAAGCCGCGAAAGCGTTCGCTGAAGGTGAGAAAATGCTGGCGCGCCAACAACGTCGTCGGCACCACCACCGCCACCTGCTTGCCGGAAAGCGCGGTGATGAAAGCGGCGCGCAGCGCGACCTCGGTCTTGCCGAAGCCGACGTCGCCGCATACCAGCCGGTCCATCGGCCGGCCGGCGGCGAGGTCGCCGGTCACCGCCTCGATCGCGACGTCCTGATCGTCGGTTTCCTCGTAGGGGAAGCGCGCGCAGAACTCGTCGTAGAGGCCTTCGGAAACCGTGAGCTTCGGCGCCTCGCGCAGCTTGCGCGCGGCGGCGACGCGCACGAGCTCCGCCGCCATCTCGCGGATACGGGTTTTCAGGCGGGCCTTGCGCGACTGCCAGCCGAGCCCGCCGAGGCGATCGAGCTCGGCCGCGGTTTCCTCGTTGCCGTAGCGCGAGAGCAATTCGAGGTTTTCGACCGGCAGAAACAGCCGGTCGCCGCCGTGATAGTGGATCTCCAAGCAATCGTGCGGCGCGCCGAGCGCCTCGATCGTCTTCAGCCCGGCGAAGCGGCCGATGCCGTGGTCGATGTGGACGACGAGATCGCCGGCGGAAAGGCTGGTGAGCTCGGTGATGAAATCGTCGGCGCGGCGCTGGCGGCGGCGCGGCCGCGCGAGCCGGTCGCCGAGAATATCCTGCTCGGAGATGATCGCGGCGTCGCCGCTCTCGAATCCGGTCTCGAGGCCGAGCACGGCGAGGCCGAAGGCGCCCTTCGCGAGCGCGCGCGTCTCGTTGAAGTTCGCGACCGGCCGCAAGTCGGCAAGCCCATGGTCCAACAGCACGTGCTGCATGCGCTCGCGCGAGCCCTCGCTCCAGAAGGCGAACACCACGCGCTTGTTGGCGGCTTCGAGCGCGCGCGCGTGTGCCACGACCGCGTCGAAGAGATTGCGGTTTTCGTCGGCGCGCTCGGTGGCGAAGGTGCGGCCGGCCTTGCCGCCGGCGTCGATCACGTCGCGCGTCTCGGGCATGGCGAAGGGCGTGAGGCGGACGAGCGCGGCTTCTCCGAGCCGCGCTTTCCATTCTGCTTCCGCAAGGTAAAGCCGCTCCGGCGGCAGCGGCTTGTAGAGCGGGCTTTGCCCCGCCTCCATCGCCTCGCGCCGCGCGGCGTAATAGTCGGCGATCTGCGCGAGCCGCTCGCCCGCCGCCTCCTCGATCAGCGTCTCGATCACGACCGGCACGCCGGGCAAATAGTCGAACAGGGTTTCGAGCCCATCGGCGAACAGCGGCAGCCAGTGTTCGAGGCCGGGATGGCGGCGGCCCTGGCTCACCGTCTCGAAGAAGGCGTCGCCCTTGGTCTGGCCGCCGAACTCGGCGACATAGCCCATGCGAAAGCGCTTGATCGTCTCCTCGTCGAGCCGCACTTCGCTCGTCGGCACGAGTTCGAGCCGGTCGAGGCGGCTCGCCGTGCGCTGCGTCTCGGGATCGAAGACGCGAATCGATTCCAGCGTGTCGCCGAAAAAATCGAGCCGCACCGGCGCGCTCGTCCCCGGCGCGAAAAGATCGAGAATGCCGCCGCGCACGGCATATTCGCCGATGTCGCGCACGGTCGAGGCGCGGCTAAATCCGTTGGTGGCAAGCCAGCGCGCGATCTCGTCCATCGGCCGCACGTTGCCCGCGGCGAGCGCGAGCGATTGCGCGGCGACCGCGCGCGGCACCACGCGTTGCAACAGCGCGTTGATGGTGGTGAGTACGATGCCGGAATCGCCGTTGGCGCGGGCAAGCGTTGTCAGCGTCGCCATGCGGGCTGCTGCGACCGCGGCGTTGGGCGACACCCGGTCGTAGGGCAGGCAATCCCACGCCGGGAACGTCAAGGCCGAGAGATCGGGGGCGAAGAAGGAAAGCGCGCGCTCGAACGCCGCCATGCGCTCGGCATCGCGGCAGACGACGAGCAAGCGCCTGGATTCCGCCTTGGCGCGCGCGGCGATGCTCTTGGCGAGGTCGGCGGCGACGAGCCCGGAAAATCCGTCGGGGACGCTGGCGATGGTCAGCGCCTTGCCGGGGACGAGACGGTCGGCGGGAGCGAACGGCTTGTTCATCGCGCGCTGCCGAAATGGAAATCGCGCAGCCGCCGCAGCAGCGGCGTGTCGTAAGGCGCCGGCGTCTCCTCGGCGCCGGTGATCCAGCCGTAAAGGTCGTGATCGCGGACTTCCATCAGCGCCTCGAACGCGCCGATGTCCGGCTCGTCGAGCCGCGCGATTTCGGCATCGGCAAAGCGACCGAGGAGCAAATCCAGCTCGCGGGTGCCACGGTGCCAGGCGCGGAAGCGCAGCCGCCGGCGGCGGACATCAAGGTCTTCGTTCGATCGCGGTTCGGTCATCGTCGCAACAACGCCAAAAGCCCGGACGAGCCGGGCGCGCTTCATATAGCGATGGACAGCGCATTTGTCAGGGCTCTTCGCCTGAAATGACCGTCATCCTTCGAGGGCCTCGCTTCGCTCGGCCACCTCAGGATGACGAGAAATCAAAGAGCACGTCACCCTGAGGTGCACGCGAAGCGGGCCTCCAAGGGCGCAAGCAGTAGCGCGGGTTGCCTCCCGCGCGCGCTTTCGCCACCTTCTCGCAACCATGCGTCCGGCCCTGCTCAATCCGCTGTTCGCGGCGCTCAACACGCTTTCCGGCGTCGGCCCGAAGCTCATGGCCCCGTTCGGACGGCTGTTGGAGCACGAGCCGCCGCGCGTCGTGGATCTTCTGTTCCACCTGCCCCACTCCGCCCTCGATCGGCGCGCACGGCCAAAGCTGAAGGACGTGATCGCCGGCGCGATCGCCACGGTGCAAGTCACGGCCGAGCGGCATTTCCCCGGGCGCGGGCGGGCGCCGCACAAGATCGTCGCCAGCGACGATACCGGCACGCTGGAAATCGTCTATTTCAACCTGCCGCGCGAGCGGGTGGAGAAAATGCTGCCGCTGGGAGAGGCGCGCTACGTCTCGGGCCGCGTCGACCTCTACGACGGCCGATTGCAGATGGTGCATCCCGACCGCGTGGTTGATGAGCGGGGCCTGGCGCAATTGCCGCTCGTCGAGCCGGTCTATTCGCTGACCGAGGGCCTCGGCGCCGGCATCGTGCGGCGCGCGATGTCAGGCGCGCTCGCGAAGCTGCGCGAGTTTCCCGAATGGCTCGACGCGGCGTTTCTCCGAGAACGCCAGTTTCTCCCCTTTTCGGCGGCGCTTCGCCGCATGCACGCGCCAGAAAACCCGGCTGACGTGTTGCCGGAGTCGCGGCTGCGCGCGCGGCTCGCCTATGACGAGTTGCTGTCGCACCAGTTGGCGTTGGCGCTGGTGCGCGGCCGCATCCGCCGCGAGGCGGGCCGCGCCAGCGTCGGCAGCGGCGAATTGCGCAAGAAGATCGAGGCCGCCCTTCCGTTCTCGCTCACCGGCGCGCAGCGCGGCGCGATCGAGGAAATCGTCCGCGATCTTTCCTCCGGCCAACGCATGCTACGGCTGCTGCAAGGCGATGTCGGCGCCGGCAAGACGGTAGTGGCGCTGATGGCGGCGGCGCACGTGATCGAGGCGGGCCGGCAGGCGGCGCTGATGGCGCCGACTGAAATCCTCGCTCGCCAGCATCACGAACGCTTGCGCCCGCTCGCGGACGCCGCGGGCATTCGCCTGGCGCTGTTGACCGGGCGCGACAAGGGCCGCGAACGCGAGCGGCTGCTCGAGGAACTGCATCGAGGAAAGATTGATCTCCTCGTCGGCACCCATGCGCTGTTTCAAGAAGGCGTCGAGTTCCGCGATCTCGCGCTTGCGATCGTCGACGAGCAGCACCGTTTCGGCGTGCACCAGCGCCTGGCGCTTGCCGAAAAAGGCGAAGCCGCCGACCTTTTGGTGATGACCGCGACGCCGATCCCGCGCACGCTGGTGCTGACCTATTTCGGCGACATGGAAGTCTCGGAGCTGCGCTCCAAGCCCGCCGGCCGCAAGCCGATCGACACCCGCACAATCTCCCTCGGCCGCATCGAGGAAGTGGTGGAGGCGGTCGGCCGCGCGGTCGAGACCGGCGCGCGCGCCTACTGGATCTGTCCGTTGATCGAGGAGTCCGAGGAGGTGGACCTCGCCGCCGCCGAGGCGCGCTATGAATTTCTCCGTAAGCGTTTCGGCAAGCGCGTCGGGCTCATGCACGGGCGGATGAAGGGCCGGGATCGCGATGAGACGATGGAGCGCTTCGCGCGCGGCGAGACGCAAATCCTCGTTGCCACCACGGTGATCGAGGTCGGCGTCGACGTGGCGGAAGCGACCATCATGGTGATCGAGCAGGCGGAACGCTTCGGGCTCGCGCAACTGCATCAATTGCGCGGGCGCGTCGGACGCGGCACCGGGCAATCGACCTGCTTGCTGCTCTACAAGGGCCCGCTCGGCGACGCCGCCAAGCGCAGGCTTTCCACCTTGCGCGAGACCGAGGATGGCTTTCGTATCGCCGAGGAGGACTTGGCATTGCGCGGCGAAGGCGAGGTGCTCGGCACGCGGCAGAGCGGGCTCCCCGGATTCAAGATCGCACGGCCGGAATTGCACCGCGATCTCTTGGAGGCAGCGCGCAAGGACGCGGCGCTGATCGTCAACCGCGATCCTGCGCTGTCATCGGAGCGCGGCCAGGCGCTGCGGCTCCTCTTGCACTTGTTCGAGCGCGACGACGCGGTGCGGCTGATCGAGGCGGGGTGAATTATGCGTCATCCTTCCAGGCTCGGCGCTTGCGCGTCTCACGCCTCAGGATGACGAATATTTTTGTTGTCATCCTGAG
>WNEY01002146.1_pt1 | contig 14382 bp, 14 predicted proteins | sample 5400531 | NCBI WGS metagenome assembly WNEY01 (sample SAMN13153338, study PRJNA577476) | soil metagenome | isolation source: 200 cm saprolite under Douglas fir tree site 1 | place: USA:California | collected 2015-04-18
TCATGGCAAGGCCGTGTCCTCGGCCGCCAGCAGCGAGGCTTGGCGCTCGGTCACCAGCGCATCGATGATCTCGCCGAGCGCCTCGCCGTCGAGCACCTGCGGGAGCTTGTGCAGGGTGAGATTGATGCGGTGGTCGGTCACGCGCACCTGGGGGAAATTGTAGGTGCGGATGCGCTCGGAGCGGTCCCCCGAGCCGACCTGCCCGCGCCGCTCGGCGGCGCGTTCGGCGTCGCGCTTGCGGCGTTCGAGGTCGTAGACTTTGGCGCGCAGCAAGGTGAGCGCCTTCGCGCGGTTGCGGTGCTGCGAGCGCTCCTCCTGCACCACCACGACGATGCCGCTCGGGATATGCGTCATCCGCACGGCCGACTCGGTCTTGTTGACGTGCTGGCCGCCGGCCCCGCCGGCCCGCATGGTGTCGACCCTGAGATCGGCGTCGGCGAGCGCCACGTCCACCTCCTCGGCTTCCGGCAGGACCGCGACCGTCGCGGTGGAGGTGTGGATGCGGCCCGAGGCCTCGGTTGCCGGAACGCGCTGCACGCGATGCACGCCGGATTCGAATTTGAGCTTGGCGAAAGCGCCGCGGCCGCGGATCTCGGCAATGATTTCCTTGAAGCCGCCGACCGTGCCCTCGCTCGCCGAGATCATCTCGACGGTCCAACCCTGCCGCGCCGCATAGCGTTCGTACATGCGAAAGAGATCGCCGGCGAACCGGGAGGCTTCGTCGCCGCCGGCGCCCGCGCGGATTTCCAGCATGACGTTGCGCTCGTCCATCGCATCCTTGGGGACGAGGGCAACGCGGATCTGCTGCTCCAGGAGGTCGCGCCGCGCGATGATCGCCGGCCGCTCCTCGGCCGCCAGCGCACGCATCTCCGCATCGGTGGTTGGATCCGCCAGCAGCGCATCGAGCCCGGCCAATTCGTCGACCACGGCCCGATAGGCCTTCACCGACTCGACCAACGGGGAGAGCTCGGCAAACTCGCGCGAGAGCTTGACGTAGGTTTCCCGGTCGGGATTGGCCGCGAACTCCGTCTCGACCGCCGCATGGCGTGCCACGAGGGCGTCGAGCTTTGCCTGGGGGAGCATGGCGCGGGCCTCAGATCTGCAGGCCTTCGGCGGCGGCAAAAGCCTCCAGCCGGTCTCGCGTCGCCATGCTGCCCGTCGGCCGATCGATCAGCGGCTCCAGCAGAGCGCGCGCCTTGCCGGCGTCGAGGTCGAGCAGCACCGACTTGACCGGGCCGACCGCCGAGGGCGTGAGCGACAGAGTGCGATAGCCGAGCGCCACCAGCGCCAGCGCGCCGATCGGCTGCGAGGCAAGCTCGCCGCACAACGCCACCGGCTTGCCGCACGCCAGCCCTTTGTCGACGATGCTCTTGAGCGCGCGCAGCACCGGCACCGAGATCGGATCGAACCGGTCGGCCACCCGCGTGTTGCTGCGGTCGGCCGCATAGAGGAACTGGAACAGGTCGTTCGAGCCGACCGAGAGGAAATCGACGCGCGCGAACAGCTCGTCGAGCTGATAGAGCAGCGAGGGCACTTCCACCATCGCGCCGACATGGACCCGGTCGGGCAGCTTGTGGCCGTGGCGCCGCAGATGCGTCAGCTCGCGCTCGACGATCGCACGCGCGCGATCGAACTCGTCGACGGTGGCGATCATCGGGAACATCACCCGCAGCTCGCGCCCGGCCGCGGCCTTGAGCAGCGCGCGCATCTGGCTGCGCAGCAGGCCCGGCCGGTCGAGGCCGAGCCGGATGGCGCGCCAGCCGAGCGCCGGGTTTTCCTCGTGCACCGCGCGCATGTAGGGCAGCACCTTGTCGCCGCCGATGTCCAGCGTGCGGAACGTCACCGGCAGGTCGCCCGCGGCGTCGAGCACCTGGCGATAGAGCGAGAGCTGCTCGCTGGTGCGCGGGAACGCCGCCGCCACCATGAACTGCAGCTCGGTGCGGAACAGGCCGATCCCGGCCGCGCCCGATTCGGCGATATGCGGCAGGTCGACCAGCAGGCCGGCGTTGATCAGCAGCGCCACCGGCTCCTTGTCGCGGGTGACGGTCGGACGGTTGCGCAGCGCCTGGTACTGGGCCTGGCGCCGCGCCCGGAACCGCACCTTCTCGCCATAGGCGGCCTGGATGTCGGGCGGCGGCCGCACGTGCATCTCGCCGGAGAAGCCATCGACGATGATGGCGTCGCCGGGATCGACCAGGCCGGTCGCGTTGTCGATCTCGCCGACCGCCGCGATGCCGAGCGCACGCGCCACGATCGAGACGTGCGAGGTCGCCCCGCCCTCCTCCAGAACCAGGCCGCGCAGGCGGGCGCGGTCGTAATCGAGCAGCTCCGCCGGCCCCATGGACCGGGCGACGATGATGGCGTTGTCCGGCAATTGCTCCGTCTTGGGCGCGTGGTCCTGGCCGGTGAGCTGGCGCATCAGCCGATTGGCGAGGTCGTCGAGATCGTGCAGCCGATCGCGCAGGAACGGGGTGGTCTGGCGCATGATGCGTGCGCGCGCGTCCGATTGGACGCGCTCGACCGCCGCCTCGGCGGTGAGGCCCGTCATCACCGCCTCGCGCAGCTTGTGCATCCAGCCGCGGTCGTAGGCGAACATGCGAAAGGCTTCCAGCACGTCGCGGTGCTCGCCGGCGTCCGCCACGTCGCCGCGCTCCAGCATCACGTCGAGGTCGGCGCGCAGCGTGTCGACGGCGGCCTCCAGGCGCTTGATCTCCTTGGGGACATCGTCGGCAATGAAATTGGTGATGACGACGCGCGGCTCGTGCAGCACCACGTATCCGAGCCCGATGCCGTCGGCGATGGGCGTGCCGGGCAGATGCAGCGTGCGCCGGGCGGCGGGCTCGGCGCCGGGCCGCGCCAGGGCGGACAGCTCGCCCGACGCGATCATCTCCGCGAGCACCATCGCGGTCGTCTGCAGCGCCTCCTCTTCCTCCTCGGAATAGGTGCGATGCGCCCGGTTCTGCACGACCAGCACGCCGAGCGTGTTGCCGGCGCGCAGGATCGGCACGCCCAGGAACGAGTGATAGATCTCCTCGCCGGTCTCCGGCCGGAAGGAGAAGGCCGGATGGCCCTGCGCGTCGGACAGGTTGATGGAGTTGGCCTCGCGCGCGACCAGGCCGACCAGGCCCTCGTCCGCCCGCAGCACGGTCAAGTGCACGGCCTGGCGATTGAGGCCCTCGGTGGCGTAAAGCTCGAGCGTGCCGTCGACGCGCAGCACGTAGACGGAGCACACCTCCGCCACCATGTTGGCGGCGATCAGCACGACGATCTTGTCGAGGCGATCTTGCGCGCTGACCGGCTCCGCCATCACCTCGCGGAGCCGGCGCAACAGCACGCGTGGACCGCCGAGCGCACCCCGCATGTGAGGTCCTCTGGCAGGCTGCCCCGGCCGGCCCGGCCGGCCCGGCTGGCATCCGGCATACCTTTGAACTTTGCAGATTTCCTACGCCCGTGGGGCGGAAATGGAAATCCTGACCGGTGTCGCGCCGCCCGAGGACTGCCCAGGCAGCCCCGGTTCGGCTCGTCTCGAACGCGGGCCCCGGCCGCCCGCAGCTTTATTTGTCAAGGCCGTATAGCGAATGCAGCGTGCGCACTGCAAGTTCGGTGTAGGCGGCGTCGATCAGCAGCGAGAACTTGATCTCCGAGGTGGTGATGGCGCGGATGTTGATGCCGCGGTCGGCCAGCGCCCGGAACGCGCGCGCGGCCACCCCGACGTGGCTGCGCATGCCGATGCCGATCACCGAGACCTTGGCGATGTCGGTCGCCCCGTCGAGGCGCGCGTAGCCGATCGAGCCCTTCGACCTGGCGAGCACGTCGTTGGCGCGCTGGAAATCGGGCGCCGGCACCGTGAAGGTGAGGTCGGTCGTCTTGCCGTCGCCCGAGACGTTCTGAACGATCATGTCGACGTTGATGTTCGCCTCGGCGAGCGGCCCGAAAATGGCGGCGGCCACGCCGGGCTTGTCCTCGACCCGGCGGATCGAGATCTGCGCCTCGTCCTTGGAGAAGGCGATGCCGGTGACGACGTGTTGCTCCACGATCTCCTCCTCGCTGCAGATAAGGGTGCCGGGCGGCGCGTCATGCGGATCGATGTCCTCGGGCTTCTCGAAGCTCGAGCGCACGAAGATGCGCACGTTGTGCACCATGCCGAGCTCGACCGAGCGCACCTGCAGCACCTTGGCGCCGAGCGAGGCGAACTCCAGCATTTCTTCGTAGCTGATGCGGTCGAGCCGGCGCGCGCGCGGGACGACACGCGGGTCGCTGGTGTAGACGCCATCCACGTCCGTATAGATGTCGCAACGGTCGGCCGCGACGGCGGCGGCGATGGCGACGGCCGACGTGTCGGAGCCGCCCCGGCCCAGCGTGGTGACGCGCCGGGTGTCCTTGTGAAGGCCCTGGAAGCCGGCGATGACCGCGACCTCGCCGCGCTCGGCAAAGCGGCGGATCAGCTCCGCCCCGTCGATCGCGTCGATGCGGGCGCCGCCGTGGGCGTTGGTGGTCAGGATCGGAATCTGCCAGCCCTGCCACGAACGCGCGGTGACGCCCACGGATTGCAGCACGATCGCCAGCAGCCCGGCCGTGACCTGCTCGCCGGAGGCCACCACGGCGTCGTACTCGCGGGCATCGTGCAGGGTCGCCGCCGCGCGGCACCATTCCACCAGCTGGTTGGTGGCGCCCGCCATGGCGGAGACGATGACGGCAACCTGGTGGCCGGCATCGACCTCGCGCTTGACGTGACGCGCGACGTTGCGGATTCGGTCGAGATCGGCGACCGAGGTTCCGCCGAACTTCATCACCAGGCGACTCATGACGGAATTGCGAGGCCCTTCGGGTCGTGGCGCGCGGCCGCGCGCCGGCGCGAAAAGACGCGTATATACCCCATACTGATGCGCCCCGGCTGCCGCAACTGCGCCGGCGGGAGGAGAACGGATGGCAATGCCCTCGGGTCCCACGGTCGACGAGCGGGAGGTCGCCCGCTTCTCGGCGCTCGCCGCCGAGTGGTGGAACCCGCGCGGCCCCATGGGCATGCTGCACAAGCTCAACCCGACCCGGCTCGCCTTCATCCGCGACGCCGCCTGCCGGCAGTTCGGCCGCGACGCCAAGCGGTCCGGATGCCTCGACGGGTTGCGCATCCTCGACATCGGCTGCGGCGCCGGCGTGCTGTGCGAGCCGCTCACCCGCCTGGGCGCGTCCGTGCTCGGCGCCGATCCGTCCTCGACCAATATCGCGGCGGCGCGCCTGCACGCGGCCGACGCGGATCTCGCGATCGACTACCGGGCAACGACGGCCGAGGCGCTGGCCGCGGCGGGCGAGCGCTTCCATGTCGTGCTCGCCATGGAGGTGGTGGAGCACGTCGCCGATCTCGCCGCGTTCGTGCGCTGCTGCGCCGGCATGGTGGAGCCGGGCGGCCTGATGGCGACGGCGACCATCAACCGCACGCTCAAGAGCTTTGCGCTGGCGATCGTCGGCGCCGAGTACGTCCTGCGCTGGCTGCCGCGCGGCACCCATCGGTGGGACAAGTTCGTCACGCCCAACGAGCTCGAAGCGGCGCTCGAGCGCGCCGGGTTGCGCGCGATCGACGGGCGCGGCGTCATCTACAATATCCTGGTCGACGGCTGGCAGCTCTCCGACGACATGGACGTGAACTACATGCTCCTTGCCGAGCGGCCGGGCTGACGCGCCGGCCAAGTTCCCCGAACGGATTTGTGATGGTCGACACCCATTGGCTCTGGGCGGTCTTCACGCTGATCGCCGCCGCCGGCCAGACCGCGCGCAATGCCATGCAGCGCGAACTCACCGCGACGCTCGGCACGGTCGGGGCGACGCACGTCCGATTCCTGTTCGGATTCCCCTTCGCGCTGCTTTTCCTCGCCGGCATAGCGTTTGCTACCGGCGCGGCGCTGCCGCGGCCGGGGCTCGTATTCTGGCCATGGGTGGTCGCGGGCGCGCTCACGCAGGTGCTGGCCACCGCCCTCATGCTGGCCGCCATGGGCGAGCGCTCGTTCGTGGTGGCGATCGCCTACATCAAGACCGAGCCGGTGCAGGTCGCCATATTCGGCTTCCTGTTCCTCGGCGACGCGCTGACGGTCTCGATGGCGATCGCCATCCTGATCGCCACCGCCGGCGTGATCGCGATGTCGTTCAAACGGGGCGGCGGCACCGCGGCCGATCCGTGGCCCGTAGCGATCGGAATCGGCGCGGGCGCCATGTTCGCGCTCTCCTCGGTCGGCTACCGCGGAGCGATCCTGTCGCTCGAGGGCGCGTCCTTCGTCATGGCGGCGACGTTCACGCTCGCCATCGGGCTGATCCTGCTGGCAAGCCTGCTGTCGCTGTATCTCGCGCTGAGAAACCGCGCGGTGCTGGCGGCGATCGTGCGCGCGTGGCGGCCGTCGCTGTTCGCCGGCGCCATGGGGGCGTTCGCGTCGGAGTTCTGGTTCCTCGCCTTTGCGCTGACGACCGCCGCCAGCGTGCGCACGCTCGCCCTCGTCGAGGTCCTGTTCGCCCAGGCGATCTCGACCTTCATCTTCCGGCAGCCGACCTCGCGGCGGGAAGCCGCCGGCATCGTGCTGGTGGTGATCGGCGTCGTCCTGCTGATCTGGGCGCACTGAGCCCGGACCGGCTGTTCCGCAGAATGCCAATTAGTTTCGGTCGTCCGGCAGGCGCGGCAGCGGGTGGAACTCGATTCCCTCCTCGGCGAGTGCAGCCGCCGCCTCGGCGGTCGCCTCGCCGTAGATCGAGCGGTGCTCGATCTCGCCGTAGTGCATGCGCCGCGCTTCCTCGGGGAATTTGGCGCCGACGTAATCGGCGTTCTTGACCACGTGGTCGCGCAGCTCCTTGAGCTTCTTGCGCAGCTCCTTCTCTTCCTTGGAGATCATCGCGACCGGCGTCTTCTCCGCCGGCTTCTCGGACGGCGTCTCCAACTCCTGCGCCGGCGCGGCCGCGCGCTCGCCGGCCTTGCCGAGCGACGGCGCCATGATCGCCTTCTCGACCTTCTGCGACCCGCACAGCGGACAGGTCACCAGGCCGCGCGCGACCTGCTTGTCGTAGGCGGCCGAACTGCCGAACCAGCTCTCGAAATCATGGCCGGCCTCGCAGCGAAGCGCGTAGCGGATCACCCCGGGCCCCCGACGACGTGCAGATGGGTCGGCTCGGCCATCGGCTCCAGGATCTCGAACCGCCGTCCGTGCTGGAGCGAGGGAATGCGCGCGCGCGCCGCAGCCACGTCGGCCGGATCGACGTCGGCGAGCACGATGCCGGGCTCGGTCGCCGCCTCCGCCAGGATGCGGCCCCACGGGTCGATCACCAGCGAATGCCCGAACGTCTCGCGTCCGTTCTCGTGCTTGCCGCCCTGCGCGGCCGCGAACACGAAGCAGCCGTTCTCGATGGCGCGGGAGCGCAGCAGCACGTGCCAGTGCGCCTCCCCGGTCTGCTTGGTGAACGCCGACGGCACGGTGAGGAACGACGCCCCCGCTTCGGCGAGCGCGCGGTAGAGCGCCGGAAAGCGCAGGTCGTAGCACACGGTGAGCCCGAGCCGCCCCCACGGCAGGTCCGCCACCACCGCAAGCTCCCCCGCCCGATAGGTGCGCGACTCGCGATAGCTCTCCTTGTTCGCCAGGTCGACGTCGAACATGTGGATCTTGTCGTAGCGCGCGATGATCTCGCCCTTGCGATCGATCAGGAACGAGCGGTTCGCCGCCTTGTCGGGCGAGACCCGCACGGCGAGCGAGCCGACGTGAACGTAGATGCCGAGCGTGCGCGCCAGCTCGCGGAAGGTGGCGAGCGACGCATCGTCGTCCTCGGCGACGATCGAGCCGAACAGCGCCTCGCGGTGCACTTCCATCACGTTGGTCATTTCCGGGGTGAGGACGTATTCGGCGCCGCCGCGCTTGGCCTCGCCGATCAGGGCCGCGGCCTTGTCCACATTGGCGTGCGGCGCCCGGCCCGCGCGCATCTGGATCATCGCGACCCGAAACGTCGAAGTCTTGCTGGTTGGAGCCGTCATGGTCGCGATCCCTCAAGCCGTCAGCAGCGGATCGAGCTCGCCCGCCTCGTCGAGCGCGTAGAGCTCCTCGCAGCCGCCCACATGGGTCGCGCCGATGAATATCTGCGGGGTCGTCCTACGCCCGTTCGCGCGATCGATCATCTCGGTCCGCCGCTCGTGATTGCCGGTCACGTCGACTTCGGTGAAAGCGACGCCCTTGCGCTGAAGCAGCTCCTTCGCCCAATCGCAATAGGAGCAATAGGCGCGCGTGTAAATGACGATGTCGGCCATGCTGAACCATCGAAAGAATCCCGGTGCCGCCGGACTATATGGGCGCGCGGGCGCCGTCCACAACCCGCGCGAAGACGAGGACGTCGACCGCCGTGGCGCCGGCGCGCAGCAAGGCCCTGGCGCATGCATCGATGGTCGCGCCGGAGGTCAGCACATCGTCGACCAGAACCAGCCGGCGCCCGGCCACCTCGGCGCGCGCTTCCGCCGGCACGCGGAATGCGCCTTGCACATTGAGCGCCCGCTCGGACGCGGTGAGGCCGACTTGCTGCCTGGTCGACTTGACGCGCTTCAAGGCCGTGGGCACGACCGGGACATGGCACAGCGGCGCGACGGCCTTGGCGAGCGCCGCGGATTGATTGAAGCGGCGGAGCCACAGCCGCCGCCAATGCAGCGGCACCGGCACCAGCGCGTCCGCGTCCGCCAGCAGGCTCGACCCGGCTTGCGCCATCCAGCGGCCGAGCGTCGGCGCGAGATCGAGGCGGTCGCCGTATTTGAACGCGTGCACCAGCGTGCGCGCGATCTCATCGTAGCGCACCGCGGCGCGCGCCCGGCCGTAGGCGGGCGGATCGGCAATCGCCTGCATGGACAGGACGCCCGGCCCCGGATCGTAGGCGAACGGAATGCCGAGCCGCTCGCAATAAGGCGGCGTGATGAAGGACAGTTTTGCCCAGCACCCGGGGCACAGTCCGCCGTCGTCGGCGACCGGGCGGCGGCAGGCCGGACAGAGCGGCGGCAGCGCCGCATCGAGCACCAGGCGCGAGGCGCCGCGCAACGCGCCCGCGAACCGCGCCCAGCGGCCGTTGCGCTCCTCCCCCGTGATCGATGCAGGTTGCATCCGGGAAACGTATCGCCGTTGCGGCCGGGGCTCAACGCCGCTTTGACGGGGCGGGCGCGCCGCGCCATAAGCGCCACGGCTCCCGCACGGACATGGCCGATGCCGCCCCCCGTCTTGTTCGACCGCGCGCTCCTGCACATGCGCCGGCGGCGCGCGGCGGCGCTCGGGCCGGCGACGTTTCTCATCGATCGCGTGGCGCAGGACCTGTCCGAGCGGCTCGCCGCCGTGCGCCGCCGGTTCGATGTCGCGGTCGATCTCGGCACGCCGACCGACGCGGCGCGCCGCGCGATCCTCGATGCAAACGACGTCGGCACGATCGTGGCGGCCGGAACGCCGGCTGCGACGAGCAAACATGCTCGCGTGCCGAGCGTCGTCGCCGACGAGGAGGCGCTGCCGTTCCGCGACGCGTCGCTCGACCTCGTGGTCTCGGCGCTCGCCCTGCAATTCGTCAACGACCTGCCCGGCACGCTCGTTCAGGTCCGCCGCGCGCTCAAGCCCGACGGCCTCTTCCTCGCGGCGCTCGCCGGCGGCGACACGCTGACCGAGTTGCGCCAGGCTTTTGCGGTCGCGGAAACCGAGATCGACGGAGGCGTGTCGCCGCGCGTCTCGCCGTTCGCCGACGTGCGCGAGATGGGCGCGCTGCTGCAGCGCGCGGGGTTCGCGCTGCCGGTCGCCGACATCGACCGGATCGTCGTGCGCTACGCTTCGCCGCTTGCGCTCATGCACGATCTGCGCCGCATGGGAGCGACCAACGTGCTCGCCGCGCGGCGCCGCACGCGGCTGCGCCGCGCGACGCTCGCGCGCCTTCTCCGGATCTACGGCGAGCGCTTCGCCGATCCCGACGGGCGGGTGCGCGCGAGCTTCGAGATCATCTGGTTGTCCGGCTGGTCCCCGCATGAAACCCAGCAGCAGCCGCTGCGCCCAGGCTCGGCGCGCGCGCGGCTCGCCGACGCGCTCGGCACGCGCGAGATTTCGACGGGCGAGAAGGCGGGCGGCGATTAGAGCATGATCCCGAAAAAGCCTGCCCCGGACTTGATCCGGGGTGGATACCGGTTTTCGGAAAAAGATCATGCTCCAACAATGACCCAGAGTGGGATGACGATTCGAAGAAAAGTCATCCCGCCCTAGTGACGGCTGCCGAAGGCGGACGCCGGCTCACAGCATCGCCGCGATCTTGTCGTACAAATTCGTCGTAATCCCGGTACCGAGCGCGAATACGGTCGCGATGATCGCGCCTCCGATACCGGACGCGAGCAAGGCATATTCGATCGCGGTGGCTCCGCGTTCGTCGGCGAGGAACCGACCGACGACGCGCTGGGCGCTCGACGAGCGGCTCATCCTGCTGGCCATGGCAACCATCCTCGTTCGAATCCGGACCGTCACAGCAGCGTCGTCAGGTGCGAGATCAGCGGCTCGTCCGCCGGGGGCATCGGATATTCGCGCAGCCGGTTCGGCCTGACCCAGGCAAGCCGCTGGCCTTCCTTGGCCATCACCGTTCCCTCCCACCGCCGACAGACGTAGAGCGGCATCAGCAGGTGGAACCCGGCATAGGCGTGGCTCGCGAATGTCAGCGGAGCGAGACACGCTTCGCTGACGACGATTCCCAATTCCTCCCTGAGCTCGCGGATCAGGCTATCCTCGGGCCGCTCGCCCGCCTCGACCTTGCCGCCGGGGAATTCCCACAAGCCCGCCATCGTCTTGCCGGCCGGGCGCTCGGCGATGAGCACGCGCCCGTCGGCATCGACGAGGGCGCAAGCGGCGACGAGGACGAGGTTGACGCTCACGGCCCTTGGACCAGACGGTACGCAGCCGGAAATTAATGCTGCGCCAACAGGGGTGGTTAACCGGTGCTTACGGCCGATAGTTACGACCGATAGTCGGCGTTGATGGCGATGTATCCCGCGGTCAGGTCGCAGGTGAGGACGCGGTCGCGGCCGCGTCCCAGCCCGAGCGCGACCTTCAGGCTGATCTCGGATCGCTTCATGTAGTCGCTGACCGCCGCCTCGTCGTAGGCGGGATCGCGCTCGCCGCGATGCGCCACGCGGATGTCGCCGAACCAGATGGACAGCCGATCGCGCTCCGCCGGCTCCCCGGCCTTGCCGACCGCCATCACGACGCGGCCCCAGTTGGCGTCCTCTCCGGCGATCGCCGTCTTGACCAGCGGCGAATTGGCGATCGACAGCGCGATGCGGCGCGCCGATCGCTTGGACACCGCTCCCTCGACCACGACCTCGACGAGCTTGCGCGCCCCCTCGCCGTCGCGGGCGACCTGCTCGGCGAGCGCGGCGAGCACCGCGTCGAAGGCGGCGCGGAATTCGGCGAGCCGGCGATCGCCCGCCCGATCGATGACGGGCGCGCCGCGCGCGCGCGCCGCGCCGGTCGCGAAGGCGAGCAGCGTATCGGAGGTCGAGGTGTCGCTGTCGACCGTCACCGCGTTGAAGCTGTCGACGACGCCGCGCGCGAGCAGCGCCTGCAAGGCGGGCGCCGCGATCGGCGCGTCGGTAAAGACGAACGACAACAGGGTGGCCATGTCAGGCGCGATCATGCCCGAGCCCTTGGCAATGCCGCTGATGGACACCGTCGTGTCGCCGAGCCGGGCGGTCGCGCTCGCGAGCTTGGGAAAGGTGTCGGTCGTCATGATCGCCTCGGCGGCGTCGATCCACGGGCCCGGCGCCGCGCGGGTCACGAGATCGTCCATCACCGCGGCGAACTTGCGCGCCTCGAGCGGCTCGCCGATCACGCCGGTCGAAGCGAGAAAGACCTGCGCCGGCCGACAGCCGATCGCCTTGGCGGCGAATTCGGCGGTGAGCTTGACGGCCGCGCGCCCGGTCTTGCCGGTGAACGCATTGGCATTGCCGGCATTGACCACGAGCCCGCGCGCCGCGCCCGCGGCAAGCCGCGCGCGGCACCATTCGACCGGCGCCGACGGGCACTTGGAGCGGGTCAGCACGCCCGCGACGCTCGTGCCCTTGTCGAGCACGGCGAGCAGCACGTCGGTGCGCCCGACGTAGCGGATGCCGGCGGCGGCCGCCGCAAAGCGCACGCCGGGAATGTCCGGCATGGCGGGAACGCGCGTCGGCGCGAGCGGCGAGACCGCGTGAGCCATGGAGGTGGGGTCTATTTCCTGGTCGGATCGGCCGGCTGCTCCGGCGGCGCGCCCAGCCGCTCGACCTTGCTGTCGGCGCGAAGCTTGGTGATCAGCTCCGCCTGCGCCTTGCGGACCAGGTGAGTCTCGAGCTGATCGCGCACCTTGTCGAATTCCGGCACCTGGCGGTCGCGCTTGTCCTCGACCTTGATGATGTGCCAGCCGAACCGCGTGCGCACCGGCTCGGACAACTGTCCCTTCTCCAGCTGGAAGGCGGCCTCGGCGAATTCCGGCACCATCTCTTCCTTGGGGAAATAGCCGAGGTCGCCGCCGTCCGCCGCGCCCGGGTCGGTCGATTTCTGCCGCGCCAGCTCGGCGAAATCGACGCCGTTCTTCAGCTCGGCCAGCACCGCCTTGGCCTCGTCCTCGCTCTTGACCAGAATGTGGCGCGCCCGCACTTCCTTCTGGCCCGCCATCTGCTTGGTCGCGTCGTCGTAGAGCTGATGCATCGCGGCGTCGGAGCTTGCGGCCTTCGCCTCCGACTGCAGCAGCATCTCCATCAGGATCTTGTTGCGGTAATAGGCCAGGCGCTGCTTGAAGTCCTTGCCGTCGGCCAATTTCTTCGTCTCGGCGGCCTTGGCGACCAGAAGCATGTCGGTGACGTAGGTCGTCAGATAGTCGCGCCGCGCCTCGCCGGCCATCTGCGACATGTTCTGCCCCACGTCCTCTTCCGCAATGGCCACGTCGCTCGCCCTGATGTCGGTCCCGTTCACGCGCGCGACCACCGGATCGGCGTCCTGCGCGGCGGCATGAAGCCCGAGGGTCAGCGGCAGCATCACGACGGCCGCCGCGGCGAGCGCGCGGGGGGCCTGCAAACGCGACAACCAATGGGCGGACGGCAACGGCGAATTCATCGGGGCAATCCTTCGATGCGTGCGCGGGTCGGGCGGCAAACGCGGCCGGACAGTCGCGCAATCGGCAGGGCTTGGCAATGGCCGAATAGCCGCGGAACGTGACGAAAACTTGAGCGTCGCGCGGCCGACAATTGACAAGGGTCGGACCCCCTCCTATCTCTGCGCCAGCCCGCCCGCCGGCCGCGCAAGCGGCTGCGGCGTTGCGTGTCGCGCCAGCCCGAAAAGCGCCGTATCATGAGGGGCATCGGTGCACCGGTCAGGCCGCGGCCGCGCGGGCTCAGCCCACAACGGCCGCGGACCCTTACGGTCTTGATTGCTTCGGTCATCGCATCGACATCATGATGGACAATCGACGGGCGCGACGGCACGTGAAAGGGATTCCGGCATGATCAGCGCGACGCTGCGCAAGGTGTTCGGTTCCTCCAACGAGCGGCGCATCAAGAGCTATCGGCCGCGCGTCGAGGCGATCAACGCGCTCGAGCCGGAGCTCGAAGCGCTGTCGGACGAGGCGCTGCGGGCGCGCACCGACGAGTTCAGGCGCCAGATCAACGACGACGGCAAGACCCTCGACGACCTCCTGGTTCCCGCCTTCGCCACGGTGCGCGAGGCAGCCAAGCGCACGCTCGGCCAGCGGCATTTCGACGTGCAGCTCGTCGGCGGCATGGTGCTGCACGAGGGCCGCATCGCCGAGATGAAGACCGGCGAAGGCAAGACGCTGGTCGCCACCCTCCCGGTCTATCTCAATGCCCTCGCCGGCCGCGGCGTCCACGTCGTCACCGTCAACGACTACCTCGCCAAGCGCGACGCCGACTGGATGGGGCAGATCTACGGCTTCCTCGGCCTTACCGTCGGGGTGATCGTGCACGGCCTCGATGACGACCAGCGCCGCGAGCAATACGCGCGCGACGTGACCTACGGCACCAACAACGAGCTCGGCTTCGACTACCTGCGCGACAACATGAAGTACCGGCTCGAGGACATGGTCCAGCGCGGCCACGTCTACGCCATCGTCGACGAGGTCGACTCGATCCTGATCGACGAGGCGCGCACGCCGCTGATCATCTCCGGCCCGCTCGACGACCGGTCGGATTTCTACAACACGATCGACGCGTTCATCCCCAAGCTCGACAAGACCGATTACGAGGTCGACGAGAAGCAGCGCACGGTGACGCTCACCGAGGCCGGCATGACCCGCCTCGAAGCGATGCTGCGCGAGGCCGACCTGCTCAAGTCCGACTCGCTCTACGACGTGGAGAACGTCTCGGTCGTCCACCACGTC
>WNEY01010604.1_pt1 | contig 14374 bp, 13 predicted proteins | sample 5400531 | NCBI WGS metagenome assembly WNEY01 (sample SAMN13153338, study PRJNA577476) | soil metagenome | isolation source: 200 cm saprolite under Douglas fir tree site 1 | place: USA:California | collected 2015-04-18
GGTCGAGCCCTCGAAACCGTCGATGAGCTCCACCGCTGGGGGCGCCGGCGGCGTGGGCGCCCACGCCGCCCGCTGCGCACGCTCGGCAGCGGCCGCGGCGCCGAAGACGTAGATCGGATTGCTCACGATCCACGGCGTCGCCCATCCGGGGACGTGCACCTCGGCCCGGTACACGCCGGGTTGAGGTGCCGTCCGCGCCAGGTAACCCTCGCCCTCCGCTGCTTCACCACCGTTGCGGAGGATCCGGACGCGAGCGCCAGCGGGCATGCGCCCCGTGGCGGTAAGGATCAGGCGCGGGTCGGGCGGCACGGTGTCGCCCATCGTGAAGCGGCGCCCTCCGACCTCGGCGGTGAAAGAGAAGCCGTCGGCCGGGGCGAGAGCATCGAGGCCGACGTAGCCGCGCCCCTTGGCCAGGGCCGCCATGATCGCTTCGCCGTCGGGTCCGGGCTGTCCGGACAGAGGCCGGTCGAGGACGACGTGGTCCTGCACGAGCGCGAAGAGCGACTCGTAGGAGGGAAAGCTGACGGCGCGGTCCTTCCGAATGACGAGCCGGGCATGGGCGTCCGTCCCGGCGATGCCGGGTACGTCCCGTCGGGCGAGAAGGGTGTCCCAGCGCGCCAGGGTCTGGCCCGGCGGGGTCACGCTCCCGAGCAGCGCGTAACGCGCGTTGAGGTGGTAGAGAGCCGCCGTGCGGAGGAGGCGCCGCCATCCCGCCGACCGCCACTGGCTGTCGCCGTTCACCAGCTCGATTCCCCAGGGCCCGGGCAGGTCCCAGCCGGTCCAGCGGAAGTCCGCCCGTGGGCTCAGGGGGTGGGCCGCGAAGGCGACGCCGCCGAGACTGCGCACGTCGTCGAGCGCATCGAGCCCGTCGCCCGAGAAGCGGAAAACCGGATCGGGGATGCCGAGGCCGACGAGGTGGCCGGCCGTGGTCGAGATCTCGGTTCCCACCAGGACCAGGACGCCGTCGTGCTCGCCTTCGAAGGGCTTGGCGTCGAGGTTGTTGTGGTCGGTGATGAAGACGAAGCGCAGCCCGGCGCGCTTCGCCGCCGCCGCCACCTGTTCCGGCGTGCTCCCGCCGTCGGAAAGGGTCGTGTGCACGTGGACGACGCCACTCACCCTCGTGAAGCCGTCCTCGGGAGCGGCGCCCGCGACCGGCAGCGGGCGCCATCTCGCGATGCGAAGAGCGAGAAAGCCGAAGACGACGACGGCAAGGAGGAGGGCCGAGAGAGCGAGGCGGCGGCTCGTCACACCGCCGCCGAGCGGCGGCCCACGACGTCCACGCCGTGAAGGCAACACTCGCTCACGGCTCCCCCAGGGCAGACATGAAGGCCGACTGCACCGCGGCGAAGCGGGCGAAGCCGGCGAGGATGTCGCGCTTCACCGCCGCCGGCTCCTGCGCGCCGGCGTAGAAGCGCAGCGCGTTGTTGACGCCCTTCAGCGCGGCGTCGAAGTGCTCGGCCTCCACCCCGGTGTGGATGCGGATCCAGTAGTAGGCGTTGTGCTGCTGGCCGAGGATCGGCACCCGCAGCGCCTCCAGCGAGCGCACGAGGTCGGCTCGTCGCTGCCGGAGGTGGCGGTCGATGAGCACGAACTCCTGATCGGCCAGGATCTCGCTGCCGGTGTGGAACCCCATGCCCGAGAAGAGCCGCGGCTCGTCGAGGCGTGCCCCGATGCCGTATCCCTCCCATACCTCGTCCATGGCCGTTCGCGTGGCCGGGTTGATCCGCACCACGTCGTTGAGCTGCCCGTCGGTATAGCCGAAGCAGATCCCGAGCCCCTTCAGGGTGGCCTGGGCCAGCGTGCGGTGGGTGTCGCGCCACGGAGTGGCACGGTCGTCGAACTCGTCGACGGCGGCGTAGAAGAAGTCGGAGGCCACCTCCGCCGCGCGGTCGGCGGCGATGTGCAGCGCCTCATCCGGGTCCTGGAAGAGGCCTTGGCGGGCCGCGATCTCGCCGGCCAGGTTGGCCAGCCCGGCGCCGAAGGCCGAGTTGAACTGGATATAGCGTCCCAGGACGGAGAGCAGCCGCTCCGGCGCCGCCGCTTGCTCGAGCGCAGCGACGAGCGCATCGTTGCCGCGGTGCGCCGAGAGCACCGGCTGGAGGTCTTCGCGCTGAATGCGCAGGGCGGGCATGCCCACCAAGGATGTCGCGACGCCCGGGGCGGCGCAAGTTGACATCGCCACAGGGGGTTGCTAAAAGCTCCGCGATGAGTCGCTTCAAGGAGTTTACGGGCCGGCTCCGGGGCATGGTGAAGCGTCCCCCCGGCGAGCCCGCCCCCGGGGCCCGCCCTTTCAACTGGGAGGCGCCGCTGGAGGGCTCGGAAGGGCCTCGGGATCCCGCCGCGGGCCTGACGGTGGAGACGGTCCCGCTGCGGCCGGCGCCGTCTCGTCCGCAGGCATCGCCGCGCCCTCGGGCCGAGGAGCCGCGCCCGCCCCAGGAGCCCCGCTCGCCCCACTGGCGCGCCAAGGCGGACGCCGACTTCCGCTCGATCTACGCCGAAGCGGGCATCACCACGCCGGCGCATGGTTACGGGGTCGAGAAGGTGTCGGCGATGCTGGCCAACTCCCACCTCGCCTCCCGCCCGCGCGACGTACGGGCCATCGCGGCGCTGGCCGCGCTCGAAGCGGCGCAGGTGCCGCTGCGCGACGTGATCGACGATGCCGTCCTCCGCCACAAGGCGCTGGCTGCCTTCGAGGCCGCCAAGGCCCTCGAGCTGCAGGCCACCCGGACCCGCAGCGGGTCGCGCATCGAGGCGCTCCAGGAGCAGGTGCGCGTCTTCCTGGCCGCGCGCAACGGCGAGATCGACGCCCTCAACCGCGCCGTGCAGGCCGCCCGCCAGCAGCTCGCGCAGCTCCAGGCGCGGAAGCAGCGGGAGGAGGACCGCCTCCTGCGCGTGGTGACTCACTTCGCGGCGCCCCGCCCGATCCCCGCTCCTCCGCCGCCCGCGATTCCGCGCGGCGCGATCGTGGCCCCGGCCCTGCCCGCCGATCCGGCCCTCAGGTCGCCGCCGGCGCCGGCCGACGCCTCTCCTCCGGCGGCGGTGGGAGCGCCCGGGGCGGCCGGACCGAAGGTCGGGGGTGACTGACTACGCGGCGTGAACGTCCGGCGCGTCGCGGAGAATCGTCACCCGCATGTGCGTTCGGCGCGCGGAGCGGAGCATCTCCTTCGCCGTCTCGCCGAGGATCTACTCCGAGGCGAGACGCTGGCATGACGAAGAGTGCGGAGCGCAGCGTGACGCATTCGGATCGAGAATCCCTACCGGCATGCGCGTTCGGCACGCGAAGCGGAGCAACGCCTCGTATCACAGCGTCCGGCGCGCGAAGCGAAACGTTTCCTTCGTCATGTGGCGGCGGATTCACTCCGCCGCCAGATGCTGGATGCAGACTCACGCGGAGCGTAGCGCGCCGCATTCGGACCAAGAGGCCCACATGAGCAAGATCAAGGAGTTCGTCAGCAAGGGCGTCCGCCTGATCGTGACCGACACGGAAGAGGGCGGCCGCCCGGACGCCGCGCGCGAGAAGGAGATTCCACCGGAGGCCTTCGAGGCCCCCGCACCCCGCTCCGCCCGCTCCGGCGTGCCCGCCACCGTGGAGGACTTCGCCGCCGTCTACCAGGAAGCCGGGATCGAGCTGCCGCCCCACGGATACGGCGTGGACAAGGTCGGGGAGATGCTCGAGAGCAAGCGCCTCGCGCCGCTGGGCCGGGAAGTGAAGGCGACCGCGGTGCTGGCCGCCCTCGAGGCGGCCCAGGTCGGCGTGCGGGACGTGATCCAGGACGCGGTCCGGCGCGACGGCGCTCTGGACGCCTTCGAGTCGGCCAAGGAGCGCGAGGTGCAGGAGCTGCGCGAGCGCAGCGAAGCCCGCGTCAAGACCATCAAGGAGGAGATCGAGCGCTTCCTGCGGGAGAAGAACACGGAGATCGAGGGCCTCAAGCAGGCCGCGGACGCCGCCGGCCAGGCCTTCGCCCAGCTCCAGGCCCGCAAGCACCGGGAAGAAGAGCGGCTCTACGAGGTGGTCGCCCACTTCATCGAAGGCACGGACAACCCCATCACGACCGCCGCCGCACCCCGCGCCGCCGTCCCCGTCAAGCCCCGCGAATGAGACATCTCGTAATCAGGCCGGAGAGAAATCTCCTCCGGCGTGAACGTCCGACGCGCGTAACGGAGCGTCTCCTTTGCCATCTCGCGTCCGATTCACTCGGACGCGAGATGCTCGATGATGACGAGCGCGAAGTGCAGCGCGTCGCATCAGGAGGAAACTGATGGCGCGACAGCTCACTCCCCTGGGCCGCCTCCTGCTCGTGCTGGCCGGGCTCTCGCTGCTCGGCTACGCGCTCTACCGTTACGGTGTGCTCGAGCGCATCGCTCGCATCGTGGCCCCCGAGAAGAGGGCCGAGGGCACCGTCTCCCGCGACGACTTCGGCGCGTCGCCGGCGGCGGCGCCGGAGTCCACCCCGGCCGGCACGACGTCCAGCGCCTCCCTCGGCGGCGGGACGCGCCTCAACCGTCCGATCAAGGTCGCCATCGTGCTGTGGGGCGGCTACGCGGGCGGGATCATGGCCAACGGTGGCCTGGCCCCCAACAAGGACAGCGTCTTCTCCAGGGACTTCGGCGTGCAGGTAGAGCTGCTGCAGATCGACGACTTCACCAAGTCGCGCGACGCCTTCCGAGCCGGCGGCGACCGCGGCGGGGTCGACATCATGTGGTCCACGGTCGACGCCTACGCGCTGGAGTACGGCGGCCTCGCCCGCCTCAACCCCAAGGCCATCCTGCAGTACGACTGGAGCCGCGGCGGGGACGCCATCGCCGTCGACGCGTCCATCAAGAGCGTGCGGGACCTGAAGGGCAAGAAGCTGGCGTGCGCGGAGGCGACCCCCTCGCACTACTTCGCCCTGTACGTCCTCACCCAGGGCGGCCTCACCAACCGCGACGTCGACTGGAAGTTCACCGACTCCGCGGTGGACGCGGCCAACGTGTTCAAGGCGAACCAGGTCGACGCGGCGGTCAGCTGGTCCCCCGACGTGTACGTGGCCGCGCGCGAGCGGACGGGAGGCCACATCCTCGCCTCGACCAAGGAGGCCACCAACCTCATCGCCGACATCTTCGTGGCTCGGGGCGACTTCCTCGAGCAGCATCCCGAAGACGTGCGCCGCTTCGTGGGCGGCTGGCTGCGGGGCGTGGAGATGGTCCGCAAGAACCCGGACCGGGCGGCGGTGCTGCTGCAGAAGAGCCTGTCGGGCGTCAACACGCTCGACGACGCGAAGGGCATGCTCGAGGACGTGAAGCTGCCCGACTATTCGGAGAACCGCGCGTTCTTCAACCCCCAGGGGTCGCTCGTCAACTACCAGAGCATCTATCAGACGGCGCAGAACATCTGGCGCAAGATCGGCAAGATCAGCCAGGTCTATTCCGGCTACCAGACGGTGGACACGCGCTTCCTGGAGGGCGCGGCCGAGTACTTCCCCCAGGCCGTGGCGGCCAAGCCGGAGTTCGAGTTCACCGCACCCTCCAAGCCCCGTGCGGAGGCGATCCTCACCAAGACGGTCTCCATCTACTTCCCCACCGGCTCGTCGAACCTCGACGAGAACGCCAAGGCGGTGCTCGACACGCAGGTCGTGGACCTCGCGGCCACGTTCGGTGGAGCCTACATGCGCATCGCGGGCAACACCGACAACGTCGGCAACGCCGATGCCAACCAGCGGCTGTCGCGGGCCCGGGCGGACGCGGTCGCCCGCTATCTCGTTTCGAAGGGCTTCGACCGGAACAAGTTCGAGGTGGTGGGCAACGGCCCGGGCAAGCCGGTGGCCAGCAACGACACCGACGAGGGCCGCGCGAAGAACCGGCGCACGGACTTCGAGGTCATTCCTCGATGAAATCCGCCGGGGGCCGGAATTGGGCGGATTTCATAATAGGAGCCCCATTAGGATTCACCGAGCTCCGTCGCTGCCTTGCGAGGTGAATCCTTGATGGACGTTCGCGAGGCCGTCCCCCAGCGGAAAGCGCGCGGGCTGGCCCTGGCCGGCCTGCTGAGCTTCCTCGCCATCTGGTGCGTGCTCTCCTACACGGGGCTCGTTCCGACCGTGATCCTGCCCTCCCCCACCGAGGTCATCCGCGCCTTCCCGGTCCTGCATTTCGAGGAGGCGCTGGTGAGGAGCGCGGGCTGGAGCCTCTACCGGGTGGGCATGGGCTTCGTGCTCTCGGCCCTGGTGGCGATTCCCCTCGGCCTGCTCATGGGCACCTTCCCCGCCGTGAAGCACTTCCTCTCGCCGCTGGTCGATCCGTTGCGCTTCCTGCCCATCTCCGCCCTCGTGCCCCTCTTCCTCGTCTGGTTCGGGATCGAGGAGACCATGAAGATCATGCTGCTCTTCGTGGGAACCTTCGTGTACCTGCTCCCGCTGGTGGTGGAGGCGGTGGAGAACGTGGACGACGTGTACCTGCAGACCGCGACCACGCTCGGGGCCTCGCGCGGGCAGCTCGTCCGCCACGTGCTCGTCCCGGGGAGCCTGCCCGCGATCGGGGAGGCGCTGCGCGTGATGAACGGGATCGGCTGGACCTACGTGATCCTGGCCGAGATCGTCAACGCCCGCCTCGGCCTGGGCCACATCATCACCGTCGCCGGCAAGCGGTCGCACGTGGACCAGATCTTCGCCGGCGTGCTCGTGATCCTCTTCATCGGCGTGGTGACGGACGGGATGATCCGCGTCGCGAACAAGCAGCTGTTCGCCTGGAAGAGCTGACCCCGGGATGGCGGCGCCGGACGCGGAGAGCCCCAACGTCCTCGAGCTGAAGAACGTCTCCAAGACCTTCGTCAGCCCCGACGGGAAGACCTTCGAGGCCGTCCGCGACGTGAACCTCACCGTGCGCGACGAGCCGGGGGTCGGGGAGTTCCGCGTCTTCCTGGGCCCGTCGGGCTGCGGGAAGAGCACGATCCTCAACATCGTGGCCGGCCTGTTCCCGGCCACGACCGGTCAGGCGCTCCTGCGCGGCCAGCCCATCACCGGTCCGGGCCCCGACCGCGGCATGGTGTTCCAGAGCTACAGCTCCTATCCGTGGCTGACCGTTCTCGACAACGTCGCCTTCGGCTTGAGGCTCCGGGGAGCGCCCCGGGTGGAGCGCGAGCGGGTCGCGAGATCGTGGATCAAGAAGGTGGGCCTGGAGGGCGCGGAGAAGAAGTACCCCGGCCAGCTCTCGGGCGGCATGCGGCAGCGCGTAGCGATCGCGCGCACGCTGGCCGTCAAGCCCCAGATCATCCTCATGGACGAGCCGTTCGGGGCCCTCGACGTGCAGACGCGGCTCGGCATGCAGAACCTCATCAACGAGCTGTGGGAGGAGATCGAGGGCACGATCCTCTTCGTGACCCACGACATCCCGGAGGCGGTCTACCTCGCGGACAAGATCCACATCCTCTCCGCGAATCCGGGGACGTTCGTGGAGGAGATCACCGTCGACCTTCCGCTGCACCGCACTGAGTACCTAGAATATTCGGGCGCGAATGAATCGCTCGCGCGCTGCCTTCTGCAAATTGCCTGGCCGTTGGCTCCGGTTTCGGCGTACGGTAGAGCCATCAGGGCTGCTAGGGAGGCAATGCCATGGCCAACATCCTGGAACGCGGAACCCGCGCCCCGAACTTCAAGCTGCTCGTCACCCCCGATCAGAAGCTGTCGCTCGACGAGCTGAAGGGCCAGCCCGTGATCCTGGCCTTCTATCCCGCCGACTGGAGCCCCGTGTGCGGGGACCAGATGGCGCTGTACAACGAGGTCCTCCCGGAGTTCCAGAAGCACGGCGCCAAGCTTCTGGGGATCTCGGTCGACGGTGTGTGGTGCCACGCGGCGTTCGCGAAGGACCGCCGTCTGCGATTCCCCCTGCTCGCCGACTTCCATCCCAAGGGTGCGGTCGCCCAGAGCTACGGGGCGTACCGCGAGAACGACGGCTACTCCGAGCGCGCGCTCTTCGTGATCGACAAGAACGGCGTCATCGCTTGGAGCTACTGCTCGCCGGTGGCCGTCAATCCCGGCGCCGACGGCATCCTCGAGGCGCTGGAAGAGCTGGCCCCGCGGGCAGAGACGTCACACCGATAGGAGAACCTCATGGCCACCTTGAAGGTACCGGTCACGCCCGAGGACCACATCCAGGGCGATCCGGACGCCGAGCTGACCCTGCTCGAATACGGTGACTACGAGTGCCCGCACTGCGGGCGCGCCTACGGCATCGTCAAGCAGGTCCAGAAGCACTTCGGCCGGCGCCTCCGGTTCGTCTTCCGCAACTTCCCGCTGACCCAGATCCACCCCCACGCCCAGACCGCGGCCGAGACGGCCGAGTTCGCCGGGGCGCACGGCCTCTTCTGGGAGATGCACGACCTCATCTTCGAGAACCAGGACCGCCTGGGCCTGCCGCTCCTGTTCGCGCTCACGGAGGAGCTCGGGCTCGACCCGCAGGGCCTCCGCGACGCCCTGACCGCCGGCGAGTTCGAGCCGCGGGTGCGGCGCGACTTCCTGAGCGGCGTGCGCAGCGGGGTCAACGGGACGCCGACGTTCTTCGTCGGCGAGCAGCGGCACGACGGGCCGTGGGAGCTCGAGAACCTCGTGACGGCGCTCGAGGCCCGCCGCGCGCTGGTGTGATTCATTCATCGGCCCCCACCGCGTGGCCCCGCCGAAATGCTTGACTTCGTCAGCTAAATAGTTGACAGTGGCACCTACTTGCCCGCGGGCCGGAGGAGGCCATGGCCGGAGGGAGTCTCGAGGCGCGCGTGGAGGCCACCCGGCGCTTCAACCGGTTCTATACCCGCCGGATCGGCGTGCTGCAGGAGGGCCTGCTGCAGAGCCCGTTCTCCCTCGCGGAGGCCCGCGTCCTCTACGAGCTGGCCCACCGCGAACGGCCCCGCGCCGCCGAGCTCGGCAAGGACCTGGGGCTGGACGCGGGCTACCTGAGCCGCATCCTGCGCGGCTTGCGCAAGCGCGGCCTCGTGGACCGGCGGCCCTCGCCGGCCGACGGCCGGACGAACCTCCTGGGGCTGACGCGCCGCGGGAACGCGGCGTTCGCCACCCTCGACGAGCGCTCCCGGCAGGAGATCAGCGCGATGCTGGCCGCGCTCCCGCTGCGGGGACAGGGCCGGCTCGTCGAGGCCATGGGCGCGATCGAAGATCTGCTCGGCGGCGCGCGGCGGGCCGCCGTCCCTTACCTCCTGCGATCGCACCAGCCCGGCGACATGGGCTGGGTGGTCCACCGGCACGGCGTGCTGTACGCGCAGGAGTACGGGTGGGACGAGCGCTTCGAAGGGCTGGTGGCGGAGATCGTGGCCCGCTTCGTGAAGCGCTTCGACCCGAAGCGCGAGCGCTGCTGGATCGCCGAGCAGGACGGCGAGATCGTCGGCTCGGTCTTCCTCGTGAAACAGTCCCGCACCGTGGCCCGGCTCCGGCTCATGCTCGTCGAGCCGAAGGCGCGCGGGGTGGGAATAGGCACGCGCCTCGTCGCCGAGTGCATCCGCTTCGCCCGCCAGGCCGGCTACACCAGGATCACGCTCTGGACCAACAGCGTGCTTTTGGCCGCGCGCCACATCTACGAGCAGTCCGGCTTCCGGCTCGTGCACGAGGAGCCGTATCACGGCTTCGGCCACGACCTGGTCGGCGAAACCTGGGACTTGAAGCTGTAGACGTTACTTCCGCCGCTTTTTCGCGGAGGCTCTCTTGATGATCGCCGCGGCGCGGTCGGCGTCGGCCTCGCTCTCGAAGCCGAAGATGGCCGAGTACTTCCGGCCCAGGACCTGGGCGACGAGGAACGCCAGGTTGATGCCCGCGTCGGCCATGCCCTGCGCGAGCGCGTAGCCGAGCCCGGGGCGGTCGTCGCCGGTCACCACGAGGGTCGGGATGCTCGAGGGCAGGAGCCCGGCCCCCTGCGCGGCCGCGGTGCTCTTCTTCCCCGTCACCGGCGCCAGCTCCACGGCCGCGCGGCTCTCGTTGCCCGGGAAGCGATAGCCCATGGCGATCTGGAAGTTCGCCCCCGCACGGACGAGGGGCTCGAGGACGCCCGCGAGGGCGCCCGGCCGATTGTCCAGCTCGCGGCGCCAGAGCACGGCCTTCTTCACGGTGACGGGCATTCGCCCTCCTCCTTCAGTAGATCCGGAAGATGAGCCGGGACTCGAGATGGGCGGGCACCGCGTCCTTCCCCGCGTGCGCCGGCTCGAACCGCCACATCGGGAGCACGCGCTCGATGGCGGCCACGTGCGCCTTGTCGAGGCCGCCGCGGATCTGCGGGCGGTAGAGCCGTCCGTCGGCGCCCACCACCGCCTCGAACTCGACCTCGCCCTCGTGCCGGACCCTGTGTGCCGGGTCGCGGTACACGGGATCGACCCAGAAGAGCTTCCGTGGCCACCTCGTGACCCGCCGGCCGAGTCGCCGCTCCTCGTCGGGAGCGTTCGTGTGACTGCTGGCCGCAACCGTGGGCTCGGCGACGGACGCGAGGTCGAAGGGAACGCCGTAGGCGCGCAGGTAGCCGTCGGGGGTGGGCAGGACCTGGTCGAGGCGGGCCACGATCGGCGCCGGCGGGTCGGATTCGTAGCCCGTCAGGCTCAGCGTGATGGTCGCCGGGTGGGCTTTGCAGCGCGGGCGGGCCTTCTCGGCGTTGGGAGCGCCGAGGCTCTCGAGGACGAGGACCGGCGCGCCCCTCTGGAGGACGGCGCTGCGCACCTGCACCGCGGCGTCGCACGCGCCGGGCAGCTGGGCCGGATCCTTCTTCTTCACCACGACCCGCTCGCGGTCGGCCTGGAAACGCAGGACACGCTGCTGCCCGACGTAGGTGCGAAGGAAATCGGTGCGGGGCCCGGCGGGCGGCCCCGCCGGCCGCTTCGGGCCGCAGGCGCCGGCCAGGACGACGGCGACCGCGATGCCGACGGCGCGAGACGCCGGGAGGGAGCGCGGCAGCGACGGGGCCAGACGTTTCATGAGCTCGTCGGGCAAGAGACTAACGTCCCGGTCCCGGCCAGGTCAAGTGCGCCCGCTCACCGCGGGCTTTCGACGCCACCGCCGGGGCGGGATGGTATAAACGAGCGGGGGTCTGGGGGGCGTGGAGCGCCCCCCAGCTCACAGAGCGAGCGCGGGATTCACTTCCGCGCGAGCGAAGGAACCGGCATGGCTCTCCTCGAATTGCAGATCAACGGCGTCTCTCGCCGCGTGGACGTGGATCCGGAGCGCAGCCTCCTGAGCGTGCTGCGCGACGAGCTCGACCTGACGGGGTCCAAGTACGGTTGCGGTGAAGGTCAATGCGGCGCGTGCACCGTGCTCGTGGACGATCGCCCCTCGCGCTCCTGCCTGACGAAGGTGGCTTCCGTCGCCGGCCGTCCCATCATCACCATCGAGGGGCTCGAGCGGAGCGGCCAGCTCCACCCCGTCCAGACGGCCTTTGCCGAGGCCGACGCCATGCAGTGCGGCTTCTGCACGCCGGGCATGATCATGGAATCGGTGGCGCTGCTCCGGCGCCAGGCGGACCCGACCGCGCCGGAGATCGCCCACGCGCTCGAAGGCCACATCTGCCGGTGCGGCACCTACGACCGGATCGTCCGCGCGGTGCGGCGGGCGGCCGAGACCACGAAGGGCGGGGCGGGATGAGCGGAGCGCCGCCGCCCTCCGGCGACCGGCTCACGCTGGAGCCGGAGCGGTACGAGCTCGCCGAGGGCCCGGCCTATCGGTTCGACGTCGATCGGCGGGAGTTCGTGAAGCTGCTGGGCGGCGGCCTCGTCGTGATCGTGGCCGCGTCGGCCGCACCGGCGCAGGAATCCGGCGCGCGCGGCGGCGGCGCCGGTGCGCCCCCCCGCGAGATCGCCGCCTGGCTTCACGTCGCCGCCGACGGCACCGTGACCGTCTACACGGGAAAGGTCGAGTTCGGCCAGGACATCCGCACCTCGCTCACGCAGGCGGTGGCCGATGAGCTGCGCGCCCCCCTGGGCGCGATCCGGCTAGTCATGGGCGACACCGGCCGGACGCCCTTCGATCAAGGGACCTTCGGCAGCCGGACGACGCCGTTCATGGCCGCGCAGCTGCGCCAGGTCGCGGCGGCCGCGCGCGAGACGTTGCGGGACCTGGCGGCGGCGAAGTGGAGCGCCGACCGCTCGGAGCTCGACGCGCGGGAGGGCGAGGTCGTCCACGCGGCCAGCGGGCGCGCGCTTCGCTTCGGCGAGCTGACGCAGGGCCAGGCGCTCGTGCGGACCGTCGCCGCCGATCCGTCGCCGACTCCCGTCTCGCGATGGACCGTGGCCGGCCGCTCGATTCCCAAGGTCAACGCGCGCGACATCGTCACCGGCCGCCACCGCTACACGTCCGACCTCACCCGGCCCGGCCTCTGGCACGGCCGGGTCCTGCGTCCCCCCGCCATCGGCGCGACGCTCGTTTCCCTCGACACGTCGGGAGTCGACACGAAGCGCGTGAGCGTCGTGCACGACGGCGATTTCGCGGGCGTATCCGCGCCCACCGCCGCCGAGGCCGCGCTCGCGGCGGGGCGGCTGAAGGCCGAGTGGAAGACCTCGCCGCAGCCCTCGGATGGACAGATCTTCGAGTACCTGAAGAAGACGCCGCCGGAGACACGGGACGGCGACGGCCGGGGCGCGGGGGCCCAGATAACGGGCTCGGTGGGGGGTCTGGGGGGTGCGGAGCACCACCCAGCTCGAACGGCGAGCGCGGGATTCACTCCCGCGCGAGTTGACGACGCACGTTCGGCGGCGCCGATCCGGCTCGAGCAGTCCTACACCGTGGCTTACATCGCCCATGCCCCCCTCGAGCCGCGGGCCGCGCTGGCCGACTGGCAGGACGGCCAGCTCACGGTGTGGACCGGCACCCAGCGGCCCTTCGGCGTGCGCACCGAGCTGGCCGAGGCCTTCCACCTCTCCGAGGAGAAGGTGCGCGTGATCGTGCCCGACACCGGCGCGGGCTACGGCGGCAAGCACACCGGCGAGGCGGCGATCGAGGCAGCCCGCCTGGCGCGCGCGGCCGGCCATCCGGTCAAGCTGGTCTGGACGCGCGAGGAGGAGTTCGCGTGGGCCTACTTCCGTCCCGCGGGCGTGATCGACGTGAAGAGCGGGGCCCGCGCCGACGGCACGCTGACCGCCTGGGAGTTCCACACCTACAACTGCGGCGCGGCCGGGATCCGCACGCCGTACGACGTGGCGAACCAGACCGTGCAGTTCCATCCGGCCCGCTCTCCCCTCCGCCAGGGCTCGTACCGCGCGCTGGCCGCGACCGCGAACCACTTCGCGCGGGAGACGCACATGGACGAGATGGCGCGCGCGGCGGGGGTGGACGCGCTCGAGATGAGGCGGCGGAACTTGAAGGACGCGCGGGTGCGGGCGGTGCTGGACGCCGCCGCCGAGCGCTTCGGCTGGCCGCCGGCCCGGACACCGGCCCGGGGCTACGGCCTCGCCGCCGGCACCGAGAAGGGCTCCTACCTCGCCACTTGCGCCGAGGTCTCGATCGAGCCGGGCGGCGTCGTGCGCGTACGGCGGCTGGTGACGGCCTTCGAGTGCGGCGCGGTCGTGAACCCCGACCATCTGCGCAATCAGGTCGAGGGCGCGATGGTTCAAGGGCTGGGGGGCGCGCTCTTCGAGGCGGTGCGCTTCGAGGACGGGCTGATCACGACCGACCGCTTCTCGCGCTACCGTGTCCCGCGCTTCAGCGACGTGCCGGAGCTGGACGTCGTCCTCATCGACCGCAAGGACCTGCCTTCGGCGGGAGCGGGGGAGACGCCGCTCGTCTGCGTCGCCCCCGCCATCGGCAACGCCATCTTCGACGCCACCGGCACGCGCCTTCGCTCCCTGCCCCTGGTGCCAGCGGGCCTTCCCAAGCCAGATCGGTCTCTTTAACGCGGAGGACGCGGGGGAAAAACGGAGAGAACGCGGAGTCGTCGAATAGGGCCCTCCTACTGCGTCTCCGCGTCCTCGAGCCCGTCTTGCATTTCTCCGCGCCCTCCGCGTTGAAAGGCAACGTCAGCTCTGCTCCACGCGGCTCGCATCACGGTTGACGGTGCGGGAGGCGGCCCACAGGATCGCCGCCATCAGGAGGGCGAAGGCGGGCACCACGAGCAGCGCCGCGTGGAGGCCGGCCGCCCGGAACGGCTCGAGGGCCGCCGGACCGCCGCCGAGCACGCCCGCCGCCCGAGCCGCGCGTACCGTCAGCCTCTCGCTCAGCACACCCGTGGCCACCGGACCGAAGGAGGCGCCGAGCACGTACATGGCGAGAAAGTAGACAGCCATGGCCGTGCCGCGAAGCGCGGCGGGCACGACGTCCTGCAGCGCGGCGTAGACGATCGAGTAGTACCCCGCCATGCTCGCACAGGCGAGGCCGAGGAGGAGCGCGAAGGCGAGCGCGTGGCCCGCCGGCTGCCGGAGGGCGAGGAA
>WNEY01002149.1_pt1 | contig 14373 bp, 17 predicted proteins | sample 5400531 | NCBI WGS metagenome assembly WNEY01 (sample SAMN13153338, study PRJNA577476) | soil metagenome | isolation source: 200 cm saprolite under Douglas fir tree site 1 | place: USA:California | collected 2015-04-18
ATCCGGCGCGCATCTACGTCCCGAACAGCGGGAGCAACTCCGTCGACGTGATCGATCCGAGGACCTACAAGGTCGTCGCTCACTTCGCCGCTGGCGTCCTCCCACAGCACGTCACGCCCGCCTACGACCTCAAGACCCTCTACGTGCTCGACGACGCCGGGAACGAGGTGAATCCGATCGACCCCAGGACCACGCACCCGGCAAGCCCGATCGCGGTCGCCGATCCCTACAACCTGTACTTCACGCCTAACGGCCGCAACGCGATCGTCGTGGCCGAGCGTCTGCACCAGCTCGACTTCCGGAATCCGCACACGCTTGCGCTCCGCCGCACCGTCCACGTTCCTTGCGCAGGCGTCAACCACATGGACTTCTCGGCTGACGGTCGTTACGCGATCGCCAGCTGCGAATTCTCGGGGCAGCTGCTCAAGATCGACGTTCGCCATCAGCGGGTCGAGGCCGTCATCCATCTGCCGCGCACCTACGCGGTGCCGCAGGACGTGCGCGCGGCGCCGAACGGAAGGCTCTTCTACGTCGCCGACCTCGCTGCGGGCGGCGTGTGGGAGATCGACGGCAACCGCTTTCGCGTGGTTGGCCTGATCCGGACCGGGGCCGGAGCGCACGGGCTCGTCGTCAGCCGCGACGGAAAGTCGCTCTACGTCGCCAACCGCAACGAGGGGAGTGTCTCGGTCATCCCCTTCCGCAGGCGCAAGGTCGTCCGGAAGTGGCGGATCCCGGGAGGCGGAAGCCCCGACATGGGAGGGGTGTCGGCGGACGGGAAGGTGCTGTGGCTCTCCGGCCGCTACAACGCGGAGGTCTACGCGATCAACACGCGGACGGGCCGGCTGATCGCGCGGATCAGGGTGGGGGCGAGCCCTCACGGCCTCTGCGTCTGGCCGCAGCCCGGGCGCTATTCGCTCGGGCACACCGGGAATCTTCGCTAGCCGCCCGGAGCGACGGGCGGGAGCGCGAGCCAGACGTCGGCGCCGCCGCCGGCGGAGTTCGCCGCGTGCGCTCTGCCGCCGTGGGCTTCGGCGATCGCTTGCACGATCGCGAGCCCGAGGCCGGTGCCGGAGCCTTCGCGGCCGCGCTGCGGGCGGGTGAAGCGCTCGAAGGCGTGTTCGAGGAACTGCGGCGTAAATCCGGGTCCCTCGTCCTGCACGTGGAGCTCGACACTGCCGTTCGCCGTGATGACCCCCAGGCGCACGCGACCGTCCCCGTGGCGCAGGGCGTTGTCGACGAGGTTCGCGAGGGCTTGCTCGAGGCGAAGGCGGTCGCCGCGAATCCGCGTCCCCGGTTCGGCTTCGCGTGCGAGCGACCTCTTCGCTTCCTCGCTCCTCCACTGGAAACGGTTCGCGACCGAGTCGAGGAGCTCCGCAGGATCGAGCGTCTCGAGGTTCAGGGGGAGCCTTCCTCGATCGGTGCGCGCGATCAGCAACAGGTCTTCGGCCAGCTGAGCCAGCCGGTCCACCTCCAGGGACGACAGGCGAATCGCCTCACGAAGCTCCTGCGGCGAGTCGGCGTGTCGGAGCGCGAGCTCGAGCTCGGTGCGCAGGAGCGCGAGCGGCGTGCGCAGCTCGTGGCCCGCGTCGGCGACGAAATCGCGTTCGCGCTCGAGTGCGGACTCGAGCCGGCCCAGCATCGCGTTGAGCGTTTCACCGAGCCGTTCGAGCTCGTCGCCGGTTTGCGGTACGGGCAGCCGGTCGCCGGGCGTCTCGGCGGAGACGGCGGCTGCGCGGCGACGCATCGACTCGACCTGACGGAGAGAGATTCCCGCGAGCAGGTAGCCGGCCAACGATGCGAGCACGAGCGCAATCGGCCCGGCGATCAAGAGCTCGTCGCGAAAGGTGGCGAGTGTCTCGGCGCCATCCTGCCGGGTGGCTCCCGCGACCAGCACGAGCCGGCGACCGGCGCGCTCGACGGGAAACGCGAGCACGCGCGACGGCTCGTTCAGGCCGGGGACCGAGCCTCGGTCGGCATAGATCGAGCCGCGCAGGGCGGCCTGCAGCTCCGCCGCGTTCAGAACGGACGTCGCGCCGAGCGGCTGCGTGGCGTCGAGCACTCGACCGCTGGGATCGACGAGCTGTGCGTAGCTCTCGCCTCTCTCGATGAAACGGCCCCCGCTGTCGCCGGCAAGCGAGGCTCTCGGCTGGCGGACGAGCGTGGCGAGGTCCTGCGAGCGAAGCCGAAGCTGTCTGTCGAGCGCGAGGGCGAGGTGTGAGTCGAGGCGGGCGTAGAGGAACCACCCGGAGCCTGCGAGTACGGCGGCCATCGCGAGCGCGAAGGCCGCCGTGACCCGGACTCGGATCGGGAGCCGGCTCACGGTCCGTCGTCTCCGCGTAGACGGTACCCCGCGCCTCGAATCGTCTCGAGCGAGTGCCGGCCGAACGGCTCGTCGATCTTGCGGCGCAAGTGCCGGATGTAGACGTCGACGACGTTCGATCGATTCTCATAGGCGAAGTCCCACGTGTGCTCGAGCAGGTGCAGCCGCGAGAGGACCTCGCCCGGCCTGCGCATGAACGTCTCGAGTAGCGCGAACTCCTTCGCCGACAGGTGGATCTCGTTCGCCCCCCGGCTGACCTCGCGCGTCGCGGGGTCGAGCCGGAGATCGCCGACCTCGAGCACGCTCGGACGCTCGGGCTCGCCACGCCGGGTGAGCGCCCGTAGGCGTGCGAGCAGCTCGGCGAAGGCGAACGGCTTGACGAGGTAGTCGTCGGCGCCCGTATCCAGGCCGGCGACCCGGTCCTCCACGGAGTCACGGGCCGTCAGCATGAGCACGGGCGCCCAGACGCCGCTCTTGCGGAGGCGGCGACAGGTCTCGAAGCCGCTCATCCCCGGCAGCATCACGTCGAGGACGATCGCGTCGTAGTCGTGCGCCTCGGCCAGCCAGACCGCGTCCTCGCCGTTCTCGGCGACGTCGGCTGCCAGGCCCTCTTTCACGAGCCCACGCCGGATCAGGCTCGCCATTCGCAGCTCGTCCTCGACGACCAGCACCCGCACGGCCTCGAATTCTGCCCGGAAAGGATGAACGGGACATGAAAGCGCCTTTCACGGACCCTTCATGTCCGCTCTCTAGCGTCCGAGCGTCGGAATCTGCGAGAGAGGAGAACCATGACACCGACAACGCGAAAACTGCTTCTCACAGCCGCACTGGTCGTCGGGCTCGCCGGCGGCGCTACGGGCCACACGGCCGACGGTCCGTCCGGCTTCTCGGCCCGCGTCGACAATCCCTGGTTCCCGCTGAAGCCGGGCACGACATACGCCTACCGCGGGCTCAGGGACGGGCAGCCGGCACGCGACGTGGTGACCGTCACTCACAAGACGAGGATGATCAACGGGGTGCCGTGCGCAGTCGTTGAGGATCGGCTGTGGCTCAGCGGGCGGCTCCACGAGCGTACGACCGACTGGTACACGCAGGACAGCCGGGGCAACGTCTGGTACTACGGCGAGTCGACGGCCGAGCTCGACAACAACGGCAATGTCAAGAGCACGGAGGGCACCTGGCTGGCGGGACGCGACGGGGCCAAGCCGGGGATCTACATGCCCGCCGATCCGAAGGTCGGCCTGTCGGGTCGGCAGGAGTTCTACAAGGGCCATGCCGAAGACCACTTCGTGGTCCTCAGCCTGCACGCGGCGGTGAAAGCTCCGTACACGTCGTCGCAGGATGCCCTGCTGACGAAGGAGTGGACGCCGCTCGAGCCTGGGACGATCGACCACAAGTTCTACGTGCGCGGGATCGGCACGGTGCTCGAGCAGGCGGTGAAGGGGCCCAGTGAACGCAACGCGCTCGTCTCCGTGCGGAAAGGAGCGTGAACGCCGAAGCTCAGGCGGTGCTCGACCTCGCCCAGATGTTGATGTCGCTCTCCGTTGCGTAACGGTCGATCTCCGCGAGCTCCTCACTCGTGAAGTCGAGCCGCTCGAGCGCTGTAACGTTCGTCTCGAGCTGGTCGACGCTGCTCACGCCCACCAGTGCCGACGTGACACGGCGGTCACGAAGCGTCCAGGCGACCGCCATCTGCGCCAGCGTCTGACCACGTCGCGCGGCGATCTCGTTCAAGGCGCGGATTTTGGCGATCGCCTCGTCGGTGAGCATGTCGGGCGACAGCGAGTCGTCACGGCTTGCACGCGACCCTTCGGGGATCCCCTGCAGGTACTTGTCGGTGAGCATCCCCTGGGCGAGCGGCGAGAAGACGATGCACCCGATCCCCTCCTCGGACAGCGTGTCGAGGAGCTGGTCCTCGATCCAGCGGTTCAGCATCGAGTACGACGGTTGATGGATCAGGAGCGGCGTCCCGAGATCGCGCAGGATCGCCGCCGCCTCCGCCGTGTGCTCCGCCGAATAGGACGAGACGCCGACATAGAGCGCCTTTCCCTGTCGCACCGCGGCGTCCAACGCGCCCATCGTCTCCTCGAGCGGCGTCTCGGGGTCGAAACGGTGCGAGTAGAAGATGTCGACGTAGTCGAGCCCCATCCGGCCCAGGCTCTGGTCGAGGCTCGCAAGGAGATACTTCCGAGACCCCCACTCACCGTAGGGGCCCGGCCACATGTCGTAGCCGGCCTTCGTCGAGACGACAAGCTCGTCTCGGAACGGCGCGAGATCGTCGCGCATGAGCCGGCCGAAGTTCTCCTCGGCCGAGCCGTAGGGCGGCCCGTAGTTGTTCGCGAGGTCGAAGTGCGTGATGCCGAGGTCGAACGCTCGTCGCACGATCGCGCGACTCGAGTCGAGCGGGCGATCGTGCCCGAAGTTCTGCCAAAGCCCAAGCGAGATCGCGGGCAGCTGCAAGCCGCTGCGGCCGCAGCGGTTGTAGATCATCCGCTCGTAGCGATCGGCTGCGGGTACGTACGTCAATGGGGTTGCCCGCAGAGCTTATGACGTTTGATCCCTGAGACGGACTGAGGGCGGCCGGCTCTAGTGCTCGCCCTGCTGCTGCGTGTCCGCGTTCGGGTTGCTGTCGGCGTAACCGCTGGGTCCGTCGCTCGGGCCCGACTCGGAGTCGGCACTCTCGCCCTGCGCCTCGGTGGCGTTGTCCGGCGTCGACTGGTCGCCCTGCTGGACGCTGTCGCTGTCCGCCGCGTCGCTCTCCGCCTCGGCCGCCGAGTTCTCGGCGGCCGCTGCCGGCGGCTTGGGCGGTGCGGCCTTGTTGCCCGCGGACACGTACGCGGAGCCGCCGACGGCGAGCGCCGCCAGCGCGACTCCCAGCTTGGTCAGACGTGCTCGCATGTCTGTTCCTCCTTCGTTTGTTTCCGGTTGACACGCAAGGCAACGGTAGAAAGAACAAGGTGAACCGACGGTGACGTCGAGGTCTGTGCTCGTAGCGTTCAGGTGCGATTCAGATCGAACGCTCCGTTCATCTTCAGTTCACGTCTGCGCAGGCAAGCTCTGCTCGTGCGCATCCTGGTCGTCGAAGACGACGCAAAGCTCGGTGGTCTGCTCCGTCGCGGGCTGAGCGAGAACGGCAATGCAGCCGATCTCGCCGCGTCCGGTGAGGACGCCCTTTGGTTGGCGAAGGCGCACCGCTATGACGCGATCGTGCTCGACGTGATGCTGCCGGGCCTCGACGGCTTCCAGACCTGCGCCCGCCTGCGCGGCGACGGCGTCTGGACTCCGGTTCTGATGCTGACCGCCCGCGATGCGGTCGAGGACCGTATCGCGGGGCTTGACTCGGGCGCCGACGACTATCTCACCAAGCCGTTCTCGATCGCCGAGCTGCGCGCGCGGCTGCGCGCGGTCGTCCGCCGCGGCACCGCGGAGCGACCTGCGGTCCTCGAGGTGGGCGACCTGCGCCTCGATCCAGCGACTCAGCAGGTGTGGCGCGGCGCGGTCGAGGTTCGGCTCGCGAACAAAGAGTTCGCGCTGCTCGAGCTCCTCATGCGCAGGCCGGAAGAGGTCGTGTCTCGCTACGAGTTGCTCGAGTACGCCTGGGACATGGCAGCCGACGACCGCTCGAACGTCGTCACGGTGCATATCAGGCGGCTGCGCGAGAAGGTCGACCGCCCGTTCGATCGGGAGTCGATCGAGACCGTGCGCGGCATCGGCGACCGCCTGGGAACGGACGGCGGCGCATGAACCGCCTCCCGCTCCGCGTCCGCTTGACGCTCATCTTCGCCGCTGCGATGGCCCTGGTGCTCGCGCGGCTTCGTCCTCTACCACCGTCTCGCCACCTCACTCGACAGGACGCTGGACGAGAGCCTCCGGGCGCGCACATCCGACATCGCAGCGCTCGTCAAGCAGGCGGACACGGGTTTGCGCGAGTCCCGGCCGAGCTCGTCCGGCAGCTTTGTGCAGGTGCTTGACAGCCGCGGCCGCGTCTTCGACGCAACGCCTGGGCTTGGCAGCGCTCCGCTGCTCAGCCAGTCTCAGCTGAGCTACGCGCGCCGGGGAGCCGTTCTCATTCCACGCACGAGCAACGGCGGCGAGCAGGTCCGGCTGCTCGCGAGTCCGGTCAGCGCCCAGGATCGGAGGCCTGGTGATCGTCGTCGGAGCGCCGCTTGCTCTGCGCGACGAGGCGCTCGCGGGTTTGCAGAGCGAGCTTCTCGTCGGCGGGCCGATCGCGCTGCTGCTGGCGTCGCTGATCGGATACTTCGTCGCGGCCGCGGCTCTGCGGCCCGTCGAGCGCATGCGGGTGCGCGCAAGCTCCATCTCCAACCGCCATCTCGACGAGCGCCTGCCCGTCCCGCCGACGCGCGACGAGATCGGCCGGCTCGGCGAGACGCTCAACGAGATGCTGGAACGGGTCGAGCGTGGAATCCGGCGCGAGCGCGGTTTCCTCGCGGATGCCAGCCACGAGCTGCGCACGCCGATCTCGTTGTTGCGTGCGGAGATCGAGCTCGCACTCGAGGCTCCGCGCTCGAGGAACGAGCTGCTCTCCGCTTTGCGCTCCGTCGGGGAGGACGCCGACCGGCTCTCTCAGCTCGCCGAAGACCTGCTCTTGCTCAACCGGATCGACGAAGGTCTCCTACCCATCCGGACCGAGACGATCGACCTCGACGAGCTCCTCGAGGGCGTAGCGACCCGCTTCAGGCGGCGCGCGGCTGAGGCCGGAAGGCGGATCGAGAGCGGCGGCGGCGGACTCCGGGTGAGCGTCGATCGGCTTCGTCTCGAGCAGGCGCTCGGGAACCTCGTCGAGAACGCGCTCCGCTACGGCTCCGGGGCGATCCGCCTCTGCGGCGTCGAGCGGGGGGAGCGTGCCGAGATCCACGTCACCGACGAGGGCGAGGGTTTCCCCGCTGCGTTTGCTGCGAGAGCGTTCGAGCGCTTCAGCCGTGCAGACGAAGCGCGAAGCAGCGGCGGGGCTGGCCTCGGTCTTGCGATCGTGAAGGCCGTAGCCGACGCACACGGCGGCGAGGCCGCGGTTGCGAACAATGGGCGGCGGGGCGCAGACGTCAGCCTCTCCGTCCCGACAGCAGATCGAGCTTAGTGGGTGATCTGCTCCCCCTTGGACGAGAGGACGTACCAGATGCCTACGAAGCCTTGGCCATTCACGTCGCCGGGCTTCTTGTCGGCGGTGAGCCCGAAGGTGTTAGGGCCCTCGTCCGTGTAGAGCGGATGGCCGTTGTACGTGACCTGGGCGGCTCCGTCGGTGCGTTTGACCACGCCGAGCAGCGACGCTTTTACTCCCGGTCCCGCATGGGGAACGCCCGTTATCCGCAGCGGGAGCCAAGCCTTAGAGCAGTGATACGTGGCATCGTCGTAACAGGTCGGCTTGTACGTGTTTGTGCCTTGGCTGTCCGCGGTGAACAGGTACAATGAGAACCCCCGGCCGTCGACCAGGATCGACTTCTTGAGTTTCTTGTTGAAGGCGACCTTCACCGTCGGAGAAACCGCTCTGCGCTCCGCGCACGCCGTCGCTGCAACGGCGACAAGGCTCAGAATGAGGGCGACGCATAGGGTCAGTGAACGCGTCCTGCCCATGGCTTCGCTCGTCCTCCTCTCCGGTGTCCGCGGTAGCGAGTATCCGCCCATGTTTCGTGTAGGCCGTGTTGGTCTACTCCCCGTCCCGACGCCCATCTATGGGATCTGGTTCACCTGGAATCCAAAGGCGCCGACTGCTCCGAAGAGTGTGACGATGTTGCCAAAGTTGTAGTGGCCGGGCGCAGCTGGGATGAACGTGTCCACTCCGGTGAAGCTCGTACCTGTAAAGGGCTGATTCGTAAAGAACGTTACGCAAGCCTCTGTCTGGCTGGCTGTCAGGCTGGCAGGGTGCACTGTCGCGCTGCCGTCGATGTGGAAGGTGTCACCGCCAAAGTCGCTAGCGCTTTGATCCCAGCGTGTAACGTCAACGCTCAGGTGGCAATTCCATCCCGAGCCAGCCGGTGCGTGCATGTACTCCTCCAGCTGGCAGTCGCCGCTGTTGCCCGAGGTCACACCACCGGCGAAATCACACCAGCCCCAGAAACCGAAGCCAAAACCCGTCGTCGGGAAGTTGAAAGTGCCATGGAGCGTTGTCTGCCAGTTCGCCTTTCCGTAGGCCAGCGCAGGAGTCGCAGAGACCGCAACCACCGCCCCCGCAAGCACAGTCACCACGCTCAAGACGAGCAGTACCCGTCGCACACGTCGGAACATGAGGTTCCTCCCCTCTGCGGGCCGGCGGGGTCAGCCGTCTGACCAGGCCGTCCTGCCTGCCCGCTCGTCCACTACCGCTTTGGGGCCTGTTACCCCCTCCTCGGCGTTTCGGTGTCAAGAGAAGCGGCCGACGTAGAGAAGCTCCCTCGACCCATCGAGCGCGTATTAACGACCAGGAGCACTTAGGCGCCGCTGAGCTCGCGTGCCGCTTCGTCGAAGACGGCCGTATGCGCGTCCACGTCCGCCTCGGTCGTCGCAGGTGACATGAGCGCCATGTTGTGAAACGGCGTCAGGAGGATTCCCCGGTTGAGCGCGTAGAGGTGGATGAAGCGGTCGAGCTGAGGGTCGGCGCCCGCCGCCGCTTCGCTGCCGTTGCGCGGACGCTCCGGGCGGAAGAGGTACTCCACTCGGCAGCCGAGCCGCGTCACGTGCCAGGGCAGGCCGTGTCGCTCGATCACCTCCGCGACGCCGGCCTCGAATCGCTCGCCGAGCCTGATCATGTGCCCGTAGGCCTCGTCCGTGAGCACCTCGGCGAGCGTGGCGCGCATGGCAGCGAGCGAGAGGACGTTCGCAGCGACGGTGCCTCCGATCCCGCCGATGTCGGCGCGCTCATCACGGGGGAGAAGCGCCTCGAGCCTGTCGGCCACGTCTTTCGAGAAGCCGTACGCGGCGGCCGGGATACCGCCCGCGATCGGCTTGCCGATCGTGAGCAGGTCGGGCTCGAGCCCGTACGCGGCGGTGTAGCCGCCCGGTCCCGCAGAGATCGTGTGCGTCTCGTCGATGATCAGCAGAGTCCCCGACCGCCTCGTCGCGTCCCGCAGCGCTTCGTGGAACCCCGGCTCGGGGAGGACGATGCCGATGTTCGTGAGCGCCGGCTCGGCGAGGACGCAGGCGACGTCACCGTGCGCGAGCTCTCGCTCGAGCGCTGCGGCGTCGTTCCATTCCACCACGCGCGTCGTCTCTGCGAGCGGAACCGGCGGACCGACGTTCCCGTCACGTGACGCGACCGACCCGCCGTCGAGCGTCGCGAATGTCTCGTCGACAGTGCCGTGGTAGCACCAGTTGAAGACGAGGATCTTCGGGCGGCCTGTCAACTCGCGTGCGAGCCGGATGGCGAACCGGTTCGCATCGGTCGCGGTCAGCGCGAACTGCCAGCGTGGCAGGCCGAAGCGGCGTGCAAGCTCGCGACCGACCCACAGCGCGTCCTCGCTCGGCAGCATCAGCGTGATTCCTCGACCGGCCTGTTCCACAACCGCGCGCACGGTCGGCTCCGGCGAGTGACCGGTCATCGCGCCGGTGTCGCCGAGGCAGAAGTCGACGTACTCTTGTTGGTCGACGTCGCGAAAGCGTGCGCCCCGCGCGTCGGCGGCGAAGATCGGGAAGCCGCCCGCCCAACGGATCATCCACGGCATCGGCACGCCGGCGAGCAGCGACTCCTCGGCCTGCTTCGCCAGCGCCTGCGAACGCGGGTGCTCGCGCGCGAAGCGCTCGAGCTCACGTGCGAGCAGACCGTCGAGAGGAGTCATCGACTGGGAACGGCGCTCGGGTCGACGATCGTCGTGCCCCCGTCGACGACGATGGTCGCGCCGTTGACGTAGCTCGCGCCCGGAGAGGCGAGAAACCGGATCACTTCGGCGACCTCTTCTGGTTGCGCAGCCCGTCCAATCGGATTGGCTGCGTGCGCGAGCGCGTAGGCCTGTTCCCGCTCGACTCCATGCTGCTCGGCGACCGCGTCCATGTCCTGGTCGGCCATCGGGGTCCGTACCCAGCCCGGACAAACGGCGTTGGCACGGACACCGTTGCGGCCGTAGTCGTTGGCCACGCAGCGCGCGAGCATGATCAGACCGGCCTTCGACACGCAGTACGAGGTCCAGCCAGGGCCCGCGAGCAGGCCGTTGATCGAGGAGACGTTGACAGCAGATCGATCCCGCGAAACTTCTCTGCGGCCGCGTCCACCGCCGCGGCAGCCTGATCCGGATCGCCGACGTCCGCAGGGGTGACCAGACCATCGGCACCACCGGCTTGCAGCTCGTCGAACAGTTGATCGAGCGGTGCGCTCCGACGGCCGACGAGGACAACGCCGAAGCCGTCGCCGGCGAGCGCGTGCGCCACCGCTCGGCCGATCCCTGTTCCGGCCCCGGTGACGACGGCACACGCCTGTCTGTCCCTAATCGCCCGCCCCACGGCGCTAGTGAATCACTCGGAGCTACTTGAAGATGTTGACGGCGCGCGCGGCGACAAGGAGGATCGTCAGTGCGGACGTCGCTGATTCGGAGAGCATCAGCAGTTTCGCCCAGCTGCTGAGCGGCATCGCGTCGGTGGGGCTGAAGGCGATCGAGTTGGTGAACGACACGTAGATGTAATCGACAAGGTGGGGGCGCCAGTCGGGCTCGGCAAGCTCCGGGTTCTCCATCTGGGGAAACTGGAAGTCGGGCAACGGCGGGTTGGGTTCGAGCCGGCGCACCGGGCCGCCGCGGTCGAAAGCCCAGAACCAAAGGCCGTATGCGATCACGTTGGTGCCCCAGACGGTGATCGCCTTGAGCAGCAACTGCGCGCCGCTCTTCTCGTTGCCCCGCACGAGCGAGGCGATCATCGCGACCAGGAGAAAGGTGTTGGCGAGGCTGATGAGGGCGAGCAGCATCAGCGCGACCGTTCGCCGGCGTCCCAGCTGCTCGAGCCGTCGGCGCGGTCGGTTCCATGTGAGCGGCAGCAAGAGCGCGACCTCCGGGCCGACCGGGATCAGCCAGACCCACCACAGGAAGTGCCAGATCTTCCATGCCTGCGCGCGGCTGACGAGCGCGAGCAGGAGCTGGAGCGCGATCACGAGCGCGACAGCGGGGGCAGCCTCCCAGCGAGATTCGATCTCCTCTTCCCGAAGAGGGTCGCGGCCCACGGTCGGATTCTGCACACGCCCACAGCGGCACCTGCAGGTTTGTCCGCCGGTCGCCGTAGCCTTCGGCGGCAAACCCGGTGTTACAGCGGTTGCGAGCTCTCTTCGGAAGGCCCGTGCGGCTGTTAGAGATCTCCGACCCCGGTATGGAGCAGTGCGTGCTGATCTACCGCGCGGAGCTCAGGACGGCCGGGGTCGAGCGGGGCGTCTACCTCGAGATGTGGTGCCGGCTCCCCGGGGCGGGGCGAGTTCTTCTCGAAGGGCGTGCACGACAAGCTGACGGACTGGTCGTCGCACGAGGTTCCCTTCTACTTGAAGAAGGGCCAGCGCCCCGACCTGATCAAGCTCAACGTCGTGTTCGAGGGCGGTGGAACCGTCTGGATCCGCGCGCTCGAGCTGCTGCAGACCCCGCTGGCATAGGCGGCGCGCGGGCGTACCGAGCGCCGGTGCTGGGCCGCACCGTCGCGGCGGCAGGAGCGTGCTACGGCGTCGCGGGACTCGTCACGCCGTAGACGTCCTACGGACCTGCCCCCAAAGACCAGGGTCTGACCCCGCCTTTGCAAAAGTGCCGGTAATCCCAGGGTTTTGATCCGATCACGGACGTGCCCCAAAAGGTCAGGGTCTGACCCCGCCGTTCGGATGCTGCGGCGCCGTCGAGTTGACACATATCGATGAACATCGTTACGATGTCGGTCGATATGTCCCGACCGCTCGACCTGATTCATTGCTGCCGCCCACTGCGGGCTGAGGCGCTCGCGGATGACGAGGCGGACGCGACGGCGCGACTGTTCAAGGCGCTGGCAGATCCGGCGCGGCTGAAGATCGTCAACCTGCTCGCGCGCAGCGGGGAGCCGGTATGCGCCTGCGAGTTCATGCCGGCGCTCAGGCTGGCGCAGGCGACTGTGAGCCATCACCTGAAGAAACTGACGGACGCCGGCCTGCTCGAACGCGAGCAGCGCGGCAAGTGGGCCTACTTCTCGCTCGACGCCGACGCTGTCTCCCAACTGGAGGATCTGGTTCGGATCCCGGAGGTTGTTCGATGACCACAGAGGCCGCTGAGGCTCTGCGCGAGCAGGTGCGCGCCCGGTACGCGGAAGCGGCGCGGGCGGCGAGCGAAGGAGGGGGCTGCGCCTGTGGAAGCGGCTCCTGCTGCGAGGGCGAGTCGCCGAACGCCGGCTTCGGCGAGGCGCTCTACACCGCAGAAGAGCGCGGTGAGCTGCCCGATGCGGCGGCGCTTGCCTCGCTCGGGTGCGGCAACCCGCCTGCGGTTGCCGAGCTGCGCGAGGGAGAGACGGTGCTCGACCTCGGTTCGGGCGGCGGAATCGACGTGATCCTTTCCGCCAAGCGCGTCGGTCCGACCGGCATTGCGTACGGACTGGATATGACCGACGAGATGCTCGCGCTCGCACGCAAGAACGCAGCTGACGCGGGCGTGGCGAACGTTCACTTCCTGAAGGGTGTGATCGAGCAGATCCCCTTGCCCGCAGAGTCGGTCGACGTCGTGATTTCGAACTGCGTGATCAACCTCTCGGTCGACAAGCCGGCGGTGCTGACCGAAATGGCGCGCGTGCTGAAGCCGGGAGGCCGGATCGGGATCAGCGACATCGTCGCAGAGGACCACCTCGCGCCCGAGCAGCGCGCGGAACGCGGCAGCTACGTCGGTTGCATCGCCGGTGCGCTCTCGAAGTCCGAGTACGTCGCGGGGCTCGAGGCCACCGGCTTCGAGGGAGTGTCGGTCGAGTTCACGCACGAGGTCGCCGACGGAATGCACGGCGCGATCATCAAGGCGCGCCGAACGACAGGTTCGGCGGCGAGGGGCCGGGAAGTCGCGTGAGCAACGTCCTCTTCGTTTGCGTCGGAAACCAAGGCCGGTCGGTGATTGCCGAGCGGCTGTTCCGCCGCGCCGCCGGCGACCGCCACCAGGCTCGCTCCGCCGGCTCGAACCCGGGCAGCGCCGTCCACCCGCAGGTGCTCGAAGCACTGCAGGAGCTCGGCATCGAAGCCGCCGATCACGTCCCGCGCAAGCTCGACGACGACGCGGTGCAGTGGGCCGATGTCGTCGTCGCCACCTGCGACGACGCGTGCCCGGTCATCCCCGGCAAGGGCTACGTCAGCTGGCACCTCCCCGACCCCAAGGAGGAGCCCCTCGAGCGTGTCCGCGAGATCCGCGACGAGATCGCGCAGCTTGTCGGCGCGCTCGTCGCCGACCTCGACCGCCCACCTGTGGCCGCATAGGCGGAAGACCGCATCCCGCCAAGGCGAAAGAGAAAGCCTCTCAGTAACGGTCGATTTCGATCAGGCGCTCGTCGCTGATCCCGAAGTGGTGGGCGACCTCATGGAGGACAACCCGTCTCACCTCCCGGCGAAGCCTCTCCGGGTCGTGCCCGTAGAGACGCACGAGCGGGCCGCGGTAGATCGTGATCTTGTCCGGCAGCACTCCGCCGTAGTGACTGCTGCGTCTGGTGAGCGGTACGCCCTGATAGAGGCCTAGCAGCCGCTCGCCCGGGAGGTGGTTCGTCTTCGACCACGATCTCCACGTTCGACATTTGCGCGCGCAGATCTGAGGGCAGTGAGTCGAGTGCGTCCTGCGCGTACTCGTCAAAACGCCTTCCCTCATCGCGAGGACCGTCTTCCATGTCGAGAGGGTAGATCGGGGCGCTTGCAGCGCGCTCGCCCTCACGGCCGAGCCGTTGCCGCGCGCGGCTGGCGTGGCTGCTCGTCATCGAAAGAGGTTACGGCTAGCGCCCGAGCCTCGTGCGGCGACGGATGCCGAGCCGCTCCTGCAAGGCCCGGTCCGCTTGCCCATCTTTCAACGCTGCCCAAACGAACATGCCGCCAACGAGAACGGCGGGCAGGAGGACGAGTAGGGCCAGGAGGATCGCAGCCGCGGTGTCCATATGACAGGTGTTTCCCACCGAAGCGG
>WNEY01002150.1_pt1 | contig 14373 bp, 10 predicted proteins | sample 5400531 | NCBI WGS metagenome assembly WNEY01 (sample SAMN13153338, study PRJNA577476) | soil metagenome | isolation source: 200 cm saprolite under Douglas fir tree site 1 | place: USA:California | collected 2015-04-18
TGTTCGCGCTTCTGATCCTCGTCACGATCGGTGGCGCGGTCGCGGTCCTCTTCGCGGCGAGCTCGGCCCCTCCGTCTTCGTCAGCGCGACCGAGCCCCTTCACGGCGTCGCCCACGGCGACCGAGTCGGTGACGCCGTCTCCAACACCAACACCAACACCAACGGCGTCGCAAACGCTGGAGCCGTCGCCGAGCGCGAGCCCCTAGAGCCCGAGTCGGTCGAGCAGCCGTCGCGCGGGCGGCAGACCGATCGCGACGGCGACCGCGAAGAGCAGCACCGCGGCCTCGATGATCCACGCTCCCACGACGGTCGCCGACGTCAGCACTCCCGCGCTCACCGGCGTCGGGCACGAGTCGGTCGGATAGAACGTCGGGTCGTACTGCCACGTCGGCAGGATCGCGTAGAGGCTCCCGAGCTCCCCCGGGATCGGCAGGCCGGAGACGTATGGATAGAAAATGACGAACGCCGCCGCGGCGATCCCGAGGAACACGAGCACGGCCTTCCGCCGGCGCTCCCACAGCACGGCGAGCATCGCCGCCAGCGACAGCAGATAGAACGGCAAGACCGTGAAGAAGTGGTAGAAGAACAGGACGCGCGAGATCGGTATCCACGCGAGATACTGAGCGAGCATCGCGAGCGAGAGCACGCCGAGAGGCCACGAGCGCGCCCGGATCGCGAGCGCGACGGTGAGCGCGGCCGCCGGCAGCGCCGCCCAGAAGAGCACGATGTTGCCGGCGTCGTAGATGTAGCCGTTCGCGCCTCCGCCACTCGCGCCGAAGTACCAGTACACCGGTTTGAGATCGAGCGGCCAGCTCCACCACGGTGAGCCCGCGCAGTGCGGCGCGGTCAGTGAGCTGTGGTACCAGTACATCTGCTGCGTGAGCTCCCACAGATTCCACCCGTACGGCGCCGTCTTCCCGCCGAACCAGCTGGCGTAGGTCGCGAGGTAGATGACGAGCGGGATCACCGCGAACGAGGCGAAGAGCAGCGCGGCGCTCCGCCCGCGGCCGGCGAGAAGATCGAGCGGTCCTCCGGTCCCGGGCCGACCGCGTTCGTACGCGAACGCCGTGACGCCGACGGAGAGGACGAAGACGCCGCCGAGCGTGTAGGCCGCGGCCCACTTCGAGGCGAGGCCAAGCCCGAGCAGTATTCCTGCGATCACGATGTCGATCACGGCGGAGCGCCGGGGCGTGTGCGCCGCGATGATGAAGTACCACGCGGCCACGATGAACGTCGCGACGTAGATGTCGTTCATGCCGATGCGCGCCTGCGCGAACATCGATCCGCACAGCAGCACCGCCGCGCCTGCGAGCCACGCGACGGCGGGCGAGGCGAAGAGGCGGCGCGCGAGCAGCACCAGGAAGAACGCGAGGATCGCGCCGAGCAGCACCCCGGGCAGGCGCCAGGCAAGAGCGTGACGTCCCGTCTCGATGAGGTCGACTCCGCGGTCGCCGGCGACGAGCAGCTTGTCGTCGTCGTTGTCGAACGCGAGGAGCGAGCCCGACACGGGTATCGCCGCGAACGGCGAGGCGCCGTGCACCTCGACGACCACGACACGGCCCTCCGCGAGCGCATAGAGGAACTGCGTACGTGGCACGAGCACCACGGCGGTCGCGGCCGACGCGAAGGTGCCGGTGCGCGCATTTCCGAGAGCCACCGACTCGCGCTGGCCGCTCGGCAGCTCGTACACGTCGAGAGCCGGCGTGTCCGCGCGCGCGACGAAGAGCCGGTTCGGCGCCTGCGCGTACGCGATCGCGCGACCCGGGCCGCCACCCGGGAGCTGTCGCGTCTCCCTGCCGGTCGTGGGATCGAGGACGTGGACGTCGCCGCGCGCATCGAGGACGTAGAGCTCGGTGCCATCCGTGTTCGACGTCAGGCTCACGGCGCCCAGCTGTGAGACGACCGGCGCCGCATCGATGGCGGTGTAGACGGCGACGCCCGACGCCGTGGCGACGACGACGCGGCCGCTGGAGATCATCAGCCCCGTGACGGGCCCGCTCATGGGAAGCGCCGCGCGCGGGATGCGGAAGCTGCCCGGCGGCTCCGTCACCGGGCTCTGGAAGAGCTCGGTGTCCGTCACCCAGAGGATCCGCGCCCCGTCGAGGACGAGTGCGCGCAGACCGGTCACGCCCTTGACCACATCGCGGCTCACGGTGCCGTCGCGCGCGCGAAGGGTGATGACGCCGTCGGACGTCGCGTACGCGCGAGTCCCGTCGGGACCGACCGCGAACGCGACGACCTTCGGGCCCGGCGCGGGCTCGTGAGCGACGACGCGGTCGTCGCCGAAGGCCAGGATGCCCAGCGCCATGATCTCTTTCGCGAGATGCGGGTGTGTCCACTCGTAGGGATCACGCTGCGCGAGGAGCTCGAACGCGGTGCGCGCGTGATAGACCTCGTCGAAGTACATGTCCCGCGGGTGATCGAGCCGGTACCCGCGCGTCACCAGGACCGTGATCGCGACGAGCAGCGCGATCGAAAGATCCCGGCGCGTCGGCGCATGTCCCATCGCGAGCGCCGCCGGCAGGCGCCAGGCCGCGCGCGGATCGGCGGCGGGCGCCGGCGTCACCGGAAGGGAGACATCGAGCGACGGCTCGAGGCGCGCCTCGCCACGGAGGAGCCGCCACGCGACCAGGCCCGCGGTGCCGAGCATGAAGAGCGCAAGCACGATCTGACCGGTGCGCGAGAACAGCGATGCCTCGAGCCACGGCGGCGCCTTGAGGTCGTTCTGCGCGTAGCGCGTGAACGCGAAGTACAGGGTCACTGCGAATCCGAGCGAGAACACGATGTACGGCCAGAGCAGGCGCGCGCGTACGGCGGCCAGTGGGAGCAGCAAGACGAACGCGGGGAACAGGTACCGCTCGTGGGCGCGCGTGGGCAGGAAGTAGAAGACGCAGGCCGCGAGCGTGCCCGCCGCGAGGAACGTGGCGGTGTCGCGGCGCCACCACAGCGGGACGCACGAGCCGAGCAGGCCCACGACCAGTAGGAGCGACCCGATCCCGACGTACGCGGCGTCGGGCTGCCAGAAATCGGCGACGATCGACCACACGTTGAACGCGAACAGCGACGTGTAGGGATAAGTCTCGGACGCTTTCTTCACGAGGTCGACGAGCTCCGCGGGCCCCGCCTTGAACGGCGCACCCAGCGCGAGCGCGGTGACGGCGCCGGCGAGCGCGACGCGCCCGAGCGGCTGCCAGCGTCCGTAGCGGATCAGCTCGATGAGCACGGCGCCGGCGATCACGACCGCGCCGATGCCGAACTGCGGCTTCACCATCGCGGCGAGCGCCGCGAGCGCACCGGCCGTCGCCCAGCGGCCGCGTCCCGCGGCGACGAGTGCGGCGAAGAGGGGCAGCGACCCGACCGCGTCGATCTGCCCCCAGTACGGGCCGGCGAAGATCGCCGCCGGCGAGAGCGACCAGAGGCCGGCTGCCAGGATCGCGCTCCCGCGACCGGCGTGACGCCAAACCAGCGTGGCCGCTCCGACGGCGATCGCGATGTCCGCCGGGATGCTCGCGGCCTTCACCGCGAGGCGGAGCAGCTCACCGTCGAAGATCGCGCCGAACAGCCAGAGGACGTAGAGGTACGCCGGCGGGTAGTCGCTGAAGTAGTCCGGCGCGTAGAAGCCGCCGGGCCCGACCTGGACCAGATGCTCGGCCCAGGCCTGGAAGGTGCCGACGTCGCTCGGGAAGCCGGGTGAACGCAGCGTCAGCAGGCGCAGCGCGACGCCGACGGTGATGAGGCCCGCTATCGCGAGACGCGCGCGCCGATCCTCGCGCACCGACAGCTCGGTCTGCGTCATTGCCAGTAGTCGAACCGCGTGATCGCGATCATCGCGTAGAGGTTGATCGCGATCGACACCGTCACGACCGCGACGAAGAGCCACGATGGGCGCGACCGCCACGTGGCGCCGCCGCGCGCATCCCCCACGAGCGCGAGCGCGACGAGGAAGGGCTGCGCGTCCATCGAGAAGCGATAGCCGAACTGCTGGAAGCCGACGGTCCCGTGGAAGATGTCCGGTACGAGCGCGAGCAGCGCCGCGAGCGCCACGGCCGCGGCGCCGACGTCACGACGCAGGCCGCGGAGGCCCGCGAACAGCCAGAGGAACGCCGGCGTCGTCAAGAAGAGCGCTGTGCCGACGCCGCGTGGCCGCAGGAAGAACGGTGTTCCCTCCACGAGGTCGGGCGGCTCGAGGAAGATCGCGTAGATGTGACGCGGCAGATAGAACGGCGAGAAGAGCCCCCGCGTGAAGAAGATGTCGCCCTGTGTGAGCTGCACGTATCCCGCGTCGAACACCGACCCCCAGCGCAGCAGGTTCCAGCCGACGTAGACGAGCGCGAACGGCGCCCCGCCGATCACGACACCTCCGAGCGCTCGCAGATACGGCGTGCCGGCCCGACGCGCGAGGAGCAGCGCCACCGCCGGAGCCGCGGCGGCGACGGGGAGGCGCGCCAGCGCGGCGAGGCCCAGGCACAGGCCCACGACCCAGGCGCGCTCGCCCCGAGCGGCGAACAGCAGCGCGGCGCAGAGAAAGGGCATCGCGACGGCATGCGCCGCGAACCACGCACGTCCGTCGACGCTCGAGAAGAACAGTGTGGTCCCGAAGGTCGAGAGGAGCATTCCGGTGATCGCGACGAGCCGCGGCGCTCCGAACGCGCGCAGCGCGAGATACAGGATCCCGGCGGAGACGCCGCCCGCGACGCGCGAAACGAGCACCTGCGCGAGTGCGGTCGGCAGCACCGTCGCGAGCGGGATCGCGAGGATCGCCGGGAGCGGTGGATACACGACGCACCAGCGCTCCACCCCGCACGGCACGAGCTCGTTGAGCCACGGCGGCGCCTCGCTGACCCACCACTGCCCGTGCAGGAGGGCCATCGCGAGCCGTCCGTAGTAGTCGTAGTCGGTGAGGAGCCCGAGCCCGGCGACGAGGTACGCCACGGCACCTGCGGCCGCGAGCGCGATCGCGATCCTGCGGTCGCTCCAGGTCATCCCGACGCAACACGCTAACCTTGCGCTGCGTTGTCCGCACGACTTCCCAGCGGCGTGTTCTGATGAAGCATGACCGTGCGGTCTCGTCCGTCCCGCTGGACAATTGGGCCGATCGACCCGACCCGCTTGTCGACGTCGTCATCCCCGTCTACAACGAGGAGCACGATCTCGGGCCGAGCGTGCGACGGCTGCACGACTTCCTCACTTCGCGCTTCCCGTTCTCGGCGGCCATCACCATCGCCGACAACGCGAGCACGGACGGAACCCTGGCCGTCGCCCAGGGTCTCGCGAAGGAGCTCCCGCGGGTTCGCGTGCTGCACCTCGACGCCAAGGGGCGCGGACGCGCACTGCGCGCGGCCTGGCTGCAGAGCGATGCACCGGTCGTCGCGTACATGGACGTGGACCTCTCGACCGACCTGAACGCGCTGCTTCCGCTCGTCGCGCCCCTGCTGTCCGGACACAGCGACCTCGCCATCGGCAGCCGTCTCGCGCATGGCGCGCGCGTCAAGCGTGGTCCGAAGCGCGAGATCATCTCGCGCGCCTACATGCTCGTGCTCCGCCTTGCCCTGGGCGCCCACTTCAGCGACGCGCAGTGCGGCTTCAAGGCCGTATGCACCTCTGTCGCCAAGCAGCTCGTGCCGAGCGTAAGAGACGAGTCCTGGTTCTTCGACACCGAGCTCCTCATCCTCGCGCAGCGTGCCGGCCTTCGAGTCCACGAGGTTCCGGTGGATTGGACGGATGACCCCGACTCCCGCGTTGCCATCGTTCGGACGGCGATCGATGACCTGCGCGGCGTTTGGCGTCTGCGGTTCGGCTCAGGCTCTGGCGCGGAGCGCCAAAGCTAGCTCGAGCTCGGACCAGGCGGGTCGTCGGGGAGCGTCTGGATGAACTCCTTGAACACCGCGATGTTCTCATCGTCCTCGCTCTCCGCGGAGATCGCGGAGCGGTCGAGCACCGTGTCCGACACGAGGATGCGCGCGTCGCAGCGCACCGCCAGCGCGATCGCGTCGGACGGCCGGCAGTCGATCTCGATCTCGCGCTCGCCGAACTGCAGGAACAGGCTGCCATGGAAGACGCCGCCACCGCTGTCGTCGGCGACGAGATCCTTCACGACGATCCGCGTGATCTCGACGCCGAGCTTGGTGAGCACATCCATCATCAGATCGTGGGTCAGGGGGCGCTCGCTCGCGATGCCGGCGATGCGCGTCGCGATGCTGTGCGCCTGGTCGGGTCCGATCCAGATCGGAAGAAGACGGTTGGTCTCCTTGGCTTGAAGGAGGACGACGTGCTGGCCCGTGAGGACGTGCACGCGGACCGACTCGACCGTGCAGGGGACGAGCATCGCCCTAGGCTACCTCCACTCGGTCCGCGGTCGCCTGTTTGCGCGTCAACCGAAACGCACGCGGCGTGCCGCATCGGCGCGCCGGAAAAATACGAGCAGCACCAACCCCGCGACGAAGCCGAAGATGTGCGCGAAATACGCGATCTGCTGGGTGGCGGCGTGACCGGTGAGTCGGAGCTCGGCGACACCCTCGATGACCTGGAGCACGATGAACATCCCGATGACGATGAGCGCGGGCAGCTCGACGATGGTGATGAACAGCCCGAGGAATACCAGCGTCGACACGCGCGCGGTCGGGTACATGATGAGATACGCGGCGAGCACCCCAGCGATCGCGCCGGAGGCGCCGACCATCGGCGACGGCGAGACGAGTCCCTGCCCGATCGCCGCGACGATGCCGCACAGCAGGTAGAAGACCAGGTACTGCGCGCTCCCGAACCGGTCTTCGACGTTGTCGCCGAAGATCCAGAGATAGAGCATGTTCCCGAGCACGTGCAGCCAGCCGCCGTGCAGGAACATGTGTGACACGAGGGGCACGAACGTCGAGGGTGCGAAGTCGCCTGCCGAGATACGCCGCGTGAACTCGAGCCAGTCGAACGAGTAGCGGTCGAAGAACGCCTCCATCGCTCCCGGCTGTCGAGTGAGGTACACGATGTAGATCCAGACGACGAGGTTCACCGCGAGGAGCAGGCGGTTGACGATCGGCGCGCTGCGTACGGGATTCGCATCCCGCAGCGGGATCAACGCACGACGCTCGTCGCGACGATCTTCTCCCGCAGCGGGATCAACGCACGACGCTCGTCGCGACGATCTTCGTCCCGTGAAGTGTGTAGGCGACCTGCAGCGATTCGGAGACGTAGAAGCTCGCGGCGGGCGGGAGACCGGGCGGAAGCGCGAACCGCGCGAGCTCGCGGCCGTCACGTGTGAGTTGAACGATCAGCTTTCCGCCGGAGTCGAGCACGTAGATCGATCGCTGCGTGTCGACGGCCTGGACCCCGTTCGCGCGCGGCGCCGTTCCCTCCCAGCGCGGGACGAAGTCGATACGCGCGGCGGTCGTGACGAGCGGGCTGCGGCGGAAGCGCTGCAGATCCCCGGCGGAGGTCACGATCCAGACGTCGCCGTCGACGGCGAGCGCGCGCGCTGTGTTCGCGGCGAGCGGGGTCGTGAGGTACCCGATCGCCGGGCCGAAACGAACGCCGTCGTTCGACTCGTGTTTCCAGAGCTGGCCGGTCTCGCTGTCGAGGACGTACAGGTTGCTCGCGAAGACCGCGAGTGCGGCGGGCGTCTTCCACTTGTCCCGCTCGGCGGGCGTCACATCGGCGACCTGATCGCCCTCGGCCCGCCAGAGCTTGCCCGCGTCGTCGAGCGAGTAGATCGCGAAGTCCTCGACCGCGATCTGCACCGGCGAGCCAACGCCTTTGATCCCGCGCTGGAGCACCGGCCCCTGCTGGATCGGATCGCCGAAGACGCGCCAGAGCCGCCCGGAGCCGGGGTCGGTGACATACAGGCCGTTCACGTTCCCGACGACCTGCGCGAGCTTCGTTCCGGTCCCGAACCGCGCGAGATCGAGGATCACGCCGTCGAGGCGGTCGGCAAGGGCCGCGATGTCCGCGCGCAGCGCGGCGATCTTCTCCGGGTCCGCGAAGGTCGAGCGGCTCGCTTCGTCCAGCTTCGCGGTCGCGCTGGCCATCCGCTCGCGCGCGCCGTCGGGATCCGGCGGCTTGCGGTCGGCCAGACGGTGCGCCGACGCGATGAGGTCTTCCGCGTTGGCGACGGCGAGCAGGTACTCGCGACCCGCTCGGGTCGACTCGTAGTCGCGATAGGCGAGGGCGCCAACGCCGGTCGCCGCGAGGAGCAGCAGCACGGCGAGCATGGTCATCGCGCGTCGCTGCCGACGCGACCGCGAGCGCGCGGTGTCGGGGTGACGCGGCAGCGCGGCGCCACGCCGCGGCATGAGCTCCAGACCGACCGCGACGCTTTTTGTCGCGGCCGCGGTCACCGGCGCCGTGGTGCCGCGCAGCAGCCGCAGGGCGCTCTGACCGACACGGCTCACCACGTCGAGCCGCGATCGGATGCCCTCCGCCACCGCGATCTCGGCCGGCCGCACGATCGGCGCCGGCTCCGGCGCGAGACGGACGGCCGCGCCGCTGGACTGCGCGACCTCGATGAAGATCGCCGCGTCGCTGCCGACCACCCCGTCGGCGACCGCGCGATTGTGGATGTGCTCGGCGGCCGACCGCGGATGGAGCGTGACCGCGGCGCTCTTCAGCGCCTCGGCGCCGAGCCCGTCGACGAGCGCAGCGCTCGCGAGGATCACCGTGTCGCCCGCCTCGATCGACTGGCGCCACACCTTCGGGAGCACATCCGCGTCGGTACCGAGCGACGTGGCTTCGCGCGTCGTGGTCCGATGGACGAAATCCGCGAGCTCGCCGGGCTCATCGCCGGGGAGAAAGAGCCGTGCGCGGCGGACGAGGAAGACCTGCGCGCCACCGACCCGCGAGGTGTAGAGCTCGTTGTTCACGATCACGGCGCACGCGCACTGGAGCGTGGTCGATCCGCGGTTCTCGCGAAGCCGCTGCGTCGCGCGCCGGTTCGCCTGTCGCAGCGCGCGTCGCAGCGAGACCTCGATCCCAGCGGAAAGGTCGTAGTAGTACTCCTGACGCGTGAGCTCCGCGACCTCGCGGGCGATCTTTTCCGCGGGTCCGGGCGGCGAGGCCTCGAACAGCAGGTAGAGCCGGCCCTTGGTGCGAAGGGTCGCGCCGGTCTCGGGCTCGCTCACGAGGATCACGTCGGCGCGGCTTGCTCGCACGTCAGCCGTGCTGCCGACCGTCGTGACGAAGCTCAGCTGTGGCATCGCTCGCGAGTGTCCCAGACGCGCCGCTTCACGGCGAGGGCACACACCGAAGACGCGCGATGCGGCTCGCGGGCGCGCGGTCAGCGAGGGCCAGCAGCAGCTCGCGCTCGCGGAGCCTGATCTCTCCGGCCCACTGCGCGGTCGGCACCAGTACGACGAGGGTGTCGCCATCGGTGCGCACCGCGCGCGTCGTCACCGCGTCGGCGCCCAGCACCGTCGTCGCGGCCGCGTGCCACGCGCGAACGGCGTCCGCGCGCGCGACCCGCTGTTCGATCCCGAGCGTCCGCAGCGCGCTCTCGATCGCGCGCGCGATCGGTCTCATCCGATCTCGCCACGCCGCACCGGCACCACCGCCGCGCGCTCCCGCAGCACGTCGGGGAGGGCCGTGACGATCGCCGCGGTGAGCAGCGTCTGCGCGTCCTGCGGGATGGCGTTCGCCAGCGCCTCGCGCCGCGCGGCGTCGAGCTCCGAGAGCACGTCGTCGAGCAGGAAGACCGGTTGCTCCCCGACGCGCGATGAGAGCCACGCCGCCTCCGCGATCTTCAGTGAGAGCACGGCGCTGCGATGCTCACCGCGCGACGCAAAGGCCGGCAGCATTCGGCCGGCCGAGGTGACGACAAGATCGTCACGCTGAGGCCCGACGAGTGATGTTCCCTGCCAGCGCTCGCGTTCGCGTTTCTCGCGCAGCACACGCGCGTATGCGCTCGCGCGCTCTTCCAGTGTGGCGCCCTCCACCTGTCCCGCGTACGCGAGGGCCAGTCCCTCGGCGCCGGCGAAGAGCTCGGTCGCGCTCACGAATGGCGCCGACAGCTCGGTGGCGAGCCGTGACCGTCGGAGCGAGATCGCGGCCGAGAGTCGAATGAGCTCGCCGTCCCAGAACGCCATCTCGGCCTCGGGCAGCTCGAGCTCCTCGCGTGCGACGCGCAGGAGCGCGTTGCGCTGCTCGAGCACGTGCTGAAGCTCACGCAACTCGCGACGGTGCGCGCGGTCGATCTGTCCGAGCATGGCGTCCATGAAGCGGCGGCGCGCGCTCGGCGCGGCCCCAAGCAGCTCGACGTCCTCGGGAAAGAACGCAACGACCACGAGCTCGCCAGCCGCATCCTCCGATCGCTTCGGGGCGCCATCGAGCAGGTAGCGTCGCGGCCGCCGGCGCTCGCCTTCGGGGGGCGCGAAGAGCAGCGTTTCGATGCGGCGGTGGTCTTCGGCGCGATCGACCTCGGTCCGGACGCGCGCCGTGGTCGCGCCCCAGCGGACCATTTCGGTATCGTCGCCGGCGCGCGGCGAGTCGCCGCGCGCGATGAGGTGGATCGCCTCGAGAAGGTTGGTCTTTCCGGCCCCGTTCGGTCCGACGAAAGCGGTGACACCACGCGCGAGCGGAAGCTCGACTCGTGCGTAGCTGCGGAAGTCCTCGAGCGCGAGGGCGGAGACGCGCACTCGCTAGGCCGGGATGCGGAGCGGCATCACCACGTGGAGGTAGTCGGGGTCACCGACGATCTTGATGACACCTGGCGCGAGCGGCCCACCGAGCTCGAGCGCGACCTCGGACGCGGTGAGGCTGCCGAGCGCGTCGTAGATGAACCGCGAGTTGAACGCGATGGTGGTGTTCTGTCCCTCCACCGTCGCCTCCACCTTCGCCGTCTGGTCGCCGACCTCCGCGGCGTTCGCGCTGATGACCAGGGGCGGATGGTCCGCGGGGTTCACTTGAAAGCGGAGCATGTTCGCCGAGTCGCGTGCGAAGAGCGACGCGAGCCGGGTCGCCTGTAGCAATTCTTCTCGCTGCGCCACGAGCCGCGTGGCCGGCTTGCCCTGTGGGATGACCTGGCGGTAGTTCGGGAACTGACCTTCGATCACCCGTGAGACGAGGTCCACCTCCGGCGTGTGGAAAATTACCTGGCTGCCGTTCGGGGTCACGAAGATGTCGGCCGGATCCTCGCTGTCGTCGAGGATGCGTTGCACTTCCTGCAGACTGCGCGCGGGGATGATCACCTCGAGTTTGCCTTCGACCTTGTCCATCAGCTTCGCGTTGCGCACGGAGAGGCGATAAGGGTCAGCCGCGGCCATCGTGATCTTGTCGCCCTCGAGCGTGGTCAGCACGCCGGTAAGGACAGGTCGGCTGTCATCGGTGGTAGCCACGAACGCGACCTCGCCGATCATGCGGCGTAGCGTGGACTTGCTCACACGAGTCGTCGGCTTATCCGGCGCGATCGGGATGATCGGAAACTCCTCGGCGTCCATGCCCTTGAAGTTCGCTTCGTATGGATCGCGGCGCAGATGCACCGTCTTGGTACGGACGTTGAGCGAGAGCTCCGTTGGGCCGGGGGGCAGCGAGTTCACGAAGTCGGTGAAGAGCTTCGCTGGCACGGTGATCGCACCCTCGTCATCGACCTTCGCGGGCACCCAGCAGTTGATCCCGACCTCGAGATTCGTCGCCGTGAGCTTCAGGCGCCCGCCTTCGGTGCGAAGTAGCACATTCCCGAGGATCGGGAGGCTCCCTCGCGTCGAGACCGCTCGTCCCGCGATCTGGAGCCCACGCGCGAGGTTCTCTTGTAGACAAGTGACCTTCAACGCGGTCCTCCGTACCTTCCCCGAAACATCTCATAAGACGCTGCTACCAGCAGTAGTGGTGTGGACTATGAGCGTTCCGAGATGCTGTTGTCGCGTCGTGGGTAGTCGGGCGTGTCCAGGGCGCGTGTGCCTGTGGGTCGAGTTGAGTTGTGGACTCGGGCTGGACGGCCTGGGGACCGCGGACCCGGCCCGAGCCGCGATGTCTCACTAACCAACGGTCGTTGTTCCATCAAACACGGTCTTGGTGCACATGTCCACAAATGGGTGCGCTTATCCACACATTGTGCGGGCTTATCCACACCCGGACGCCCGGCAGAAACCGCAGGAATTTCTGCGGATTTTTGCCCCCCCGGGCTAGTCCGAGTACAGCATCTCCCGGAGCGCGCCAACGTCCCGCCGGAAGTCATCGTTCTCGGCCATCTCTCGCTCGATCTTCTCGCAGCCATGAAGGACGGTCGAGTGGTCGCGACCCCCAAGCGCCTCGCCGATCCGCATCAGCGGTGCCTCGGTCTCCTCGCGCATGAGGTACATCGCGATCTGGCGCGGCAGGACGACCTGCTTGTCGCGAGCCTTGCCCCGCAGCTGCTCGGACGGCACACCGTAGTAGCGCGCGACCGTTTCGACGATGCGGTCTGGCGACAGCGTCTTCTGGCGCGGGTTGTAGAGGATGTTCTGGAGCATCTCCTGGGCCAGCTGGGTCGTGACGGGGACCGCGCTCAGGGTCGCGTATGCGACGATCCGCGTGAGTGCGCCCTCGAGCTCGCGGATATTCGACACGATCCGCTGCGCGAGGAAGTCGATCACCGGCGGCGGAACCGCGACGGACTGCGCCTCCGCCTTCGCGCGGAGGATCGCGATGCGGGTCTCGAGATCCGGCGTCGAGATGTCGGCGATGAGGCCCCATTCAAAGCGAGACCGCAGCCGGTCCTCGAGCCGCTCGATCGCCTTGGGCGGGCGGTCGCTCGAGAGGACGATCTGCTTCCCCTCCTCGTGGATGGCATTGAAGGTGTGGAAGAACTCTTCCTGCGTGCCCTCTTTGCCCGTGAGGAACTGAATGTCGTCGATGAGGAGTACGTCGATGCGGCGATACCGCTCGCGGAACTCCTCGCTCTTCTGGCCGCGGATCGAGTTGATGAACTCGTTCGTGAACTTCTCGCTCGTTGCGTACGCGACGCGCTTCTTCGGGTGACGGGAGATCACGGCGTGCCCGATGGCGTGCATCAGATGCGTCTTGCCCAGACCGGATCCGCCGTAGATGAAGAGCGGGTTGTAGCTGTGACCCGGCCGTTCGGCGACGGAGAGCGCCGCCGCGTGCGCCAAACGGTTGTTTGAACCCACCACGAACGTCGAGAACGTGTAACGCGCGTTGAGCAGCGCCGCCGCGGTCGCGTCGCGGCGGTCCTGTGCCGGCCCCGCGGACGAGGTGGCGGACGACCCGCCGGCGGCGCTGCCGGCGGCCGCGATCGGACGATCGGAGCGCACCGACGCGGCCGTCAACGTTACGAAACGGACGTCCACCGTGCGGCCCACAAGGTGCCGCAGCGCGTCCCGCACCTGCTGCCGATACTTGTTTTCGAGCCACTCGCGTGCGAAGGCGTTGGGAACGCCGACGCAGTAGACATCATCTTCTTCGGAGACGATCGCGGTATCTTTGAACCAGGTGTCGTAGTTGGCTTTAGTGAGTCCGAGCTGCAGCTCGCCGAGGGCCGCATGCCAGAGCTGCTTGAGGTTCAACGGCTCCCCTTCTCTGCGCTCGACCACAACGACGCTCCCCACAACACGATGACGCGAGATGCCGCCACACCGAACGCGAAGACGAAGAAGATCCGCCCGCTGGAAGCCACGGAACAGTAGCACAGTCGCACTGCTAGACTTTCTCGCACAGATAGAGGATCCGCTGCTCATTCATTCGTCCATTTTTTTCGGGGGAGAAGGGACAGTTCGTGAAGCGCACGTATCAGCCGAAGACGCGTCGCCGCGCGCGAGTGCATGGTTTTCGCGCGCGGATGAAGACGACGGGCGGCCGCAAGGTGTTGGCACAACGTCGCGCGCGTGGACGGAAGCGACTGACCGTCGCCTGAACGACCTCGCCGGCATGAACGCCGCGCGTTTGCGGCGATCCGCTGATATCGCGGCCGTGCGAAAGATCGGGCGCGGCGTGCGCGATGTCGCGTTCACCGCGCGAATACGTCCCAATGACCTGAGCGTGATGCGTCTCGCGGTGTCGGCGCCGCGCACGGTCGGCATCTCGACGATCCGCAATCGCGCGCGCCGTCGCGTCCGTGAAGCCTTCCGCCAGGCCTGCGCCTCCGCCGACATGGCTCCCGGGCTGGACATCGTCGTGACGGTGCGCCGAGACGCGATCGCCGCGGACTTTTCGGCGCTGCGCATCGCCGCTGAGGCGGCCCTCGGCAGCACCCGCCAGTCATCCCGATGAAAACAGTCGTGCTGTCAGCGCTGCGCTTCTACAAGACGCGCGTCAGCCCATATCTACCACCAGCCTGTCGGTACACACCCACGTGCTCCGAGTACGCGATGGAGGCGATCGAGAGGCACGGCGTGCTGCGGGGTGGTTGGCTGGCCACGCGCCGCGTCTTCTCGTGCAATCCGTTCAGCCACGGGGGCTATG
>WNEY01010414.1_pt1 | contig 14372 bp, 12 predicted proteins | sample 5400531 | NCBI WGS metagenome assembly WNEY01 (sample SAMN13153338, study PRJNA577476) | soil metagenome | isolation source: 200 cm saprolite under Douglas fir tree site 1 | place: USA:California | collected 2015-04-18
CCATGCACCCCAGCTTCTCCCAGATCATGTCCCATGCCCTGGGAGCAGGACTCGACGTGGAGGTCTACAGCAACCTGGTCCACGTCACCGACGAGATGTGGGACCTCTTCCAGTCCCCGCGCGTCTCGCTCGCCTTCTCCTACTTCGCCAAGGACGCCGCCGCCCACAACGCGGTCACCGGCCGGTCCAGCCACAGGGCCACCAGGCGCAACGCCGAGAAGGCGGCCGGGCTCGGCATCCGCGTCAGGGCAGGAGTGATCGACTTCGGGCACGTGCGGGAAGCCGTCGATGACCTCAAGGCGATCGGCGTGACCAAGGTCGCCACCGACCGAGTCCGGCACATCGGGCGCGGCGGCGACAAGGCCCCCGCCCCGGCCGAGCTCTGCGGGCGCTGCGGGCAGGACGTCGCCGCCGTCAGCGCAGACGGCAACGTCTCCCCCTGCATCTTCACCCGCTGGCTCAGCGCCGGAAACGTCCGGCAAACACCCCTTGCCGACATCCTGGCCAGCCCCGCGATGGCCGCCGCGCTCGCCACCATCCCCCCGCGCACCGTCACGGCCGGATGCGACCCGAACGAGGAATGCCCCCCCGGCTTCCCGCCCTCCTCCTGCGACCCCCGGAACTAGACTCCCCACCCATGACCCACGCGCCACCGGAACCTGACCTTACCTTGCTCATCGAGCAGCACACAGGCCCCATCCTGGAGGAGGCACGGACCCCGCGCGGCTTCACCTCCGACTACACCGGGATCATCCGCGCCGCCTCCGGGCGCGTGTTCATCAAGGCCGCACGCGACCCCGGCCGACTCGTCTCCTCCCTCGAACGCGAAGCAGCGATCAACCCCGCCCTACGGCACATCTCGCCCGCGCTCCGATGGCAGGCGCGCGGTAGCGGCTGGCTCGCCCTCGGCTTCCAGCACGCGCCCGGCATCCACGCCAGCTTCACGCCAGGATCACCGGACCTGCCCGCCGTGACCCGCGCCATCGGCCGCATCGCCACGATAACCCTGCCGCCCGTAGCCCAGGACTGGCGCGAAAGCCGCTACGACCGGTACGCCAACGGCACGTCAGCGCTCCTCGCAGGCGGCACGCTCCTGCACGGCGACATCAACCCGGACAACCTCCTGATCGGGCCAGACGGGGACGCGACCATCGTGGACTGGTCCTGGCCAACCCACGGCGCGGCGTTCATCGACCCCGCATGCCTGGCCGTCCAACTCATCGCGGCAGGCCACACCCCCTCCCAGGCCGAAGGCTGGGCAGCACGATGCACCGCCTGGCGCGACGCCGACCCCGCAGCCGTGAACGCGTTCGCCAACGCCACACTGCGCATGTACCAGCGGTTCGAGCAACTCGACCCGCAACCCTGGCGCAAGGCGATGACCGCCGCCGCCGCCGCATGGGCCGAGCACAGAGGGCAGTAACGCAAAAGACAGCACAGGAAAGAGCAAGCGCCGCACCGCCCGACCGCACTGCGCAGCGATCAGGCCCGGACATGGCTCGTGACGATTATCTACCCATCTGGGACACCGGCCGCCGCACCCACGGGCGCGAAAAGCAGCGCCCCGCGCCACCACCGACGCACCGCCCGAGGCGAGATCAAAGGCCAAGGGCCAAAGGCATCGGCAGCTACCGGGTTGGGTGAGAAGTGCGCTCACCCAACCCCGCCCCCCATTGTGGGCATCACCCGGAACCTGTCAAGGAACCCCGCCTTGACAGAACCCGGCCGATCAGTGGGCAGGCCGCCGCAGTCACGGAGGCCCGCCGCACGTGGCGGCCGCCGCAACGGAGCGCGCGAAGCGCGCCCGAGGCCCGAGCCAGCCACCGCCCCGAGCCGGACCCACGCGCCGCACCAGCCACGGACCAGGGACGCCAGCCCACCGCAGGCCCGCACGCCGCCAGCCACCCCCGGCCACCCCGGACATGGGCATGGGCAGCAAGACCCCCGCCACCGCGCCCGCTACCCTGGCACGACAGGCCCAGCCCGCCCGAAAGCCAGGCCACCCGAGGCGAAACCCCAGGCCAGCAACGGCACAGCAGTCAGCGCCAGTCCGCCCAAAGTCAGGAGCCGGTACAGGTGAAAACGGACATTAACGCCTATACTGGTACAAGACAGCCCCCGGACAGCGAACAGCCCGGTTTTCGAATAACTTGCGTGACGTGCTTGTATGGCCGCAGAATGGTCACTGTACGGGGTTCGCTAAGTCACTTGACAGTTGGTGTGAACTCTGAAAAAAATAGAGGCGATGGGCATCGAGGGGTTCACGTCCCACTCGCTACGCCACCAGTTCGCCACCGAGGCCCTAGAGGATGACCCCCGCCAGCTTGCGAACATCTCGGCCATCCTCTGGCACCAGAGCGTGGAGACCACGCTGCGCACCTACGTGCACGCCAGCGCCGACGCCGAGACGCAGGTAGGCGCGATGATGAACGCACGGTGGACCAGCAAGCCCGGCCCCACCCCCGCGCGCAAGCTGAAGGCAGTACCGGCAGGCAAGGCAGCCTAGCCAGCGCCGACGACGAGCACCAGGACGGCAATCAGCAGCGAGGGAGACCACCAGAACGAAGCCCGCCCACCCTGGCCAGGGAACCGGGGCCCGGCCAGCGCGGGCAGCTCACCGGACAGGCCACCCGGCCACCGGCACCAGGACCAGGACCAGGCACCCAGGGTCCAGCCCCAAGGCCACCACGGCAGCGGCGAGGCCGGGGCCAGCAGGCAGTACGGACCCAGCCGCGCGGAAATGGCGCTAGCGCACTCCGCTCACTGACCAGCCCCCAGGCCAGCAAGGCAGCCACCGCCCAGGGCACCGCACGCCAGCACGGCAGTCACCAGGCCCGCGCGTGGCCGAGGCCAGCACCGGCCAGCGCGGAAGGTGCCCCCTACGCCGCCCCGCACGACCCGCGCCCGCACCCGGACATAGCCGCCCTCACCACCCCGGACGTACGCTGCCAGCCCCAGGCCCTACCCGGCATCAGCCAGTACCACGGGCACGACGGCCTAGCCGCGCTTGCCCGCGACCTGCACGCCATCCACGGCAACTACAACCTGACCATCACCGACGCCACCGAGCAGCCCGGCCCCCAGGTCACCACCCGCACCCGCATGATCCCCGAGCCCGGCCACGGCCAGCCCTTCACCGTCACCACCGTCTACACCTTCCGAGACGGCCTCATCGCCACCATCACCAGCATCATCCCCGGCTAACCGGAATGTTAGCCGTGGGGAAGAAGACAGTCCGCGTCCCCGTGGCCAGCGCAGAGGAATACGTCAGTTCCCTACAGTAAAGAGCACGCGCCGTCCCGCCCGGCCGCCTGCCACCGGTACCAGCATCATCACGGGGCCTGGGATGCCCCCAGAAAAACACGACACGCCGGTAGCGTTCTCTACGTCAATCTACGGTGCGGGCTAGAAGCAGGAATAGAGTCCGATCCGTGGACCCAGTACGCAATCCTTATGCCCCGGGGGCCGGGCAGCGCCCGCCTGAGCTAGCCGGCCGGGACCGGGAGATCCAGCAGTTCGAGGTCGTTCTCGAGCGGGTGGCCCGGGCGCGGCCCGAGCGCAGCATGGTGCTGACCGGCCTGCGCGGGGTCGGCAAGACGGTACTGCTGAACACGTTCCGGTCGATGGCGCTGCAGAAGCTATGGGGGACCGGCAAGCTGGAGGCGCGGCCCGACCAGTCCATCCGGCGGCCGGTCGCCAGCGCCTTGCACATGGCGGTGCGCGAGCTAGCTCCCCGGCACCGCGCCCCGGACCGGATCGATGACTTCCTCGGCGTGCTCAAGGCTTTCGCCCTGCGCGATCCGAAGGCACCCAAGGGCGCGACCAGCATGAACCTGGGCATCGATGTCCCGGCCGCGCGGGGCCGGGCGGATTCCGGCGACCTGGAGGTCGACCTGACCGAGCTGTTCACCGATGCCGCGTCCGTCGCCGCCGACCTGGGCGTGGGCATCGCGCTGTTCGTCGATGAGATGCAAGACATCCCCGCCGCGGACGTCTCCGCCCTGTGCGCGGCGTGCCACGAGCTGTCCCAGGTGGGCGGTCCGCTGATCGTGGTCGGGGCGGGCCTGCCGCACCTGCCGTCGGTGCTGTCGGCGAGCAAGAGCTACTCCGAGCGGCTGTTCCGGTACGCGCGCATCGACCGGCTCGACCGCGACGCGGCCGACCAGGCGCTGATCGCTCCCGCCGAGCGCGAGGACGTGCTCTTCAAGCAGGACGCCCTCGACGCGCTGTACGCGGCGGCCGACGGCTACCCGTACTTCGTCCAGGCCTACGGCAAGGTCACCTGGGACGTGGCCGCCGCCAGCCCCGTCACCGCGGCCGACGTGGCCGTGGCCGCGCCGGAGGCCGAGGGCGAACTGGCCGTCGGGTTCTTCGGCAGCAGGTACGAGCGGGCGACGCCCGCCGAGCGGGAGTACATGCGCGCGATGGCGGCCGTCGGCGACGAGCCAGTGCCGACGTCAGCGGTAGCCGATGAGCTCGGCCGCAAGCCGTCCAGCCTTTCGCCGTCCCGGGACGGGCTGATCAAGAAGGGCCTGATCTACAGCTCGGAGCGCGGCCTGATCGCGTTCACCGTCCCGCACTTCGGCAAGTTCCTCCGCTCCCAGCCCGCCTGATCCGCGCAGCCGAGCTGTGCTTGCGGTGATTATCGAGTTTATTGACAACTCTTGGTGTTTCCCTAGAGAGCCGTAGAAAACCGAAGATCATCGCTAGAGGCTGGATGATCCGTGCAGCTTGTGGGCGGGGTGGTAGTGGCCTCGCTCGGCGTCGCCCGCCCGCGCGCGCGGCATGAAGCGCGGCCGCCGCCAGGGCACCGGCTCCGGGGTCGTGCCATGGACGTGCGCCGACTCTCGCGGCGCCGCGTGCGCTAGCGGGTGCGCGGAGGCCCTGGCCGACGCCGATGCTGGCAACAGGGCAGGGGTGAACGTCGGGGCGGGCCGGGGCGTCCACCGTGGCACCGGCGCCGGGGCGGTTTCCGCGCCACTGTCGGCCAGGATCTCAGCATCGCTGCGCCCCGGCCACCGAGTTTCCTCGGCCGGGAGCAGGTCCATGGCCTCCACGACAGCCGCCCGCACCTGGGGACGGCGCGCCTGCAGGTACACGCCGAAGACCACGTCAACCGTCCGGCCGTCGATCGCTGCCGGGTAGGCGAGGAAGCGCCAGCACCCCTCCCGCCAGATGTCAGCCGGGTCGAGTGCGGTCAGGTACCGCTGGTACGTCCGCCATGGCCCGCTGCCCCGAAGCGAGGCAACCGTTCGGGTGACCGGCAGCCTGCGCGCCTCGCACGGATCGGAGTAGCCCAGGCGAACTAGCACCTCGCCCACCTCGGGGGACAGCGCCGCGATCAGCAGCAGCTCGGCGGCGGTGACGGCAAGTAGCACGATGCCCTCCGCCGCCGAGGCGGGCAGTCGCAGCGGCGGCACCCCGAGGGACGCCAGGGCCGCCGCGCAGAGCAGGGCCGAGCGGGACAGCGTGCGCATGCTCACGGGCGTCTCGCTCAGGTCGCCGAAGCAGCCGCAGCCGACGTCCGGACGGCGGTGCCGCAGCTCGTTCAGCGCGCCCACGGCGGTCGCGAACAGCAGTGCCGCGCCGCAGCGAGCGATGGTGGCCGCCAGGCCCGCCCCGGCCCGTCCCGCGGTCGCGATCAGGCCCGCCCCGAGGGCGCACTCGCAGGCGCACATGGCCATGGTGACCGGCTTGCGCAGCCGGAGCGGGAACATCGCTGTCGGGCTGAGCGCCGCGTCGACGCAGTGGGCACGGATGGCTCGCCGCGCCTTAGCGGCGCACGCCCCGATGAGCAAGGCGGCGAGGATCGGGATCTGCACTTCCCTGACCGCGCTGAGCACGGCATCCCCGAGGGGCATGGTCTCTATTCCTTTCCTGGCATGGCCCGGTCAGCCCGTCATGGTTATCGACGCGTTGAAGCAGCCGTTCTCGAGCCGTCCGCCAAGCTCGACGAACGCGGCCATCGTGAGGTCAGCGACGCGGCCGCGCGGCGATGTGCAGCACTCCACGCAGCGGTCGCAGAAAAGCCGGGCCGACGCCCCGCAGCTGGTAACCGGCAGCGGCGCCGATAGCCCGGAGCAGTCGTTGCTTACTGCGACGATGCTCCCGACCGATAGATAAGGAAGCCGAACGCACCCAGGGCCAACGTCGTGCGGATCGACGCCGCGCTGGGCGGCACCGGGGGGCTCGCCCTGGCGGGAGCCGGGGTGCCCCGGTTGCCCATGGTCGCAGCCGCTCTCGGGGTCTACGGCCGGGTAGGCCATCCCGAGCAGGCCCGCGGGCTCTTCGGCCGGCTCGTGCCAGACGGCCGTCCCGCTGACCGGGTCCGGGACCCGGCCGCTGACTAGCGGCGGGGCCGGGGGATGATCGGCGCGGTAGGCCGGCTGCGCGGTGGCCGGGATCATCGCCTGCAGGAAGCCCTGGTGCCGCAGGCCGATGACGTCGATCAGGTAGCCAGGCTCCAGCCGGGGAAAGCGGACCAGGATCCGCCGGTAGGCCTCGCGGGCGATTACCACGATCTGGCGTGCCTTCGCGGGTCCCTCGTCGACGAGCAGTTCCAGGCTGCGCGGCGACCCGACCCCGAGGGACGGCCCGCAGGCCCGGGCTTCCAGGATCGTGCCGGTTGCCCGGCCGATCCCGGCCCACACCCGGTCCACGACGGTGCGCCGCGGCGTCGGCTTGCGCACGATGAGCTGGTCACCGTGGCGCAGCGCCGCGGGAGGCACGGCACCACCACGCCAGGCGGCGGTAGCGGGGGTCATCGCCAGCCGCTCCTCGCCCTCCCGGGTCTGCAGGACGAGCACGTGCGGGTTCACGTCGTGAAGCGTTCCGGTGAGGACCGTCCGCGCTGCGGACGGCCGCGGGCGGAGCAGGCTCGCGTAGGCGTCGGCGTGCAGCGCGCCCGCGTCGTGCAGGCCGAGCACGGCGGCGCGCAGCAGCGGCCGGCGGGCGAACCGCCCGGGATCGAGTGCCTCGACGAGGTCGTCGCACCCATGCCGGTACTCCGGCGGCCGCCACTGCCGGAATGCCCGGTTTAGCCGCACTTGCCCTCCGTGAGATTGCATCCAGATTGACCGTCTTCTGACATTGCTAGGCGCGCGCGAACACGTCAAGTGATTCGCCGAATTGCCCTCGTGAAATAGGTAGCCGCCGCCCCGCTAGCGGACAGTCCCGTCCGGATACCTAGTAGTGACTGGAGCGAGTGGATGTGCCACTCGGGACCCGAGTGACGCAGCTCACAGGTGTAGACGTATCGTTATCTGATAACTACTGTGAGTAGTTATGATGGGCCATTGAGCATGGGGGACCACGTGGCGTTCGGGGACTATGTGCGCTCCCGCGAGGGCATGCTGCTCCGGTCGGCCCTGGCCCTGACCGGCGGGAACCGGGCGGACGCGGAAGACCTCGTCCAGGTCACGCTGATCAAGACGTTCCAGGCGTGGGACCGGATCAGCGATCTCGCCGCACTGGATACGTACGTACGCCGCGCGATGGTAAACACGCACATCTCCACCTGGCGAAGGCGGCGAGTTGATGAGTACCCCACCGACGAGCTCCCTGACCAGCCGGTCAGTGACCCCGCGGACTCCTCCGACCTCCTCGACGTGGTCCAGCGCGCCCTTGGCCGGCTGCCCCGGCAGATGCGCGTGGCGATGGTCCTGCGGTACTACGAGGACCTGACCGAGCCCGAGGTCTCCGAGACCATGGGGGTAACCGTGGGCACGGTCAAGAGCACGGTGGCGCGCGCCCTGGCGAAGCTGCGCGCGGACGAGCAGTTGCTCGCGGACATCGCACCCTACCGGCGCACGGCGGCCTTCCGCGTCCCGGCGCCGCGCCAGGACGCCGGCCCAGCGCAGGACGCCGTGCCCGGCCAGCGTGGCCCGCTGCGCCAGGACGTCGGCCCGGCCGTGAACGCGGGTTTACCAACTACTCGGCGACGTGGCACTATCACCCCAAAAGGCGCAGGGGCTTGCGACATCCAAGGGTGGAGGCGGCTGCAAGTGGACAGTACGATGATGGACATCCCGCTGACGGTCACGTCGATCATGCGGTACGGGACGACCGTGTTCGGCGACAAGCAGGTAGTGACCTGCGCGGGGCCTGAGCCGGCCCGGCGCCGCTACTACGCCCAGGCCGGGGAGCGCGCCGCCCGGCTGGCGAGCGCCCTGCGCGGCCTTGGCGTCGACGGCGACCAGCGCGTCGGCACGTTCATGTGGAATAACGCCGAGCACCTAGAGGCCTACCTCGCCATCCCGTCGATGGGCGGCATACTGCACACCCTGAACATCCGGCTATCTCCTGACCAGGTCGGCTACATCGCCACGCACGCGGGGGACTACGCGGTCATCGTGGATGAGTCGCTGGTGCCGCTGTTCGCCCCGGTGCTCGGGCACGCGGCGGACATCAAGCACGTGATCGTCACCGGCGACCCCGCTCGGCGCAGTGACCATGAGGCCGCGCTCGGGGGCGCCGGCCGTGCGGTCCACTCCTACGAGGAGCTGCTCGCCGCCGCCGCGCCCTCCTTTGCCTGGCCGGCCATTGACGAGCGCTCGGCGGCAGCCATGTGCTACACCAGCGGCACGACCGGCCTGCCCAAGGGCGTGGTGTACAGCCACCGGTCTACCTACCTGCACTCGATGGCGCCGTGCATGGCCAGCGGCATGGCGATCGCCGAGCGGGACCGGGTGCTCCCGGTGGTGCCCATGTTCCACGCGAATGCCTGGGGCCTGGCGTACGCGGCGCTGCTCGCGGGCGCAGACCTGGTGATGCCGGACAAGTTCATGATCCCGGCCGCGATCGCGTCGCTCATCGAGTCGGAGAAGGTGACCGTCGGGGCTGGCGTGCCGACGATCTGGGGAGGCATGCTGGCGCACCTGCGGGCCGCCGGGGGCGATATCTCGTCGGTGCGCTACCTGATCTGCGGCGGCTCGGCGCTGCCGGAGGCGATGATGCGGGCCTATGAGGCGGAGTTCGGCGTCCCCATGCTTCATGCCTGGGGGATGACGGAGCTGTCCCCGCTGGGGTCGATCGCTCACCCGCCGGCTGGCGTGACCGGCGAGGAGGAGTGGGCGTACCGGTCGAGCCAGGGGCGGCTGTTCTGCGCGGTGGAAGGGCGGCTAACCGGTGACAACGGCGCCGTCCTGCCACCGGACGGCAAGGCGGTCGGCGAGCTTGAGGTCCGCGGCCCGTGGATCACCGGGTCGTATTACAAGGACCCGGCACCGGAGAAGTTCCACGACGGGTGGCTGCGCACCGGCGACGTGGGCACCCTGGACGAGAGGGGGTTCATCCGGCTCACCGACCGGGCCAAGGACGTGATCAAGTCCGGCGGTGAGTGGATCTCCTCCATGGAACTGGAGAACCTGCTGATGGGCCACCCGTCCGTCGCCGAGGCCGCGGTGATCGGGGTGCCGGACGACAAGTGGGGCGAGCGGCCGCTCGCGGCCGTGGTCCCCGTCGGGGGCGCGGCCCTGACGACCGAGGAGCTGCGCGCCTACCTGGCCGAGCGGGTCCCGAAGTGGCAGGTTCCTGAGCGCTGGGCGTTCATCGCGGAGGTCCCGAAGACGTCGGTCGGGAAGTTCTCGAAGGTCCGCATGCGCGAGGCCTACCAGCGTGGCGACTACGACGTGATCGAGGCCCGGTAAAGCCTGGTACGCTAATCGACACCGCGTGGATGTGGTCGCGCTCCCGCGCGACCGCGCCCGGCGTGGTTGGAGGATTCGCCTAGTCCGGTCTATGGCGCCGCACTGCTAATGCGGTTTGGGGGTGACCCCATCCGGAGTTCAAATCTCCGATCCTCCGCTCCCCACCAGGCGCTTCGCTCAGCGGGCAAGGTGCCTGCCGCGTCTCCCGTGGTCATTTTGCTTCGGGATGCGAAAACCCTTCCGGAAGCTCAGGGCTTGCGCGCTACTGCGCCGCAGCTCACCTCGGCCGGGGTCGGCCGTGGCCCGCCGGAGGCCGGCCGCCACTCGGAGACGAGCACGACACCGGGCGGGACTATCTCCAGGCCAACGAACGCATGCTGACCCAGGCCTTCTCCGCCATCTCCCGGTCGGCCGCGAAATGGTTCTTGCCGCCGAGGCCGTAGTCGTAAATCCGGGCCGGATGTGGTCGGGACGTATCGATCTCCGGCGGCAACTCCGCCATTCGGCGCCTCCTGGTTCGTCACAAAATCTTACTGTCCGGCGCCTGCAACCGAGAGCACAACGGACATCCACGCGCGGGCGAGGCAGGAGATGAGCAGGAGAAATCATGGTTTCGGGTGACATGTTGCCAACCGTGTGCTTTCCTGGCCTTGAAGCCGAATCTTGCCTGGTGGCAGGGTTGAGGGCGCGGGGTGCTGGCGATTGCCCTGGCTTTCGCGCTCTGGGCCGCGGTTTCCGCCATCTTCGTCGGGCGCGCGGCAATATCTTCGCATTCGGCCGCGTCGTCGGCGGCCAGGCCGCACGCGGCGGCGCGGTCTGGTTCCACCACGGTGCGGCCTGGTTCGCCGGCCGCGGCCGCGCTCGGGGCTGCGGTAGCGACGCGGGACCAGGCCGCGAAGTGGATCGCGGGGCAGGTGGCAGTCGGCGCCATCGTGGCCTGTGATCCGGCGATGTGCGCCGCGCTGCAGGCGACCGGGGTCACCGCGGGCAGGCTGCTAGCGCTCGGGACTGCCGCCGCCGACCCGCTCGGGTCTGACGTGGTCGTCGCTACCCCTGCGCTGCGGAGCCAGTTCGGCACCCGGCTGGGCGGCGTTTACGCCCCCGCCGTGATCGCGAGCTTCGGCTCGGGGGCCGGGCGGATCGAGGTTAGGGCCATCGCGCCCTCGGGGGCCGCCGCCTATCGGTCGGCTCTGGCGGCCGACCGCCGCGCCCGGATCGCCGGCGGCAGGCTGCTGCTCGGCAATCCGCGCGTCAGCGTTATCGCGGATGCCGCCCGGACAGCCCTGATCGCCGGTGACGTTGACCCCCGCGTGCTCATGACGCTGGCCGCGCTCGCCGCCGATCAGCCGGTCCGGGTCACCGCCTTCGCTGACCCGTCGCCTGGGGCAAGCTCCGCGGTCTCGCTCCGCGGCGCCGAGATCGTCCCGCTGCACGCGGGCAAGCAAACGGAGGCGATGCTGCGGTCGATGCTGTCGTTCGTTGACGGCCAGCGGCCGCCTTTCCTGCCGCTTCGGGCAAGCCTTGTCCGCCCGGCCGCGCTGAGCGTGGAATACGCCGCTCCCAGCCCACTGGGGCTGCTGGGTGGCCAGTAAATAGCGAATTAACGGTCTTGGGGAGGGACTCATGAGAATTCCGTCATTCATCCGCCGGGTGATCGTCTTGCTGGCCTTGCCAGCCTTGGTGCTCGGCAGCGTCGGCGTTGCCGGAGCGGCCTCAGCGTCGGCGGCCACGGCAGGCAAGGGGTGGGTCAGGCTGGCCCACCTGTCACCGAACACGCCGGCCGTGGACGTCTACCTTTACTCTTTCGGCACCCCGTCCGCCGAACTGGTGCTGCACCATGTCGCGTATGGCGCGGTCTCGCCGTATCAGCCGGTCGCCACCGGCGAGTACACCGTGGCGATGCGCGCCGCCGGGGCCGGCGCGACGACCAAGCCGGTGCTCTCGGCCACACTGGCCGTCACGGCTGGTCATGCCTACACCGTGGCCGGCCTGGGACCGGAATCCGGGCTGCGGCTGCAGGTGCTCGATGATCGGCTGACGACGCCGTCCGGTAAGGCGCTGGTCCGCGTCGTCCAGGCGTCGTTGCGCCAGCATGTGGTCACCGTGACCTACGGCGGGAGCTCAGTTGCCAGCGACCTGGCGTTCGCGGCGGTGAGCTCCTATCAGGCCGTCAGCCCGGCGACTGCGGCCGTGCACATTACCGGGACCAGCCAGACGGCGAGCTCTACCATCCCGGTCGCCGCCGGAACGGTGCACACCCTCGTTGTCCTTGACGGGGCGAACGGCCTGACGGTCGACAACATCACGGATGCGGCGGGCAGCGCTATCATGCCGGCGGGCGGCACGGCGACCGGGTTCGGCGGCACCGCGCCGCAGGTGGCGTCCCCGCTGCCCTGGCTGCTGCTCATCGGGATCGGCTCCCTTGCCGCCGTGGCCGGCGGGCTTCGCCTGCGCCGGCTTGCCCGGCCGCGGGCCTGAGCGCGGCGTGCGAATGCGGGCAGGGAAGCGCGCCGCCGCAATCTCGCTCGCGGTCGGGGTGATCCTGGCGGGGGCCGGCGCTACCGGGCTGGCGCTGACTCGCCACCCGGTCGAGGCGCGGCGGGCTGCCGTCACGGCGCTCCCGGCGCCGACTGGGCTGATTGTCCCCGTCCGGCACCCGCAGGCAGCGCAAGTCGCCCGGCCCGTCGCGCTCACCATCCCGTCCATCGGCGTGCAAACCAGCCTGGTCAACCTCGGGCTGACGGCTTCCGGAGCCCTTCAGGTCCCGTCGTCGACAGCGGTGGCGGGCTGGTACACCGGCAGTCCGCGTCCCGGTGCCACCGGGTCGGCGGTCATCGCCGGGCACATTGACTCACGGGCCGGGCCGGGAGTCTTCTTCCGCCTGTCGCGACTGCGTCCCGGTGACCGGGTGTACGTACGCCGTGCGGACGGGACGCTAGCGGCGTTCCGGGTCACGGCCGTGCAGGCCTACCCCAAGGACAGCTTCCCCACGCTCGCCGTGTACGGCCCGGCTCCCGACCCGGAGCTTCGCCTCATCACCTGCGGCGGCATCTTCGACCCGGGCCAGCGCTCGTACCTCAGCAACATCGTTGCCTACGCCGTGCAGACCAGCTGACGGCCCGTGAAGCGGCTCCGTCGAGGGCCTAAGACCGGCGCTGGCAGAGCGCTGTTACCTGGGCCTGCTTGCGGTCGTTGCACGGGGTGAAGGCAGCGCTGCGGAGGATGTCCTTGGCGGTATCGCTGCTAAGGTAGCTCAGGAACGCCGCCGTCAGCGAGCTGCTGGACGGGTGCCCGTAGGTGTAGAGGTGCTCGACCGTCCAGAACGCGTACCATCTTCCCTCTATCGCCCCGATGTCGGGGTCCCATCCGTTGATCTTCACGCGCTCCACGTCGGGGTAGCTCGACGCGGCCGTGATCTGGGCATAGCCGATGGCCCCCGGGATCGCGTTGACCCGCTGCAGCAGCGTCTTAGTCGAATCGACCTCGCACCGGATCACGGGCGACCTCGGCAGCGCGTTCCTGGTCAGGCAGTCGTAGGACGAGGACCCGGGCTCGTTGCCGCCAAGGACCTTCTCGTCGAAGGTGCGCCGGGTGCCCGACCCGCTGGTCCTGGCGACGATCCGCACCGGGACGCGCGCGCCGCCGACCTGGTGCCAGTTCGTGACAGTCCCGGCGAATATGCCGCGCAACTGGTCCGGCGTGAGGTTGAACACGCCCGCCCGCTTGTTGACGACCACGGCGAAGATGATGACCGCGACCGGGTCGCCTACCAGCGTGGAGTACCCGGCGGGGGCCGGCCCGTCCGACATGGCGATCTGAACCGAGCCGGGATCCCCCTGCTGGCTCGCCGGGCTGCTGAGGGCGTCGAGGCCGTTGAACGTGGCGTTCCCGGTCACGGTGATCACCGCGTGACGGCAGACGGTGGTGTACGCCTGGGCGATCTGCTGTGCCGTCGGCGCGAACGCGGTGGACCCGTCGATGGCGATGTGCCCGCTCCGGCAGGAGGACGGGACGGGCGGCCCCTCGCCCAGGGCCACCCCCGCCTGGGCTCCCACCAGGAGCGCCACTACCGTGCCGAACGCGACGTTCCGGGCCAGCGGGCCCCGCCTGCGCGTCTCATGCACCACCCGGCCCCGGCGCACGCGGCCCTTGCCGAGCACGCCGTGCCCCGCCCCGCTCAGCAGCACGAGCAGCTTGAAGCTCGCGCGGCTCCTGATCGGGAACCGCGGCAGGATGATCCGGTTCCCGACGACGGACAGCTCGGACTCCCCGGGCGGCTGGATCGTGTCCGGGGAGATCCCATGGCAATCGGTCACCACGTACTCGACCACGTTGCGGCCAGGGAACGTGAACGTAAGCGGGCGCCGGATGCCGACCTTGCTGATAGTGGTGAACCCCGTGTTCCTGACCCGCAGCAAGACGAGCGAGGGAAGGGCGACCTCCTGCTGGTTCAGCAGCACCTTCCACGGCACCCACATCCCGCCGACGCGCGCTTGCCTCGGCAGGAGGTCGAGCGGGCTGTCCAGCTGGTCGCGCCAGGCGACCTGGCGCCACCGGGGAACGGAGACCGCAAGCCACGCCACAGCGATCACGATCATCGGCACGACGATCGCGGGCGTCAGTCGCGCATGCAAGACCGAAGTCACGGGTCCGGTGGCCTTCCTGACATCGCCGGGGGAAAGAGGTCAGGCATACCAATCCTGGCGAGAAGCACGTAAACAGCGC
>WNEY01005598.1_pt1 | contig 14370 bp, 19 predicted proteins | sample 5400531 | NCBI WGS metagenome assembly WNEY01 (sample SAMN13153338, study PRJNA577476) | soil metagenome | isolation source: 200 cm saprolite under Douglas fir tree site 1 | place: USA:California | collected 2015-04-18
GCCACAGCGCCCCCAGCGAATGGCTAATTCGCTTCCATTTCTCGCCATCCGGCTCCAAAGCCATTCCAACGCAAACCGCGCCGTAGCATTTGTCGGCAGGAACTTCTATGGCGGCGCTGGTTCCGCTTGTGCGCCGCTATCCCGACACGCTGGAGCAGCTGGAAAAGTTGGCGGCTGGCTGGTGCCATGGGAATGCGGAGAGCAAATAGAAACTGCAGAAGTGAAATTAGAAAATAGTGAAGAGAAAATTCCCACTCATGCCGCGCATGAATGGGGCACCCTGCTAAGCTCATCGCTGATATAGCTGCTTTGTGCAAAGATCCCGGAGTGCGGTGCCAATGGAATGGCCGATTTAGCAACTGAAATACGCGTGTTCCTCAGTTCGACCTTCGTAGATTTAAGAGAAGTAAGAGCGCAGGTGTCATATCGTCTCAGGCAAATATTCGGCGCGCAACTCATCACGATGGAATCCTTCGGGAGTGATGCCGCCCCGCCTGAAATCTCATCCATTCGGCGTGTTAGAAGCTATTTCAAAACCTCCTTTTGGCCACTCTAACTTGTTGATTCTAAATGGGCTGAATAGGGTTTTGAAGTCAGCTCTAATCAAAAGGAGACATCTGTCAGGAGGTCGTTCAGAGCACATTCTTGGGGGGAATCACGCTTACACCAGTGGTCTTCATCCCGCCTCTAGCGGCTATCGCAAGGTTGGGGTCTGTCACTCGCGCATGAGATTCGCTAACTCATTCCACGGACGGGAGATAACCCTTGATGTGTCACATCCGTGGTGGTACGCTCCCTGACGGTAGGGGGTCCCTGATTCTAAGCTTGCGCCACCTCACTTGCTTCCCTGGCGCAGACCCTGTTGGTTTCACTTCAAGCACTCCCTGAGAAGCTGTCTCTCAGCAGTTTTGAGGGAGGTCGTATGCCCAGTCTCCAGATGAAACGGGACCTTTCCGCTCTTTGCTACGAGCATCACGTTGAGATGAGGTTTGGCCAGGTTGTCCTGCAAACCAGCGGCGAGCGGACACAGATACTTGCCTACACCTGTCCGGAGCTCGATTGCCTGGTCCACTACCATGCATCGCGCGGATACTTCGTCACCGACCAGAACGGAAATGGAAATAAGGTAGAGATGACACCCAACGTCCATTGTCCCCATGATGGGGCGTCCATGTATCTAGCTGAGGTTTTGCCGGAACATAAGAGTTTCCGTCTGTGGAAATGTCCGCAGTGCAACATGAACCATAGTAATGGTAGCAATCTGTAGTTTCGCGGGGGGCGCGAGAGACACACCCCGCTAGTTGCAGGCAAAAGCAGGATTGAAGCTACAGAACTGTGGCAATCGGCTCCACATGGATTCTTGAAACGCTACCCCTTGCCGCTAGGGTGGCTTTGCCCCCGGCTCCGCCCGGACGGACAGTTCCAACCCGACAGCAAATCTGCTCTCCGCTAAAGCCTGGCAGTAAACTATCTGCATGCACCAGCAGTTCCCCGAATAAGAGGGGATCCGGAGGAAACGAGTGCGCTGGTGATTTCACAGCCCCCGGCATTCACCCAGATAGCCGATTCTCTAGGTACACGTGGCTGCGGAATTGAGGCAAGCGACAAAGTCTTGTCATCAATGCGGCGAGACGTGGGCGATCTGGCTCAGCCAGTGCTGTGAGTTGTAGTCCCAGTCCCGTGCCGGGCTTGACATGCCGCACGATAGCCTCGGCCCTGATCTGTCCCTCCTGAACAAGAAAATCAATCTTGACCGTGGCGCCCAGAGGCCGTGGGTCTGATGTCTCGATAAGCAGACCACGGAGGCTGATATCGCTGACACTCGACAGATCATCATGTCCATTACAGCGCCAATAGACCCACACGCCCTGCGGTGTCCCGACCCGCGAACTCAGCCGCCTTGAAAAGCAAGGCCCTTGTGGCACGGTTTTCATGGCTTATTAACCCCTCGCCCACGGTTCCGCCCGGGCGGACAGTAGCAGCCCGACAGCAAACCTGCTCTTCGCCAAACGCTGGCAATAAATGATCTGCCCTCTCAACCGCACGTCTTCCTTTGGAGATATAAGCAACACGTGTTGGTGCGGCCGCCATACCTGCTCCACAAGAGCCCGGGCACCGTGAGGGCTAACGTTTTCGGTCCAAGCCCTTTCTTTACGGATTGGTTCGTCTTGGCGGTAGATATCTACCGGCACCTCTCTGGCAATCCGCTTTTCGGATCGGCCATCGGCACTGGAAATGTTAACCTTCTGCCGCATCCCGCGGTTGTATACCACTGGCTAGACTAGCTGACCATCCGGTAAAGACTGTAATTCCCCTGCAGGTGATCTGCTTAGTGCGCGCTAGGGCATTGGAGCCTCTTCTTTGCGGCAAGATCCAGAGGGTTGGACGACTGCAGAGGCGGGGCAAGCAGGAAGAGTCGTAACTTCCTTGCTTTGGTGCCGTTCCCTGTCCGAAGGTTCCCGAATTTGATGCCCTCCACGTCGAAAATATTTTATCGTCCTCGCTAATAGGTGCATTGTCAGATGGAATACTTAGTCCCGTCTGCGCCCGTTGCGCTACAATCATATGGCTATGAAGCGCCGCAACCGCAAGCGAGGCTGGAAAGCTGAAGACCCTCCCAAGATTGCCAGTAAAGCGGAAAAGCCCGCGAGCCCTTCCGAGATTTTCAACGATGCAGAAAAACTTGCGAGCTCTCCCAATATTCCCGGTGATGCGGAAAAGGCTGCTGGCCCTTCCGTCACGCTTGCCGGGGCAGACTACGTGACTGATCTCGGCGACGAGTTCATTGCCGCTGTTGAGTCGGAAAAGCCTGCCACCAACTCCACCGCGCCTGCCAGGGCAGACTACGTGACTGATCTCGGCGACGAGTTCATTGCCGCTGTTGAGTCGGAAAAGCCTGCCACCAACTCCACCGCGCCTGCCGGAGCAGACGAGCACACTCATCCTGGCGACCAGTTCACTGCCGCTGTTGAAGAGGAAAAGTCTCCCGGCCCTTCCGCCGCGCCAACTGGGGCAGACCGCCGGATTCATCCTCGCTACGAGTTCAGTGCCGCTGTTGAGCTGGTCGCGGCTGAATCCGGCGCACGGATGGAAACGCGTGTCCGTGACTTGAGTCAGCAAGGCTGCTATGTGGACACGAACAACGCCCTCCCTTTAGGGACGGTCACGGACGTACGCATCACCAAGGGGGCGCAACTGTTTGAAGCTCGGGCAAGAGTCGTCTACTCGCGCGCTACCAAGGGCATGGGGCTGGTGTTTACTGCCATTGAGCCGCAGCTGCTCCGGACTCTTGAAACGTGGCTTGCCGAATCCCGCGAAACCTCCTGGCTCGCGGCAAACCGCCGAAGGAGTCAGCGGGTATTGGTGACCATCCCAGTCCGAGTCTCCGGGCAGCTCGGCGATGGATTGCCGTTTGCAGAAGAGACTCACACGCGGGCCATCAGTGCTCACGGTGCATTGATTCTCGTGTCGACGCAAGTGCACAGAGGACAGCGGCTCACTCTGTCGAACGTCCAGACAAAAGCTGCGCTGGAGTGTGTTGTCGCCCACATTGACAGGCATCACCGCGAACATCCTCAGGTGGGAGTCGAGTTCATGCTGCCCAATCCTATGTTCTGGCATGTGGCCTTCCCGCCAAAAGACTGGACCCCCCGTCACCCGGATGCGAAATCCCCCATAAAAACGGGCGAATCGAGCTGAAATCCCGCGCTCGCCGCCAGCGATTCAAAACAACAAACTTACGTGCGCGGCTAAGGTGCGAATTATTGAATTCGCATGGGCGTTTTCGTAGCCCGAAGTAGCAGCCCGACGTGTTGTAGTGCCGGGTGCCCCTACCGCCGGGCGCATGAGTGGGGCACCCGCACTGACACGATCCTTCAAGCGTTCTACGCGCCTCGGTTTCAAGGCCTGTACCCACCCCATTTCAGGAACCTAATCGCTTTGGGACACAGATACTGCCCTGGGTTTAGAACCAGGGAATTCACGATAGGGCAGGTTCGGCGCGGATGTACTCAATCCTTTCGATAACGGCAGCCACGCCTGTGCGCGTGGTGTCGTCTTCTCTTCTCTCTTCTGTGCGCAGCACCCTGCTGTGAGCGTGTATAGAAACTTCGGTGCCCTGGGTAATTCCCACCGGTAGGACGACAGTAAATTCGAGCTCCGCGCCCGGGGTAAATTCTTCGTCGGTGATGAAGTAGATCCCACGGGCAGAGATATCCCGAATTCTGCCGTGACAAGGATCAGATCGCTTGTGCGGAACTACACGTACTACGATGGGAAGAGACAAGTCATAGCGACAAGCCGCACGTCGCTCCCTCGAGCCGAACGGAGGAGATCCCATCGGGGGTAGGCTCATTGCTGGCCTTACTTTCGCCATCCCGGTTGGTCGGCAGCCAAGACACGCTTGCGCAGCTTAGTGCTCGCAGCGCGGGTACAGCCTCACCAGGACAATCAGGTCGGACAGCGTAAACAGCCACTGATCCGCCTGCTTACCCGCTGCCTCGGCCGCGCGCGCGATGAAACCCAGGTGGCGGGTCTTCGCCAGGCCGTGCAGGTGCTCTACGCAGATGCCCGTCAGGCTCGCAACCTCTGCGTCCGTGAAGATCTTCTGACTCGATTTGACCTTAACCACGCCTTTGCCCTCAATCATCCATCTAACCCCGATCCGGAACGCGCTCCTTAAGAGCCAAAATCATTCCTCATCTTTCGTTCTGAACACAATGCGCTGGACGACTTCGTGAACCTCGCGAACCCGCTTGCTTGCCGGTCCGTCGGGCTCAAGTTTGAGGTACGCGTCCAGGTTTTGAAGTTCCCTCGCATACTCGCCCCTGCGCCCGTGGACGTCCGCCAGCACAAGGTAAGCCAAGGCAAAACCGGGCTTCCTCAAGAGAGCCTCCCGAGCACTTCTCTCTGCATCCTCAAGGCGGTTCAGACGAAAAAGAGCAACACTCAAGAAGAGATGACCTGTGGCTGGACTCCCATCCACGTCCAGTCCTTTGCGGATGACAGTCTCTGCTTCGGCGTATTCCCCTTGTCGGCAAAGCAGCAAACCCAGGGCGAACTGTGCCCAGGCGTAGTGCCCTCCGCTTAGATCAATCGCTTTTTGGAAAGCTTGTGCGGCTTCCTCTTCGTGGCCCAGCCTGAGGTCCGCCACACCGATGTGGTAGTACGCCTCGTAGTAGTCCGGGAATGTTGTGGCAGCTCGCACGAACTGCGTCCGGCTGCCCACCGCATCATTCTTTGCCAGACGCCGCAATCCCTTCTCGAATGCGTTGCGCGCCTTCACCGGTATTTTCAGTTCCCGCACAGAAACCGCGTAATCTGTCCGCCGCACAGTCGAAGGGTTGCTCGCCCTGAGAGGAAGCTCCAAAGGCGGTGAAGGTCCACGAAGAAGTTCAAGAGTCACCCGAGTTGGCTCATAGCCTGGTTCTTCCACGACGATCTCGTACATCCCAGGATCAAGCCCCCGCATGTGAAACCGCCCGCTCCAGTCGGTCAGAACGCTGACGAAAGGTCCTCCGGTAAGCGACCGGATGTTTACGATGATGTCGCCGATAGGGCGGTTAGATCCCTCCAGAAATACAGTCCCGAAAATCTCGACGGGCTGTCTGTCGAAAGCGGCGACTTGCGCGCAGACAACCGGCGCACAAACCAGCAAGCCTAGCAACAGCCAAGGCAGACCGCCTTGCTTCGTCCATCGCAGCGCCCTGTAGAGTCTCTCCGTTATCGCCAACGGAGCATTGTGCTGCTGCTGGCGAGAGGGGTGCCCGCGAAGGATTTGCCGGGCCACTGCGCCGGTGATCTGCGGCCGTTCGTGCGGCTTGTTTCGCTCTGCTTGCCGCAGCTCCCGCTGCCAGAGAAGATTCCAATGCTCAAGAGGTCGCACCACGACGGTACTCAAATCTCGGTCGGTTAGAGCTGCGATGGAGGGGCGGCCAATCGTTCGGCGTTGGCGGGGGCTACATTGCGGGCCGTTCGTCCTGAATTCGTGGCCCTTCTCGTCCGGTCTCGAACTATACGCGCTGTGCGAGGGCTTTCAATCCAGTGAAGACAGCAATTGTTGTGCCGGAGGAATTTGAATTCCAGGGTCAGGTAAAGCCCTGAGACGATGAAGCCGACTCAGGATTCCCCCGAAATCCGCAGGTGATTGCCAATCAACGGGAGATCCCCATGATGGAGTCCAGGTTCAGATGGCCCGAGTTCCCGAAAACGGCCGGGTGCCCTGGGTGCCGTTTTTGCACCTGAGGTTTTTGACTTTTCCTCAATCAAAGATTCGGTTTTGCCTTCGTCGGAGGTTTCGCCGTGGCAGGGTTCCGACCGGGTCGGAATCTGCGACCCCGATCGCATCGGGGTCTGCGATCCAGAATCATGGGAAACGGCTTGCATTTGACGACGCGCGGCGGGAGGATCTTTGTGTAGGAGTCATGCTGCAACCCGGCCAACTCGTGCGCGTGAACCTTGCCGGCCTGCAGGCCGAGGGTGTGATGTTCCAGGCCGCGGTCACCGACGCGGTTGCCCACATTGTGAAACAGACTTCCGAACAGCCACCCAAGTACCTCGTAAAGCTTTTGTTCTCCTTCCGCGGCGTTACCGAAGTCGAAGTCCCCGCCGACCGCATCCACGCGGACAAGAAAACGGAATAGGGAAAAGAAAAATTCCCACTCATGCTGCGCATGAATGCAGCACACGACGGAAAACTTTAATTTCTGATATATGCTAGGCAACATAGGGGAATAGCTACTCATTATGAAAACTAAATTGGTTCTCTCTTTCTTGGCCTTAGTGTCTCTCTGTCCAGTGGGCACTGCTCAAACGCCGCAGGCCCAGACTCTGCAACAATTTTTGGACCAGGTTCTCCTGATGGTAGCTCCGATCGAAGTGTGGTGTGGACCATCCAGGATAGCTACTGCCACGGGCTTCTTCTTCACCAACGAAAACAAACTCTACTTGGTCACAAATCGCCACGTCGTCCGGGAAGATCAGAATCGCCTTTTCCCCGACAAACTTCGGCTACGGTTGCACACGAACGCGCAAGATCACACCCAGAACGCAGACTACGACGTTTCCCTATACCGTGATAAGAAATCGGTGTGGCGCGAGAAACCCGGTGTCGACCTGGTCGCAATCGAACTACCGACGCAGGAGATGTCCCACTTTGTCTTGATAGCGTTAGCTCCCTCCTTTCTACCGCCGGAGAATCTTGTCATTGCCCCCGGTGATGAAGTCATGGTCGTAGGTTACCCTCGCGGCTTTTCAGATGCATTGCACAACTATCCCATACTGAGATCTGGGGCGGTGGCCAGCGCATATCCGGTTCCATTCCAAGGCCAGCCTCTTTTCTTAGTTGATGCGCGCCTTCATCCTGGAACCAGTGGGAGCCCAGTTCTTGCCAAACCCAGCAACACGATGAGAACCTCCTCTGGGACGACAGTTCATGGTGACTTTCACATATTTTTCCTTGGCGTGAACTCAGGAGAGGCCAATTTCCCTGGAGAATCATCTGGATTGAATGCCATTTGGTATGCCAACGAAGTCGTGACGTTGACGGGTTCGTCTTTTCATTCGCAACCCGTCCAGCAACCGTGACAGGAAAACGTCTGTTTTAGCCTGCTGCCGCGAGTCCCGGTTTTGCACCTGACGCCCTTAATTTTTTCCTGGATCATTGAATAGCGGTTTTGGAACGGCTGTTGCCCAACCGACCTTTTTTGAAATCGACTCAGCCAATACCACCTACGGCTATTTCAGAACAGCGGCGCGGTTTCGACTTTACGGCCGGACGCGCCGTCCCTCACGAAAGACCGCAGTTCCTGGTCGATCCCTCGAAGCGCCGCCGGATCAACCTGACTGAGCATCGCGGCAAGTTCATCGTGTTGCCGCAGGGTGCAAAAGGACTTTGCAGGAGCGATATACACGACTACTGGCTTTCCCTCTCGAACAAGATCGACAATACTCCTGAGAGTTCCGCGGCTATTCCCGTCCCATAGCATTAGCCCAAAATCTGCTTCCTCCACCATCGCGCGATCTTTGGTGGAGAAGTATGCAAAGTCGCGCCGCGAGGGGTCAGCGGCTGCCACCTTCCGCGCGGGCCACGCCCCAACGTTATTTCGGCAGCCGCCTTCCATGCAAAATACGACCACGTTGTCATATCGCATGCTTTTGAGATACTGCTGCACGGCTTTGTCAACACCATTCGCATCGCCGACGATGACCGTCAACCTCTTGTCAAGGATGTTGTCGATGCGGCGCTTCACGTCCTTGTTCAGGCGAGTGAGACGCCGGGACCCCGCGACAAACACCTTCGTTTTACCGTTCATTACCGTCATCTCGTGCGCGTCAAACCGAGTGCGTAAACAGCCGCAGCAGCTCCGTCCTTCAGCAATACGTCAGCGGCTCGTCTGAGCGTTGACCCAGACTCAACCAAGTCGTCCAGGAGCAGGACGGTCTTGCCCTTTACGTCGCCCGGCCCCGCCTTCACGGCTTCACCTAGCACTCTCTGCCGCTCGAACCAATCCGGGATGTTTTTCATCGATGGGGTCTCTTTCACCTTGACCACTGCATTCTCGCACACCGGGACACCCAGGCGCTTCGCCAACTCCCGCGCGAGATCCACAACAGGCTGAGAGGCACGACGCATCGAAGGAGGTGCCGGCACAACACACTCGATTGTAATTCCTGATTCTTTTAGGAAATGCTCGGCTGTCTCGACTATATCTGCGACGACACTGGAATCGCTACGATACTTGAATTGGTACAGTCGACTGCCGAGTTCCGTGTACTTCATTTCGAAGGGATGATAGGGATCCCCAGTCGGCGTGGCGCTGACGCTGTGGTAATCCAAAACATAACCCGCGACCCACGGTCCCAGGAGCTTCATTGGATTGGTTCTAACTACCGCCATTCGTCATCGCACCAACGGAGTCCACGGTACAAGAATCTCCATCAACCGCCCGCGAGGTTCCAACCGTACAACCCTCAGTCTACACCACCTCACGTCTCGCAAACTCTAACCGGGTCGGCGCGTGCCCCTGGCACCGGGGTTTGCGCCTGAGGCTTTTGACTCTTCCACCGGCCAGTAGCCCAATTTTCACAATCTGAAAATCACTCCCCGCAGGCGCGCCACCTCCGCCTCCCAGTTGTTCCCCGCACCCCAGTGAGCTCTACCCCTTTGTTTTCTTCACCTTGCAAAATCGTTCGAACAAATATGCCAACTTGCGAAATACTAGTACTATAATCGTACTTGACAAATCATGTAACTCATGGTAGCGTGGGTCGTGATTGATCGACGACACTACCGCCAAGCCGGCCGGTTCGCCATGCTGCTCCTCACTCCTTTATTTCCTCTACCTCATCTATCTCCTTTACTTCCATATTCTTACGGACACTCCTACACAACGGCCACTCATCAACCCCTTTGCAATCAATCCCTTACGCACTCTTTTTATCGCGACGGAGGGTGTACGAGCCTGTGTGGGTACTCAGTTCTTGAGGGTCGCGACCACAACATATTGCGAACAGGTGTTTGGCCTCACACGATTCCTGGCCATGTCTTGTAGTTGCCACACAGACTCGTGTACCCTCCTCGCGGTCTCGACTGCCCATCCCCTACTCCCTATCCCCTGCGTGTCCCGTGCAAAACGCGTGCTTTGCGCTCCGGATGGTTTTACGGAACCGACCGAAGGTTCCGACCTTGTCGGACGGGATCCCCTTTCTTGTCACACCCCTGCGCACACTTTCGCACTTTTTTGCGCTTTTTTGCACGCTTTCGCACTTTTTTGCGCTTTTTTGCACGCACCAAAAATTCAACTCGTTTCTTTTCAAGCGTTTCCGCACTCTTTGCAAAAAACACCCGGGGGTGGGTACCGAGTCTGTGTGGGTTCTCAGTTTTTGAGGGTCGCGACCACAACATATTGCCAACGGGTGTTTGGCCTCACACAATTCCTGGCCATGACTTGTAGTTGCCACACAGACTCGGTACCTCCACCTCTTTCTGGGAGGAAGAAATGAAACCGCGAATCGTCAACTCCGCCTTTCTATCCGCTCGTTGTGCCCGTTGGTCGTCCTGCTTGCAAAGCGGCGCGGGGCCATCTACCCTACTGAGCCGGAGCAAACGAAGAGTCACTTCATGGCTGATCTCCAACCGGAACTTATCGCGCTGGGTTTTATCTGGTATGTCGCGTTTCTTTTCTCCACCACTTGCCACGAGGCCGCGCACGCGATGGTCGCCAAAATCGGCGGGGATGATACGGCGTTCGCCGGTGGACAGGTTTCGCTCAATCCCGTTCCGCACATCCAGCGCGAGCCTTGGGGCATGGTGGTGATTCCGATCCTCTCGCTGATCGTGACTGGCAACCTGTTCGGCTGGGCCAGCGCGCCATACGATCCCGAGTGGGCGAGGCGGCATCCCCGCCGGGCCGCGTGGATGGCGCTGGCCGGCCCGGCGACGAATTACACGCTGATGCTGATCGCGGCGCTGATCCTGCGCCTCGGCTGGACTTACCATTGGCTTCGGGTCGACGAAGCTACCGGCCGCGCGGACTTCCCCACGAGCGTCCTGGGCGTTTTCTTCTTCCTCAATCTGCTGCTGGGAACGTTTAATCTTCTGCCGGTTCCGCCGCTCGACGGCAGCACGGGCATCATGCTCTTCATGGGGGAAACCCGAGCGCAGCGCTACTTGGACTGGCTACGGGGCAACAGCTACGCGATGCTGGGTTTGGTAGCGGCGGTTTTCGCGTTTCGCTACATCTTTGGACCGATTGAGGGCCTGGCCATGCAAACGTTGCTCCCCGAGCAGTTCCTATTGCCCCTGATTCGCACAATTTTCCGGCTTTGAGTTCGCTGCCCCAGTTGTAAACATCCAGCGCCGGGTTGTCCCGTCCCAGCACAGTTTGAGAAACTTCGTACTCCACTAAACACTTTCCTTTCAATCGCTTAGCCCAAACTCACCTGGCAAACCATCTGCAGTTCCCTCCTCCAGAGGTTGCCTATGCTCTCAACAGCCCAACGCCCCATTACCAATTCCTACCCCGTCGAAGTATCCGGTTGGGATAATGACCAATCCTACTTCGTGGAGAAGTCCGAGCTCGAATGGAACGTAAAGACCGGCAAGTACCTCACGCTCAGTCGTTTGCTGTGTCCAGGGTCGATGATCTTCTTGCGCCTTCTGCAACCGACCTCACCGGATCGAGCCCTTCCCGTGGCGTACCACGCTCAACATCTTGGAGTGACGGCCGAAGGACAGCAACAGTTCCGGCTGAAGCAGATCCAACCGAACGGCGGTTTGAAAGATACAACAAAATAGTTCGAAAGATCAGTGCCGAAGGTGGGGTGCCAACGTTCCAAAAAGCGTGGACGTTTGGAAGAGAGTGTGTTCTTTCTGCTGATTTCCGGTGGTGCTGTGCCGGAGTGGGAAGACGGGAACCAGTTCTGGACCGAAACGGGGCAAAAGCGGCGATTTGAAATACAATTCGAATCAGGAAGTGCCTCGATCTGGAAATCATCCCGGCGCCTGAACGGAGTTTTGTACCGCAAAGAGTTACAACCACAATAGTTTCCACGGAGTTGTGAATTCGAAGCGATCCTTGGGAAGTTCTAAGAACTGGCAGAGGGAGAGGGTAAGGAATGGCACATGGGTTGCCCAGAGATAGGGCATTGTGGGACTGGCTTCGTCAAAGACGGCTGAAATCGTCGCTCCGAAATCTTCGTTGACGCCGTGCGTCCTGGATGACGATCCGGCGCAGTTGGAAATGCTGTCGGCAGTGATTGCGGACATGGGATATGAGGCCATCGCCACGTCGGATCCGGAAGAGGCATTGAAACTGGTGAAGAGTGGCCAGTGCCGTCTGGTGCTGGTGGACGTGCATATGCCGGGGATGGACGGATACGAGTTCCTGGATCGCGGGACAAGGAGCGATCCCGGGGTGCACATCATTCTGATGACGGGAGATTACACACTGGATTCGGCGCTGGAAGCGATCAGGCGTGGAGCGTCGGATTTCCTGCCGAAACCCATCGACCGCGTGCGGTTGAAGAGATCGCTGGACGACGTCGCCGCGCTGTACAACCAGAGACGGCGGGTGAGGGCGCTTGAGGAGCAACTGCTGAAGGACCTGGAATTTCATGGCATCGTAGGGAAAGCCCCGGCGATGCTGGAAGTATTTGATTTTGCGCGGAAGGTCGCGCGCCACTACACCAACGTTCTGCTGGTGGGACCGACGGGAACGGGAAAAGAGCTGGTCGCCAGAGCCATCCACCAGATCAGCCCGGTGAGCCAGCAGAAGATGGCGATCTGCAACTGTTCGGCGATGGTGGACACGCTGCTGGAGAGCCAGCTTTTTGGACACGTGCGCGGGGCGTTTACGGGAGCCACGGATACGCGGCCGGGATTATTCGAGTACGCCAATGGCGGAACGGTGTTCCTGGACGAAGTGGGAGAAACATCGCTGCCGATGCAGGCAAAGCTTTTGCGGGTGATCCAGAACCGCGAAATTCAGCGAGTGGGCTCGCCGGAAGTGCAGCACATTAACGTGCGGCTGATCGCCGCCACGAACCGGGATTTGCGCGCGGAGGTGCTCGCGGGACATTTTCGCGAAGATCTTTTTTACCGCTTGAGCTCGATCCAGATCCGCATTCCTTCACTGACGGAACGGCTGGAAGACATACCGCTGCTGGTGCAATTTTTCCTGAAGAAATACAACACCGCATACGGAAAAAACATTTTCGGGCTGACGCGGCGTGCGCAGACCGTTTTGCTGCGGCACCCGTGGCCGGGAAATGTGCGCGAGCTGGAGAATGTCATTTCCAGCGCGTGCATAACGGCCACGGGAGACTTCATCGATTTGGCGGATTTGCCGGAACAACTGCAACACCGGAGTGTGAGTTCCCTGGAAATTAACGATTGGAAACCGCTTTCGCTCGAAGAGGTGCGTAAGGTGCATATCCAGCGGGTGCTGGAGATGTGCCAGGGCAACCGGCTGAGGGCGGCGCAATTTCTGGGGATTGGGCGGACCAGCCTGTACCGCTACCTGAAACGCGACGGCGTGGATACTAGAAAAGAAAAATCCGGCGGCGCCGCGGCCTGAGGGGCGCGGAGAGAATCCGTGCTTGCGAACAGTGAGAATTCCTTGTGAGCGGGATGGGCCGGTTCGATTATAGACGTGGCGGTGTTCCAACCCGAAACAGTTTCCCGCCCTGAAGCACGATGTGAATTCGCGGCAAATTCCAAGCCATTGAAAATGCGTAGATTGCGCCGAGCACACTTTGGCATTAGCCCTGCCTTTAACAACTCCGACAGTAGGAAAAAGATCGAGGGATGAGCGAGGACTAAACAAAGACTGCGGATCGGGGCGCGAGCGTGCCGAGATTCCTGTCTTAGTTGATTGAAGGAAATTCAGAATTCGAGGAGATTCAGTCGGACGGCGGGCAGTGCAGTAATGCGACCACGATTCGCCAAAACGCTCCTTCCAAAAGCAGTTCCACAGCCTAACCGCCAGCAACCAGCCAGAAACTCCTGGGGCGCCGCGTAAACCGCTTCCCACACGGAATGCGGCGCTCATTCCACTTCTTGCACACGCAATGAGGTAATGATGAGCTTTCCGCTGCGCTAAAAGCGATCCGCCAAGGGCCAACTGGCGCTCGGAGTCGCGCTGCTGCCACGCACGAAAGGCACCGGATGTGGTATGCTGCGACTCCCCGTTTCGCCAATCGAAGAAAAGCAAGCCGGCCGCTCGGCGGTCGGATATGACAAGGAGAGAAAAAAGATGAAAACCAAGTCCCTGGCAGCGGTGTTGATGGCGTTGGTTTTGATGGCGGGAGCAACAGCCGCATCAGCACAAGAAGTGACGCAGGCGGAGAAGGACAAGGCGCTGCAGTATCTGGAATCGACAAAGAAGAATGTTCTGGAGGCGACAAAAGGTCTGTCCGAAGCGCAGTGGAACTTCAAGGCGGCGCCGGACCGTTGGTCGGTGGCGCAGGTGGTCGAGCACATTGCGGCGTCGGAAGACTTTATCCGCGGCATGGTAGTGGAAAAGGTCATGACGGCGCCGGCGGGGGAGGCGGGCCGCGACCTGAAGAAAACCGACGATGGAGTGCTGGCGATGGTTCCCGACCGCACCCACAAAGCGCAGGCGCCGGAGCCGCTGGTGCCGACAAACCGTTTCGGGTCGCCGGAAGGCTCGATCAAGCGTTTCGTGGAGACCCGGGCGGCTACCGAAGATTTTCTGAAAACGACGACGGGGTTGCGGGATCACGTGATGGACAGTCCGCTGGGAAAGCTGGATGGGTACGAGTTTGTCCTGTTCATCGCCGCGCACAGCGAACGGCACACCAAGCAGATCAATGAAGTGAAAGCGGATCCGAACTTCCCGAAGAAATAAG
>WNEY01002152.1_pt1 | contig 14364 bp, 11 predicted proteins | sample 5400531 | NCBI WGS metagenome assembly WNEY01 (sample SAMN13153338, study PRJNA577476) | soil metagenome | isolation source: 200 cm saprolite under Douglas fir tree site 1 | place: USA:California | collected 2015-04-18
CGCACGGGGGAAATTTTGGCGCTCGCGGTGCGTCCCACCTTCAACCCGAACAGCTTCGCCTCGGCCACGGACGACGACCGCCGCGCCCGCGCGGTCACTGATCCTTTCGAGCCGGGCTCCACCTTCAAGGTCATCATGGCGGCGGCGGCGCTCGAGGAAGGCGTCGTCCGTCCCACCGACCGCATCTTCGGCGAGAACGGCGCCATTACGGTGGCGAATACGACGATCCACGACTGGAAGCGGTATGGGTGGCTCACCTTCGCCGAGGTGCTGCAGAACTCGTCCAACGTGGGATCGATCAAGGTGGGCATGGCCCTGGGTCGGGAACGGTACTACAAGTACATCACGGGCTTCGGCTTCGGCGCGGCCACGGGCGTGGGGCTGCCCGGCGAGAGCCGCGGTCAGCTTCGGCCGCCCGCGCAGTGGTCGGGGCTCTCGCTGGCCACGATGTCCATCGGGCAGGAGATCTCGGTGACGGCGCTCCAGATGGTGTCGGCCGTCGGGGCCGTGGCCAACGCAGGCCGCCTCATGCAGCCGCAAATCGTCCGCGCCGCGCTGGACGTCCAGGGACGGGAGGTGAGGAGCTTCGAGCCGCGGGCGCTCCGGCAGGTCATCTCGCCCGAAACGGCGCGAACGCTCACCGAGATCATGACGGCCGTGGTGCGGGACGGCACGGGCCACGCCGCGGCCATCCCGGGCTACGACGTCGCGGGTAAGACCGGCACGGCGCAGAAGATGGACCCGGCCACGCGCCGCTACTCGCACGCTCCCGGCGTGCTCTCCTTCATCGGCTTCGTCCCGGCGGACGATCCGAAGCTGGTGATCCTAGTGCTCCTGGACGAGCCCAAGAACGAAAAATGGGGTAGCGAGGCGGCGGCCCCCATCTTCGCCGCCATTGGTCGCGAGGCCCTCCGATACCTCAACGTGCCGCCGCGGGACACCTCACCCGTGCATATCGTCAGGAGCGAGATGAGCGGCCCGCACTCCCCGGCGCCGGCCGCGGCGGCGCCTGCGGCAGCCGAAGCGCGGCCCGCGAGTCTGGGTGGAGCCGAGGACGGCGGCCGCCTGATGCCGCGTCTTCAGGGCCTCTCGCTTCGCCAGGCCCTCGCGGCCCTGTCGCCCTTCGATGTCCAGCTCGAGGTCGCCGGCCGCGGGAGCGTCGTGGCCCAGTCGCCGGGCGCCGGCACCCCGCTGCTCCCCGGGGCCATCTGCCGTCTCACCCTCGCCTCGTCGGCCGCCAAGACCGTCGCGAGTCCATGACGGGAGCGCCCGTGCCCATGACCACCCTGCTCGAGGCACTACCGGAAAAGACAGTCCTGGGGGCGCTGCCGGAGGCGGTGCGCGGAGTGGCTTACGACTCCCGCAAGGTGGGTCCCGGCGAGCTCTTCGTCGCGGTGCCGGGCCTCAAGCAGGACGGCCGCCGCTTCATCGCCGACGCGCTGGGCCGCGGTGCGGCCGCCGTGGTCTTCGAGGGACCTGATCCGCTCGGGGGAACGGCGACAGCCAGGATCGGCGTGCCCTCCTGTCGGGAGGCGCTGGCGCGGCTGGCCGGGGCCTATCACGGCCATCCCTCACAGGCGCTCACCGTGATCGGCATTACCGGGACCAATGGCAAGACCACCACCTCCTACTTGGTCGAGGCCCTGCTGAGGGCCGGCGGGCGGAAGACCGGCCTGCTGGGCACCATCCAGTATCGGATCGGCAGCGAGGCTCAGCCGGCGGGGCAGACCACGCCCGAGGCCGTGGAGCTGCAGGCCCTGCTGGCGCGCATGGTGGCGGAGCGGGTTACGGCGGTGGCGATGGAGGTCTCCTCGCACGCCTTGGCCCTGCACCGCGTGGACGGCATCGAATTCGACGTGGCCGTGTTCACGAACCTGACTCAGGACCACCTGGACTTCCACGGAACCCTGGAAGACTACCGCGGGGCGAAGACGCGGCTGTTCCGCCTCCTGGCGGAGAGCCACAAGCCGCGGCGCGCGGCGGTGATCAACCACGACGATCCCGCCGGGGCGCAGATGCTCGATGCCCTGGGCGCGCGAGCCGTTGAGGTCATCACCTTTGGCATGAGCCCGGGCGCGCGGGTGAGGCCCCGGGCCTTTTCCTCGGGGATGGGGGGCATCAGCCTCGAGGCCGAATCGCCGCGCGGCATGGTACGCGTCGCGTCGCCGCTCGTGGGAGAGCACAACGTAATGAACCTTCTCGGCGCCATCGGTGTCGGCCTGGCGATCGAGATGGAGCCGGACGCGATCGGCGCGGCGCTCTCGGCCGTCCGCATCGTGCCGGGGCGCTTCGAACGGATCGAGGCCGGGCAGCCCTTCCTGGTCGTGGTCGACTACGCCCACACTCCCGATGCCCTCGAGCGAACGCTGGCCACCGCGCGCAAGCTCGTGGCGCCGGGCGGCCGGCTCGCCGCGGTGTTCGGCTGCGGCGGTGATCGCGACCGCGGCAAGCGGCCTCTGATGGGCGGCATCGCCGCGCGCCTCGCCGACCGGGTCTGGGTGACGTCGGACAACCCAAGGAGTGAGAGACCCGAAGCCATCATCGCCGAAATCGTCACGGGCATCCCCCAGGCCGCTCTCGACCGGCATGTTACGATTCCCGACAGGAAGGCCGCGATCCGCAGCGCCCTCGAATGGGCCCGCCCGGGTGACGTAGTTGTGCTCGCCGGGAAGGGCCACGAGACCTACCAGATTGTCGGTTCTGAGGTGCTCCCCTTCGATGACCGGACCATCGCCCGCGAAGCGCTGGCGGGGCGGCGGACATAGGGAAATCGATGCCGGCATTCACCGTCGAAGACGTGGTCCGCGGCACCCAGGGCGCCCTCGTCGGGGGCGATCTCGGCGTGACCGTGACGGGCGTCAGCATCGATACCCGGACGCTCGGCATCGGCGAGGCGTTCTTCGCGATCCAAGGCCTCCACCTGGACGGGCACGCTTTCCTGCGCGATGCCGCCGCGCGTGGCGCCGCCTGCGTGGTCGTACACAGCCTGCCCGACGACCTGCCGCCCTCGGTGCCGGCCGTGCTGGTGGATGACACGACGCGGGCCCTCGGCCGGCTGGCGTCCTATCACCGGGCACGCTTCACCCTTCCCGTGGCCGCCGTCACCGGATCCAATGGCAAGACCACCACCAAGGAGATGATGGCCGCGGTTCTCGGCGCCCTCGGCCCCGTGCTCAAGCCCGAATCGAGCTTCAACAATCAATGGGGACTGCCGCTCACGCTGCTGCGGCTCGCGCCCGAGCACCGCGCGGTGGCCCTCGAGCTCGGCGCCAATTCGCCGGGGGAGATCGCGGCGCTGGCCGAGATCAGCCGGCCCTCGATCGGCGTCGTGACCATGGTTGCCGCCGCCCACACGGAATTCTTCGGCTCGCTCGATGGTGTAGCGGCGGAGAAAGGCGCCCTGGTCCGCGCCATCCCGCGCGAGGGCGCGGTGGTTCTCAATGCCGACGATGCACGGGTCATGGCCATGCGCCCGCTGAGCCGGGCGCGCGTGCTCACCTTCAGCGGCCGCCCGGGCGCCGACGTCAGCGCCCTGGGGCCGGCCGAGGAAACGACCGAGGGCGTGCGCTTCACGCTCGAGGCGGGAGGCAACCGACACACCGTGACGCTTCGGTTCGCCGGTCGCCACAACGTGATGAACGCCCTGGCCGCGGCGGGCGTGGGCCGAGCGCTCGGGCTGCCGCTGGAGACCATCGCCCAGGGCCTGGCCGCCGCGCGGCCCGTCAAAGGACGCTGCGTTTGGCGCCGCGCCGGCAGGCTCCGGATCCTCGACGACACCTACAATGCCAACCCGGTCTCGGTGCGGGCGGCGCTGGAGACGCTTGGCGCCGCGGCCGACTGCCGGCGCCGGCTGGTCGTTCTCGGCGACATGCTCGAGCTCGGGGCGATCAGCGAGGCGGCGCATCGGGAAGCGGGGCGCGCCGTCGCCGAGTCCGGGGCGGCCGAGTTCGTGGGAGTCGGCCGGCGGATGCTGGCGGCGGTGGACGCCGCGCGCGCCGTCGGACTCGGTGAGAGCCACCACGTGGCGACCTTCGAGGACACCGTGGCGCTGCTGCTCAAGCGGCTCGCACCCGGCGACGCGCTGCTGGTCAAAGGCTCACGCGGGATGCGCATGGAGCGCGTGGTGGACGCGCTCGTGGCGCGGTTCGGAGGGGAGGATGGCTGATGCTGTACGATCTCCTCGTCCCGCTGGCCAAGTACCACACGGTCTTCAACGTCTTCCGGTACATCACCTTCCGGACCGCGATGGCGACGGTGACTGCGCTGGTGATCGCCTTCGTGCTGATGCCCTGGCTGATCGATCGGCTCCGACGGTTCCAAGAGGGTCGCGCCACCGTGCGCGAGGACACGCCGGAGCGGCACCGGGCGAAGGTGGGCACGCCGACAATGGGGGGAATCGGTATCCTGGCGGCCATCTTGATCTCCACGCTGCTGTGGGCCAATCTCCACAATCGGTATGTCTGGGTCTTGGCGCTGGCGACCACCGGACTTGGGCTGATCGGATTCCAGGACGACTACACCAAGCTCCGGACGCAGAAGGGGATCTCGGCGAAATCGAAATTCGGAGCGCAGATTGTCCTGATTGGCGCGCTGCTGACATGGCTCTTCATCTGGCCGCCCGAGGGCTTCACGACCGAGCTGGCCATCCCGTTCTTCAAGGGCTGGCTGCTGAAGCTGAGCTGGGCCTGGATCCCGTTCGCGCTGCTCGTGATCGTGGGCGCCTCGAACGCGGTGAACCTCACCGACGGCCTGGACGGCCTGGCGATCGGGCCCATCGTGACGGCGGGCGGAGCGTTCGCCGTCATCGCGTACCTGACGGGCAACTTCAAGGCGGCCGAGTATCTGAGGATCCTGAACGTCAAAGGCACGGGCGAGCTGACGATCTTCTGCGGCGCGCTGGCGGGCGCCGCGCTGGGCTTCCTCTGGTTCAACAGCTACCCGGCCCAGGTGTTCATGGGCGATGTCGGCTCGCTCGCGCTCGGCGGCGCCATCGGGACACTGGCCGTCCTGACCAAGTCGGAGCTGCTGCTGCCGCTCATCGGCGGCATTTACGTCGTGGAGGCCGCGTCGGTCATCATTCAGGTCGCGTCATTCAAGATGACAGGACAGCGCGTGTTCCTCATGGCGCCGCTGCACCACCACTTCGAGAAGAAGGGCTGGGCCGAGCCGAAGATCATCGTGCGCTTCTGGATCGTGTCCATCTTGCTGGCGCTGCTGGCGCTCACCACGCTCAAGCTCCGCTAGGGTGAGACGCGATGCCAACGACGATACCGACCTGGGTGGAGGATGACGAGGACGCGATGAGCGGGACAACCGAGCGGGGGGAGGGCTACCGGCGATGGCTGGCGGGCCGAACGGTATCGGTGGTCGGCCTCGCCAAGAGCGGGATCGCCGCCGCGCGGCTGATCCGCCGGCTGGGCGGCCGCGTCCTGGCCTCCGATGCCGGCGCGCGCGAGACGCTGTCCGCCGAGGCGCGCGGGCTCGAAGAGCTGGGCTGCGCCGTCTGGGCGCGCGGCCATCCGGACCGCGCCTTCCAGAATGCCGAGCTGGTCGTGGTGAGCCCGGGCGTGCCGCTCGATATCCCGGCGCTCAAGACCGTCCGCGCCCGCGGCGTGCCCGTCATCGGCGAGCTGGAGCTGGCCTGGCGCGTGATGGAAGCCGACCTCATCGCGATCACGGGGACCAACGGCAAGACCACGACGACGGCGCTCACGGGGGAGCTGTTGAGCGGCCAGGTGCGCCCCGTGCTCGTCGGCGGCAACATCGGCACGCCGCTGTCGGAACGCGCCCTGGACTTCCCGGCGGACGGGCTGATCGTGGCCGAGGCGTCGAGCTTTCAGCTCGAGACGACGGATCGGTTCCGGCCCCGCGTGGCCGCCGTGCTCAACCTCACGCCGGATCACCTCGATCGGCACGGCACCTTCGAGCGCTACGTGGAGGCCAAGGCGCGGATCTTCGCTAATCAGACCGACGCCGACTGCGCGGTGCTCAACCACGACGATCCGGCGACGGCGGCGCTGGCCTCGAGGACGCCGGGCCGGGTGCTCTGGTTCAGCCGGCTCCGGCCGCTCGCCCACGGGGTATTCCTCCGTGACGAGTGGATCGTCGCCAAGCTCAACGGGCACGTCGAGCCCATCTGCCCCGTGGCCGACATCACGCTGCGCGGCCAGCACAACGTGGAGAACGTCCTGGCGGCCGCCGCCTGCGCACTCTGGACCGGAATGGCGCCCGGGGCCATCCGGCGGGGGATCGCCGCCTTCCGGGGCGTCGCCCACCGCATCGAGCGCGTGTACGACGACGGCGGCGTCGTCTACTACAACGACTCGAAGGGCACCAACGTCGCGTCGACGATCAGGGCGCTGGAGAGCTTCCCGGAGCCGGTGATCCTCATCGCCGGCGGCAAGGGCAAGGGGCAGGACTTCTCTGCGCTGGCTGAAGCAGCCCGAGGACGCGTGCGCCACGCCATTCTCATCGGGGTGGATCGCGACAAACTGCGCGGGCCGCTGGTCAAGGCCGGGATCCCGCTGGACGACGCCGAGTCCATGGAGGACGCGGTGCGGCGCGCGCGGGACGCCGCGCGCGTGGGCGACGTGGTGCTGCTGTCGCCCGCCTGCGCGTCCTTCGACATGTTCCAGAACTTCGAGCACCGCGGCGACGTGTTCAAGGCCGCGGTGCGGCGGCTGGTGGGCTGATGCCGCGCAAGCTGACTCCCGATCTCTGGCTCTTCGCCGTCGTCGTGGCGCTGGTGTCGGTAGGCGTCGTGATGGTGTACTCCGCCAGCGCCATCGTCGCCGCGGACCGCTTCCACGACCCGCTGTTCTTCCTCAAGAAGCAGGTCTTTTGGGCCCTGCTGGGCCTGGGCTGCCTCTGGGGCGCCATGATGCTGGACTACCGGAAGCTCGAGCGCCTGGTCATTCCGCTGCTCGCCGCGTCGCTGGTGCTGCTGGTCCTGGTGCTCGTGCCCCCCTTCGGCCAGGAGATCAACGGCACCCGGCGCTGGTTCCGCGGCGGCCCATTGTCGTTCCAGCCCGTGGAGTTGGCCAAGTTCGCGCTGGTGCTCTACCTGGCGTCGTTTCTGGCGCGGCGCCAGGAAGCGGTCACGAGCTTCAGCCAGGGCCTGCTCCCCGTGTTCATGGTGGCCGGCGGCATGGCGGGGCTGACGATCCTGCAGCCCGACCTCGGCAACAGCCTCGCGTTGATGATCTTGACGCTGGCGCTCGTGTACCTGGCCGGCGCGCGCGTGGGCCACCTGCTGGCCGTGTGCTCGGCGGCCCTGCCGGTCGTCGCGACGCTCGTGATCATGAAGCCGTATCGCTGGCGGCGGATGATCGCGTTCATGAATCCCTACGACGATCCGCAGGGCTCGGGGTTCCAGATCATCCAGTCCTTCCTCGCGCTCGGCTCGGGCGGCTGGCTGGGGCTCGGGCTCGGCGAATCGAAGCAGAAACTTTTCTATCTTCCCGAGCCGTACACGGACTTCATCTTCGCCATCATCGGCGAGGAACTGGGGCTGGTGGGCGCCGCCCTGATCCTGGGGCTGTTCGCCGTGCTGATCTGGCGCGGGCTGCGCATCGGCCTGCGCGCGCCCGATCCGTTCGGCCGCTATCTGGCGCTCGGGCTCAGCCTGATGCTGGCGACCCAGACGCTGGTGAACCTCGGCGTGGTGACGGGCACACTGCCCACCAAGGGCCTGCCGCTGCCGTTCATCTCCTTCGGCGGCTCGGCCCTGCTCATGACGATGTTCTCGGCAGGCGTCCTGCTCAATATCTCCCAGCACGCGGGGACGGCGTGATGTTCAAGAAATATCGGCAGATCCACTTCGTGGGCATCGGCGGTGTCGGCATGAGCGGCATTGCCGAAGTCCTTTTGAACCTGGGCTACCGCGTCACCGGCTCGGATTTGAAGCGCAGCGAGAGCGTGGAGCGCCTGGAGCGCCTCGGCGCCAAGATCTTCGTCGGCCACCAGCCCGCCCATGTCGAAGGCGCGCACGTGGTTGTCTACTCCTCGGCGGTGGCCCGGGACAATGTCGAGGTCCAGGTCGCGCGCCAGCGCGGAATCCCCGCGATCCCGCGCGCCGAGATGCTGGCCGAGCTGATGCGCCTGAAGTACGGCATCGCCATCGCCGGCACGCATGGCAAGACCACCACGACCTCCATGGTGGCCGCGGTGGTGGCGGCGGGCGGCTTCGACCCGACCGTGGTCGTCGGTGGCCGGGTGCACGGGCTCGGCACGAACGCGCGCCTGGGCCAGGGGGAATTCCTCGTGGCGGAAGCCGACGAATCGGACGGCTCCTTCCTCAAGCTCTCGCCAACCATCGCGGTGGTGACCACCGTGGACGCCGAGCATCTGGATCACTATGCGGATCTCGAGGCGATCCAGGCGGCGTTTCTCCAGTTCGTCAACAAGGTGCCGTTCTACGGCGCCGCCGTACTCTGTCTGGACGAGCCCAATATCCAGCAGATGATCCCGCAAATCGAAAAGCGGGTCATCACGTACGGCCTGGAATCGGGCGCCGACCTCACCGCCCGCCGGCTCACGTTCTCGGCCATGAGCTCGCAGTTCGAGGTCGTGCATCGCGGGCGGGTGCTGGGCCCGGGCTCGCTGCAGGTGCCCGGCCGTCACAACGTGCTCAATGCCCTGGCGGCCGTCGCCGTCGGGCTCGACCTCGAAGTGCCGTTCGAGCGCATCCAGCAGGCGCTGGCCGGCTTCTCGGGCGTCCAGCGCCGCTTCCAGATCCGGGGCGAAGCTCAGGGCGTCCTGATCGTCGACGACTACGGGCACCACCCGGCCGAGATCCGCGCCACGCTGGCCGCCGCCAAGGCCGGCTTCGACCGGCGCGTGATCACGGTGTTCCAGCCCCACCGCTTCACGCGAACGCTGCATCTGCGCAAGGAGTTCCTGACGGCGTTCTACCAGAGCGACGTGCTGGTTGTCATGGACATCTACCCCGCGGGCGAAGCGCCGATTCCCGGCGTTCACGCTCGAGACCTGGCCGACGGCATCGCCGCTCACGGGCACCGCGAAGTCCTCTACATGAACGGCGACCGCGACGGCATTGTCCAATACCTGTGCGAATCCACGAGACCGGGAGACTTGGTGCTGACCCTCGGGGCCGGAGACGTGGGACAGCTGGGCGCCGATCTGATGGCGCGCCTCAGCGACGGCAGCGAACAGGCCAACAGGAGGTAACGAATGCTAGGAGAGATCCGGGGCGAGGTGCGGTTCAAGGAACCCCTGAGCTTCCACACCTCCTTGCGAATCGGCGGGCCCGCGGACATCTTCGTCGTCCCCCAGGACGTCGAGGACATCCGCTTGGCGCTGTCCTTCGCCGAACGCGAGCAGCTGCCCGTCGACGTCGTCGGCGGCGGCAACAACCTCTTGGTGAGCGATCGCGGCGTTCGGGGCGTCGTCCTCAAGCTGGAGGGCTGCCTCGGTCGTGCCGAGTTCAACGGCGAAGAAGCCGTCGCCGGCGCCGGCGTGAGCCTGTCGGCGCTCATCCGCGAGGCGGCGGCACTCAATCTGGGCGGGATCGAGGCGCTTGTCGGCGTGCCCGCCACCATCGGCGGCGCCGTGGCCATGAACGCGGGAACGCAAGACGGCGCTATCGGCGATTTCATCTCGGCGGTCTACTTCCTCCATGCCGACGGCACCATGGGCGAGTTCAAGCCGGGCGCGGGCTCGTTCAGCTACCGGATGTTCAACGCGCCGACGGGCTCCGTGCTCATCGGGGCGCGCCTGCAGCTGCACCGGCGGCCCATGGCCGACATCCAGAAGGACATCAAGCAGCGCCTCAAGCAGAAGAAGGCCACTCAGCCGCTGGCCCTCGCCTCCGCGGGCTGCGTGTGGAAGAACCCGCCGGGTGACGCGGCCGGGCGGCTGGTCGAGAAGGTCGGGCTCAAGGGCAAGCGGCTCAACGGCGCCGAGATCTCGGCGAAGCACGCCAACTTCATCGTCAATCGCGGCGGCGCCTCGGCCGCCGACATCCGCGCCCTGATGGATATGGCGCGGGAGCGCGTCCAGAGCCAGTTCGGGATCACACTCGAGCCCGAGATCCGCATGATGGGAGACGTCTAAAACTTGAGAGGCCGCACGGCCGTTCTGTCCCCACGCGGCGCTCCGCGGGAGCTGGAGGACCTGGCGGAGAAGGGCCGGCTCATCGCCGGACAGCGGGTCTCCCGTGCCCGGATGCAGCGGCGGCTCATTCGACGGGCGCGCGTCCTGGCTATCCGGCTCGCCCTGCTGGTCGCCGCCTCCGCGGCCGTCGCCGGTGGCGGCCTCGGCTTGCGCTGGATGCTGACCTCGGCCCGGTTCGCCGTCACCGAGATCGAAGTGCGGGGCGCGCACAGGCTGAGCCGCGAGGCCATCGCCGCCGCCGGCCTGGTCCCGGGAGTCAACTTCTTCCGGATCGATCCGCGGACCATCGAGGAACGGCTGGAATCGCTGCCGCTCGTCCGCCGTGCGGAGGTCATCCGGGCCTTTCCGCACCGAGTCACGGTGCTCATCGAGGAGCGCCGACCCTTCACGCTCGTGCACGCCGGCCGGCTCCACTGGATCGACGAGCAGGGCGTGGACCTGGGACCCGAGCGCCGGGCCGTCAGGCCCGCCGCGCCCGTGATCACCGGCCTCGGCACCGCGGATCTATCGCCTGGCGCCGGCGGCTCGCCCGGACTCACAGCGGGAGTCTCCCTGCTCCGCATTCTGCTGCGCTCGGGCAGCGCGCTGCTCGCACAGATCTCCGAGATCGACGTGAGCCGGCCCGATGGGCCCGTGCTCTACACCGTGGACGGCATCGAGGTGCGGCTGGGGGCGGAAGACTGGGAGGCCCGGCTGGGCCGTCTGCTGGGCGTGCTGGCCCAGCTCCGCTCGGTCGGGGAAGCGGTGACGTCCATCGACCTGCGCTTCCGCGACCAGGTCGTGCTCAAAACCACGGCGAGGTAAGGGAGACATGGCCAGAACCAAGGGACGCCAGGTAATCGCGGGGCTCGACGTCGGGACCACGAAGATCTGCTGCGTGATCGCCGAGTGGTCGCCCGTGGGCAATCTGGACATCATCGGCGTGGGGGTGAGCCCGTCCCGCGGCCTGCGCAAGGGCGTCGTGGTCAATATCGATTCGACCGTGGAGTCCATCAAGCACGCGGTTGGGGAAGCCGAGGAGATGGCCGGCGTGGAGGTCGCCTCGGTCATCGCGGGTGTGGCGGGCGGGCACATCCGGGGCGTCAACAGCCGCGGTGTCGTCGCCGTGTCGGGCAAGCATCGGGAGGTCAGCCCGGCCGATATCGAGCGCGCCCTGGACGCGGCGCGGGCCATCAACCTACCCCAGGACCGCGAGATCATCCACGTCCTACCGCAGACCTTCCTCGTGGACGACCAGGATGGCGTCAAGGAGCCGCTGGGGATGTTCGGCGTGCGGCTCGAGGTCGAGGTCCATCTGGTGACCGGCGCGACAACCTCGGTGAGGAACCTGGTCCGCAGTGTCAACCGGGCCGGGTTGCAGGTCCAGGATCTGGTCCTGGAGCCGCTGGCCTCCGCGGAGGCCGTGATCTCGGCCGAGGAGAAGGAGCTGGGGATCCTCCTCATCGACCTGGGCGGCGGGACTACCGATGTCGCCCTCTTCCGCGACGGCGCCATCTGGTACACGGGGATCCTGCCGCTGGGCGGCGACCACATCTCCAATGACATCGCCGTGGGACTGCGCACGCCGACGGCGGATGCCGAGGAGCTGAAGAAGCGTCATGGCTGCGCCCTGACCGCGCTGGTGCGCGAGGACGAGGTCATCGACGTCCCCTCCGTGGGCGGGCGCAAGCCGCGCCAGCTGTCCCGGCAGATCCTTTCCGAGATCGTCCAGCCCCGCGTCGAAGAGATCTTCACTCTTATCGCGCGCGACCTGACTCGCGCCGGGCTCGCCGACGTGGCGGCGGCCGGCGTGGTCGTGACCGGGGGCACCTGCATCATGCACGGCGTGCCCGATCTGGCCGAGCAGGTCTTCGACGCTCCCGTGCGGCGCGGCGCGCCCAGCGGACTTTCGGGTCTGGCCGACGTGGTGCAGAGCCCGATCCATGCCACCGCCGTGGGCCTGGCGCTCTACGGTGCCCGCGGCCACGGCGGCGGAGCGGCAATGGACGTGGCCGACGGCTCGCTGGTGGAGCGCGCGGGCCGTCGCATGAGGGACTGGCTTGCGGAGCTCTTCTAGAAGGACTGGCGCGCGGAAGGCGTCGGGAACCGCCGGGCAGGCGGAGCTCTTCCTGAATCTTCCGTCGGCGCGACAGCGACACTCACGCACACGTACTCGAGTCAAGGAGGAGCCGATGGAGCACACACAGGGGCGGCGCCCGGTGTTCGAACTGGAGGACGAGCGGGAAGCGGCGAAGATCAAGGTGATCGGCCTGGGCGGCGGCGGCTCCAACGCGATCAACCGCATGATGGCGGCGCGCTTCACCGGCGTGGAGTTCATCGTCGCCAATACGGATCTTCAAGCGCTGCGGGCCTCTCCCGCACCCGTCAAGGTCCAGCTGGGCGCCCGGCTGACGGCGGGCCTCGGCGCCGGCTCCGACCCCCAGGTCGGCAAGAACGCGGCCCTGGAGGACCGGGAGCAGATCAAGAAGGTGCTCGAGGGCGCCGACATGGTATTCGTCACGGCGGGCCTCGGCGGCGGCACAGGGACGGGCTCGGCGCCGGTGGTCGCCTCGGTGGCCAAGGAGCTCGGCATCCTCACGGTGGCCGTCGTGACCAAGCCCTTCGCCTTCGAGGGGCGCAAGCGCGCCCAGCAGGCCGACGTGGGCCTCGCCGAGCTCCGCGGCGTGGTGGATACGCTGATCACCATCCCGAATCAGCGGCTGCTGGCCGTTGTCGACCGCGGGACGCCGCTGCTCGAGGCGTTCAAGGTCGCCGATACGGTTCTGCTGCAGGCGGTGCAGGGGATCTCCGATCTCATCCTCGTGCCCGGCCTCATCAATCTGGACTTCGCCGACGTGCGCACCATCATGTCGGGCATGGGCATGGCGCTCATGGGGGCGGGCGTGGGCAAGGGGGAACACCGCGCCCTCGACGCCGCCCAGAAGGCCGTGGCCAGCCCGCTGCTCGACGAGACGTCCATCGAGGGGGCCCGCGGCATCCTCATCAACTTCACCGGCGGCGCCGACCTGTCCATTCACGAAGTCGAGGAAGCGGCCCGTATCGTCCAGGAGGCCGCTCACGAGGAGGCCAATATCATCTTCGGAGCGGTGATCGACGACAAGCTTCAGGACGAGGTGCGCATCACGGTGATCGCCACGGGCTTTGCGGACCGACGCGAAGCGATCGGCCCGGGCGCCAACAAGGTCGTGGAGATGCCGAAGGGGCCGCGGGGACCGGCGCCCGCCAAGGAGTGGCGCCGGCGCCTGGCCGATGTGCGCGCCGAAGCGGAGGCGCCCTCCGAGGAAGATCTCGACGTGCCGGCCTTCTTGAGGCGTCAGGCCGACTAGGCCCCAGAGAGTTCGAGGCCTCGTGAGGCTGACGGAGCCTCGCGCTTAGCCGCGTCGCCCTCCCTGTTTTTCTGTCTTCTGTCCGACACATCGTGTCGGAATCCAAGTTCGACCGTGATTTCAAGACTTTGACGATCAGCCGGCAAGCCCAATCCTGCCAGTTCGTCAGGTCTTTGACGCAAAAAGCTGCTGAAAAGCTGGCACCGCCCCTGCATTGGAGAGCCCGGGAGTCTCTGATCTCTTATTTCGGGCCGGGTTTCCGGCCCACATAACGGGCAAAGGAGCAGGCCTATGATCGCCCTCTGGAAACGTGTCCGGAGGCTGCCGGACGCCGAGCGCGGCTTCACGCTCGTCGAGCTGATGGTCGTGGTGGCCATCGTCGGAACCCTGTCCGCCATCGCGCTCCCGCTCTACGCCAATGTCAACGGACGGGCCCGAGTGGCCAAGGCTCAGGCGGACGTGCGGGCGCTCGTTTCGGCGGTTACGCTCTATCAAACCCACATGGGGGCGCTGCCGCCGGACCTGACGGCGCTCAACTCGCCCCAGGTCAATTCGTACGGGGTCAGCGCCGGTCCCTTCCTGGCATCCACGCCCGCGCCTCCTCAGAGCTGGTCGGCGTACGCCTATACCTCGACGACCGGGGACACTTTCACGATTACTGCCAGCAGCGCCGCAGACGGCGCCACCGTCACCGTCCCGTAGCACGTCGGGCAGTCCGGGCCGAGAGAGGGGCAGGGCTTCCTGCCCCGCTCTTTTTTTCGGCCGCCGGCGCGCGATCCTGCGAGCGGTCGTGAGAGAATGACGGCGCGATGCCCGTGGCCTTTCTCAGCCGCCCGAATCAGCCGCCCGCCCTGGCCTTGCCGGCCCTTCGCCGCATCCGCCCCGACCAGCGCCCGCGACTGCT
>WNEY01002153.1_pt1 | contig 14358 bp, 14 predicted proteins | sample 5400531 | NCBI WGS metagenome assembly WNEY01 (sample SAMN13153338, study PRJNA577476) | soil metagenome | isolation source: 200 cm saprolite under Douglas fir tree site 1 | place: USA:California | collected 2015-04-18
AGCGCCCGACGTGGTGCAGGTAGTAACCAACGGCGTGGATTGGTCCGCCATTGCTGCTGCTGCCGCGACTGCCATAGCAGCTGTTGCAGGTATCTGGGGAACCTCATTGTCGGCCAAGAGAGGGCGCGAACAAGCTTCGAATGATCTGCGAGCAAGTCTCGATGCGGCAGCGGAGAATCTGCTGAATGGCATCAACGCGGAGAACGAACGCATGCGACGTGCCGACAAGCGCAAGTTCTACGCTGGTTTTCAGACGGCCATGAACAAGTTTATCGTTTCGACCAGTCATCTCGAGAGCTACGGATCCGAAGCTGATGGCAGGGTCCATATGGACATGATCAGCAATCTGGCAGAGGCTTTCACGGCCATCCGTAACGGACTGAGCGAGCTTATGTTGACCGGTCCTAAAAATATCAGAGACCAGGCAGAGAATGCGGTATCGATCCTGCAGTCGTATTCCTTGGCAGTCGAGATGGGCGATCAATCGGAAGATAAGTCTTCGGAGTTTCTCAGACTGCGTGACCGCCTGTACGAGGCCATGCGAGCTGATCTGGAGCGATCCCAGGAGGGGTGCGTTGGCGGAGGACCTGGACCGGAATCGAATTCGCAAATTGACTGCCTCTGGGAACGATAGACACTGACCTCATTGTGGCTTAAGTCATATCGCAGCATCGGAAAGATGGGGAGCATGAGCAGCAGCGGAGACGAGCCAAGGAAGATCGTCAGCAGGCGCAGTGCCATTACTGGCGGGAGGTACTTCACTCTTGGACGAGAGCGGATTATGGCAGTACCTGATTCCTATGCGGAGCCGAAGAAACTCCCGCCCGGTGAGAAGCCAGCTGCCATACGGGCTAGGCTCTGGAGTTTCATTCAGTTCGATCTTACGGAGGCTGATGCTCAGGCGTGGGCTGAGGCCGACGAGGAGCAACGGGACACGATGATGCGCGACTTCTACGAAAGAGAAATAGAGGCTGAGGAGCTGGAGAATTTCCTCACCGGCGATGTCGACGAGCTAACCTGTAACGACCTGGAGCAAGAACGGATAATGAGTGAAGCCAGTTACCTGGGCATAGAGCCGAAGCAGTTCGTATGGTTGGAGGAGCGTCTGAGCGACGAGGAGTTTAGCCAGCTCAGAGACGAGGAGATGCATCGCCTTCTGGCTGAGGAGTATCCAGGACGATAATAATGACGCAAGGTGTGGCGCCCAGCTGCAGAGTGAATAGCACTCGCATCGGCATCTCCGGATCACCGGCATAACCCTGATAAGAGTGCCCGCTCATCGGCATGTGCGGGCGGCCGGGAGGGCTCAGCGTCACGCTGTTGACCGGCCTGCCGGAGCCGGGGCCATCTGGCGGTTTGGTTCGTGCCGGTGGTGACGGGCGTGCGTCGGGGTCATTGGGCGGTGGCTTGGTACTGCTCCGCAACGCTGGCGGGGATGCGGCCGCGGGCGCTGACCGCGATGCCCTGGTCTTTGCCCGGGCCCGGATGCCGCCCGCTGCGCTGACGGCTGATGCGGTCCGCGCCGGCCGGCGTCGCTGCCCAGGCCCGGCCTTCGGGCATGCCCGGCGAACGGCGCGAGTTGCCAGCGGAACGGCCCGGGCGTTCTTCTTATCCAGGTCGATCTCCTACTCCGCGTCGCCTATCGCGAACCGCACCGTCTCATCTGCCGGGCCCCGTCAAGATTGTCTTCCAGCGCGACGATTACCTTCGCTGCCATCGCGGCCTCCCTAACCGCGCCCGGGGTATCGGCACCGTACAGATCAACTGTCATACCGCGATCACCGCACCGCCGCCCGCTGCCAGGCCCCTCCTATGGAATGCACCCGACCCCGGAACCTGCCGGCGGCCCGCCACCGGCCCCGCACACGGCCGACAGCGCCGCCAGCTCGCCCGCCCGCACCAGCTGCCGTCTCGCCCGGCGAGTTCGCCCGGCGAGTTCGGCGCTGGGCGGCGCTGTGGTTGTCAGGATGGGCCCGCTAGGGGCTGGCCCTCTCTTACTGCGCACGCCCGCGCTGGTACGGTGCGGCCGCTGACTACCGGGTGAGGTGGCCGGTGAGGAGCGGGAGAACGGCGGCGCCTGCGATGCCGATCCCCAGCGAGGCCGTGCCTGCGGTGTAGGCGGCTGCGGCGGCCCACTGGCCGGCGGGCTCGAGGGTGTCCAGGGCGGTGCCGGTTTCGGGTGGCCGTTGCAGGAACGCGGGTGCCAGCCAGCGCAGGTAGTAGAAGAGGCTGGCGACGGTGTTGACCACGGCCAGGGCGGCGAGCCAGGCGTAGCCGCCGTCGATAGTGGCGGTGAATACCTGCAGCTTGCCGAAGAACACCCCGGTGGGTGGAGTGCCGACCAGGCCGAGCAGGCTGACTACCAAGACGGCGGCCAGGGCTGGGTGGCGGGCGGCGAGCCCGCGGTAGGCGCCGATGGTGCGGGCGTTTGGCAGTTCGGCGACGACGGCGAACGCGGCCAGGTTGGTGGCGGCGTAGGCGGCCAGGTAGAACAGCAGCGACCGCAGCGCCAGACCGCTTCTGGTGGCGACGGCTACGGCCATGAGCAGGTAGCCGGCCTGGCTGATGGTGGAGTAGGCGAGCAGCCGTTGTACTGAGGTCTGGAAGAACGCGGCGAGGTTGCCCAGCGTCATGGTGGCGGCGGCGAGGACCGCGATGAGCGCCGGCCAGTTGACCGCTGCGGTGGGGATCGCGACAGCGAGCAGGCGGAACAGCGCGATCAGGCCGCCGATTTTCGGCACGGTGGTGATGAACGCGGCGACAGGCGGCGAGCTGCCGTCGGTGACGTCCGGCACCCAGAACTGGGCGGGCACGGCGCCGGTCTTGAACAACAACCCGGCGATCACGGCGGTGGTTCCGGCGGCGACGAGGCCGTGCGGCGCGGCGGCGAGCGCGGCGTGTAGGGCGGGGTAGCTGGTGGTGCGGCCGGCGCCGTAGATCAGCGCGATCCCGGTGAGCATGGCGACGCCGAATAGCGCGCCCATCAGATAGTACTTCAGCGCGGCCTCGGTGCCGGGTGCGTCCTTGCGGAACCCGGCGAGCGCGTAGGCCGGAACGGAGGCGAGCAGGTAGCCGGCGAACAGCAGCAGCAGGTCGTTCGCGCCGGTGAGGATGATGGTGCCGAGCGCCGCGAGCTGCAGCAGCACGTAGTACTCGGTCTCTCGCGGGTGCGCCCGCATCGCGTCGCCGGACAGGCCGATGACCAGCAGGGTGGCGGCGGCCACTATGACGCGGGCGGCGTTGGTGGCGGCGTCGATGCTGTAGCTGGTGCCGAAGTCGACGGTCACGGCCCCGGCGCTGGTGAAGGCGGTGGTGGCGATCGTGGCCAGGCACGCCGCGGCGGCCATCAGCCGGACTGCCCACTGCCGGCCGCGGGGGAGCCAGGATCCGGCGAGCAGCCCGGCCACGGCGCTGGCGGCGAGGATGATCTCCGGGGTCAGGGGGACAAGCCGCTCGTTCACCGTGCCACCAGAGTGATGACCGTGCGGGCGGCGGGTTCGATGACATCGAGCAGGAACCGGGGCGCGATCCCGATGACCACCGACGCGGCGAGCAGCGGGATGATGCTGACTGCCTCGGCGGCCCGCAGGTCGGGGAAGGCGGTGGGGGTGCCGGGGGCGTCCGGGAGCCGGGACGGGCCGAGGAAGATGCGCTGCAGCGCCGACAAGGACAGCGCCGCGGTGATCAGGATGCCGGTCACCGCGATCGCGGTCGCGACGGCGGCGGAGGAAAGGCTGCCGGTGAAGATCTGGAACTCGGCGATGAACCCGGACAGGCCCGGGATGCCGAGGGAGCCGAACGCGGCGACCGCGGTGACCGCGGCGAAAACCGGGGTGCGGCTGGCCAGCCCGGAGTAGGCGGCCATGTCGTAGGTGCGGCCCCGGTCGTACAGGACCCCAGAGAGCAAGAACAGCGCGCCGGTGAGCAGGCCGTGGCTGACCATCTGGGTGACCGCCCCGGTGACCGCGAGGGTGCGGGCCTGCGCGGTGGTCGCGGCCAGGATCCCGGCGGCGCCGACGGCGAGCAGGATGTAGCCCATGTGGTTAACGGAGGTGTAGGCGATCATCCGCTTGAAGCTGTCCTGGCCGAGCGCGACCAGCGCCCCGTACACCACCGACACCACGCCTATGACGACGAAGACGAGCGCGTAGTGCCGCCAGGTGCCGGGCAGCATCGGCATCGCGATCCGCACGAACCCGTAGGTGCCCATCTTCAGCAGCACCCCGGCCAGGATGGCCGACCCGGCCGCGGGTGCTTCGGTGTGCGCGGGCGGCAGCCAGGTGTGGAACGGCACGACGGGGGTCTTGACGGCCAGCCCGATCGCGACCGCCAGCAGCACCAGCCCGCCATACAAGCCGCGCCCGGCCAGCGGATCGGCGCGGATCAAGGCGACCATGTCGAAGGTGTGCGGGCGGGCGGCCAGGTACAGGCCGATGAACCCGAGCAGCAGCGCCAGTGATCCGGTGAAGGTGTAGAGGAAGAATTTCAGCGCCGCGGCGCGGGCGCGCTCGCCGTGCCCCCAGCCGGCGATCACGAAGTACATGCCGACGATGGACAGGTCGAAGAACACGAAGAACACGATCAGGTCCAGTGCGGCGAATAGCCCCAGGGACACGGTTTGCAGGAACAGGAACAGGCACACATAGCTCTTGACCCGGCGGGCTTCGCGCAGTGAGTAGACCGCCACCGCGAGGAACAGCACGGCGGTCATCGCGATCAGCGGCAGGGACAGCCCGTCGACGCCGATGTGGTAGCGGATGCCGGCGGTGGGGATCCATGTGGTGTTCTCGGTCCAGCCGAACCCGCCGCGCGGCTGGTACCCGGCCCAGGCGGCGGCGACCAGGGCCACGTCGGCGGCGCTGACACCGATCCACGCCCAGGTGAAGACGGCGCGCGGCGCCTGGCCCGGCACGGCCAGCAGCACAAGCGCCGCGACGGCTGGCAGAAAAATGATCAGCGACAGCATCGGCTAACTCACCAGCACGAAGATCAGCGCCAATACCGCCAGCGCCACGGCGGCCTGCGCGTAGTAGTTATACAGCCTGCCGGTCTCCGGGCGGCGGGCCAGCCGCCCGGCCGACCGCGCCGCTGCGGCGGCACCGGCGACGACCCGGTCGACACCGTGGTCGTCGGCGTCCGCCGCCGCCCTGGCCAGCCGGACGGTACCGCTAGCGATCCCGGTCACGGCACGGTCGAGGACCCGGTCGTCGAACGCCGCCAGCGCGCGGGCCAGCCATACGGCGGGGTCTGCGACCAGGACGCGGGCGGCGCGCTCCAGGTGCAGCCACCCGGCGAGCCAGCTGCGGGCCAGCCCGGGCACCGGTGCCGGGCGGCCGCCCCACCACCAGGTCACGGCGCTTGCCAGCAACGCGGCCATCGCGGTGACGGCCAGCTGCCACCACGCGGGCGACGGCTCGCCGACGGCGCCGAGCGCCCGGCCCAGCGGACCGGCTACGGCGGGCAGCGCGAGCACGCCCAGGCTGGCGGCCAGGAATGCGAGCACACACAGCGGCGGCCCCGCCAGCCGGGTGAGGCGACGGGTGCCGCGCTGCTCAGTGTCGTACCCGGCGGCGGCGTCGGGGGGAACCGGCTGCCACACGTACCAGGCGGCTTTCGCGCTGTAGACCGGAGTGACCACCGCGGCGGCCAGCCCCATGGCATACAAGGCCGGGCTGGCGTGCAGCGCGGCGGCGAGCACCTCGTCCTTGGCCACCCACAGCGACCCGGGCGGCAGCCCGGCCAGCACCGCGGCGCCGATGGTGAACGTCACCCCGGCCAGCCGGTAGCGGCGGGCGGCGCCGCGCAGCGCCGGGAGCTGCTTGGTGCCCAGCGCGGTCAGCCACGCCCCGGCGGCCAGGAACAGCAGGCTCTTGGTCGCGGCGTGCGCTACCAGCTGCAGCACCCCGCCGCGGACGCCGCCAGTGCCGGCGGCCAGCACCATGAACCCGACCTGGGAGCAGGTCGAGGCGGCGAGCAGCTGCTTGAGGTCGGCCTGGGCGACCGCGACCAATCCGAGCACCAGCGCGGTTGCCGCGCCAGCCCAGGCGGTCACCGGCTGCCCCCAGCCGGAGACCGTCAGCAGCGGGTTCAGGCGCAGCAGCAGGTACGCCCCGGCGGCGGCCATGGTAGCCGAGTGCAGCAGCGCCGAGACCGGGCTCGGTCCCTGCATCGCCCGCGACAGCCAGAAACTGAACGGAAGCTGCGCCGACTTGCCCAGCGCCGCCAGCACCACCCCCACGGTGATCACCGTCAGCCACGGCTGTGCCGCGTACGGCAGCCCGGCCAGGGCAAGGGTCCCGGCCCCGCCCGCCACCGCCGCGCCCGCGGCCACATACAGGCCCAGGTCGGCAGCGCGGGTCGTCAGGAACGCGACGTTCGCAGCGGTGACCCGCCACGGCTGTCGCCACCAGTAGCCGATCAGCGCGTAACTGACCGCGCCCATCGCCTCCCAGCCCATCAGCAGTAGCGGCAGCGTCGCCGCGGTGACGGTGACCAGCATCGCCCCAGCGAACAGCAGCATCAGCCCGAAGAACCGGCCCCGGTTCTCCCCGGGCCCGAACTCGCCGGCCGCGAACACCAGCACGGCCAGCGTGACCACAGCGACCGTGACCACCATGACAGCGGACAGGCCATCCACCCGGACCGCGGCGGCGATACCGGTGAACAGCGGTGCGGACGCCGACGGCCGCAGCGCCGCCGCCGCGCACGCCAGGCCTAGCGTGACCGCGGCCGCCAGCGCAGCAGCAACTGGCGCCGTCCGGTTCACCCGCATCCCGGCGACGGCCAGGCCCGCGCCCGCGGCCAGCGGCACCGCGGGAAGCAGCCAGGCCAGCCAGGCCGCGTTCACCGTTTGAGCTCCGAGGCCGCGTCCGCCATATCCACGCCGCGCGCGCGGTAGATCGCGGTGAGCACCGCGAACCCGATCGCCATCTCCACCGCCATCGCTACCAGCACGACCACCACGATGACCTGGCCGGCCGCGCTGGCCGGGGCCAGGTAGTGCCAGAACGCGCCCGCCGCGACGGTGACCCCGTTCAGCATCAGCTCCAGCCCCATCATGATCATCACGATCGGCTGCTGGGACAGGGCACCGTACAGGCCGGTCGCGAACAAGCCCGCCGCGAGCAGGAGGAACAGCTGCAGCATCACCGGCTCACCGTCCCACCCCGCCCCGCGCCGGGTCAGACGGCGCCCGGCGCTTCAGGTCGTCGCCGAACCGGTCGTACCGGCCCCGGTGCGTCGCCAGCACCACCGCTCCGACCATGGTGGCCAGCAGCGTGAACCCCAGCGTGACCATGGTCAGCATCTGCGGCCCCATCAGCGCCGCTCCGAGACGGAACGTGGGATCGCGCGGCGGCGCGCCCGCCCGGTGCGGCCACCGGGTGGCGAAGATCCCGGCCGCCAGCAGCGCGAAGGTGGCGGCGCTGATCGCCAGCGAGCCCCGCCGGTTGTGGACCATGGACATCGCCACCAGCCCGGCCGGGTTCATCATGTAGGCCATCATGAACACCGCCATGATGACCATCTCCATCACCATCATCAAGATCACCACGGTGCCCAGGTAGGCCAGGCCCAGCCCGATGAGCAGCCCGCCGGAGGCCAGGAACGACACCAGCAAGGAGATGGTGACCCTGGCCATCGAGGCGAACCTGAACACCATCACGCCGCTCGCGGCGGCGAGCGGCGCGAGCACCCAGAACACCGCGGTCACGGTGTACCTCCCGTCGTCAGCACGACCAGCGCCACGGCCAGCGCCTGCAGGATGGCCAGCGGCATCAGCACCACCCACGCCACCTCGGCGTACCGGTCGGCACGGATCACCGGCAGCCGACGCCGCGCCCACACCAGCACCAGCAGCACTGCGAGGGTCTTCACGGCCGACCACGCCCAGGCCGGCAGCCCCGGCCCGGCCCCGCCGCCGAGGAACAACGGCACCGCCATCCCCGCCCCCGCGGTCAGCAGCAGCCACCGGCCCGCCTGGAACACCAGCCGGTCCGGCCCGGACAGCTCAGCCAGCACGCCTCCGGCCAGGTCCCGCCCGGCCGGGTAGCCGAACGGGCCGAAGAAGCTGAACGCGTACACGCTGGCCAGGTACACGGCGAACGCGGCCGGCATCCACGCAGCGAACCACAGATGCCCGCGCTGCGCGGCGGCGATGCCCGCGACGCTCAGCGACTGCGCGCCGGCGGCCGCGGAGATCAGCGCGAACATCAGCGGCAGCTCATAGGCCAGGCCCTGCGCCACGAACCGGTACCCGCCAACAAGGCTTAGCACGGCGTTCGGCCCCCAGCCCGCCAGCCACAGCCCCGCCCAGGTGAGCACCTCCATCGCGTTGAACCAGACCACCCCGACGGCCATCGGGCTCACCGTCACGTCGCCGAACGGGATCACCACGGCCGACAGCACCCCGGCCACCGGCACCACCGCCAGGCCCAGCCGCCACAGCAGCCCGTCCGCCGCCGGCGTGGTACGCCGCTGCGCGGCCAGCAGCCGCAGCACCTCCGCCAGCGGCGCCGTCAGTGCGGCCCCGGTCACCCGGCGGCCCGCGGCCCGCGCGCCGAGCAGCGCATCCGCCGCCACCGCCACAACCGTGAACACCGCCAGCAGCGCCGCAACCACCAGCACCGCCCACAGCGGCGCGCTAGCGATCATGACCCGCCGCCACGGTGGCCGACAGCCCGTCGAGGTCCGGGTCCAGGCTCGCCACGATCAGCCGGGCTGCCGCGAACTCGGCACCCTCCAGCAGCCGCGGCAGCAGCGCCAGCAGCGCCGCGGGCGGCGCCTGGCCACCGGCCAGCGCGCCGCGGGGCGGGTCAAGCACGCTCGCGTCCAGCGGCGAGCCGTCACCGAACGCGGCGGCGAGGCCCGCGAGTTCGCCGCACCAGCGGCGGTAGCGGGCGGTCACATCCCCGGTTATGCGCGCCGGCTCGCTTACCCCGGCGATGGCGCGGTCATCGGCGCGCAGCGTCCCCATCCCGCGGGTCGACCAGGCCAGCACGCGAGACCGGGCCACCCGGGCCGCCATCCGGCGCAGAGCCGTCCGCAGCGGGGAAGCCGGCTCACCGGCCAGCGTGCTGTCGCGCAGGCAGCGGGCCGCTGTGGCGGCGGCGTCCCAGCCCGCGACCGCGAGAAACCGGCCCAGGCTGTCCAGGTGCGCCGCGGCCCGCCGCCGCGCCGCGACACCGGTGGTCACTGGCTCCCCGGCGGCCGCGCGCCGCCACGGCTCGGCCCAGAACGACCCGGCGCCCGCGGCAAGTCCCACGGCACCGGCCTCGGCGTGCTGAACCACATCACCCTGCAGGGTGAGATGGACCACCAGCCCGGCGGGCCAGTCGGGGAGGATAGGGCCCAGCGGCACGTGCAGCCGGTCCAGTTTCAGCCCGTCCCGGTCCTCGCCCCGCCGCGCCATCGGCAGGCCAGCTGGCCTTCCCATGTCCATATCGGACATATCCATGTGACCTATGTCCATGGGATCCATGTCCACGCCGCCCATGTCGTGGCTATCAGCGCCGCCCATGCCTTCGTGGCCGGCTGGCACGTCCTGCCCACCATGACCGGTGGCGTGGCGGCCGCCGGCTGGCATCCCCATGTCCATGGCGCCCATGTCGTCAGCACGGCCGCTGCCCATGGCCTCGTGGGCATCGCGGCCGCTACCGAGGGCGGGGAAGCGCAGCGCCACTCCTGAGACCAGCTCGGCCTGGGCCGCGTCCAGTGCCGCGGCGACACCGGCCGCGCGGGTGGCCTGCGCACGGGCGCGCGGCGCGGGGATCGCTGCCCAGGCCTCCTCCACAGCGGCCGCGATGTCGGGAGCGGGAGCGCCGGCGACCAGCAGGACGTCGGCGTCCGCGGGGGTCAGCGCGGCGGGCCAGCCGCGGCGGCGCAACTGCTCCTCGACGGCCAGCCGCACGGCCGTACCGCCCGGCATCGCGGCCACCAGCACGTGCGGCCGGGTAGCCCCGGCCCGCACCAGCAGGCCTGTCAGGCCCACCGCAGGGCGCCTTCCCGCCACGCGTACGCCACCCCTGCCAGCAGCACCGCCAGGAAAGTGAACATCTCGATCACGCTGCTGGCACCCACCGCGGTGATGACGCGAGTCCACGGGTACATGAAGATCATCTCCATGTCGAAGGCGAGGAACAGCATGGTTATCGTGTACCAGCGCACGTGGAACCGGCTGAAGGCATGCTCGGCCGGCGGCAGCCCGCCGGTGAACGGCACCGCCCACAACGGTGACCGGGCCACCGCCACCAGCCACGACACGCCGTAAACCGCGCCGTATGCCAGCAGCACCAAGCCGAGCAGCGCCAGAGCCGCGGTAAATCCCGCCATCACGGACACCTCCGTCTCCCTGCGGCAAGACGCCAGGACCCGGCACAGCCCGGCCGCACTGATGCCGAACCATCATGCCCAGCGGGGTTCCCCTAGAACCGTGGAGACTTTTGTAATGCGGATCTTGTTTTGGCCCGCGGTCTCCTTAGCCCTATGAGAGCGCCGGAGCGGAGGGCTTGTCCAGGTGGAGCCCCCGCAAGGGCCGTCAGGCCCGCGGAGGAACGACCTGGATGAGCCCGAGCACTGGCGCATCCTGGTGGGCGGAGAAGCGGGCATGTTAGGCCGCCAGGGTTTTCCATAGGTGACCGGCGGCATCATCTGGCAGGCGGAGTGCCTGCGGTGGGTGTTGTAGTCCTCGATCCAGGCCGCGACCTTGGCCCGGGCCGTGTGCCGGGTGGTGAAGTGCTCCACCGCCCGGAGCTCGAACTCCAGCGTGGAGTGCCACGATTCGATGACCGCGTTATCTCGCGTCGTCAACTACGCCTGATCCCGCCGCTGCGCAGCGAGTCGTGCGGGTGACCCACCCGTTCCACCCGTGGTCGGGGCGGGAGTTCGTGTTCGTGGCAGTCCGCCAGACCTGGGCCGAGGACCGGGTGTTCTTCCTCGGCGCCGAGGGCAGGCAGCACTCGCTTCCGGTGGGCTGGACGGATGCGGCCGGGCCGGACGTGTTCGTGACGGTGGCAGCCGGCCGGTGCCCGTTCCGGGTGGCGGACCTGCTCGCGCTGGCGCGGCTGGCGGAGGGCTGCCAGCGGGGGTCCCCGGTGACCGGGGTGTAAGGCAGATTCTGCCGCAGTTGTTAAGCAGATTATGCCGGGCCTGATGCGCGCCCTGATCTGAATGGCGGCATGTATCTGGAGTTTCTGCAGAACATGCTGCATCCCGGCCCGGGATGGCGTATCTTGCCCGGCATAATGCTTCTTACATTCGTGTGATCCAGGGAGGCGGCATGGCACGACGCCGGGACGATCCGAAGGAGGCGGCGCTGCGCGAGGCGCGGTGCCTGAACCCGCGGCCGGAGGCGGTGGCCGACCAGGCGTTCACCGCCGGCCCGGAGTTCTTCGACGCCCGCGACCTGGTGCAGGTCAAGTACGAGATGGTGCGCCGGGTCCGGGCCGAGGGCGAGCCGGTGACAGCGGCGGCGGCGGCGTTCGGGTTCTCCCGGCCGTCGTACTACCAGGCGGCCGCCGCGGTCGACGCCGGGGGGCTGGCGGCGCTGGTCCCGGCCCGGCCGGGACCCCGCCGGGCGCACAAGCTCACCGCCGAGGTGGTCGCCTTCGCCCGCGAGCTCCTGGATGCCGACCCGTCGCTGCGCAGCGCGGACCTGGCCGGGGCGATCGCGGGCCGGTTCGGGATCACCGTGCACCCGCGCTCGGTGGAACGGGCGCTGGCCCGCGGCGCCGCCCCGAAAAGCGCCGCAGAACACGGAGAGCAGCGGTGAGCGCCCCGGCGGCCAGCCTGATGACGCCGCCCGGTATGAGCAGCTGCGCGAGCAGGTGCCCGGCGGGGAGGCGGGCGGCTGGCGGCTGGGCCTGGGCGTGCTGCAAAACCGCGGGGTCGCGGCCTGGCTGCGGGCATGGGACGGCCTGCCCGCCCCGGTACCGCCCCAGCCCCCCGGTCCGCCGGCCCGGCCAGTACCCGGCAGCGGCGAGCAGCTGGTCGCGGCGCTGGCCGCGATGGCGCTGTCCTGCCTGGCCGCGCGGGGGTGAGCCGCGGTGAGCGCCGAAGCGCTGAAGGTGACCGCCAGCCAGCTGGCCCGCAACGCCTATTTGTATATCCGCCAGTCCACGCTCAAGCAGGTCCTCCACAACACCGAGTCGGCGATCCGCCAGTACGACCTGCGCGGCAAGGCGATCGCGCTGGGCTGGGAGGCCAGCCAGATCACCGTGATCGACATCGACCAGGGCCAGTCCGGCGCCAGCGCCGCGGACCGGGAAGGGTTCCAGCGGCTGGTCGCCGAGGTCGGCATGGGCCGGGCCGGGATCGTGCTCGGCCTGGAATGCTCCCGGCTGGCCCGCAACTCCGCCGACTGGCACCAGCTGCTCGAGCTATGCGGCCTGACCGGCACCCTGATCTGCGACGAAGACGGCCTCTACGACCCGAGGAACTTCAACGACAGGCTCCTGCTGGGCCTTAAGGGCGCCCTCTCGGAGGCTGAGCTGCATTTCATCCGGGCCCGGCTGCGCGGCGGGCAGCTGTCGGCGGCCCGCCGCGGCGAGCTGCGGATGGGCCTGCCGGTCGGGCTGGCCTACGACGGCGCCGGGCACGTCGTGCTCGACCCCGACGCCGGGGTGCAGCAGGCGCTCCGGCACCTGTTCGCGGTCTTCGCCCGCACCGGCTCGGCGCGCGCCGTGGTCACCGCCTTCGCCGCCGAGAAGCTGCCGTTCCCGGTGCGGATCGGCACCGGGCCGCGCAAGGGCGAGCTGGCCTGGATGCCTCTGACCCACTGGCGGGTGCTGCGCACCCTGCACAACCCCCGTTACGCCGGCGCGTTCGTCTACGGCCGCCGCCGCGGAACCACCAGCGCCAACGGCAAACCCAGCTGCCAGGAGCTGCCCCGCGACCAGTGGACCGCGCTGATCCCCGGCGCCCACCCCGGATACATCACCTGGGAGACCTACGAGGCCAACCAGAAGATCCTGCTCGGCAACGCCGCCGCCCGCGGCACCGACCGGGCCGCCGGCCCGGCCCGGGAAGGCACCGCGCTGCTGCAAGGCCTGGCGGTCTGCGGCCGGTGCGGGCGGCGGATGACCGTCGCCTACCACGCCCGCGGCGGCACCGAGGTCCCGGACTACCAGTGCATGCGCGAGTGCATCGACAACGCCGGGCCGCGCTGCCAGACCATCCCCGGCGCCGCCGCCGACGCCGCCGTCGGCCAGCTGCTGCTCGACACCCTCACCCCGCTCACCCTCGAGGTCGCCCTCACCGTCCAGGCCGAGATCGAAGCCCGCGCCGCCGAAGCCGACGCCATCCGCCGCAGCCACGTCGAACGCGCCCGGCACCGCGCCGACCTGGCCCGCCGCCGCTACCTCGCCGTCGACCCCGGCAACCGGCTGGTCGCCGGGACCCTGGAAGCCGACTGGAACCAGGCGCTGCGCGCCCTGCAAGCCGCCCAGGACGACTACGACCACGCCACCGCAGCCACCACCGCGCTCACCGAGACCGACAAGGCCCGCATCCGCGCGCTGGCCGCCGACTTCCCCGCCCTGTGGACGAACCCGGCCACCCCGCAGCGCGAGCGCAAGCGCATGGCCCGGCTGCTCATCGACGACGTCACCATGACCAAGACCGACCGCATCCACCTGGACGTCCGGTTCCGCGGCGGCCAGACCACCAGCCTCGACGTCCCCATCCCGCCGCCCGCCTGGCAGCTCCGCCAGACCAAACCGGAGGCCCTCGCCCTGCTCGACCGGCTCCTGGATGACCACACCGACGGCGAGACCGCCGCCGCGCTCAACGCCGCCGGGCACCGCTCCGGCGAAGGCAAGCCCTTCACCAGCCGGATCGTGCTCGACCTGCGCCAAAGCCACCACCTGCCCAGCCACGCCGACCGGCTGCGCGCCCGCGGCCTGCTCACCATGACCGAGATAGCCGCGCGCCTCGGCGTGCACATCTCCACCATCAAGGCCTGGCGCCGCGCCGGGCTCCTCATCGCCCGCAAGGCCAACGACAGGAACGTGCCCCTGTTCGACCCGCCCGACCCCGCCGACCCCCGGCTGGTCAAACGCCAAGGCAGCAAGCTCACCAGCCGAGTTCACACCGCAAAAACACCAGGAGGTGCAGTATGAAGCCCACGCCTTGTCGTAGGAGTCCCCTTTGGACCCCACGGAGGTGATCGCCCCGGCTTCGGCGAGCCTGCTGGTGTAGCGGATCGCCAGGTACTGGCTGCCACGGTCGCTGTGGTGGATCACCCCGGTCACGTCCTGCCCGGCGCGAAGCCGCGCCGAGATGGCCATCTCCAGCGCATCCAGGGCCAGGCTGGCGCGCATGTGCCCGGCGGCTTTCCACCCGGTGATCATCTTCGAGAACGCG
>WNEY01002154.1_pt1 | contig 14355 bp, 10 predicted proteins | sample 5400531 | NCBI WGS metagenome assembly WNEY01 (sample SAMN13153338, study PRJNA577476) | soil metagenome | isolation source: 200 cm saprolite under Douglas fir tree site 1 | place: USA:California | collected 2015-04-18
GTGTACATCGGATCGCCTCGCAACGGCGGCGCGGACTATGCCGGCAAAGCCGGCCGTTGCATGGCCGGCGGCAATGGCGAATTGGAGCCGCGCGCCGCGGCGGCCGGGGGCGTGCGAAATGATTTCGGCCGCGACTTTGGGTGGCTTGGAGTGTAGCAGGCGCAGGCCGAAAAGCGACTAGTGCCCCGAACCTGAAGTTCGCACGCACCGTGACGCAAGCGTGGTTGCGAACTTCAGGTTCAAAGGTGCACTAGAATCATAGGGTGGCTAGTGTCCCTTTGATTCCGAAGTTCGTATGAGAGTGTGCCGCAAGGACCTACGAACTTCGGAATCGGGACACTAGTGCCCCGAACCTGAAGTTCGCACGCACCGTGACGCAAGCGTGGTTGCGAACTTCAGGTTCAAAGGGGCACTAGCCCGCGGTTCCTTCTTTCGCCGCGCGGCGATAGGCCAGCGCGAACAGGATCAAGAGCGCGATCAGCCCGAGCGGCAGGCCGAGAAATTGCGCGCAGGCGCGCGTGATCAGCGGCGCCAACCAGCAAAAGGCGAGCGCCGATTTTTCGTAAGCGAGAAATCCACGCTTCAATCCGTGCGCGGCGAGGAAGGCGACCGCCGGGCCCATGACCACGAGGTCGTAATCGAGCGCGTAGGGCGTCACCAGCAGCGCCCCCGCGATCAGCGCCGCCGCCCTGAAGGCAAGCGCCGATTCGCTTCGCCAGATGCGCACGAGCAAGAACGCCACCGTCAGCGCGACGACCGCCTGCGCCGCATAGGCCAGCGCGACCGGGCCATCCCACAGCCGCACGGCGGCGAAGGCGCTCTGGATCTTGTAGAAACCGGTGCCGCCTTGTTCCAGCACGACCGTGCGCGTGAAGGCGAGGCTCTCGAAGAAGGCGTCCCAGGCGGCGGCGCCGTAGGCGAGATAGGTCGCGGCGCAAACCGCGATCACGGTCGCCGCGGCCGTCCAGAAAACGCGCCAGCGGCCGGACACCGCGAGCGCAAGCGGTATCAGCAACGCGAATTGCGGCTTGTAGACGAGGAGGCCGAGCATCACGCCGGCGACGATGGGCAGCCGGTCGACGAGCAGCATTCCGCCGCCGACAAGGGCCGCGGTCAAGAATCCGTTCTGGCCGTGGGCGAGGTTGATGAAGACGGCGGGAAAGGCGAGCGCGGGCAGAAAGGCGCGCGGGTCGCGCGTTATGGCGTGCGCGGTCCATAAATAGAGCGCCAGCGTCGCCAGCTGCCAGGCTGCCAGCGCGGCGAAATAGGGCAGCAGCGCCAGCGCCGCCGCGAGGGCGAGAAAGACCGGCGGATAATGCCAGCCGTAGAACGGCGTGTCGGCGCCGAAGATCGATTTCTCTTTTTCGTGTTGCAGCGGCGGCGAGAAGGGCGCGGCGGGCTTGCCCTCGAGCACGTATTTGCCGGCGGCGTAAACGTTGGAGAAATCGGTGCCGAGCGGGCGGCGTTGGTAATCGACGAGCCCGTTCGAGGTCGCGAGCAAAGCAAGGACGGCGAAGAGGCCGAGCGCGAACATGATCGCCGCGTAGACGCGCACCCGCTCGGCGGTGAGCCAGGCGCCGCTCTGGACATTGTCGATGAAGCTCCTCATTCCCCCGGCGGTCCGATCTATCGCGGCGGAGCCGGCTTCGGCGGCGTGCCGCACTCGCTCGCGGCGAAGCCCGCGGCCGGGCTCGCCAGCAGGCCCGCAATCATCAAGATGGTTGATCGATGCATCACCGTTTGAGCCTTGCCGTTCGCGCTCGGGGCCAGTAGGAAGCTCACGCTCGCCCGCGGGCAAGCGGAGATTCACATGTCCTTTCTCGCCGAGTCCATCGGCCGCATCAAGCCATCGCCCACCATCGCGATCTCCAACCTCGCGAAGGAGCTGAAGGCGCAGGGCCGCGACATCATCGCGCTGTCGGCGGGCGAGCCCGATTTCGACACGCCGGACAACATCAAGCAGGCGGCGATCCGCGCGATCGAGCGCGGCGAGACGAAATACACCATCGTCGACGGCATCCCCGAGCTGAAGGCGGCGATCTGCAAGAAGTTCAAGCGCGAGAACGGCCTCGACTACAAGCCTTCGCAAGTCAGCGTCGGCACCGGCGGCAAGCAGGTGCTGTTCAACGCGCTGGTGGCGACGCTCAACCCCGGCGACGAGGTGATCATCCCGGCGCCGTATTGGGTGAGCTACCCGGACATCGTGCTGTTCGCGGGCGCCAAGCCCGTGGCGGTGGAGACGCGGCTGGAAGACGGCTTCAAGATGAAGCCGGCCGCGCTCGAGCGCGCGATCACCCCGAAGACGAAGTGGCTGATCTTCAACTCGCCCTCCAACCCTTCGGGCGCGGCCTACACGCGCGCCGAGCTGAAGGCGCTCACCGACGTGTTGGTGAAGCACCCGCAGGTGTGGGTGCTCTCCGACGACATGTACGAGCACCTCGTCTACGACGATTTCAAATTCACCACGCCGGCGCAGGTCGAGCCGAAGCTCTACGAGCGGACGCTGACGCTGAACGGCGTGTCGAAAGCCTATTGCATGACCGGCTGGCGCATCGGCTACGCGGCGGGCCCCGAAATGCTGATCAAGGCGATGGGCACGCTGCAATCGCAATCGACCACCAACCCGTCGGCGATCTCGCAATGGGCCTCGGTCGAGGCGCTCGAGGGACCGCAGGATTTCATCCCGGTGCATAACAAGGCGTTCAAGGAGCGCCGCGACCTCGTCGTGTCGATGCTGAACCAGGCCAAGGGCATCACCTGCGCCAAGCCCGAGGGCGCCTTCTACGTGTTTCCGTTCTGCCAGGGCGCGATCGGCAAGACGGCGCCGTCCGGCAAGAAGATCGCGAGCGACGCGGATTTCGTGACGGAGCTGCTCGCTGCCGAAGGTGTCGCCGTGGTGCACGGGGCGGCGTTCGGGCTGGGACCGGCGTTCCGCATTTCCTACGCGACGGCAATCAAGGATCTGGAGGAAGCGTGCGGGCGCATCCAGCGCTTTTGCGGCGCCCTGCGGTAACGCCGCCGGACCGGCGGTCGTAACGCTCGCCGCCAGCGCGCTCTCGCTCTGCCGAGGGCGAAGCAAGACGGCGCGCGCCGTTTCGAACTAAAGTTCGCCGGTCCGAGCCTGCCCGGACCGGTCATTTTTTTGCCTTAGAACCATTCGCCTTGCGTTGAATCAGCGCGGGTCCCTCGCATTTTACGGGAGCTGCGGCGCACCCCCCTAATTGCTTGCGCTTCGCGCCTGCACCTGAAACGATAGTCCCCCGGCCATCGCCTTTTCAGCCGGCCGGCAAGCCCTGGCTTCGCGCGGGGTCGTGCGGCGCCAGGTCCCCCGATCTTGCAGGGAGGCGTCGATGGCCGACAGCAAAAACACGGCAAACGGCAGTGGTTCGAAGGGCCCGCGCTGCATCGCGCTCGTGGGCCCGTTCCAGTCGGGAAAGACCACGCTTTTGGAAGCGATTCTCGCGCGCGCCGGCGCGGTGCACCGGCCGGGCACGGTCGAGGCCGGCAACACGGTGGGCGACGCCAACGCCGAGGCGCGCGCGCACAAGATGAGCGTCGAGCTCTCCGTCGCCTCCGCCGATTTCCTCGGCGACACCTATACGTTTCTCGATTGCCCCGGCTCGATCGAATTCGTGCAGGAGATGCGCTCGGCGCTGCCGCCGGTCGACGCCGCCGTGGTGGTGTGCGAGGCCGACGAGCGCAAGGTGCCGCAGCTGCAACTGGTGCTGCGCGAGCTGGAGGAGCGCAAGGTCCCGCGCTTCCTGTTCATCAACAAGATCGACAAGGCCGACAAGCGCGTGCGCGAGACGCTGGCGCTCTTGCAGCCCGCCTCGCGGGTGCCGCTGGTGCTCCGCCAGATCCCGATCTGGAAGGACGGCATCGTGGTCGGCTTCGTCGACCTCGCGCTCGAGCGCGCCTTCATCTATCGCGAGCACGCCGCGAGCGAAGTCGTCGACCTCGACGGCGAAAGCGCCGCGCGCAAGAAGGATGCCCGTTTCAACATGCTCGAGAAGCTTGCCGACCACGACGACAAGCTGATGGAGCAACTGCTCGAGGACATCGAGCCGCCGCGCGACAAGGTGTTCGACGATCTCGCCAAGGAATTGCGCGAGGGCTTCATCTGCCCGGTGTTGATCGGCTCGGCGACGCGCACCAACGGCGTATTGCGTCTGTTGAAGGCGTTGCGGCACGAAGCGCCCGGCATCGCGGAGACGGCGGCCCGGCTCGGCGTGGCGGCGAAGGGCGAGGGTATCGGCCAGGTGATGAAGACCCAGCACACGCCGCATGGCGGCAAGCTTTCGGTGGTGCGCGTGCTCGCGGGCGAGATCGGCGAGGGCGCCACCATCTTGGGCGCGGGCGGCGAGACGGCGCGCGTCGCCGGCGTCTTCAAGCAAATGGGCGCGACGGCGGAAAAGCGCGGCGCCGGCAAGACCGGGGAGACGATCGCGCTCGGCAAGCTCGATTCGATCCCGACGCTCGAAACCGTCACGACCGCGAAGCAGCCGGTGCCGGCGCTCGCCAAGGTGGCGCCGCTGTCGCCGGTGCTGGGGCTTGCGATCGCGCCGCGCGAGCGCAAGGACGACGTCAAGCTCGGTCAGGCGCTGCACAAATTGGTGGAGGAGGACCCCTCGCTCTCGGTCGTCCACAACACCGAGACCGGCGAGATCGTGCTGTGGGGCCAGGGCGAGATGCACCTGCGCGTCGCTTCCGAGCGGCTCGCCTCGCGTTTCGGAATTCAAACGACGACGCATACGCCGCGCGTCGGCTACCGCGAGACCATCCGCAGGGCGATCACGCAACGCGGGCGCCACAAGAAACAATCTGGCGGCCACGGCCAGTTCGGCGACATCGTGGTCGACATCAAGCCGCTGCCGCGCGGCTCGGGCTTCCAGTTCGCCGAGTCGATCACCGGCGGCGCGGTGCCGCGGCAATATTTCACCTCGGTCGAGGAGGGCGTGAAGAGCTATCTGAAATCGGGGCCGCTCGGCTTCCCGGTGGTGGACGTTTGCGTCACCCTCACCGACGGCTCCTATCACGCCGTCGATTCCTCCGACATGGCCTTCCAGCTCGCCGGGCGGCTGGCGATGAGCGAAGGCATGCCGCAGTGCCATCCCGTCCTGTTGCAGCCGATCGATCACGTCGAAATCGTCTGTCCATCCGAGGCGACGGCGAAAATCAACGCCATCCTCTCGCAGCGGCATGGACAGATCCTCGGTTTCGACGCGCGCGAAGGCTGGGACGGCTGGGACGTGGTGAAGGCAATGCTGCCGGAATCGGAGATCGGCGACTTGATCGTCGAGGTGCGTTCGGCGACCGCGGGCGTCGGCGGACTGTCCTTCCGCTTCGACCATTTGCAGGAACTGACCGGCAAGCAGGCGGATCAGGTGGTGGCGGCGAGGAAGGCGGCGGAATGATCGCCGGCCGCGGCGGGCGAAAGGCGCACGACTAACGCTATGGGAATGCAGCTTGAATATCCGGCCCCGGGCGTAAGCGCGCGATTGTGACTTGTCGGTGAAGACCCCGCCGGTGTAGCCCCCAAGGATACCGACGGAGGCGCCCATGCACATTCTTCATCGCCGCGGCTGGGAAATCCCGGAATCGCAAGCGACGCCCGAGGCCATCTATCTTTCCCGCCGCGCGCTCATCGGCGGTGCGGCGGCGCTCGCGGCGAGCGCGGCCCTTCCCTCGATCGCGCGCGCCGATGCCGATCCCACCGCCGAGCTTTATCCCGCCAAGCGCAACGACAAGTTCGCGCTCGACCGCGCGCTCACGCCCGAGAACAAGGCCGGCAACTACAACAATTTCTACGAATACGGCACCGACAAATATGTCGCCGGCCGCGCGCAACAGCTGAAGACGCGGCCGTGGACGGTGAAGTTCGACGGCATGCTCGAGAAAGAGATGACGGTCGGCATCGACGACCTCATCCGCGCGATGCCGCTCGAGGAGCGCCTCTACCGCATGCGCTGCGTCGAGGCCTGGTCGATAGCGGTGCCGTGGACCGGCTTCGCATTGGCCAAGCTCGTCGAATACGCCAAGCCCCTGTCGTCGGCCAAATACGTGCGGATGGAAACCTTTCTCGATTCAGCCATGGCGCCGGCGCAGAAGCTGCCGTTCTTCCCGTGGCCCTATGTGGAAGGCCTGACCATGGCGGAGGCCACCAACGAACTCGCCTTCATGGTCACCGGCATTTACGGCAAGCCCGCGGTGAAGCAGCACGGCGCACCGCTGCGGCTGGCGACGCCGTGGAAATACGGCTTCAAGGGACTCAAGTCGATCGTGCGCTTCACCTTCACCGACCAGCGGCCGAAGGGCACGTGGGAAATATTGCAGGCGAGCGAATACGGATTCTGGGCGAACGTGAATCCGCAAGTGCCGCATCCGCGCTGGAGCCAGGCGAGCGAGGAAGACATCGGCACCGGCAACCGGCGGCCGACGCTGTTGTTCAACGGCTACGGCGAATATGTCGCCGATCTCTACAAGGGCCTCGAAAAAGAAAGGCTGTATGTGTGAGCGCGCTGTTCTCCTCGCGGGCCGGCAAGAAAAAACTCGCCGGGCTCCGGGGGGATGGGGGGAGGGAGCCCGGCGAGTGATCCCGTCACCAAAGTGGCGGGTAGCTAAAAATCATGCGGCCGGGGGCGGCGGCAAACAATACGGGCGCCTGCATGGCGGACATGCGGTTAGCGCAAGGGTCGGCGTTGGCGTCGCGAACGGCTCAGAAGTTCCAGCGCTGCGCTTTTGAAATCAGGAAGTCTCTAAATACCTGCACCCGCGCCACCGCGCGCAGTTCCTCCGGATACACGAAATAGGCGTCGAGCGTCGGCGCATCGCGGTCGGCGAACAGCTGCACCAGGCCGGTTCCCTCGGCGATGTAGTCCGGGAGTGTCGCAATACCGGCGCCGTGTTCCACCGCGGCGCGCAGGCCCATCGCATTGTTGACGGTGAGCGCCACGTTGCGCGGTCCGTCGCCGCCGCGGCCCGCCGCCGCCAGCCAGTTGAGGTTTTGATAGAAGGACGGCACCGGGCCGCCGAGCGTCAACAGCCGGTGGCCGTCGAGTTCCTCGGGCGAGCGCGGATGGCCGTTGCGCTTGAGATAAGCCGGCGAAGCGTAGGCATGGAAGTGCACGGTGAACAGCTTGCGCTGCACGAGGTCCGATTGCACCGGCAGGCGCAGGCGGATCGCCACGTCCGCCTCGCGCATGGAGAGATCGAGCTCTTCGTCCGACAACAACAGGTGAACGCGGACATCGGGATACAGCTCGAGAAATTCGCCGATCCGCGGCGCCAGCCAAAAACTGCCGAACCCGACGGCGGTCGTCACTTTCAATTCGCCGCTCGGCTTTTCGCGGCTGTCGGAAAGCTGCGAGCGCGTTGCCTCCAGCTTCACGAACACTTCGTGCGCCGTGCGGTAAAGCACCTCGCCCTGCTCGGTGAGGATCAATCCGCGCGCGTGGCGGTGAAAGAGCGGGACCTTCAATTCCTGCTCCAGCGCGGAGATCTGCCGGCTGACGGCGGATTGCGAAAGATTGAGCGTCTCGCCCGCGTGGGTGAAGCTGCCCGCCTCGGCGACGACGTGGAAGATCTTGAGTTTTTCCCAATCCATCGCGCTACTCGGCGGCGGCGCGGCCGCCGATGTCCTTGGCGGCGAGGAAGCGCTCGGCTTCGAGCGCCGCCATGCAGCCGAGCCCGGCCGCCGTCACCGCCTGGCGGAAGACCTCGTCGGTGATGTCGCCGGCGGCGAACACGCCGGGGATCGAGGTGGCGGTCGAATCGGGCGCGGTCCAGACGTAGCCCGAGGGCTTCATCTTGAGCTTGCCTTCGACGAGCGCGGTCGCGGGTTTGTGGCCGATGGCGATGAACACGCCGTCGAACTTCTTTTCGACGGTAACGCCGGTCTTGACGTTCTTCAGCCTGGCGTGCGTGACCTTGAGCGGATCGGACTCGCCGATCACATCCTCGAGCACCGTATCCCACATCACCTCGATCTTCGGATTCTTGAACAGGCGATCCTGCAGGATCTTCTCGGCACGGAAGGCGTCGCGGCGGTGAGCGAGCGTCACCTTGGTGGCGAAGTTGGTGAGGAACAGCGCCTCCTCGACCGCGGTGTTGCCGCCGCCGATCACCAGCACGGCCTTGTTGCGGAAGAAGAAGCCGTCACAGGTGGCGCAGGCCGAGACGCCGAAGCCGCGGAATTTCTGCTCGGAAGGTAGATCGAGCCAGCGCGCCTGCGCGCCGGTCGCCAGAATCACGGCGTCGGCGAACAGGCTGCCGCCCGATTCGAGATCGAGCCGGAACGGGCGCTGGGAAAGCTCGAGCGCGGTCGCCGTGTCGGTGACGATGCGGGTGCCGACATGCTCGGCCTGCGCGCGCATTTCCTCCATCAGCCACGGGCCCTGGATGACCTTGGCGAAGCCGGGATAATTCTCGACGTCGGTGGTAATCGTCAGCTGGCCGCCGGGCTCGGCGCCCTGAATCAGCACGGGCTCGAGCATCGCGCGCGCGGCATAGATCGCCGCCGTGTACCCGGCCGGGCCGGAGCCGATGATCGCGACGCGAACGCGCTCGCTTGTCATGATGGGTCGCCCCTGCGGCGGACTTGGAATCGCCACCGATCGCTCCTTATATGGCGTGTCCAGGGGTCGCCTGCAAAACGCATCCTCGTTTCCACAGGCTTAACGTAGCGGAAATCGCAAATGGACCAAAGCAATAGGGCCAAGCTTGCGCCGGCCCGGCGCGGCCTTTACACGTCGCCCCACCCCGGGGGCGGGGCGGCCGAGGGCGAAAAGATGCGCGAGCGGCTCGATGCAATCGATTGGAAGATTCTCGCCGAATTACAGCGCGACGGGCGCATCACCAATGTGGAGCTCTCCCGCCGCGTCGGGATCTCCGCGCCGCCGTGCCTGCGGCGGATGCGCGCCCTCGAGGACGCCGGCATCATCCGCGGCTATCGGGCGCTGCTGGACGAAAAACGCCTCGGCTACGAGGTCACCGTATTCGCCATGGTGCACCTGACGAGCCAGGCGGAGGCGGATCTCGCCGCCTTCGACGAGCGCATCCGCACCTGGCCGTTGGTGCGCGAGTGCTGGATGCTGTCGGGCGAGGTCGATTTCATCCTGAAGTGCGTGGCGCCCGACCTTGCGGCGTTTCAGGCTTTTCTCACCGAGCTCACCGCCACCCCCAACGTGCGCAGCATCAAGACCGCGCTCGCGCTCCGCCGCTCGAAGGACGAAGCGGGCGTGCCGCTGGAAACCGAGACCTCGAAAGTTTGATTACGGTGTTGGGCTAGGCGGGGTTTTTACTGGAGCATGATCTTTCCCGAAAACCGGTTCCCACTCTTCGGGATCATGCTCTAGCGCCACTCGATCTTCGTCACTTCGTAGGCCTTGGCGCCCTTCGGCGTGTTGACCTCGACGGAAGCGCCCTTCTTCTTGCCGATCAGCGCGCGGGCGAGCGGCGAGCTGATCGAAATGCGGCCGGCCTTGGCGTCGGCCTCGGTCTCGCCGACGAGCTGCCAGACCTTCTTTTCGTCGGTGTCCTCGTCGACCAGCGTCACCGTCGCGCCGAACGTGACGGTGTCGCCGGACAGCTTGGAGACGTCGATCACCTCGGCGCGCGAGATCTTGTCCTCGAGCTCGGCGATGCGGCCCTCGTTCAACGACTGCTGTTCCTTGGCGGCGTGATATTCCGCGTTTTCCGCCAGGTCGCCGTGGCCGCGCGCCTCGGTGATCTGCTGAATGATGCGCGGCCGGTCCACCGCCTGGCGGTGGCGCAATTCGGCTTCGAGGGCGGCAAAGCCCGCTCCAGTCATCGGGATCTTTTCCATGGCTCTCTCCGAGACCCTGGTCGACTCACAATAATTCGCCGATCGCGCGCCGGTTGATCGGGGCGCCGCGACCGCCGAAGGGTTACGAACACGTTGTCGCCTTAGATCGGCACGCCCCCGGCCGTTTGCTAGGCCCGGTCGCCGAAGTAGCTTTGCAGCGCACGAACCTCGAGATCGCCGCTCAAATAAGCCTTGATCCCCTGCGCCGCGGCGACAGCTCCGGATAGGGTGGTGTAATACGGCACTTTATGCAAGAGGGCGGCGCGCCGCAAAGAGCGTGAATCCGCAAGGGCTTGGGCGCCCTCGGTGGTATTGAACATAAGCTGCACCTGGCCGTTCTTGATGGCGTCGACGATGTGCGGGCGGCCTTCGTGGACCTTGTTCACCTTCTCGACCGTCACCCCTTGCGCGGCGAAATAGCGCTGCGTCCCGCTGGTCGCGATCAGCCGGAAGCCGATCGATTGCATCAGCCGCACGGCCTCGAGAATGCGCGGTTTGTCCTCGTCCTTGACCGATATGAACACGGTGCCGCTCTTCGGGATCGCCGCCCCGCCGCCGAGCTGGCTCTTGGCGAAGGCGATCGAATAGTCGAGGTCGAGCCCCATCACCTCGCCGGTCGAGCGCATCTCCGGCCCGAGCACGGTATCGACGCCGGGGAAGCGCGCGAAGGGAAACACCGCTTCCTTGACCGCGATGTGCTTCAGCACCTGCTTCTTCAGCCCGAAGCTGGCGAGGTTTTCGCCGGCCATGATGCGGGCGGCGATCTTGGCGACCGGCACGCCGATGGTCTTGGCGACGAACGGCACGGTGCGCGAGGCGCGCGGGTTCACCTCGAGCACGTAAATATCGCCGTTCTTGATCGCGTATTGCACATTCATCAGCCCGCCGACGTGAAGCGCCAGCGCCAGCGCCCGCGTCTGCTCTTCGAGGTCCTTGATCGCCGCCGGCTGCAGCGAATGCGGCGGCAGCGAACAGGCGCTGTCGCCGGAGTGAATGCCGGCCTCCTCGATGTGCTCCATGATGCCGGCGATGAACACGTCCTTGCCGTCGGCGAGCGCGTCGACGTCGACCTCGATCGCGTCGGAGAGATAGCGATCGATCAGCACCGGGCTCTTGCCGGAGACGATCACCGCCTCCTTCATGTAGCGCTCGAGCGAAAGTGAATCGAAGACGATCTCCATGGCGCGCCCGCCGAGCACGTAGGAGGGGCGGATCACCACCGGGTAGCCGATCCGCTCGACCACGCGCCGCGCCTCGGCGGCGCTCTTGGCGATGCCGTTTTCCGGCTGGCGCAGTTTGAGGTCGTCGATCAGCGTCTTGAAGCGGTCGCGGTCCTCGGCGAGGTCGATCATGTCGGGCGAGGTGCCGAGAATCGGCACCTTGGCCTTTTCGATCGCGTCGGCGAGCTTCAAGGGCGTCTGGCCGCCGAACTGCACGATGACGCCGGCGAGCGTGCCGTTGGTCTGCTCGCGGGCGAGAATTTCCAGCACGTCCTCGGCGGTGAGCGGCTCGAAATAGAGGCGATCCGAAGTGTCGTAGTCGGTCGAGACCGTCTCCGGATTGCAGTTGATCATGATGGTCTCGAAGCCCGCCTCCTTCAGCGCGAAGGCGGCATGGCAGCAGCAATAGTCGAATTCGATGCCCTGGCCGATGCGGTTGGGGCCGCCGCCGAGGATGGCGATTTTCTTCGCGCCCGAAGGCCGCGCCTCGTCGGCCGGCGCGCCGGCGAACGGGGGGTCGTAGGTCGAATACATGTAGGCGGTGGGCGAGGCGAATTCGGCGGCGCAGGTGTCGATCCGCTTGTAGACCGGCCGCACGGAAAGCGCGCGGCGGCGCTTGGTGACTTCGGCCTCGCTCAAATCCGTGAGCGTGGCGAGCCGGGCGTCGGAAAATCCCTGCCCCTTCAGCCGGCGGAAGGGCGCGGGCGTCTTCGGCAGGCCCTTGGCGCGGATCTCGGCCTCGCCGTCGACGAGGGCGCGAATCTCGGCGAGAAACCAGGGATCGATCCGGCAATATTCGTGGATCTCCTGGTCCGGAAAGCCGAGGCGCATCGCCTGCGCCACCTTCAGGATGCGCTCGGGCGTCGGCGTGCCGAGCGCGGCGCGAATCGCGTTCTTGTCCTCGCCCTGGCCGAGTCCGTCGATGGCGATTTCGTCGAGGCCCGTACAATCGGTCTCCAGCGAGCGCAGCGCCTTTTGCAGCGACTCGCGAAAGGTGCGGCCGATGGCCATCGCCTCGCCGACCGATTTCATCGAGGTGGTGAGCGTAGGCTCGGCGCCGGGAAACTTCTCGAAGTTAAAGCGCGGAATCTTGGTGACGACGTAATCGATCGTCGGCTCGAACGAGGCCGGCGTGGCGCCGCCGGTGATGTCGTTGGCGATCTCGTCCAGCGTGTAGCCGACGGCGAGGCGCGCGGCGACCTTGGCGATGGGAAAGCCGGTGGCCTTGGAGGCGAGCGCGGAGGAGCGCGACACGCGCGGGTTCATCTCGATCACGATCAGGCGGCCGGTGGTCGGGTCGACGGCGAATTGCACGTTGGAGCCGCCGGTCTCGACGCCGATCTCGCGCAGCACCGCGATCGAGGCGTCGCGCATCATCTGGTATTCCTTGTCGGTGAGCGTGAGCGCCGGCGCCACCGTGATCGAGTCGCCGGTGTGCACGCCCATCGGATCGAGGTTCTCGATCGAGCAGATGATGATGCAGTTGTCCTTCTTGTCGCGCACCACCTCCATCTCGAATTCCTTCCAGCCGAGCACCGATTCCTCGATCAGCACTTCGCTGGTGGGGGAGGCGTCGATGCCGCGCTCGACGATCTCGACGAACTCGGCCTTGTTGTAGGCGATGCCGCCGCCGGTGCCGCCCAGCGTGAAGCTCGGGCGGATGATGGCGGGCAGGCCGATGTCGTCGAGCGCGGTGAGCGCCTGCGCCAGCGTCTTGATCTGATGCGAGCGCGGGGTCTCGAGGCCGATCTTCTTCATCGCCTCGCGGAAGAGCTCTCTGTCCTCGGCCTTGTCGATCGCCTCGGCGGTGGCGCCGATCAACTCGACGCCGAATTTTTCCAGCACCCCCATCTTGCGCAGGCTGAGGGCGCAATTGAGCGCGGTCTGGCCGCCCATCGTGGGCAAGAGCGCGAAGCCGCCGGGAACGACGTTGCGCTCCTTCTCGATGATCTTCGCCACGATCTCGGGCGTGATCGGCTCGATATAGGTGGCGTCGGCGAGATCGGGATCGGTCATGATCGTCGCCGGGTTGGAATTCACCAGCACGAGCCGGTAGCCCTCGGCCTTCAGCGTCTTGCAGGCCTGGGTGCCGGAATAGTCGAACTCGCACGCCTGGCCGATGACGATCGGCCCGGCGCCGATGATCATCACGGTGGTTATGTCGGTGCGTTTCGGCATCGGACCCGGCTACTCTCCGCGCACCTGATTTCCCTCTCCCCACCGGGGAGAGGGAGAATGAGGCACATAAAAAAAGGGCGCGCGAGCGCGCGTCCTTGTGACCAAACGCGGACCAGTGGCTGACGCCCGCCGCGGCGAGGCGGTCTTAGCCGAGATTCGCCCGGCGGGGAAGCACGGCGATTAGAGCATGACCCCGAAAAGTGGGCACCGGTTTTCGGAAAAGATCATGCTCCAGCAAGTTATTAGGCGGGCTTCTCGGCCGCGAAGGCCATGCGCGCCTGGTTGTGGCCGAAGTTGCGCGCAAGCCGCCTCGCCGAAAAACCGGCCCGGCGCAGGAGATCGAGCATCTCGCGCTCCGTGTAATGCGCGAGGCCGAGCTCGGCGCGGAGCTTCCGATAGCGCGAGAAGACGGTGCGAACGAGGCCGAGGATGGCCGCGATCAGAAACCCGTTGGCGGCGGCGAAGCGGAGAAGTGCCAGCGCGTCGGCGGCGGCGCTCTGCGTCGGCCCGATCACGTCGGCGAGCACCAGCCTGCCGCCGGGCTTGAGCAGGCGCCGCCAGTCGGCGAGCAGGGCTTCGAGCTCGCTCTGCTTCAGGTATTGAACGAGCGAATTGGCGACGACGAGATCGAGACAGGCTTCCGGCAGGCGCGCGACCTCGTGCGGCCCGATCACGCGGATTTTCGGCTCGTCGGCGAAGCGGGCGGCGACGCGCGCGCGCACGCTCGGCGCCGCCTCGCACAGCAACAGGCCGCCGCATTGCGCCGCCACCGCGTCGGCGTGCAGCGCCTCGCCGCAGCCGTGATCGAGCACGCGCGCCTCCGCCGAGGGCAAGAGCCGGACGATGTCGGCGGCGACGGCGCGGTAATGCACGTCGAAATGGCGCGCATTGACATAGATCGGATGATCGCTGTCCCAGAAGCTGACCCAGTCCAAGCCTTTGCTCCTCGCGCCGTAGGCCCGGAGATGTTCCTCGGCCCGATCATGCCTTATAGTCCGGTGCGGCGAACGCTGCCGGGCTTTTTTCGATTTTTCCCATGTGGCTCGAACGAATTCTATTCTCCACGGCATTGATCGGCGCCTCGCCGGCGGCGCTCGCCGCGCAGCCGCCGCCGATGCTCGTTCACGGCCGCTG
>WNEY01002155.1_pt1 | contig 14355 bp, 10 predicted proteins | sample 5400531 | NCBI WGS metagenome assembly WNEY01 (sample SAMN13153338, study PRJNA577476) | soil metagenome | isolation source: 200 cm saprolite under Douglas fir tree site 1 | place: USA:California | collected 2015-04-18
CGACGCCACTCTTGATCCTCGCTTTCAGCGAGTCGGAAAGGCCGCGCAGCGCGTCTTTGTCGAGATCGCTGACCTTCCGTCGCGCCAGCTTCACTCCGCCGACGTCGGTCGTGTCGTCGGCGCCCGAACCTTCGGCTGCCGCGCCGCCGCCCATCGCGAGCCTGGTCTTCAGCTGCGTCATGTCGCGCGACAGACGCCGGCTCTCGGTTTGCAGCTTCTCGATGGCGTCCACCGCCTGCGCCTCGCCAACGTGAAGTGCGTCGAGGATGGACGCGAGCGTCGCGCGCTGATGCTGCGCCCACGCCACGGCGGCGGCGCCGGTCAGCGCCTCGATGCGGCGGACGCCCGCCGCGACGCCGCCTTCGGCGACGATCACGAAAAAGCCGATGTCGCCGGTCGCGCTGACGTGCGTGCCGCCGCACAGCTCCATGCTGAACCCGGGCACGCTGACGACGCGCACCTGGTCACCGTATTTTTCGCCGAACAGCGCCATCGCGCCGGCTGCAATCGCTTCCTGCGTGGACCGCACGTCGGTCGTGACCGGCGTGTTGCGGGTGATCTGCTCGTTGACAATCCGCTCGATGCGATCGAGCTCCTCGCGTGTGACCGGCTGAAAATGCATGAAGTCGAACCGCAGGCGGTCGGGTGCCACCAGCGAGCCGGCTTGTTTCACGTGGGCGCCAAGCACATCTCGGAGCGCCGCATGGAGTAGATGAGTGGCCGTGTGGTTGCGGCGCGTCGCGTCGCGGACCACGGCGTCGACTTCGGCGGTGACAATGTCGCGGACGCGCAGCTCGCCCGCGGTGACGCGCACGCGGTGCGCGCGCGGCAGGCCGGGCCGGATGCGCGCCAGACCTTCGACGGTCGCCGACGCGCCGGTCGCCTCGTTGACGATCCGGCCGGAATCGGACACCTGTCCGCCTGCTTCGAGGTAGAAGGGCGTCTTCGCCAGCGCCGCGTAGCCGCGCTGATCAGCGGTGAGTGCCTCGACCGGCTGGCGCTGTTCGTCGAACAGCGCGACGACCGGCACGCCGGTCACGCGCGTCGTCGAATAGCCTTCGAATTGATCGCCGGCGCCTTTCAGCGCGCTGGCCGCTTCGTCGCCCGCGATCGCGAACTCATCGGTCTTCCTGCCGCCGAACGCGCCGACGGCGCGACCCTTGCCGCGCTGCGCTTCCATCGCCAGGTCGTAGCCCGCCTTGTCGACCTTCACGTCCTGCGTGGCCGCGGTGTCCTCGATGAACTCGTATGGCACGCCAAACGTGTCGTAAAGACGGAACGCCGACTCGCCCGAGAGGAGGCGCTGGGGCGTCTCGAGCGCCTTCGCGATCTCCGCCTCGAGGCGCGGCAGACCGTCGGTCAGCACGGCGTCGAACCGATGCTCTTCCGCGAGGATCGTCTTCTCGATCATTTCGCGATTGCGCCGCACCTCGGGGTAGGCGTCGCCCATCTCGCGGTCGAGGACGGGCACGAGCTGGGCCATGAACGGTTCGGAGAAGCCGAGATGTTTCCCATGGCGCATCGCGCGCCGCATGATTTTCCGCAGCACGTACCCGCGGAACTCATTCGACGGGATCACGCCATCAGCGATCAGGAAGGTGGTCGAGCGGATGTGGTCCGCGACCACGCGCATCGAGATATCCGTCGCACTCATCGTACCGCCGTGGCGATGGCCCGACATCCGGCCGAGCTCCGTCAGCAGCGGCGTGAACAGATCCGTGTCGTAGTTGGACTGCTTGTTCTGCAGCACGGCCGTGACGCGCTCGAGCCCCATGCCGGTGTCGATCGATGGGGCAGGCAGCGGCGTCAGCACGCCGTCCGCGCTCCGCTCGAACTCCATGAACACGTTGTTCCAGATTTCGATCTCGGGATCGACAGCGGTGCCGCCGCGGACGAAGTAGATCTCCGAGCATCGGCCGCACGGTCCCGTGTCGCCCATCTGCCAGAAGTTGTCGTCGCCGCCCAGCTCGAGGATCCGCTCCGCGGGCAGGCCCAGCTTGCGCCAGACGTCGTACGCTTCATCGTCCCGCGGGATGCCGTTCTCACCCTTGAAGATCGACACAACCAGCCGATCCTTCGGCATCTTCCAGACGTCGGTGAGCAGCGTCCAGGCGAAGGGCAGCGCGTCTTTCTTGAAATAGTCGCCGAACGAGAAGTTGCCGAGCATCTCGAAGAACGTGTGATGGCGGAACGACGGCCCGACGTTGTCGAGATCGTTGTGCTTGCCGCTGACGCGCATCACCTTCTGCGACGTCGCCGCGCGCGCGTACTCGCGCTTCTCGCGCCCGAGGAAGAGGTCCTTGAACTGGTTCATCCCGGCGTTGGTGAACAGCAGCGTCGGGTCGTCGGCTGGCACGAGCGGAGAGCTGGGAACCACACGGTGGCCCTGCTGCTCGAAATATTTCAAAAACGAGGATCGAATGTCGTTCGCGCGCATCAGTTCATTCTATAAGACCGCCGCAAGCGTCCGCTTTCGGGACGCCGGCGTTCCGCAGGTGACCACCGCAGCAGCCCGGCATCCCCGCAGGGACGTGGTTCGACCTCTGAATCCCGAACGGCACCGTCCTTGCGGGATGGCGCCCGGAGGTCGCCGTGGACGGACTGTGGCAGGACCTGCGTTACGGGGTCCGTTTGCTGAAACGGACGCCCCGGAACTCGGCGATCGCAGTGGCGATCCTGGCGCTCGGCATCGGCGCGAACACCGCGATGTTCAGCGCCGTCAACCACCTCCTGCTCCGGCCGCTCCCGTTCCCGGCCGGCGAACGGCTGGTGCGCGTGCGCGACGCGGTCACCGGCGCCAACGGCCAGCTCCACCCGTTCAACATGTCGGCGCGCAACGTGATGGCGCTGCGCGCGCATACTGAGATCTTCGACGGCCTCGTCGCCTTCAGCGGGAACAACATGACGCTCCTCGGCGCCGATGTGCCCGAGCGCGTCAGCGTCGTGTTCCAGAGCGAAGGAAACGACGAGACGCTCGCCATCACACCAGTCATCGGACGCGGGTTCTCCGCCGAGGAGCAGCGGCGCGGTCTCGACAGCGGGGTCGCGCTGTCGAGTTACGCGCTCTGGCAGAGCCATTTCGGCGGCTCCCGCGATGCCCTCGGGACCACGTTCAGGCTGGACGCGCGTGAGATGACGCTGATTGGCGTGCTGCCGCAGGGATATGCGTTTCCGTACGACGCGCAGCTCTGGGTCCCGACGGTGCTCGATCCGGCCGACCGCGGCGGCAACTTCGCCGTCTTCGGCCGCATGCGGCCCGGCGTCACGCTCGCGCAGGTCCGCAGCGCGCTGCCGGCGGTCGCGGCGCAGATTCGGCAGCAGTTTCCCGACACCTGGGCGACCTACAGCTTCCACGTGCTGGCGCTGCGCGAAAGTCTGCTCGACAATCAGGACGGCCCGATTCGCGCGCTGTCCAACGTGGTGCTGTTCGTCCTGCTCACAGCGTGCATCAACGTCGCGACGCTGCTGCTCGCGCGCTCTGTCACACGCCGGCGCGAGTTCGCAATTCGTGCGATTCTCGGCGCCGGGTCCGGCCGTCATCTTCGGCAGCTCGTGTCGGAAAGCCTCGTGCTCGCCGGCCTCGGCTGCGCCGCCGGCATCCTGCTGGCGGAATGGCTGGCCCCGATCACGGCGCGGCTGATTCCGTCGGACATCAGCCAGCAGCTCGGTCTTGCGACGCTGCACACGGACTGGCGGGTCGGCTCGTTCGCGGTCGGCGTGTCGGTGGCCAGCGCGATCATCGCGGGGTCCATTCCGGCATTCGGCATCTGGAAAACGGATCCTCAGTTCGCGCTCGCCGACGGCGGCCGGACGATGAGCGGCGGCCGCGCCGGACGGCGCCTGCTTGGCGCGCTGATTGTCACCGAGACGGCGCTCACGCTCGTGCTGCTCGCGGGCGCGGGGCTGGTCATCCAGAACTTTGCGCGCCTCCGTTCGGCGGACCTCGGCATTGCGACGCGCGGCCTGCTGACGTTGTCGCTCACGCCGTCCCCGGCCGCGCACGCGCCGGGCGCCGCCCGCGCCGGGCTCGTCCGACAGATCGTCGAGCAGGTCGAAGCGACGCCTGGCGTCGCCTCCGCTGGCGTCACGACAGTCAACCCCATCGGCGGCGGGACCGTCGGCGCTGCGGTGATCACCGAACAATCTGCCGCGCGCGATCCTGACGCCGTGTTCAACATCAACCACCGGTTGATCACGCCGCGCCTGTTCGACACGATGGGGATCCGGATCCTGCGTGGGCGCGCGTTCACGACCGAGGACCGGGAGGGAACCCAGCCGGTCGCCATCGTCAGCGCGCAGCTGGCCGAGCGGTTCTGGCCGGGCGACGATGCGATCGGCAAGCGACTCCGCATCGCGCGCGCCGATGCGCCGTGGGTCACCGTCGTCGGCGTCGCCGGCAATGTGCGCGACTCCTATCAGCCGGGCGTCCCGGTGGAAACCTGGTACTTGCCGTTCGATCAACAGGCGGCGAGCGCTGCGGCCGGACGGTTCTACCTGATGGTGCGCGCCGATCGCGACCCGCTTCCACTCGCGTATTCCGTCCAGCGGGCGATCTGGCGCGTCGACAAAACGCTCGCGCCGTATCGCGTGTCGTCGATGGATGCGTACTACGACCAATCGATCGCGCGTGAGCGGCTCGGCGCCGGATTCATGCTGGCGCTGGCGGCGTTCGGTCTCGCGCTCGCGATGCTCGGCGTGTATGGCGTGATGGCGTTCAGCGTGGCCCAGCGGACCGCGGAGATCGGGATCAGGATGGCTCTGGGCGCGCGGCCGGGAGACATTCTGCCGCTGGTCATGCGCCGAGGCCTCGCGCTGATCGCCGCGGGCGTCGGCATCGGATCGCTGGCGGCGGTCTGGCTGAACCGGCTCCTGACCGGATTTCTGACCCAGATCGGGGCGCTGGATCCGGGCGTCCTCGCGGGAGCGGCGGCGCTGATCCTGATCGCGGCGGTCGCCGCCTGCCTGGCACCCGCCCTCTCCGCCATGCGGCTGGACCCGGTCGTCGCGCTGAAGAACGATTAGCGGAGGACGAGACGCGCCGCGAGCTTCGTCAAGATGCCGGTGATGCCGCCGCGATCGTCGATGTCGATGGTGACGCTCGTCGGGCGGCCGTCGGCGAACGGATCGGCGCGTTCCACGATCACCGTCACAAAAAGATCGGCGCTGTCAGGACGGGGCGCAATCCGCGCCGTGAAGCTGGCCCAATCCTTCGTCGTCTGCAGCACGCCGACGTCGGAGGTTTCCAGAATCGTCCTCGACGGTCCGTCCATCAGGCGGAACGATCCCCTGGCCTGCGCCGCGCCGGCGGCCTGGCTGATGTCAATCGTGACGCGCGCGTCCCGGCCGAAGGCCCCTCGAACAGACAGTCGCCGCGCCGCGGCCGTGTTCATCGGCCGGCTCGGCATGTGCGCCGTTCGCGACACGACCCGGCCGCCGCGATCGCCGGTCACCCGGCCGTCCTTCAACACAAGGACCCCGTTGACCAGCACGAACCGGATGCCTTCGGAAAGCTGCGCCGGATCCTCGTACGTCGCGCGATCGATCACGGTATTCGGATCGAAGACGGTGATGTCCGCAAACATGCCCGGCGCCAGGAAGCCGCGGTCGACCATGCCGATTGTGTTCGCCGGCAGCGCCGTCATCTTCCGGATGGCATCTTCCCAGGTCAACACTTTCTGTTCGCGGACGTAGCGGCCGAGCACCCGCGGAAAGCTGCCCCAGGCGCGCGGATGCTGGCGCGTGTTCGTCGTCGCCCCGCAGTCGCACGCCATCGCCGTCGTCGGATGCTGGAGGATCTTCACGAGGTCGGCTTCGGATCCGAAGCGCAGAATCGCCGTCTCGTTCCCCTGCTCGAGGATCCGCACGATCGCTTCGCCCGGGGAGATATGCTGCTCGCGGATGATGTCCACGAGCTGCCGCTTCGTCACCGGCAGGTAGACGCCTCCGGCACCATTGAATCGCGCGTTCAACGCCTGCTCGGTTTCCGTCACGATACGCGGTCGAAGGGCAGGATCCTTGAACCGCGTCAGCATCTCCTCGCGCCCGCCGTCCTGCGCCCACGCGGGGATCAGCAACGCGCCGAGCCCCGTCTGTCCGGCGAGATACGGGTACGCGTCCGCCGCCGTGTAGCGGCCGCGCTTCGTCGCCTGCTGCATCATCGCGAGCAGCGTGCCGGCGCCTCCTTGCTCCACGCCCTGCGACTTCATGTGGGTGACCACGGGAACGAGGCCGGCCTTTTCGCCGATCGCGATCGTCTCGGCGACGCCCGCGCGCGAGCTGAAGTTCGATTCCGGCGTCAGCCGATCGTGATTGGGGAAGTTGGTGCGCCAGCGGCCGGCAGGTTCGACGACGCGGACCACCTCTTCTATCTGAGCGTAGTACCCCGGCTTGTAATCAAGTCCCGCGGACACGCCCCACGCGCCATGTTCGAGGCCGTTCACGACGAGCGCGCGCATGCGCTCGATGTCCTCGGTGGTCGGACGGCGATCCGCCGAACCCATCACGGCGGACCAGGCGCTGTTGAAGCCGATGTACGCACCGACGTTCAGCGCGAGGCCGTTCCGGCTCGCCTCGGCGAGCTGCTGCACGATGTCGGTCGCGCCGCCGCCGTCGGGGTTGATGATTTCCGACGTGACGCCCTGCGTCAGCATGTTCTCGGCGGTCGCAACGGCGTCGGGCGACGCGTGGCTGTGGATGTTGATGAACCCGGGTGCGACAAACAGCCCGGTCGCATCGATCTCGACCGTCCCGTGATCGGCCGACAGGTTGCCGACCCGCGCGACCCGGCCGTCGACGACGCCCACGTCGCCTTGGTAGCGAGGGCCGCCGGAGCCGTCGAGCACGGTGCCGCCTCGTATGATGACGTCGAAGGGCCGCGGGGACGCAACCTGCGCGACGAGGTCAGCGAACAACGGCGAGAACACAGAAAGGATTGAGCCACACAGACACAGAAAGCGAACACCACCGATCGGCGATCGCCGATCGTGCGATCGAAAGCGCGGTGTCGCAGTCTCTCTGTGGTCGATCATCTGAATGTCCTCCGCCCGCTCCGTGCCTTCATCTCACGCGTTCGCGAGCGTCAAGGGCGCCAGCTGGCCGTCGATGTCGGTGAAACCGTCGTGTCGTGCGAGCGCCGCGGCCACGACGACATGATCGGTCCATTGCGAAACCATCGGATCGGATGCCGGCGCCGAGGCGCGCGGAATGTCAATCCAGGCCGGTCGGGCCGCGCCGGGCGGTCAAGGCCCGCATCACGCGGTCCGACTCGAAGCCCTGACCGATCAAGTACCGGTACAGGCGCTGAAACTCGCGGTCATCGGCGATCGTTTCACGGCCGCGCAGCCGCTTGCTCAGGCAGGCCTCAATCAGCGCATTGTCGTCGATCGTGTCGAACACCTCTTCGACGGCGCGCTTCGCGGTCGACTTCGCGATCCCGGCGCGCTCGATCTGCATCCGCACACGCGGCTTGCCGCGCCGGCGGCCGGAGGCTTCGGTCCGCGCGATCGCTTCGGCCACGCGCATATCGTCGAGCGCGCGCTCCTCGCGCAGCCGCGCAACCGCCTCGTCGATGGCGTCCCGATCGTGCCCTTTCCGCGCGAGGCGCTGGCGGACCTGCAGCTCCGAGAGCTCGCGCTGCGCGAGCATCTTCAAACCGTCGATGTATGCGCTCATTTCGGCGTGAAGCGAGCGTTCAGTTCGTCCTTCCAGTCGAGGACGGACACTCTCTCGAGCATTCGAGGCCAACCGCCGCGCGCCCAAACACGAAGGCCGATCACGACCGCAAACAACGCCGACCCGAGCGGAAGCGCGAATGGGCTGACCTCGAGGCCGAGCAGCTCCGCTCCGCCCAGCCCGAGTGAAAACGCCACGACGACGAGGCCGAGGAATCGGGAGGCGATTCTCGCGTTGGTTTCGCCGCGGGCGGCAAGGCCGAGGGTCGACGCGGCCAGATAACCATCGAGACCGTCGACGAGGACCATCCCGCAAGAGAACGCCGCGCCGAGCAGCCACGGGTTCGTTCGATCCGCCAGGATCAACGCCGACAGTTGTGAGGCGGTCTCAAACCCGGCGGCGAGCAGCATGCCCAGCAGAAAGGGCTGCGACACCATCGGACGTTTTGCGACCGTCGCGAGCGGAATGGGCCGAAGCACGTTCCGCAAATTGACGACGCCAATCAGAATCAGCATCCAAGGGCCGAGGAATGCGATGCGACCCGCGACGGCGTGGCCAACGCCGGCGGCAAGCAGCGTCACGATCGATCCGTGCCCGAGCGCAAACAGCAACCCGTTTGTCGCTCGCGGCCGAATGCGCGACAAGCCGTCGATGGCGGTGAGGTGGTCGGGATCGGTGCCGTGACGCAATCCGAGCGCCAGCGCAATCCACAGCGTCGAGCTCATTCGCGCGGACGAAGCTCGATTGGTTTCCCGTGCGGCGTATGCCGGTAGGCGTCGGCCCAGGCCTCCTTGCGGTCGGCGAGCGCCGCCGGATCCGTCAGCCCCTTCGCCGTGACGAGGTGCTCGAGCGCGGCCAGCCAATGGTCGTAATAATGCCCGCCATCGTCTGGCTCACCGCGAGTGGCGGCGTTTTCGAGCTCGCCGGCGAGCGCGGACGCCCATTCCTTCCACGTGAAATAGCCGGCCTCGGAAAGCTTGACGGCGAGGGCGAACGCCTGCGCCTGCCACGGTTCGGCAAACACCGGCCCGCCCTCGTCGCGCGGCAGGCGCGGCAGCGCCGCCAGACGCCTGGTCTCGGACTCTGGATCAGACGCGCTCAAGGTAGTCGTCCCACATGTCGAGATGGATGAAATCGCGCGAGGAGGCGCGGTCGCCCCACAGCTCGCGAGCGGCGAAGCGCACGGAGTACACGTGTTGCGGCTTCTCGCCGAGGAATTCCGCGTTCGTGTCCGGGAAAACAAACACACCATGATCGCGAACGACGAGGCCGAGCCGCCCGCGGGCGTAGCGCGGCAAGCGCGTGTGACCGTTCGGATGCATATTGCGCGCGCGCACGCGCTGACCCACCCTGAAACGCGGGCTCACCCGCGCGTCCCGGCGCGCGGAGTTGCGGCGTGCCACGAGCGCCGGTACCATCGCCGCCGTCACCGCCGGCGTCGCCTTCGGCGATCCGGGCGCCGGTGTGCCGCTCTCGATTTCTTCGCGCGTGGCGACGCCGTTGTCGACTAACTGGTTGATCAGGCGCGTCAACCATCTCTCGTAGTAGGTCATGCGGAGGTATTCGGCCGGCGGCAGCAGCTCGAGCTGATGACGGGAGTTGTCGAGGTTCTGTCTGCCGCCGCCAGCTCTCAGCACGCGCGTGATGGCATACGTCCGCGCCTCCCAGGGCGCGTGAAACACCGGCTCGGTGTTCTCGTGCTGGACCCGGCCCATGCCGTGCATGCCGCCCATGTCGTGGACGCCGTTCACGACTTCCCTCCCACCACCGAGACTTTGGCGACGCCGACCATCGAGTCGCGCGTGACCAGGCCGGCGAGTTGCTCTTCAGTCATGTGCTCGCTGCCGTCCGGCCGCTCCGGCAGCACCAGGTAGCGCACCTCCGCCGTACTGTCCCAGACGCGAACCTCGACGTCCTCCGCCAGCTCGAGGCCAAACTCGCTCAGCACTCCGCGCGGATCGATCACGGCTCGCGAGCGATAGGGCGCCGATTTGTACCAGACGGGCGGCAGACCGAGGATCGGCCACGGGTAACAGGAGCACAGTGTGCAGACGACGAGGTTGTGAACCTTCGGCGCGTTCTCCAGCACCACCATGTCCTCGCCTTGACCGCCGGCATAGCCAAGCTCCGCGATCGCCGCCGTGGCGTCGGTCAACAAACGCTTCCTGTACGCGGGATCGACCCACGCACGGGCGACGACCCGCGCGCCATTGCGCGGACCGATCTTCGTTTCGTAGGCATCGACCACCGCGTCGAGCGCCGCGCGATCGACGAGACCTTTTTCGACGAGCAGCGATTCGAGCGCCTTGACACGTAGCGTGAGATCCGAGGGCACCGCCTGATGGTCGTGATCGTGGTCGTGGGCACGCGGTTCCTGGGCTCGCGCCATGCTCGACTCGGCGGCCAGGGCCGCTGCGCTGGCGGCCGCTCCTTTGATGAATCCGCGGCGTCCAACCGGACTCTTGTCGCCGTCTGGCATTTCGGGTTTATACACCCGGCGGTGCATCATGCGCCCGGTTTTTTGTGTTCAGGATCGGTCTCGATTCGCTCCCGGAAGCAGATTTCCCGTCGTGGCCTGCGAGACCGGGTCCTTTCTTGGTACAGCGCGCGGATTATAGCGAAGGACGACGTGCCACCCCTGCTGTCACCAAGCTCGCGCGAGCGTCCGATCGCATGACTGACCTGCGGTCGGCGCGGCTCGTCGCGCTCGGCTTCGATCGCTGACGCCAGTACGTCTGCGAAGAGCTGAACGACTAACTGCCGAACCTGGTGATTTCGGGCGCGCGGCTGGCGGCCTTGGCCATCTGGTCCCGGCTCATCTCCGAGGTGCTGGAGATGCCCTGGACCTTCATCTTGAATTCGTCGACGTTGCTCGCCCAGCGGAGCGCTTCCTCGAGCGATACCAGCCCCTGCTCGTACAGGCCGAAGATCGACTGATCGAAGGTCTGCATCCCGTACTGCGACGTGCCTGCGGCGATCGCGCCGGTGATCAGGTGCGTCTTTTCCTTGTCGACGATGCAGTCGCGGATGAACGGGGTGCTGATCATGACCTCGACGGCCGGCGCGCGCTCGTGGCCGTCGATTTTCGGCATCAGGCGCTGCGAGATCACCGCCTTCAGGACGCTCGCCAGCTGCAGCCGGATCTGTTTCTGCTGATGCGGCGGAAACACCGCGATGATGCGGTTGATCGTTTCGGTGGCATCCAGGGTGTGCAGCGTGGAGAAGACCAGGTGGCCCGTCTCGGCCGCGAGCAGGCCCGTTTCGATCGTCTCGAAGTCGCGCATCTCGCCCACGAGGATGACGTCGGGATCCTGACGCAGGGCGCTGCGCAGCGCCTGCGCGAACGATTTCGTGTCGACCGCGACCTCGCGCTGGTTCACCATCGACCGGTTATCGCGATGCAGGAACTCGATCGGATCTTCGACCGTCATCACGTGCGCCGAGCGCGTCTGGTTGATGTGGTCGATCATCGCGGCGAGCGACGTGCTCTTGCCGCTGCCGGTGGTCCCGGTCACCAGCACGAGCCCGCGCTCCTCCTCGGCCACTTTCTTGAGCACGGCGGGCAGGCCGAGCTCGTCGATCGTCCGGATCTGCATCGGGATGATGCGCAGGACGAGGCCGACGGTGCCCCGCTGCTGGAAGATGTTGCAGCGGAACCGGCCGAGGCCCGGCACGCTGTAGGCCAGGTCGACCTCCTGCGTCTCCTTGAACTTCTGCCGCTGCGTCGTCGACATGATCGCCGCACTGATGGCGATGACGTCGTCGTGATCGAGCTTCTGGCCCTTGGTCGCCGGCTGCAGGACGCCGCGCACACGCATCATCGGAAAGCTTCCGACCTTCAGGTGCAGGTCGGACGCGGCGTTCTCGACGGCGATTTTCAGGAGATCGTTGACGTGCATGTTCATTCTAGGAACTGGCTCTAGTCCCGAGTCCCGAGTCCCGAGTCCCCAGTCCCCTAGCCCCTGGTTCCCGTCGCGGTCCTCCGCGGCGAGCGAAGCGACGCCTCCTCGGGATACACGTATGTGAGCCAGCCACGCGTATCTGGAACCTCGCCGTTGATCACGTCGAACAAGGCGCGCTGCAGCGCCTCGGTGACCGGCCCGCGCCGGCCCGCGCCGATGCTGATCTTGTCGATCGATCGGATCGGCGTGACTTCGGCGGCGGTGCCGACGACGAACACCTCGTCGGCGGTGTACAGCGCCTCGCGCGGAATCACCGACTCATTGACCGTGTAGCCGAGGTCGCGGGCGAGCGTGATCACGGAGTCGCGGGTGATGCCGCCGAGGATCGACGAGGCGAGCGGCGGCGTGTATACGACGCCGTCGCGAACGAGGCAGATGTTCTGGCCGCTGCCTTCGCTGACGTTCCCGAACACGTCGAGGGCGATGCCCTCAGCGTAGCCGTCGGTGATCGCTTCCATTTTGATCAGCGCGGAGTTCGCGTAGTTCGCGGAGCTCTTCGCCATGGCGGGGATTGTGTTCGGCGCCATGCGCGACCACGACGCGATCTTGACGTCGCAGCCTTCCTCGAGCGCCTCCTTGCCGAGATAGGTGCCCCAGTCCCAGAGGATGATCGCGGCGTCGACCGGGCAGGTGAACGGGTTCACGCCGAGCGAGTCGTAGCCGCGATAGAGGATCGGGCGGATGTAGCACGACTTCATCTCGTTGGCCCGAATCGTGTCGAGCACGGCGTCGTTCCAGCCGGCGAGATCGAGCGAGTATTCCATCCGGTAAATCTTCGCGGAGAGCTGGAGGCGGCGCATGTGCGCGTCGAGGCGAAAGCACGCAGAGCCCCGCGGCGTCTTGTAGCACCGCGCGCCCTCGAAGACGCCGCTGCCGTAGTGGATGACGTGGGAGGCGATGTGGATTGTCGCATCCTTCCACTCGACCAGCTTGCCGTTCATCCAGATCTTGCCCGTCCCCGGAAACGCCATCACACTCTCCTCATCGAATTCTAGCCCAATTGGAAAGGCGGCGATTTGGTGCCTCGGGAATCGCTGCGCGAGCGCTATTGTGCCTCACCGCAAAATGGGCAGCGGTCCGATCGCGCGTGGAGCGGCTTGCGGCAATGCCAGCAGAAGCGCGGCGGTGGTGCTTCGCGGGCCTTCAGACGGATCTGAATGTCCTGTGCGCTGTCGGACGCCGCGTCGCCCCTGGGCGTCGGCCGCGGCGTCCGCGTCGGGCCGCCGCCTCTTGCCGCCACCACGTCGTCGAGCAGATCGCCGGCGCGCTGGTAGCGCGCATGGATCTCCGGCGCCATCGCCTTGACGACGATGTCGTTGATCGCTTTGGGGATTCTGGGGTTCTTGAGCCGCGGCGCAGTGAAAAGGTCGCCCTTCATCAGCCGCTCGAGTTCGGCGGCCGACGGTGCGTCGTACGGCAGCACGCCGGTCAGCATCTGATACATCGTCACGCCGAGCGAGTAGAGGTCCGAGGCGAACACCGCCTTGCCCCGGAACTGCTCGGGCGCCATGTACGGCGGGCTGCCGATGACCGTCGTGCCGTGCGCCGCGATCTCGAGGAAGCGGGAGGTCCCGAAGTCGGCGACCTTCAGCATGCCGCTCTCGGTGACCAGCACGTTGGACGGCCGCAGGTCGCGGTGCAGGACGCCGTGCTTGTGCGCGTGATCGACGGCGTTGCTGATCTGACAGGTGTAGTCGAGCGCGCGCGACACGTCGAGCGCGCCCGCCCGCATGATGATCGTCTCGAGCGTCTCGCCCGGCACGAACTCCATCACGATGAAGAAGACGTTTTCCTGCTTCTCCGCGGTCAGGATGGTGACGATGTTCGGGTGATTGAGACTCGCCAGGAGCCGTGGCTCGCGCAGCAGCTCGCCGAAGTCGCCGCCCTGCTTGTGCGGCACCTTGAGCGCAACCTTCTTGTCGATCCAGGTGTCTTCCGCGAGGTAGACCGTCCCAAAGCCTCCGCTGCCTATCGTCGACAGGATCTTGTACTTGCCGACGATTTGTCCGCGGAAGAACATTCGCGCGCGCAGTATATCAGACGAAAACGGACGTGCGAGGGTGCGAGGGTGCGAGGGTGCGAGGTGCGAGGTGCGAGGTGCGAGGTGCGAGGTGCGAGGTGCGAGGTGCGAAAGTGCGCGGTACGGTTCGTGCCTATCCGTTTTCCCATGGCGAAACACTTTCGCGAACTCGTTTGTTGGCAGCTCGCGCACGAATTGAAGTGCGAGGTGTACGCATTTACTCACAAGCTACCGGCCCAAAGCGATCGCGATTTTTGCCAGGACATCCGCGCTTCCGCACGTTCAGCGCCGTCGAACATTTCTGAAGGATTCGGACGAGAGACGCATCGCGATTTCGCGCACTTTCTGTCTGTCGCACGAGCGTCGTTGATGGAGACTGACAATCACCTTCAAGACGCACTCGACTGCCGCTACATCACCGAGTCGGAGCACAGGCGACTGTCATCCCTGGCCAAACGTGCGCTCGCGGCCACGACCGGACTCCAGTCGTACTTGCTGCGTACTCCAGACCGGCGGCGTGGACCACAACGCCGGTCGCAGGCCGCTCGACCCACACGCACCTAGTGTCGTGCGTACAACGTTCCTGTACATGAATTGCTGTACATTCCGCGTCGCTCCTGGTACGGTTGGGCATGTTTCAGCCCACGATTTGCCTGGTGGCGTCGGCTGCGGATCGCGCACAGCTGGAGCAGTTGGCGAGCC
>WNEY01002156.1_pt1 | contig 14355 bp, 13 predicted proteins | sample 5400531 | NCBI WGS metagenome assembly WNEY01 (sample SAMN13153338, study PRJNA577476) | soil metagenome | isolation source: 200 cm saprolite under Douglas fir tree site 1 | place: USA:California | collected 2015-04-18
CCCGGCTCCGAGATACAGCGGACGCCCCCCGGGAATCTCGACGGCAACGAGGATCCCCGCCGTCGCGAGCCCGAGCAGGGAGGCGAGCGCCATCCACAACCGCTGTTCGCGGCCCTCCAGGTAGCGTCCGCCGACCCGCACCAGACGCATCTCAGCCCAGGCGCGAGACGATCGGCGGGCGGGCGCTGATCGCCATTGTCAGTATGGAGGCGTCCACGCGGGACCGGACTCCGCGGCATTCAGCGGGGCTGCGAACTCGCCGGCTGGTCTCGGTCGGGCGCGGGCTTCGCCGAGCACGGCGCCGACCGCCCGACTGGCTTCCTTGGCGAAAACCCGCACCATACCGACCGTGGTCCGTTCGTCGAAGACGGCGAGCAGGATCGCCTCCTTGTCGACCGTCGAGACGTGGATGGACCACTTCGCCCCCTCGTGGAACAGCATGGTGAACTCGGTCTCGCCGAGCAGCTGGGCCATCGCCGCGGTGGAGCTGAAGGCGGCGGCCGCGAGCGCCGAGATGGACACCGTGTCGAGCGTCCGCGAGACGCCGTCCATCGCGAGGAGCTGGCCCCCGCGGTCGATCAGGAGCGCCTCCCCGGCGCCGGAATCGCCGAGGAACCGCGTGAGGATCTGGGTGATGCGCGTCGCGTCCTCTTCCTGGATGACCATGTCACGAGGCTTCATTGCGTGCCTCACGGGCGCCCCCGAATTCGCTGGCGAGAGCCATGCGGGAGACGGTGTTGAGCGTGTCGAAGACTCCCTTCCCTTCGATGGCCGACGCCTCGAAGAACGGGACTCGCTTGGCCCGGTGGTTGAGGACGAACTCCAGATACTCCACCGGCGCGACGTTGGGCAGATCGCGCTTGTTGTACTGCAGGACGTACGGGATCTCGTCGAGGGTGCACTCGTACTCGCGGAGGTTGGCCTCGAGGTTGCGCAGGCTCTCGACGTTTTCGCGGAGACGCTCGAACTGCGAGTCGGCAACGAACACGAGACCGTCGACACCGCGCAGGACCAGCCGGCGCGTCATGTTGTACTGCACCTGCCCCGGCACGGTGTAGAGCTGGAATCGGGTCTCGAACCCGCGAACCGTGAGCGCCGACACCGGGAGAAAGTCGAAGTAGAGCGTGCGGTCGTCGCCGGTCGCCAGCGAGATCATGTTGCCCTTGTTGTCGTGGGGCAGGCAGCGGTGGATGTGCTGGAGGTTGGCGGTCTTCCCCGCGAGACCCGGCCCGTAGTAGACGATCTTGAAGTCGATGATCTTCTTCGCGTAGTTGATGACCGACACGGCTCAGCCCCGCACGAGCGCGCCCAGGCGCGTCGCCGCGCGGTCCAGCTCGATCCGCGCCAGGCCCGGCCGGTCGATGGGCCCGCCGCCGACGAGCATCGCCGCCCGCCGCCCGGGCACGCCATCCATGGCCCGCACGACGAGGCGGTGCGCTCCCACTCGCAGAATTACCGACGACACCTGGCCGATCTCGGCCTCTTCCAGCGCCGCGTAGAGGTCCCGCGCGAACTGGGCCAGCGGCATGGCCTCGAAGGAGCGCGGAAGGAAGAGACAGGCGCGGAGCGAGCCGGCCGTGTCGCGCAGCACGGTCGGCGCCACCGGACCGAACGCCGTCAACGAGCCCGCCAGCTCGCGCACCGACTGGGGCACGCTCGTGGCGCGCAGCTCCATCTCTTCCGCGGGATCGCCGACCGGGCTCGAGTGGCCGCCATTTTCGGCGGGCACTCGAGCTTCACCGGCGGCGCTACGCGAGAGCCGCTCCAGCCATGCGAGCGACGCGCGAGAGCGGACCGCCGTCACCAGAAGCGCGCCGCCAGCACCCGGCGATCCGAAGGGGGTCAGCACGATCGTCGCCTCGGCCCCCGTGAGCGTGGCCTGCGCCACGGGGTCGGACAACCGCGCGTCCGCGAGGAACGGTACGACGCGCGCGGCCGTCCGCACGACGGAATCTTCGCTGAGCGTCGGCGCGACGACCGTGACGAGCGTCGTCCCGGCCTCGTCGCGCTCGCCGATCTCGAGCCCGTTCATCAGCGGCGCGAGCAGCGCGGTGATGCGTCGCGCCTCGGCCGTCCGGCCGCGATCCGCCAGCGCTTCTGCTCCGCGCTCGGGCTGCGACGGCTCCTCTTCCCCGGGCAGCTTGGGCTCCGCGGGGGCCAGGGGCTCCACGAAGAGCTCCGGCTCCGCGAGCGGCTCCGCCTCCGCGAGGCCCTCGGGCTCGGCCGAGGCTTCGGGCTCGGCCGGCGGCTCCGGCTCCTCACGAGGCTCCGATACCAGGGGAGGCTCGGGTTCTGCAAGCGCTACCGCCACGGGCTCTGCCGGCGCTCTCGTATCGACTGCGGGAGTCTCCGACGGTGGCGGCACGTGCGGCTGGAACGGCGGCGGGAACTCCTCGATGCCGTAGACGTTGGCGGCCGGCGTCGAGAGCGCGAGCAGCTCTGCCGGGATCTGCGGCACCACCTCGTCGAGCGGGAGCAGCAGCGAGCGGTGAGGCAGCCGACCGGCGATCTCCTCGTGCGACAGCGCGAGCTCGGCGCGCGGGAACTGATCGGCGACGACCTCCCACTTCACCGGCGCGAGCGCCTCGCCGAGATACGGAAGCAGGAGACGCCTGGGAACGAGGAGAGAGACCCCAGGACGGAGCGTGGCGTGCAAGCCTTCGCGACCACGAGCGAACATCTCGACGGGCAGCTGATCCGCGATCCGGCCGAAGGAGATGCGGATCATCGGCTCCCCGGTCTCGGACCGCACGAGCGCTCTGGTCGGAGGCGCGGGCGGGGCCGGCGCCGGCGGCGTCACGACGGGCTGGGGCACCAGTGGTGACGCCACGACGGGTTGAACGCCGTGCGCGGACGCCGACGATGAGACGGCCAGCACGCGCTGCAAGGGAGGTACGGACGGCATCATCGCGGCCGGCTCGCGTGGCGGCAGAGACCACGCCGCATCCCGCGCCCGCGCGGCCGCGCCACCAGGCACCTCGGCGCGGCGCCGTGGCGGTGTCGCCCGCGCCTGGGCACGTGGCGCCGGACGGGGCGATGACAGCAACGGACGCAGGCGCGCGAACACCAGGGGCGCGGCGGTGAGCTGGAGCAGCGTCACCGCCGGCGAGCCCCAGAGCGCGAACGCGACCGCCGACCCGAAGTCCAGGAGGTCCGGGATCGTGTAGAGGGCCCCCGTCGCCGCGATGAGCAGAGCATGGAACCCGCACATCGCCACCGCGGCGCCCAGCACCTGCCGCAGCGAGAACGGACGCAGGCTCACGAGCCCCACGAGCAGGTAGAACAGCGGCGGGATCACCAGCGCCGGGATCACCAGCGCCGGCGCCGCCAGCAGCGGAGTCGCCCTGAGACCACGCGCGTGGACGGCCAGCACCGCGCAGGCGTAGAGCTCGAGACCGAGCCCGAGCTCGAGCCACCAGATCAGCCGAACCCTCGAGGCGCGCGGGATGGCCATCAGAGAGCCCGCACGAGCTCCGGCATGGCTTTCCTCACGTAGTAGCGGACCTTGCCGACCGCGCCCAGATCGCCGACCAGGACGGCCAGCAAAGCCGAAGGTCCGACGGCGTACAGCAAAAGCGTGCCGGACTCATATTCGAGCATCGTCCCCACCAGCTGGCCCTGCCCAAGCTCGCGGCCGATGCCGTCGGAGGCCTCGGCGAGACACGACGCGAGCGCGCCGGCCACCTCGTCGGTGTCGGGGGTGAGATCGCCCGCCGTCTCGATGAGAAAGCCCTCGCGATCGGTGAGCACCGCGAAGCGAACGCCGGGCGTGCCGGCCAGGGACGCCAGGCGCTGCTTGAGGGCTCCGCCATCTCGCGCGTCGTCGCGCGACCCCGGCGCGGCGGCGGTCGGGCTCGGCGCCTTCGGCGCCGCGGCAGGCGCCGAAGCCGATGCCCCTGGCGGGATGGCGCTCGCGGGAAGCCTCGAGCCGTTGGCCCGCCCGAGGAGGCCATCGATCTTCCGGACGAGATCGTCGATGCCGAACGGCTTGAACATCACCCCGTTGGACCGCACCTCGGCGGCCCGTGCCTGCACGGAGCCGTTGTCGATTCCGGAGATGAGTAGCACGGGCGTCGAGCTGATCGCAGGGTGCGTCCGCACGTACTGGCAGATCTGATACCCGTCCTTGTCCGGGAGGATCACGTCGCAGATCACCACGTCGGGTCGGTCGCGCTCGATCGTCTCGATCGCCTCGGCGCCGGACGCGGCGGAGAGCACGTGCAGGCCACGCCCCTCGAGCGCCTTCTCCACCACCTTCCTCACGCTGAGGCTGTCGTCCACCACGAGGACCTTCTGCATCACACCTTCTCCTAGGAGCGTGGCGCCACGGCCGCGTCCGCGCGGCCGTCGTCGAAACCGGACTCGGCGCTGAGGAGCAGCTGCCTGAGATCCCGGTTGATGGTTCGTCCGGCCTTGTCCGGCCCGGTCTCGAGCGGATTGAAGACGAAGCTCCCGTGCGCGTCGCCGTCGGCGGCGACGACGAGGGCGGCGAACGCCGTCTCACCGATGAGGCCGAAGAACTCCGCGTGCACGACCCGCCCCCGGTCGAAGACGATGACGCCCCGACCCGACGGCAGCGTGACCAGCAGCTGACCGGTCTTGTGGCCGAGCGCGATCGCCTGGGTGATGTCCGGCAGATCCATAACGCCGAGCGACCCCCGCAGGCCGTTGCTCCCCTCGAGCCCCGCGGCGGGCGAAGCCGGCTGGGGTCGAGCGGGGGGAGCCGGCTGGGGCCGCGTGACAGGCTCGGGCGTGCCCTGCAAGAGCCTGGCCGTCTCGGAGACGATCGCGGCGATCGGCAGGTCTCCCGCGAGCATCTGATCGGGCTTCTCCTCGAGCGTGGCCGGGGGCGCGTCGTCGCCCGGGCTCGCCAGCAGGAGGAACAGCACGCCTTTCATCGACGGGTCCTTGCGGACGATCGAGCACAGCTCGTAGCCGTCGATGTCGGGGACGCCGACGCGGCTCACGATGAGGTCGGGGCGATTGCGCTCGAGCATCGTCAGCGCGAACGACCCGCTGGTCACAGCCGCGATCTCCTTGAAGCCGGCCTGGCCCAGCGCCGCCTGCAGGACGCCGAGGGCGTTGCGGTCGGGATCGATCAGCAGCACGCGTGGCATCGCCTCAGACCCCCGCCCGGATCGGGGCCGCCAGGGATTCGACGAGCTGGACGAAGCTGGCCTCGTCGACCGGCTTGGCGACGTAGTGCTCCACGCCGAGCTCGCGCGCGAGATCCACATGCTTGGCGCCCGCGCGGGTGGTCAACACCACGACCGGCAGGTCCCTCGTCGTCGGCTCCCGGTTCAGGTCGCGGATCAGCTCGTAGCCGTTGAGGCGCGGCATCTCCAGATCCGTGACAACGACGTCGACGGTGTGCTCGCCGAGCTGCTGCAGCGCCTCGGCGCCGTCCCTCGCGACGACGACGCGAAAGCCTGCCCGCTCGAGCATGCCGCCCACGAACTTCCTCACGCTGACCGAGTCGTCCACGAGCAGGACGCAGCGCCTGCCGTCGGGAGCGGGGGCGCCGAACACGCCGCGCTCGCCGCCCACGTCGCCGGCCCGGGTCGCCGGCGCGGTCACGCTCATCTCGAGGAGCTTCAGGGAGTCGAGCAGCAGGATGACATGCCCCTCGCCGGTCACCGTGGCTCCGGAGAACGGGCCGACGCCCTGCAAGAAGGTGCCGAGGTTCTTGATGACGATCTCTTCCTTGCGCAGGAACTCGTCCACCACCGCGGCCAGGGTCTTCCGTCCGGTGCGGAGCGTGACGACCGACAGGGGTCCGTCGGCGCCGCGGCCCCGGATCCGGAGCAGGCGATCGAGACGCACGAGATCCACCGACCCGCCGTCGATCTCGACCGACTCGGCGCCGTCCGTGGCGCGGATCTCCTCCGGCTGAACGTGGACGACGCCCTTCACCGCCGGCACCGGGATCGCCAGCGTCTCCGGCCCCACCTGCACCATGAGCGCGTCGGAGATGGCGACGGTCAGCGGCAGCCGGATCCTGAAGCGGGTGCCGCGGCCGGCCTCGGTCTGGACTTCGATCTCGCCGCCGAGGCGGCCGACGTTCGTGCGCACGACGTCCATGCCGACGCCGCGGCCGGCGGCGGTGGTTACCGAGGCCGCGGTGGTGAGGCCCGGGAGGAAGATCAGATCCAGGATGTCGCGCTCACCGAGTCGCGCGAGCGTCTCCGCCGTCACAAAACCGCCCCGGCGCGCGGCCTCGCTGACGGCTTCGAGGTCGATGCCGCGGCCGTCGTCCGCCACCTCGATGTAGATCGACCCGCCTTTGTGCGCGGCGCCGAGGTGCAGCGTGCCCTGGGGCGGCTTACCCTGCTGGCGCCGGACCTCTTCCGTCTCGATGCCGTGGGCGACGGCGTTCCGCACGAGGTGGATCAGCGGGTCGGCCATCAGCTCCACGATCGTGGTGTCCATCTCGACCGTCTCGCCCCTGACCTCGAGCTCGACGCTCTTGCCGGCCGCTCGCGCCGCCTCCCGGACCACGCGGTCGAACGGCCCGAAGAGGCGGCCGACGGGCACCATGCGCGCGCGGGTGATCTGGCCGCGCAGCTCGCCGCTGAGTCGCTGGACGCCGCCCGCGTCCTCGCGCACGACGCGCACGAGCCCGCCCAGCTGGAGCTGGATCTCCGTGAGGTCGCTCGAGATCTCGCCCACCCGGCGCGCCAGCAAGTTGAAGTCGTCGTAGCGGTCGAACTCGAGCTCGGCGAACACGTCTCTCAGCGGCGCCGCCGACGCTGCGCTCCGGTCGGACGGACCTCCGTACCCCGTCGCCTCGGCCGACGGCAGGGGGCGGTTCGCGTACTTGGATTCGAACTCGGCGACGGCCTGTGTCATGCGTGACTGGGTGAACGACAGGAGCTCGCCGGCCTCCTCGAGCTGAATCAAGTGGCGTTCCAGCCGGCTCCGCGTGATCACAAGCTCGCCGACGAGATTCATGAGCGCGTCGAGGCGGTCGAGGCTGACGCGGATGCTCGGACGAAACCTCCGCGCGCCCGCCTCGCGCGGCGACCGCGCGGGCGCGGAAGCGCGCGACACGACCACGGACTCGAGCTGGGGCACCGCCTCGGCGACAACCGACTCGCGCGGCATGCTGGCGCTCGCCGGCGCGAGATCGGGCACGGTCTCCGCCATCGCGGGCGCGTCGGTCGGGGGCGCCTCAATCGCCGGCAACGCCGCGAGCACCGCCATCGCCCTCTCGTAGGCGGCGGCCCGCCCGTCCGCCGGGTCCTCGCCGCTCCGCACGAGAAGCCTGAGGGCGTCGAGCCCGACGAAGACCGTCTCGATCGCCCCCCGGCCGAGGGGCCGCCGGTGCTCGCGGATCTCGCCGAGCATGTCCTCGATGCGATGCGCGAGGTCACCGATCATTCCACACCCGACGGTGTAGGCGGCGCCCTTGAGCGTGTGGACCGCCCGGAACAGCGTCGCGACCTCGGCGTCGGTCGAGCCATCGTCCTCCAGCGCGACGAGCGACTGGGCCATCGACTCGAGATGCTCGACCGCCTCCGGGACGAAGTACTCGAGTACATCCGGCTGATCGATGAAGAAGCGGTCCAGCTCGGTGAGCCGCCGCGTCGTCTCCGTGTCCGGCTCGGGCGGCGCCGCCGGCACGATACGATCGAGCGCCTCGGCGATCGCCTCCCCATCCTCGACACCGGTCACGCCGATCACGTCGAGCGCCGTCTTGAGCGAGAGCACCATGTCGGACAACGCCGCGAGGGCGCGCTGATCCTGGGCCGGCGAGGCCGCCGTCCGCTCGACCGTCTCCTCCATCGCCGCGGCGAGCGCCGCCACCTGAGGGAAGCCGCTGAGCGCCGCCGAGCCGCGCAGCCGATGCGTCACCACGACCAGGTGCTCGATCGCCGCCGGCATGCCCGACGAGCGCCCCAGCGCGGCGAGACCGTCCTCGACGGCGGCGAGGGTGTCCCACGCCTCCATCAGGAAGACGCTCAGCAGGAACTGCCGGTCGCCGTCAGCCACGCTGTGTCTCCAGTGGATCGACGCCTCAGGTGGCCAGCTTGAAGCGCGACAGGCTCGACGTGAGGGCCTGAGCCACGCGAACCACCTGGTCCATCGTTTTGCGGGTCTCGAGGACGGCCTTCTCGGTCTCGACCGCCACCCCTGCGATGGACTGGACAGCGACCGCGCCGCTCTCGACGTCGCGTACTTGCTCCTGGGTCGTCTGCGAGATGTCACGGGCAAGCGCCGCCGACTTCTGGGAGATCTCGCCGATCTGGTGCAGGCGCTCGCCGGCCTCGACGGTGACTTTGAAGCCCGCTTCCACTTCCCGCGTGCCTCCCTCCATCGCCACCACCGCCTGCTGCGTCTCGGCCTGCACCGCCTTGATGAGCACGACGATGTCCTTGGCCGCCTTGCCGGAACGCTCGGCAAGCTTCCGGACTTCTTCGGCGACGACGGCGAAACGCAGGCCGAACTCGCCGGCGCCGGCGGCCTCGATGGCCGCGTTGAGCGCCAGGAGATTCGTCTGCGACGAGATGTCCTCGATCGTGTTGACGATCTCGGAGATCTCGAGCGAGCGGTCGGCGAGGCTCTTGACCTTCTTCGAGATACCCTGCACCTCACCGCGGATCCGCTGCATGCCGGAGAGACTCGCCCGCACCGCGCCCTCGCCCTTGGTCGCCGACTCGAGCGTGAGGTTGGCCGCCGCGGCCGACGCCTCGGCGTCCTCGGCGACCCGGCGCATCGAGCGGGTGAGCGCCTCCATCGCGTCGCTCACGCCCACCGCCTCTCGCGACTGCGTCTGGGCACCGCCGGCCGTCGTCTCCATGGCGCCGATCATCTCGGTGGCGCTCGTCAACACTTGATGCGCAGCCTCGCGCACGTCGTCGATGAGGGTCGCCAGCTCCTCGACCATCACGTTGATGGCGTCGACGACGCTGCCGAGGACGTCCGAGGTCACCTGGCCGCGCCGGGTGAGGTCGCCCCGGGCGATCTCGGTGGCGATGTCGAGGAAGCGGGTGATGTTGCGCTGGAGCTCCTCGCGCTTGCGCCGCTCCTCGTCACGCTCCGCTTCGGTCTGCACCAGCGAGCGCAGGCGCACAACGGTGTCGTTGAACGTCGTCGCGAGCTGCCCGATCTCGTCGCGGGAGGTCACGATCGCCAGCCTGGAGAGGTCGCCTTGACCCACCCGCTCGGCCACCCGGACCACCTGGGTCACCGGCTTGGTGATGTGGTGGGCAAAGACCACGCCGGCGAGGACCGCGAACAGCGCGACGCCGCCGAAGACGAGCAGCAGGCCCCGTCCGGACCGGACCGCGGCGATGGTGATGATCGAACGGTCCATCCCCACGCGGACCGTCCCCAGCTGGCCCGCGAGCACGGGCACGCCGATGTCGATGATCTGCTGGATCGCGCCCGTGACCGGATCGGGATACGCAATGGCTCTGATCTGCTGTGCCGCCTCCCCGGGGACCAGGTTCTTTTCGACGATGCCGGCGGGCACCAGCGGCGAGAAGGTGTGGGCGACCAGCGTCCTCTGCGGATCGTACACCATGACGTACTTCACGCCGTTGATGGCGCCGAACTGGTCGACGATCCCCTGCACTGTCGAGGCGTCACGCGTGAGCAAGAGGTCGACGCCGGAGCTGGCCAGGCTCTTCGCGATGGCGGAGCCCTTGGAGGTGAACTCCTCCGTCAGGTTCGTGGTCAGCGCCTGCACGGAGATCCACCAGGTGATCGCCGCCAGCGGGACGAGCGTCGCCGCCAGGAACAGGATGATCTTCGGAAGCAGCCCGAATCGCAGCTTGCGTGGCTTGTTCATACTCTCACCGCGGCCGCCCAGTCAGTGATGGGGGCCCATCGTCCGTTCACGACACTAGTGAAGTACACGTTGTCCAGCCCCTGGTGCCGCTCCGGCCCGAAGGTGAGCGGCGCGCCGATCCCGAGGTCGAAGCTCTTGAGCGACTCCAGCGCCTGGCGGAAGCCCACGCGCGTCGGACTCGGTCCGGCGCGGCGCAGCGCCTCGACGATCACCCTGGCGTTGACGAAGCCTTCCAGGCTGCGGAAGCTGAGGCCCTCGGGCGCGTGCTTGGCGTCGCGCAGCGCCTCCGGCACTTGTGGGTTGTGCCTCTCCATCAGCGCGCGGTATTCGGCGACACCGGGCAGGCTCACGTCGTCGTAGCTCGGCACCACCTGCGAGTTGACGAGCGCCTGGGTGTAGTCGCGCGCGGTGACCTGGCCGTGCTTGAGGAGCAGGTTCAGCATCGCCTCGGAGCCGACGAACGAGACGTTGGAGATGGGCACGGTCCAGCCGAGGTCACGCGCGGTCCGGACGAACGCGCCGCAGCCCTGGTAGGAGCCGGTGCACAACACTACGTCCACGCCGGCCCGGCGGAGCGCCTGCACGGCCGGACTCATGTCGTCCTCGAACTTGTCGTGGCGGCGGTAGGTCGCCTCGGCGACGATCTTGGTCCCGCGCTGCGCGAGGCCGCGGGCCACGCCGTCGGTTCCGCTGCGGCCGTAGGCGTCGATCTGGTAGTAGACGCCGAACTTGCGGGCGCCGGCCTGCCAGAAGCGGTCGACCAGCGCCATCATCTCCTGGCGGTAGGAGGCCCGAATGTTGAAGACCTGCTCGCTGTAGGGTTCCTCGCGCTGCGGCTGGGCGCCGGTGAAATTGCCGACCAGGATCACCTGGCGGTCGGCGTAGCGCTTGATCACCGGTAGCGCGCGCGTGAGCGTCGGCGTGCCGACGTAGTTCGAGAGGAAGAAGACCTGCTCCTTCTCGACGAGCTCGATCGTGTTCTTGATGCACGGCGTCGGATCGTAGCCGTCGTCGAGCGCGACCACCGAGATCGTGCGCCCGTGCACGCCGCCACGCTGGTTGACGTCGGTGTAGCAGGCTTGCGCCCCGCGGTAGAGCTCGATGCCGAGCCCCGCGGAGGGCCCCCGGAAGGCGGCGCTCATGCCGATCTTGATATCCTTCGCGTTTACGCCGAGAGAACCGATGAGGCGCGGCTCGAGACTGCTTCGGGCGGGCGCCTGCGCCCACGCGGTCAGGCAGTCCCGGCCCACGCCACTGGCCACCACCCCGGAAAGAATCTGGAGCACCGTCCGCCGTTTCATCGTCATCTCTCCTCTCTGCACTCTTCCCGGAGCGCGCGCAGGAGCCGGGCTGGATCGAGCAGCGGCACGAGCCGCTCGCCGTCGGGCAGGAACCCGAGCGCCCACTGGGCGTGGGGCTGCGGGCTCGACTCGTCGAGCGTCGTGATCCCGCCGAAGGCTTCGAGGCTGACGTCCCCGTCGATGACCAGTGCCACCTCGAATCCCTCGGCCTCGACGATCAGCGTCGAGAGTTTGCGCCCACCGCGGCGCGCCGCGAGCCCCAGCACCCCGCGCGGGTCGGCGATGGGCAGGACATCGCCGCGCAGGTTCGCCACGCCCACGAGATGCGCCGGGGCCAGCGGCACCGTCGTCCAGTCCTCGAAGATCGCCACCTCCCGCACCTGGGTGACGTCGATCGCGAACGGCTCGCCGGCGAGCGCGAACACGCACGCCCGAACCGCCGCGGAGCTGTCGAGCAAACTCGTCGTCATTTGAGAAACCGACGGACGATCGTGAGGAGTTGCTCGGACGTGAACGGCTTCGGCAGGTATTCGTCCGCACCCTGGCGCATGCCCCAGACGCGATCGCTCTCCTGGTTCTTCGAGCTGACCACGACCACGCGCGTCTGCTTGGTGCGCTCGTCCTTGCGCAGACTGCGGAGCACCTCGAAGCCGTTCCGCTTCGGCATCACGATGTCCAGCAGCACGACGTCTGGCCGCTCTTTGACGATCTTCTCCTCCAGTTGCTCGCCGTCGAGGTACGTCAGCACGTCGTGACCCACCGATCGGAGGATCGTCTCCATGACCTGGAGCTCCGAGTACGCGTCGTCCACAACCATCACTTTGCCCATCGGGCGCAGGCCTCCTGCCTTCGTGTCCGCCATATGTGCCTCAGTGCAACACATCTGCCAGGGCGAGGGTCGGTGGGACGCGGCTTTAGACTCGAACAAACGCGGCGGTAACGCGACTTGGCTCGTCGTCCGGACTCTTCTTCGTGACAACTGGTCCGACCATTTGACAAGTTCTGTCATAACTGTGCCGTGCCAGCCTGGCGCACGATGGTCAAGGGCGCGACGGCTCAGACGTCCTTGGAGGTCGCTGAACGTGGCGAAGAACTTGAAAGTCTTCGAAAGGCGAGCATGATTCTGGCGCGCATTTGGCACATGGTCCGAGGCAAACGGCGGTTCCGGACGACCGTGCAGGTCTTCCGGCGAGCCAAACGCTTTCGGGACGAGGGACGATTCGAGGAGGCCGCGGCGTTGGTCGCCAGTGGACTGCTCCTCGATCCGGACAACGTTGTAGGCCACCTCTTGGCTGGCTCGCTCCACGCGATGCTCCGCGAGATGGGTAAGGCCCGGACCTCGTTCGAGCGGGTGCTCGCGATCGAGCCGACCCACCCGCGCGCACTGTTGGGCCTCGCGAGGATAGCGCTCGAGGAAGGCGACACGGGAGCCTGCACCGATCTCGTGACGCGGGCGCTGGCGCGCTATCCGGACTTCCCCGAGGCCAAGGCGGTGCTTGACGTCGCCCTGAGTCTTCCGGCGAGCGCGGCCGCGAAGCGCCCCCGCTCTCTCGAGCAAAACCCGATTCGCGCGGACCGGTTGCGCCTGCCCGCCGAGAGCCGCGAAACGCTGCTGGCGCGGGCCGACGCGACGCTGATCTTCGCGCAACCTCGGGGATTGCGGACGGAGGAGGTCGCGGCCCGCGCCACGAAGCTCGCGCGAATGGCGTCCGCGATGCTCGCGCGAGCGGGGCTCGGCGATTCGCTGCATCACGCCGTGATCGAGGGCGCCGCCGAAACGACGTACCTTCGTGCCGACGGCGAAACGGTCCTCACGCTCTCGTTCAGCGGTGACGCAAAGGGGGCGACCGCGCTCGCCCATCTGGAACGGGTGTGGGTCAATTGCCACTCCGAGCTGGCGCGCCAGGCGGCCCCGAATCGGGTGGCGTGATGGCCCAGACGGGCAACACCGTGAGCTCTACCATCGACGCACGGCCGGCCCTCGGTCGAGATTTCCGCAGCCTGCTCGGCGAGCTGGTGACCCTCAACCACATCACCGGCGGGCTCATCGTCGCCCCCGACGGGCTCCTGATCGCCGCCCGGCTGCCCGGAGAAATTGCCCCCGAGCCACTCTCGGCGCTGGCGGCCATACTCGGGCGCGAGCTCGAGCTGCGTGACCCCCGGCTCCGGCGGGGAACCTTCTCGATTGCGCGGTTCGCCAGCGGCACCGGGACCGCCTTTCTAGGCAGTACGCCAGTCGGCTACATCGTCCTGCTCGGTGACGCGAGCGCGGATTGGGACACAATCCGCAGTGCTCTGCGGGCGGCGGTGGGTACCGTCCATCGGGCGTGGGCCGGCTGATCGACCCCTGATACTTCTTGCTGGTTTCCCCGGACCCTGGGAGTAAGCTTTACCCTCACCAAAGGAGATCCGGTATGCAAGACGGCGAGCGCTCCCTGCTCATCGTGGTCCCGAGATCCGGACAGGACGCGGGCCGGTCGCTGAGCCAAACGTTTGGGGAAGATCACACGGTGCAGGTGGTCGTCGACCGCCGGTTCACCGACCGGCGAGTGCAAACCGGCGGACATCGACCGGAGCGGCGCCAGGGCGATCGGAGGATCCGGACCGACGCGGATGCGGAGCTTCGAGGCGACCGATGGATTGCGGTTCCCCGCGCCTCGGGGCAGATCGACTTTCGCGACCCCGATGCGAAGGCAATCCTGTTCCTCTGCTGCAGCCAGCACGCCGTTCCCTGTCAGCGATGTCAGAACACCTACCGGCTCGGCTGGATCTCTCGATCGGACCCCGCCGTGTTCGCCTGCCCCCTGTGCGGTAGCGACCTGACACCGGTCGTCGTCGCCCACGCGCAGACCTGTTTTTACTGGGTCAATCGCGGAACCGGGGCGAAGAGGCCCCTGACCCGAGTCGGCGGCCACGAGCCGCCAGCCCAGGCGGCGACGGGATAGCGCGCCGAGGCGTTCCCCCTCAGCGCGGCTGGAGTCCTTCGAGGAGCTCGCCGGGCTCATAGACGATTCCGCCCACGATCACGCGCTCGATCCGCCGGATGTTCCGGATGTCTGCGAGCGGGTCGGCGGCCAGCAGGAGCAGATCGGCTGCGCGCCCGAGCGCGATAGTGCCGAAGACGTCGCGCTTGCCCAGGCGTTCGGCCGGACGCCGCGTCGCCGCCACGATCGCCTCCATGGGTGAGAGCCCCGCCCGCACCAGCAGCTCGAGCTCGCGGTGCAGCGAGAAGCCGGAGACGATGGCGACGTTCGGACAATC
>WNEY01002157.1_pt1 | contig 14354 bp, 16 predicted proteins | sample 5400531 | NCBI WGS metagenome assembly WNEY01 (sample SAMN13153338, study PRJNA577476) | soil metagenome | isolation source: 200 cm saprolite under Douglas fir tree site 1 | place: USA:California | collected 2015-04-18
CCCACCCGCTGCACCCCCCGCCCGGCCGCCCAGCCCACTGCCCGCCCAGCCGCCCTGACCACCCGGCGCTAGCCGGTCATGATAACTGCCCAAATCGGGTTTAGGGCGCGCGAAAACGGCCGACAACCCCGGACGAAGCCGCAATTCGTCGGCATGGCGACAGTCGGTTCGCCGCCGAAGCATGGCCTGTCGCTAAGTCGACATGCGTCGACGTACGACAGTCCGGCTCCAGAACGCAGAACCGACTGACCGCACAGCAAAACCAGCTGTAAGACGATCGCGAGTTGCCTCGACTCCAGCTTGACCCTAGAGGCCGCCTGTGCGCCGATCTAGCTAGCGCACCGCTCGAGCAGACGCGTGACGAGCCCGGGTCAGATCTGGGTACTGCTTAAGTCAGGGCAGGCTCACGATCGTCGAGCAGCATTTCATGACCGACTCCAGAAGCGAGTACGTCGTTGACCTCCTGAAGCCGGGCAAGCTCGGCCTCGAGGTCGTGGACGCGCCTCTGCAGACGGCGTACTTCTGAAACCATGCGGGGGTCCGGCCCGCCAACATGGCCAAGCAGAGCCTTCGCCATTGCTTGAGGTCCTCCACACTGAGTGACCAGAGTGGGCGCGCACGTGGATTCGCGAGAAACGCGCCAGGTTGCGCGCAGGTAACGCATCCATCGTCCCATCTGAAGGGCCATCCGGTCAAGTTGGCGTTTCCGCAGTTCACGACCTGTCAAACCGGCTGCGGCAGGTGAAGTCGAGCTGACAGCCCAGCTCAGAGCCCCGGGCGACCCTCTTGACCCCTTTGTGGCCTTTCTGGAGCGAAAAGATGTGACCTTGCGTGAGCAATACCACTACCAAATGTTGCAGTGCAAGACCTTAGCGTTGCGGTGCCAGGCGGGTGCTAGCGCTCGACGAAGCCGGTGAACCCGCCGCGCACCTGGTCCCAGCGGTGCGTCACCTGCGCGACGTGCCCAGGAGCACCTGGGGCTTCGAGCCGGCCGAGCAACTCGGTCAGCTGGTCCCGGTCACCTTCGGCAACAACCTTGACCCGCCCGTCGACCAGGTTCTCCGCCATACCGATCAAACCGATTTCGAGTGCGTTGCGGCGGACCCACCAGCGGAACCCGACGCCTTGCACGCGGCCACGCACCCAGACGGTCAATCTGGCTGCTTCGCCGTCTTCGCCGGGCGGCTGGGAGCCGGACAGGACCTGGTCGACCTGGGCGTCGCTGATCGCGTCGAAATCGAGGTCGGCGAAGTCCTGCTCGTCGAAATTGGCCAGGAAGTCGTCGGTGCCGTCCGGCCCGACCGGGCCGGTCACCAGCGTTCCTTGCGGGGGGTTCCGGGGGGTCGCCCCCCCGGGCCAGCACTGCGGGGTCGCCGCTGGCACTTGGGGCAGCTAAACGACGACCGGTTCATAAACTTCTCCCGTATCACGGGAGTGCCACATCTGGGACAAGGCAAACCGGCGCGGCCGTAGACGGCCAGTGAACGGTCGAAGTAGCCGCTCTCCCCGTTTACTTGGACGTAGAGGCTGTCGAACGAGGTTCCGCCCGCTCTGATCGCGTCCGCGAACACACCCCTGACCTGCTCCATCAGCCGGAGCACGTCGCTTCGACGAAGCGCGTCGGTGGCCCGCGCCCAGTGCAATTCGGCCCGCCACAGCGACTCGTCGGCGTAGATGTTGCCGACGCCGCTGATCAGCGACTGGTCGAGCAGCGCCCGCTTGATCCCGGTCTTCCTCGCCTTCAGCTTGGCCGCGAACCGCTCATCGTCGAAGGAAGGCTCAAGCGGATCCGGCGCGATGTGCGCGATCAAGGCGGGCAACCCGGCCCCGCCGGGGGAGAACGACAGGTGCCCGAACGTGCGCTGGTCGACGAACCGCAGGTCATGTCCGCCATCGCTGAACTGGAACCGGGCGCGCAGATGCGGTCCGAATGGCGCCTGCGGGTCCCCTACCAGCAACTGGCCGCTCATGCCCAGGTGAGCAAGCAGCGCGTCCTCGCCGACCGTGAGCCAGAGGTATTTGCCGCGCCGGCGAACGTCACCGACCCGCCGATCTCTAAGTGCGGCGGCGAAGTCCTCTGGACCGGCTAGATGGCGCCGGGCCGCGCGCGGATGGAGGACTTTGACGTCGCTGAACGTACGTCCGGTCACATGCCGCTGGAGACCAGTCCTGACACTCTCCACCTCTGGAAGCTCTGGCACCGTCGTCCGCTCAAGGTTTCTGTTGAGCCGGGATTCCGTTACGCACGGCCGGCGCCCTCGGTCCGGTCGGCCGCCGAATGTCCGTCGGCCCGCTTGAGCCGCCCGGCGGCGCTCAGACCCTCGCTGATCGCGGTCCAGGCCAGTTCGGCCGCCTGCTGCTCGGCTTCCTTCTTGGACCGGCCTTCGCCTTCGCCGTAGACCTGCCCGCCGATCCTAGCCACGGCGCGAAAGGACTTCTGGTGATCGGGTCCGCTCTCATCGACCAGGTATTCCGGGCCGCCGAGTTCCTCGGCCGCGGTGAGTTCCTGCAGCGAGGTCTTCCAGTCGAGCCCGGCCCCGAGCCGCGCGGATCGGGCAATCACCGGGTCGAAGAGCCGGTGAACGAGCGCGTCGGCAGCCGCCAGCCCGCCGTCCAGGTAGACGGCGCCGATCACCGCTTCCAGGGTGTCGGCCAGGATCGAGGACTTGTCCCGCCCGCCGGTGGCTTCCTCGCCCTTGCCCAGCCTGATGTAGCCACCGAGCCCAAGTCCTCTGGCCACGCCGGCCAGCGCGCGGCTGTTGACGACGGCCGCGCGCAGCTTGGCCAGGTTGCCTTCAGGCAGGTCAGGATGGCTACGGAACAGCGTGTCGGTCACGATCAGGCCGAGCACCGAGTCGCCGAGGAACTCCAGGCGCTCGTTAGTTGGCAGCCCGCCGTTCTCGTAGGCGAAGGACCGGTGCGTCAGCGCGCGATCCAGTAGTTCATCGCTGACCTTGACCTGCAGTTCGCGAAGTAGGACCGCGGTGTCGGCGTCCTGCGCCCGGCCATCAGCTGGCGTGCTCACCGTTCCTCCTTCCCCGCGATCAAATACCGCGTCCCAGTCGCTCTCAGGAAGGAGTGATTACCTGACGCCGGTTGTAGGTACCGCAGGTCGGGCATGCGGTGTGCGGCAGCTTGAGTTCGTGGCACTGCGGGCACGACACCAGGCTCGGCGCGGCCGCCTTCCACTGTGCCCGGCGCGACCTGGTATTGCTCCGCGACATCTTCCGCTTTGGTACCGCCACTTCAGCACTCCTTCTACCCAGCGGGACCGATCGTCCCTGCCAATGATGATCTACTCAGTCTCGGCTGCGCCTTCGGGAAACAAGCCCTTGAGCACCGCCCAGACGCCGCCATCGCTGGCGTGCCCGTGGTCGGGCTCAGCCTCCGCGAGCCTGATGCCACAGGTGCTGCACAGCCCCGGGCAATCGGCCGCGCAGAGCGGCGATAGCGGCAACTCCAGTACCAGCGCGTCCCGCAGCGCGGGCTCGAGGTCGAGCAGGTCTCCGTCAAGGAGATACCCATCATCCTCCGAGCCGCCCGCCTCCGTGACGAACAACTCCTGGAATCTCACCTGTGTGCTTGAGGTGAACTCATCCAGGCACCGTGCGCACTCACCGACGAGCGGCGCGGTCACCTCGGCGGTAACCAGCACGCCTTCCGTCACGTCAGCGAATTCGATCTCCAGCCGGATCTCGGCGCCTTCGGCCACCTTGATCAGCCCGGCACCAAGCTCACTGGGAGCGGGCACCAGACGCTGTTCATGGCGCGCTGACGCAGACCCGAGAGTCCTGGTGTCGAAGACGAGCGGACCGCGCGGATCAAGCTTAGATCTGTTGAATTTCGCGTGTGGCATGGCTAGTGCAGAAGTCGATCTGATACTGGGCGGCTAGCTTACCTGGCGAGCTGTCCAATCCCCAACTTGCGCTACTCAACCACAAGCCGTTCGGTCAACTGGCGGATCACAGCCTCGGGCGCGAGCCCGGTCACGTCGCCGCCGAATCGGGCGAACTCCTTGACCAGGCTCGAGGACAGGAAGGCGTACAGCGGGTTGGTGGTCATGAACAGCGTCTCGACCCCGGCCTGGTTGTAGTTCATCTGGGCCATCTGCATCTCGTAGTCGAAGTCGCTGACCGCGCGCAAGCCCTTGACGATCGCGGACACGTCGTTAGCCCGGCAGAAGTCCACGATCAAGCCGTTGAACTTGGCGATCCGGACGTTGGCGAGGTCCTTAGTGACCTCGCTGAGCATCTCGACCCGCTCGTCGTCGGTAAACAGCGACTGCTTCGAGGGGTTGCGAACCACAGCGACGATCACCTCGTCATGAAGCTTCGCTGCGCGACTGATGATGTCCAGATGACCATTGGTAACCGGGTCGAACGATCCTGGGCAGACCACGCGAATCACGCGGGCTCACGCTCCCGTCTTGAAAGCCGAAGGCGCGGGGCTTGCGGGGGGTCGTCCCCCCGCAAGCTACATTGAAGCTGCGGCGGCAGGCGTATCACCGCAGGCGCGACCGTACCAGAGCACCGTCTCGCCGTAGCGACGGGACCGGTCTTCTGAGAATCCGGGCGGCCAGCCTGGGGCAGCCGACCTGGCGTCTCGCTCGATGACCACCACGGCGTCACCGGCGAGCCAGCCTCGCTCGGCCAGCTCGGCCAGCATCGCGGTGAGTTCGTCGTCGCGAAGCGAATAGGGCGGATCGGCAAACACCAGCTGGCGCGGAATCGCCTCGCCAGGCCCGCGCCGCAGCGTCCGGTCCACCCGGTCCCGCACCACGCGCGCGCCGGCCAGGCCCACGACCTCGATATTGCGCTTGATCACCTGCGCGGCGCCGGCGTCCGATTCGACCAGCAGGACATCGGCCGCGCCCCGTGATAGTGCCTCAAGCCCCACCGCACCCGACCCCGCGTACAGATCGAGCACCGCGAGCCCAGTCAGGCTGCCGAACATCGCGACCAGCGAGGCGAAGAGCCCCTCCCTAGTCCGGTCGCTGGTAGGCCTGGTCGACCGCCCGCCAGGCACGGCCAGCCGCCGGCCGCCCGCCTCGCCCGCGATAATCCTGGTCACCCTTGGTCAGGCTTTCTCAAGGAACTCCGCCTGCTCGACGTCGAGCATCGCGCTGATCGCCTGCGCAAGCGCCGGCTGGGTGGCCAGGGCGGGGTCGGCCTCGACCAGTTCGGTGGCCTCACGCCTGGCGGTTCCGATCAGGTCCTCGTCTTTCAGCAGGGTGAGCAGCTTCAGGCTGGACTTCTTGCCTGCCTGGGCCGAGCCGAGCACGTCGCCCTCCCGGCGCTGTTCGAGGTCGAGCCTGGACAGCGTGAAGCCGTCCGTGGTCGAGGCCACCGCGTCGAGCCGCTCTCTGGCCGGGCTTCCGACCGGAGCAGCGGTGACCAGCAGGCACAGACCGTGATGTCCGCCACGGCCGACCCGGCCACGCAGCTGGTGCAGCTGCGACACTCCGAACCGGTCGGCGTCCATGATCACCATGGTGGTCGCGTTCGGCACGTCGACGCCGACCTCAACGACGGTGGTGGTCACCACCACGTCGAGCTGGCCTGCGGCAAAGGCCAGCATGATCTTTTCTTTCTCCTCCGAAGGCAATTTGCCGTGCAAAACGGAAAGTTTGCAGTCCGACAGCGGCCCCTGCGACAGTTCTGCGGCCACGTCGATGACCGCCAGCGGCGGCCTGCGCTGCGGTGCCTCCTCATCAAGCTCGCGGAAATCGAATCCGCCGTCCTCGGCCAGGTCATCGACGGCCGGCTGGTCGGCCTCGCCGTCGTCACTGTTGTCATCGGCACTGGCGATTCTCGGGCAGACGACGTAGACCTGGCGCCCGGCCGCGACCTCCTCGCGGACCCGCTCCCAGGTCCTGGCCAGGTAGTGCGGTTTCTCGTCGACCGGCACCACGTGGGTGGCGATCGGCGAGCGGCCGGCCGGCAACTCAGTCAGTTCGGTGACCTCCAGGTCGCCGAACACCGTCATCGCGACCGTGCGCGGGATCGGCGTAGCGGTCATGACCAGCACGTGCGGCCGGCCGGTGACGGCTTTGGCGCGCAGGGACTCGCGCTGTTCCACGCCGAACCGGTGCTGCTCGTCGATGATGATCAGGCCGAGGTCGGCGAACTGAACCTGATCCTCGAGCAGCGCATGCGTCCCGACCACGATCCCGGCCGAACCCGATGCCGCTTCGAGCAGCGCCCCGCGCCGCGCGGAGATGCCTTGCGAGCCGGTCAGCAGGCTGATCGTGGTCGCCTGCTCGGCGCCGCCCAGTTGCCCGGCCATCGCCAGCGGGCCGAGCATCTGACTGATCGACCGAAAATGCTGCTGCGCGAGCACCTCGGTGGGCGCGAGCAGCGCGGCCTGGCCGGCCGAATCGATCACCTGGAGCATGGCCCGCAGCGCGACAATCGTCTTGCCCGAGCCGACCTCACCCTGCAGCAGCCGGTGCATGGGATGCTCCTGGCCAAGGTCGGCGGCGATGACCTCGCCCGCGTCCCGCTGACCGGCGGTCAGCTCGAACGGCAGCTGCTGGTCGAACTCGGCCAGCAGCCCGCTCGGGACCCCAGGACGGGGCAGCGCGACGTATTCGGTCGAGAGCCGGCGCCGCTGTGCGAGCACGACCTGCAGCATGAACGCCTCGTCCCATTTCAGCCTGGTGACCGCGCGGTACTTGTCCGCCTCGTCGGCCGGATGATGGATCGCGCGCAGCGCCCGGGCGTAGTCGTACAGGCCATAGCGGGCTCGGATCGAGGCGGGCAGCGGGTCGGTGTCGATGTCGGCGGCCGCCAGCGCGAGTCGCACCGAGTCGGCGATCTGCCAGGAAGAGATGTCCTTGCTGGCCGGATAGATCGGGATGATCTCGCTGGCGAACTCGGCCGCGCGGGAGTCGCTGGCCTCGCCCGAGGAGGGGAGCAGTTCGTACTCAGGGTGGCTGAGCTGCCGTTTGCCGCGGAACGTGGACACCTGCCCGGAGAACAGGCCGGTGCGACCGGGCGCGAGGTCGCGTTCGCGCCAGTCCTGCCTGCCCTTACCGAAGAACGTGAGCGTCAGCTTGCCGTGGCCGTCGGTGACCACGGCCTCGAAGATCGAGCCCTGCCGGTTCCGCATCGGCCGAACAGCCACGGAGGCGATCTCCGCCTGGACGGTGACGTGCTCGCCGTCCCGCAGCGAGGCGAGGTCAGTGAGCTGTCCCCTCGTCTCGTACCGGCGCGGGTAGTAGGCAAGCAAGTCACCGACCGTGCCGAGGCCGGCCGACCCGAGCGTGGCGAGCCGTTTAGCTGCCTTGTCGCCCACCACGGTGCGCAGCCCATCCGTGAGCTTCGCCATCAGTGCCGCGTCTCCTCACTTTGCCGACGCCAAATCAGTTGCCAGGCTAACTATGCGCCGACCCTCTGTCAGACCTCTGGTCGCAGACGGCCGCGCGTACGGGGTATCCTTACGGAACTGAGCTGGCTCCGGCCGGCTTGATTGACCTACCTGACTACCCCTAATGGAGCGATCCCGTGGCTTCCGTCTGCGACGTGTGCGGCAAGGGACCGGGCTTCGGCAACAACGTGTCGCACTCGCACCGCCGCACCCCGCGCCGTTGGAACCCGAACATCCAGCGCGTCCGCGCTGTGGTTAAGGGCACCCCGAAGCGTCTGAACGTCTGCACCTCCTGCATCAAGGCAGGAAAGGTCACCCGCTGACCGGCTGGCGGATCCGCCAGGCATGATCTACCGGCCCGATTCCCGCGCCAAGCGGGAATCCGCCGTCTATCGCTCCGGTCACGTAGTCCTTCGCGGCCTCGACTGCGCTGGGCATCGGTTCGCCCATCGCCAGGTGCGAGGCGATCGCGGATGCCAGCGTGCAGCCGGTGCCGTGAGTGTGGCGGCTGCCGATCCGGCGGCCCGGATAGCGGGTCACCTGCCCGTCGGCCCCGTAGAGCAGGTCGACTGGATTGCCAGGCAGATGGCCGCCCTTGACCAGCACCCAGGTCGGGCCGAACGCCGCGATCTGCTCGGCGGCGGCCAGCATGTCGTCCTCGCCGGTGATCACCAGCCCGGTCAGCAACTGCGCCTCGTACAGGTTCGGTGTCACGATCGCTGCAAGCGGCAGCAGATCCGTCTTCAGCGCGGCGAGTGTGCCGTCGGACAGCAGGCTGTCGCCGTGCTTGGAGACCGCGACCGGATCGACGACCAGGGGCGCGTCGACGTCTGCTAGCGCCTGAGCGACCGTCGTCACCGCTTCGCCTGACGCCAGCATCCCGGTCTTGATCGCCTGCGCGCCGATGTCGCTAAGCACCGAGTCGAGTTGCGCCCGGATAGCCTCAGGCGGCAGTTCCCAGTACCCCTGCACGCCCAGCGAGTTCTGCGCGGTGACGGCAGTGACCACCGTCATGCCGTGGACGCCGAGCGCCAGCATGGTCTTCAGGTCGGCCTGGATTCCAGCGCCGCCGCCAGAGTCCGATCCAGCGATCGCCAGCACGCGCGGCGGACTTATTTTCATGCTTTCCAGCCTAGAGCCTTGCTCGAGCTGTACTAGCGGTCGAGTTGGCCAAAGGCGCAGCGGGCGCCGTTATAGGCGCAGCGTCGCGGCCATTGCGGCGTTCCGGTTCCCGAAATTACAATTCTCGTCCGGTCTGGTGCCGATCTCGGCCAGGGCGAAGGAACTCCGTACACCGTGACGGCACCGGAATCGTCTTTCGCCCATTGACCCCACATGACCGATTTGATGCTGGCGCCCGGCAGCAGGAACCGCAGTCGCCAATCGCCGAGCGGCCGACGGCTGGAAATCGCGATCATCGCCATGAACTGCCCCCGGCGCTCGGTCATCACTCGGTAGCGCACCAGAACCAGGCGGGAATCGTCACCTTCAGCTACCGGCCCATGCACCGGTGCCTGCCGGTTGACGGCAGCGGTCGGGCCCGAGGAGGTGTTCTTGGCGGGCTTGCGCGGAGCGTTCGAGCACCCAGTCAGCGCACAGTGGCCCTTGGCGGGCGGGAACGAGAGCACGGCCCTGGGCGCGGCGAGCGAAAGCGAGGCGGCGATGACGACCCCCAGGCTGACCGCGAACCACGGCGCCAGGAACCCACCGCGCACAACCCGCCAGTATTCAGGATGAGCGACCGCCCGCCGACCGGTGGCTATTGCGACCCGGATGACCCGGCCGGCTGGTACTCCGAAGCGGGCCGGTGAATTGGCGGTCAGCCGAGCACCAAGGCGAACATAGAAACGCGCGCAGCGACTAAACGAAATTCCCCGTTGCTGCGCTCTATGTCGAGGACGGCTCGGCGCCCGGTGACGCGACATCAGAGCGGTTATATCAAGTCTTTGCCCGGCCGGAGCATAACACTGAGAATTCAATCATTCACGGGGAGTAATTAGGATCGGAAGTGCTCCCAACCACCCGCCTCCGACCAGATTTGGCCGTCAACCGCTACTCCGCGCCCCTTTGCGACGGTTCCTGCCACTGTCCAGGTCGGCGGCAGCACAATGTCCGGCGGGAACGTCGCCACGAGCGCATGATCATCGCCACCGGTAAGCACCCACCGCAGCCACCCGAACCCGTCCCGGCTTCCCGGCAATCGCGAGGCAGCCTCGCGCAGCGCGGCGACCCAGGCGATGGGTTCAACGCCGAGCCGGGCCGAATCCAGCTCGAACCGCACTCCGCTCGCCGCCGCCACGTGGCCAAGGTCGGCGATCAGCCCGTCACTGACATCGATCATCGAGGTGGCACCCAGCTGCGCCGCCTGCCGCCCAGCCGCATAAGGCGGCGACGGCCGCCGATGGGCCCGCACGAGCTCCCCCAGCGCGCCGACCGCAGCTATCTCGCTATCGGTGCGCAGCAGGTCGAGCCCGGCTGCGGCGGCGCCGAGTGTGCCTGCGATCGCTACTACGTCGCCGGGGCGCGCGCCGCTCCTGGTCACCGGGGCCCGACCGACCAGGTCACCGAGCGCGGTGATGGCGAGCAGCACAGAGTCGGCGTTACTGGTGTCGCCACCGGCTACCTGCGCCCCGGTACCGGCGCACTCGGCGGCGATACCCGCCGCCAGCTCAAGCACCCAGTCGACTTCCAGCGCCGGCGGACCAGCAAAACAGACGAGCAAGGCGGTCGGCACGGCACCCATCGCGGCCACGTCGGCCAGGTTCCTGGCCGCCGCCTTGTGGCCGATGTCGGCCGCCGAAGACCAGTCGCGCCGGAAATGCCGACCCTCGATGAGCATGTCGGCGGTCGCCACCACCCGTCGATCCGGTGCCTCGATGACGGCCGCGTCATCACCGGCCCCCAGGATGACCCGACCCTCCGCCGCCCAGTCCGACCCACCGGCGGACTGCGCCGAGACGGCCGCCATGCGGTCCGTGATCGCCGCAATCAAGCCGAACTCGCCGAGCTCCCCGATGGTGATGACGACCTCCCGCTGTCCCGCCTGAGAATCCGACAGTAGAGGCTCCCACTCGGACGCCGGGCCGCTGATGTCGCAACGCCCCCGAGACCCACGACAGCGCTGACCCGTAACTGCTCGAATAGCAACGTCCCCGGGCCGGCGCTGCTGCTGACCCCCGGACGGCCACAACAGCGCCGGCTCGCAACCGCTGCAACTCACCCCCATACCCGGCCGCACAGGCAACCTCGGAGCCGCCGGCCCCGCTGCCTGACCCGGTATCCCCGCCGCAATCCCACCTCCCGCCCCAACTGCAACGTCAGCCCCAGAAGCCTCAACCCCGGTGCTGGAGGGCCGGGCGGCGGGGCGGATTGGTGACGGTAGCGGTGTGGTCACGGTGGGCGGGCTGTCGCAGGGGACGGGGCGGCTGCGATAAGTTGTCGAGCACACTGCAGACCGGGAGGCCTTTATGGTCCAGGCTTATATCCTCGTCCAGACCGAGGTCGGGAAGGCCGCCGACGTAGCGACGGCCATCGGGCTGATCTCTGGCGTGACCCAGGCTGACGACGTCACTGGCCCCTATGACGTGATCGTTCGCGCCGAGGCGGAGAACGTGGATGACCTTGGCCGTCTAGTAGTAGCGCAGATCCAGGGTGTACCAGGCATCACTAGGACGTTGACCTGCCCGATCGTACATATCTAGCACTCCACCCGCAGTACTTCGCCCGGGCGGCAGCACTGGCCACCAGTGCTCGCCGCCCGGGTGATCCACCTTCCAGGCGACGGCTAGCACCTTGAAGCGGCGATAGCCGTAGCCAGGGGCGCTGAGCGACGGCCGAGGCCGATCGCGGTCGCGCTGCATAGATCGGCGATGGTGTCCACGTCCTGCCTCAACCCTGAGTCCTTTGGTGCGTCGAGTTCGGTCGCGCCCGCTTCCCGGTGCAGTGCCCGTGAACCGGGGCCGAACCGCGGGGAGAAGGCGGCCTCGGGCCGAGCGGTGTAGAGAGTCGTTCCTGACCCGGCGGCGTCGGCTATGTACGCCTGGGGGAACGCCGCCGCGGCCAGCAGCGCGGTGGTCAATTCGGCCGCCGACAGCGCTGGAAGATCAGCCAGCAGCGCGGCCAGGCCGTAGCCCGGCCAGCGGGCAGCGGCGTGCTCCGCTCCGGTGATCAGCGCTCGGTTGAGACCGGCGCCTGGGCTGTCCGCTATCGTCTCCGCGCCTAGCGCGGAGGCCTCACTGGTCACGGCATCATCGTCGGTCACCACGACGACGGCTCCGACCAGCGGACAGGCGACGGCCGCGGCGACAGTGTCCACTGCCATGGCTAGCGCCAGCGCGCGCCGGTCGGCATTTTCGAGACCGGCGAGCCGCGATTTCGCGAGGGCGAGTACCTTGACGGGGATCACCACTGACCAGGTCAGCGGGGTATCAAGTGCCATAGCATCCGATCTTGCCTCGACTTGGGGTCGCAGTTGCGTGAAGACTGGCACCATGGGGTGCGGGAGAGTGCATAGATGAGCAGACGCGCGGACGGTAGCTACTCCGATGCCTGGCGAGGGGTGTCAAAGGCCATCCTCCGGCCGACCATCCGTGCCCTGATGAAGCATGACTGGCAAGGTCAAGAGCACATCCCGAAGTCCGGGGGCGTGATCGTTGCCGCCAATCACCTCTCCTATGCGGATGTTCTCGCTGTATCGCTGTTCTGCGACCAGGCTGGCCGGTACCCGACATTTCTCGCGAAGTCGAGCCTGTTCAACATCAAGGTACTCGGCCCGATCCTGGTCAAGCTCGGACAGCTTCCTGTCTACCGTGGTCAGGCCGATGCTGCGCTCGTGCTGCGCGACGCTGAGCGCGGGGTTGAGAACGGGGCCTGCGTGCTGTTCTACCCCGAGTCCACGGTCACTCGCGATCCGGAGTTCTGGCCGATGGTGGCCAAGACCGGCGTGGCCAGGCTCGCGCTCGCGACCGGGGCTCCGGTAATCCCGGTCGCGCACTGGGGCGCCCAGAACGTACTGCCGTACGGCGGCTTCAAGCCGCATGTGTTCCCGCGCAAGACCGTCAGGATTCTCGCTGGTCCGCCGGTTGACCTGGCGGAGTTCGTGGGCCTGCCGATTGACCCCAAGGTCATGCGCGAAGCCACCGACAAGATCATGGCCGATGTGACCGCGCTGCTCAGCAAGCTGCGGGGCGAGGAACCACCAGAAAAGCCGTACCACCCGGCAGTCGAGCGCCGTAAGGTCCGTGCCGAACTGCGCAAGCTGGCGGCGGACGCGAACGGCTCTGACGAGACCGAGGCGGAGTCCGCTGAGACCGCGCCTGTGACCGAGAGCACCGAACTGGCCAGCAACCAGGCTGCCGAGGTCCGCGAGCCGTGACGGCGGCCGTGATGGGCGCTGGCAACTGGGGAACGACCTTCGCCCAGGTGCTTTGCGATGCTGGCACGCCCACGGCGCTGTGGTGCCGCCGGCAGCAGGTAGCCGACACGATCAACACCACCCGCTGCAACGAGGACTACCTGCCTGGCTTCACGCTGCCGCCCTCGCTGCGGGCAACTGCCGATCCGGCCGACGCGATCGCCGGAGCTGATCTCGTGGTGCTCGCCGTGCCGTCGCAGACGCTCAGGCAGAACCTGGAACGCTGGGTCGAGCTGATCCCGGCCGGCGCGCTGCTGGTCAGCCTCATGAAGGGCATCGAACTCGACACCGGCAAGCGCATGACCGAGGTCATCGCCGAGGTCACGGGCTGGCCGATCGATCAGATCGCGGTCGTCACCGGCCCGAACCTGGCCCACGAGATCGCGCAGCGCCAGTACGCCGCCGCGGTCGTGGCCTGCGGCGACCAGCAGACCGGGGAGAACTTGCAGAAGGCCTGCCATACGAGCTACTTCCGCCCCTACACGAACCCGGACGTGATCGGCTGCGAGCTCGGCGGCGCGGTCAAAAACGTCATCGCCATCGCGGTCGGGATCGCGGTCGGAATGGGCCTCGGCGACAACACCAAGGCCATGCTGATTACGCGCGGCCTGGCCGAGATAGCAAGGCTCGGCGCGGCTCTCGGCGCTGATCAGCACACCTTCGCGGGGCTCGCGGGGATGGGCGACCTGGTGACCACGTGTTCTTCGCCGCTATCGAGAAACCGGACGTTCGGCGAGAAGCTCGGGCGCGGAATACCGATGGCTGAAATTATGGCGAACACTACCCAGGTGGCTGAAGGTGTGAAGTCGTCTAAATCTGTGCTCGAGCTGGCCGGGGCGCATTCCGTGGAGATGCCGATCACCGAGGTTGTCGCCTCAGTTGTTTATGACGGTCTCGACGTCGGCCAGGCCGCGCTGATGCTGGCCAGCCGAACAGCGAAACCCGAGCGTTATGGCGTCTGACAAATGGCCAATGCCCTCACAAGATCCCCGCGAATCAGACGATCCGCGCCGCGCCAGGGATCCGGGTAGGACGTCTTCGAGCCAGACTAGAAGGTCGAGTCCGACGTCGACCGGATCGTCAGGGCCGGTCGACGGTGAGTACGGCTACAGCAGCGGCCGGTCAGCCGGACGTCCACCGGCCGCGTCGCCGCCCGGCGATTCTCGCTACGACGGCGCGGAGAGCGACCGCTACCAGAACGGCCACGGTGCGTTCGACACCGGCAGTCAGCCTTATGTTCGGGGGGGCCAGCCCTACGACACTGGCAGCCAACCGTACGTGCGCGGCGGGCGGTCGTCTGACACCGGCAGCCAGCCGATCTACGACACCGGGAGTCAGCGGCGGTACGACACCGGCGGGTTGCGAGCCGTTGGCCGCGAGCCGTACGACACCGGGGGCTGGCGCGGCGGGTACGGCCGACGCCCATCTGACACTGGCAGCCAGCCACCTGTCGGCGCCGATCCGCGTAGACCGGCAGGCGCGCTGCCTGGGCCGACCCAGCCACCGGGGCAAGCGCCGCCGGGGCAAGCGCCGGGCGGGCCGGCACCGGGCGGGCAGCCACCGGGCGGGCAGC
>WNEY01002160.1_pt1 | contig 14349 bp, 13 predicted proteins | sample 5400531 | NCBI WGS metagenome assembly WNEY01 (sample SAMN13153338, study PRJNA577476) | soil metagenome | isolation source: 200 cm saprolite under Douglas fir tree site 1 | place: USA:California | collected 2015-04-18
AAATGCGAGCGAGGTGCTCCGCGACGGACTGCGACTGGTGCAACAGCGCGAGGCCGAGGAGGCTGCAAAGCTGGAGATCCTGCGGGAAGCGGCCCAGGTCGGGATTGCCGCATTGGATCGAGGCGAGTTCAAAGAATTCGTGGGCATTGAGGATTTGCAATCTTACTTGAATGACATCGCGGAGAGGGTCATCTCCGGCACTGCAGAATAAGCTTCATGGCTGAGCGGAAATGGCGTGTCCGCCTGGGTGCCGCAGCCGAGCTTGATTTCGCAAATATCCTCAAATGGACGACTGAAAACTTCGGCACGCGGCAGTCCCGAGTCTGTGGCAACACGCTGATCCAGGCGATCGGCGAACTTACGGATGGTCCGGACGTTGCCGGGTCCAAGGCCCGGGACGAGATAATGCCGGGCCTGCGCACCCTGCACGTTGCCCGGCATGGCCGCCGCGGGCGTCACTTCCTGGTGTACCGCATCGGTCAAGCTCGCATCATCGAAATCGGACGCATCCTGCACGACAGCATGGATTTGCGGCGCCATCCGCCGTTTCCGGACAATGATGGCAACGAATAGCGCGGATCGTTGCGTTTGATCTTCAAGGGAACTGGCGCGCCCGAAGAGATTCGAACTCCTGACCCCCAGATTCGTAGTCTGGTGCTCTATCCAGCTGAGCTACGGGCGCGTCGGACCGGATAGCTAAAGCCTCGCCCTGGCCATAGCAAGGCCCGGCCCCGGGCCGGCTCAGGCGCTGGCGCGCTCGCCGCGCCGGGCACCGAGCTCGACGGCACGGTCCGGAATGGCGAGGCGGAAGGTCGCCCCGATGGTGCCCTCGACCAGGCGGATTTCGCCGCCATGGGCGCGCACCAGCTCGGCCGCGATCGCCAGCCCGAGGCCGGTGCCGCCCGAGCGGGTCGAAGCCTGGAACGCCTCGAACAGATGCGCGCGCGCCCTGGGCGGCACGCCGGGGCCGGTGTCGGACACCTCGATCACCACCACGGCGCCCTGGCGACGGCCGGTCAGGCGGATCTGGTCGCGGCCCGGATCGTTGGGCGCGCGGCTCTCCAGCGCCTGCATGGCGTTGCGCGCGAGATTGAGCAGCACCCGGAACAGCTGGTCGGGGTCCGCGTCGACCAGCAGCCCGCGCTCGACCGAGCCGACCCAGCGGATGCGCGAGTCGGAGCCGAGCCCGAGATTGTCGCGCACGTCGTCGACCAGGGCCTCGAGCGCCACCATGCGGCGGTCGGGCGGCGGCTCCTTGGCCTGGCCGTAGGAAAGCGTCGACTGGCAGAACGCGATGGCGCGCTCGAGGGCGGCCATCAGCTTGGGCGCGAAACGCTGCACCGTGGGATCGGTGAGGCTCGACAGCCGGTCGGAGAACAGCTGCGCCGAGGCGAGCAGGTTGCGCAGGTCGTGGTTGATCTTCGACACCGCCAGACCCAACGCAGCAAGATGGCTCTTCTGGTGCAGCATCGAGCCGATGTCGCGCTGCATCGCCGCGAGCTCGCGCTCGGCAATCCCGATCTCGTCGCGCCGGCCGGAGGCGCGGATGACGCGCGCCTCGTTTTCCGGATCCTCGTGGAACGCCGTCATGTTCTCGGTGATCCGGCGCATCGGACGCACGAACAGGTAATGCAGGGCGAGATAGACGAGCGCCGCGGTGATCGCCGAGATGATGAGCGAAAGCAGCAGGATGTTGACCGAGAACCGCAGCATGCGCTTGCGCAGCGGCCCCTCTTCCATCACGATCTCGACGAAGTCGCCGCCCATCGGGGCGGGGCCGACCACGCGCATGAGATCCTGGTCGGTGCCCAGGAGCGTCGCGAACGCGTCGATGATGGCCTGGACCGGGGGCATGTCGCGCATGTCGTATTCGTGCGCGACCGGCAGCACCCCGTCGGAGCTGGCGAGCAGGCGCCGGGTGTTGCCCATCTTCAAGGCCACCGTCTTGGCGCCGACATTGGCGAGAATTTCCCGCTTCAGGCTCTCGGGGATCATGTCGCTCGGCGCGGCTTCCAGCACCAATGCGGCGACGTGGGCGGCGGCCAGGCGGTCGGTCAGCCAATTCATGCGAAAATTGGCGATCGAAGGCACATAGATGAGCACTTCGGCGAGCATCACCGACAGGATGGTCAGCACGAGCAGCTTGCCCGACAGGCCGAAGCGCGCCGTGCGGGCGCCCGGCGCTCGATCAGCGGTGCTGGCATTCTCGTTCATGCGATCGGTCCTACGGCCGACGGCGCCCAAGGTTTCACGGTTGCTCAACCCAAGCGACGCAACCAGCCGATGATGCGCCGCACAAGACGGCTCGTCAAACTCGCGGCGTAATAGCTCATCGCGGCGCGTTTGCCGATTTCGGCCATAGTCGGGTACGGCACGACGATGGCCGTGAAGGCGCGAATGTTCAGGCCCTGGGCGATCGCCAGGGCCCAGGTCGTGATCAGTTCGCCCGCATGCGCGCCCACGATCGTCGCGCCGAGAATGCGGCCGTTCTTCGCCGTCACCACCTTGATGTGGCCGTGCGTCTCGCGTTCCGCCTGGGCGCGGTCGTTCTCGTGATAGGGCCAGCGCAGGACGCGAATGCGCGCGTCGCGCTTCTTCGCCTCCGCCTCGGTCAGTCCGACATGCGCGAGCTCGGGGTCGGTGTAGGTCACCCAGGGTATCGCCGCGTCGTCGACCTTGGTCCGCAGGCGGAACAGCGCGTTCCGGATGACGAGGCCGGCGTGATAATTCGCCACATGGGTGAACTGCAGCCCGCCGGCGACGTCGCCCACCGCGTAAACCTTCTTGTTGCTCGTCCGCAGCCGCTTGTCGACCACGATGCCGCGCGGCTCGAATTTGATGGCCGCGGCCCCGAGGTCGAGGTCCTCGATGTTGGGCCGGCGCCCGGTCGCCAGCAGAAGATGGCTGCCCCTGATCGTTTCCTCGGCCCCGTCGGTCGCGATGACGACGCCGAGCTTCTCGCCCGGCTCGACCCGCACGACATCGACGCCGGAGCGGATCACGATTCCCTCGCGCGCGAGGCGGTCGAGCACGATCGCGGCGCATTCCGCGTCGTCCTTGGCAAGCGGAGCGAGCGCCTCCAGCACCGTGACCTCGGCGCCGAGGCGCCGGTGCGCCTGCGCCATCTCGAGCCCGATGGGCCCGCCGCCGATGATGATGAGATGCTCGGGACAACGGGTCAGATCGAAGATCGTCTCGTTGGTGAGATAAGGAACATCCTCCAGGCCCGGAATGGGCGGCGCCGCGGGCGCGGAGCCGGTCGCGACGACGAAGCGCCGCGCCTTGACCTCGATGGCCCCGCCGACCGCCACCGTATGCCTGTCCTTGAAACGCGCCGTGCCCTCGATCACCCGCACGCCGAGCCCGGCAAACCGCTCCTTCGAGTCGTTCGGGGCGATCGCGGCGATGACCCCATGAACGTGGTTGTGAACCTTGGCGAAATCGATGGCCGGCCGCTGCGCCGCGATGCCGAACGGGCCGAGCCTGCGCAACGCCTCGGCGCGCTTGCCGGCGGCGATCAGCGCCTTGGACGGCACGCAGCCGTAGTTGAGGCAGTCGCCGCCCATCTTGCCCTTCTCGATCAGGACCACCGGGACGCCGAACGCCGCCGCAGCCGCGGCGACCGACAATCCGCCCGAGCCCGCCCCGATGACGCAGATGTCCGGTGTCAGAGTCTCGGCCATGCCGCCCTCCCCGCGATCCGACGATGGATCATGCCGATCATGCCGACGGGCCCGCGACCGCCCGCGCGCGCCATTTGCGCACGCCGATCGGGATCAGCGCCACCACGCCGAGCGCGACCAGCGCCGCCACCAGCTGCGGCGTCACGGCGGCCGACAGGGCGAAATCGAGCCGGCAATCGGTACGGCCGCCGGCGAGGCACTCCCGATAAGCGGCTTCCTGGGCGGCGATGACGCTGTCGAGCCCGGTGCCGACCAGCGCGTAAGCGAACGTGCCGGGAATGATACCGAGTGCGGTGGCGAGCACGAAAGTGCCGAGGCGCATGCCCACGATCGCCGCAGCGAGGTTGACGAGCCAGAACGGAAAAACCGGCACCAGGCGGAGGAACAGCAGATAGTGGAAGGCATCGGCGCGAAATCCATGCGCCAGCTTGGCGGCGATCGGCCCGGCTCGGCGCAGGGCGAATTCGCCGCAGGCGGTGCGCGCGATGAGGAAAAGGAGCGTGCTTCCGATGGTCGCGCAGACGATGCTTGCCAGTCCGCCAGCCAGCCAGCCGAACAGAATGCCGCCCGCCACCGTCAGAAAGACCGCACCCGGGATCGACAACGCCGCGACCGCCACATAGACGCCGATGAAGGCCGCGATCGCCAGGGGGAAATTGGCATGGACGAAATTCTCCAGGGCGGCGCGGTGGCGCACCAGCGTTTCGAGCGAGAGATAGCGGTGCCAGCCCATGGCGAAGGCGAGCGCCATGCCGAGCGCGAGGACGGCGATGGGCACGAGCCGCCGCAGCCGCGACCGCCCGTCACGGTCGACGCCCGTCATCGCGGCAGATCGGTCATCGTGCATGATCAACGCATGATCTCGGCCGGCAAGTCGGGTGGCCCGAAGGCCGCAGGATATACGAGCCGGGCGACACGGCGCAGCCGTGTCACGGCCAATTGACGCTCCATCGCAGCAGCGTGAACGGGCGCGATCTTGCCGGCCGGCAAGGCGTTTTCGGCCCGATCCGCCGGCGCGCATCGCATTGACTTGCGCGGCGGGCCTCCCGTATAAGCCGCGGGCATCGATCACCTGATCTTGCTGGGATTCTCCATTGCGGACCGGCCGCGGCGCCGTTCGGCAACCGGCGGCCCGGCATTGCAAACTGCCGCGAGAGGCGGAGACCGACCCGTGAAGCGGACCTATCAACCAAGCAAGCTGGTGCGCAAGCGCCGTCACGGCTTTCGCTCCCGCATGGCCACCACGGGCGGCCGGCGCGTGGTCGCGGCCCGTCGCGCGCGCGGCCGAAAGCGGCTGAGCGCCTGACGGCTCGCGGCGCCTTTCTCCATGGAGCGGCTGAGGCAGCGGCCGGACTTCCTCGCCGCCGCGGCCGGGGTCAAGGCTTCGGCGACGGGGTTCACGCTGCAGGCGCGCCGGCGCGAGGACGAGGGGCCGGCGCGGGTCGGCTTCACCGTTTCCCAGAAGGTCGGCAACGCGGTCGAGCGTAACCGGGTGCGGCGCCGCTTGAGGGAAGTCGTGCGCCTGTCGGCGGCCCAACGCATGCGAGCGGGACACGACTACGTGCTGATCGGCCGGCGCGCCGCGCTGGCGGAACCGTTCGATCGGATGATCGCCGACTTGGATACGGCGCTCGAGCGCGTACATACGGGCCGCGGGATGCCGGCCGCGCGGGCGCGGCGACGCACGGGCGGCAAGCAGAACGGCGAGAGATCGCAATGACCGACCAGAAGAACACCATTCTGGCCATCGTGCTGTCGGCGCTCGTGCTCATCGTGTGGCAGTATTTCTTCGGGCTGCCGCAGATGGAGAAGCAGAAGCAGGTTACCCAACAGCAGCAGACTCAGCAGCAGCCGACCCCCGCACCGGGCGCCGACTCCCGTCCGCAGGCGCCCGGGCAGGTTCCCTCGGCAACTCAGGCGCCGCAGCTGTCGCGCGAGGAGGCGCTCGCCAAGTCGCCGCAACGCATCCGCATCGAGACGCCGCGCCTGAGCGGCTCGATCGCGCTGACCGGCGGCCGGATCGACGACCTGTCGCTGGTCCAATATCACGAGACAGTCGACCGCAACTCGCCCGCCATCGTCCTGCTGTCGCCGTCGGGCAGCCCGCACCCGTTCTATGCCGAGTTCGGCTGGGTGCCGGCCGCCGGAGCCATCGTCAAAGTACCGGGCCCGGACACTGTCTGGCGGCAGCAAGGCGCGGGCGGCCTCGGCCTCGGGACGCCGGTGATCCTGACCTGGGACAACGGCGAGGGCCTCGCGTTCCGCCGCACCGTTGCGGTGGACGAAAATTACCTGTTCACGATGAAGGACGAGGTCGCGAACAACGGGTCGGCGCCGGTCACGCTTTTCCCCTATGCGCTGATCTCCCGCCACGGCACGCCGCCCACGCTCGGGTACTACATCCTGCACGAAGGCCTGATCGGCTATCTCGATAAGTTGCAGGAGGTCAGCTACAGCGCGATGGATGACAAGAAAGTCCAGCAATTCGAGGTCACCAACGGGTGGCTCGGCATCACCGACAAGTACTGGGCGGCGACGCTGGTCCCGGACACCGGCGCGAAGCTGCAGGCGCGCTTCCTGGCGGGAACCATCGGCACAACGAAGACGTATCAGACCGACTACCGGCTCGAAGCCCAGACCATCGCGCCCGGCCAGATGGGAGCCGCCAATTCGCGGCTGTTCGCCGGCGCCAAGGAGGTGGCGATCGTCGATGCTTATGAGAAGCAGCTCGATCTCAACCACTTCGACCGGTTGATCGACTGGGGCTGGTTCTATTTCATCACCAAGCCGATGTTCCTGCTGATCGACTATTTCTTCCGGCTGGTGGGAAATTTCGGCGTGGCGATCCTGATCGTCACGGTACTGGTCAAAATCGTGTTCTTCCCGCTCGCCAACAAGTCCTACGCATCGATGGCGAAGATGAAGGCGGTGCAGCCGCAGATGCAGGTGATCCGCGAGCGCTATCCCGACGACAAGGTGAAGCAGCAGCAGGAGCTGATGGAGCTCTACAAGAAGGAGAAGATCAATCCGGTCGCCGGCTGCCTGCCGATCGCGATTCAGATTCCGGTGTTTTTCTCGCTCTACAAGGTGCTTTTCGTGACGATCGAAATGCGCCATGCGCCGTTCTACGGCTGGATCAAGGACCTGTCGGCGCCCGATCCGACCAACGTATTCAGCCTGTTCGGGTTGATCCCGTGGGATCCCACGCATGTGCCGCTCATCGGCCCCTTCCTCGTCCTGGGCGTCTGGCCGCTGATCATGGGGGTCACCATGTGGGTGCAGATGAAGCTCAACCCGGCGCCGCCCGACCCGACCCAGAAGATGATCTTCGACTGGATGCCGATCATCTTCACCTTCATGCTGGCGAGCTTCTCGGCCGGCCTGGTGATCTATTGGGCGTGGAACAATACCCTCTCGGTCATCCAGCAGTCGGTGATCATGCGCAAGCACGGCGTCAAGATCGAGCTGTTCGACAACGTCAGGGACACCTTCTTCAAGAAGAAGGACAAGAAGGAGTAGGCCGGGCGGCCCGCTCCGATCATGCTTGCGACCGCCTTCACCGCCGACGAGACCGAGGCCGGCCGCCGGCTGTTCGCGGCCGACTGGCAATTCGCCACGGCGGCCGGCTCGTTCGCGGCGCTGCCGGCCATGGCGGGCGTCGAGATCGCCTTCGCGGGGCGATCGAACGTCGGCAAGTCGAGCCTCATCAATGCGCTGACCGGCCGCAAGGCGCTGGCGCGCACCTCGCACACGCCCGGCCGCACCCGGGAGCTGATCTTCTTCAGCGGTCCGAGCCGCCTGACCCTCGTCGACATGCCGGGCTATGGCTACGCGTCCGCCCCCAAGGGCAGGGTCAAGGCGTGGACCGACCTGATCCACGCCTACCTGCGCGGCCGCGCCAACCTGGCGCGCGTCTATGTGCTGATCGACGCCCGCCACGGGCTCAAGGACGCGGACGAACCGGTGCTGCGGGCCCTCGACGAGGCGGCGGTGAGCTATCAGATCGTGCTGACCAAGGCCGATCAGGCAACGAATGCGGCGCTCGAGCCGCGCATCGCCTCGATCGCGGCGCAGTTGTCCAAGCGTCCGGCGGCCTTCCCGCACGTCATTGCGACATCGGCGCGCGATGGGAGCGGGATCGCCGACCTGCGTGCGACGATCGGGCGGCTGCTGCGGGAACGCGAGCGCTGAGGCCGGCATCGACGGCGGCCCTTCCGCGCTGCCGTGCCGGTTTCTTCATGGCGCATTTTCCAGGGAAAACCGGTGTCCACCCCGGATCAAGTCCGGGGCAGGCTTTTTCGCGGAAAATGCTCTAAAACGGCGCCGGCCCGACGGCCGCCCTTGCGCCAAGAGAACGAGCCATGACCGTCACGCCCCACGAGAAGGCCCGCATCCTGTCGGAAGCCCTGCCCTACATGCAGCGCTACGACGAAGAGATCGTGGTGGTGAAGTATGGCGGCCACGCCATGGGCGAGGAGGACGTGGCGCGCAATTTCGCCCGCGACATCGTGCTGCTCGAGCAGGCGGGCATCAATCCGGTCGTCGTGCATGGCGGCGGCCCGCAGATCCAGGCCATGCTGGAGAAGCTCGGCATCAAGTCCGAGTTCGCCGCGGGGCTGCGGATCACCGACGCGGCGACGATCGAAATCGTCGAGATGGTGCTCGCCGGCTCGATCAACAAGCAGATCGTCGGCTACATCAATGCGGCCGGCGGCAAGGCGATGGGACTGTCCGGCAAGGACGGCAACCTGGTGCTCGCCCGCAAGATCACCCGGCGCGTGGTCGACCCGAGCTCGCAGATCGAGAAGGTCGTCGACCTCGGTTTCGTGGGCGAACCCGAGAAGGTCGACACCATGATCCTCGACCAGATCATCGGCCGCGACCTCGTTCCCGTGCTGGCGCCGGTCGCGACCTCGGCGGACGGCGCGACCTTCAACGTCAATGCCGACACCTTCGCGGGCGCGGTGGCCGGCGCGCTCCGGGCGAAGCGCCTGCTGCTGCTGACCGACGTGCCCGGCGTGCTCGACAAATCGAAGGCGCTGATCGAGGACCTGTCGGTCGACAAGGCACGCGCGCTGATCGCCGACGGAACCATCTCGGGCGGCATGATCCCCAAGGTCGAAACCTGCATCTACGCGCTCGAGCAGGGGGTGGACGGGGTGGTGATCCTCGACGGCAAGGTGCCGCACGCGGTGCTGCTCGAGCTGCTCACCGACCATGGCGCGGGAACGCTGATCCACCGCTAAAATGTGTCCCTGAGCGAATCGGGGCGAATGGCGGCGCAGGGATGGCGGGTCACGGTCGCATGCTCGGGGCATGGGCGCTCGCGGCGTCCGGCTTGGCGTTGTGCGTGAGCCCGGCCCGCGCCGACCTGCAGCTGTGCAACCGCACGAGCTACGTGCTCGATCTCGCCCTCGGTCTCGAGGACAAGGGCGCGTTTGCGACGCGCGGCTGGTTCCACGTCGACCCGGGGCAGTGCCGCATCGTGCTCGCCGGCGCGATCGAGGCCGAGCGCGTCTACCTGCATGCCCGTGCGCCCTCGATCTACGGGCCGGCGCCGATGCCGCAGAGCGGGCATGCGGACTTGTGCGTCGCCGACGGGAACTTCGTCATCGCCGGAGCCAGGACCTGCCCGCGCGGCGGCCAGCGGCTGGTGCGCTTCACCGCGGTCCAGCCGTCGGAGAGCGACAAGGGCCTCACGGCGAGCCTGGCCGAGGAGGCGGAGTACACGCCGGAACAGGCGCGCTTCGCCGGCATCCAGCGGCTGCTGGTCGTGGCCGGTTACGACGCCAACCCGATCGACGGCATCGAGGGCAAGAAGACCGAGGCCGCGCTCGGTCAGTTCCTCAAGGACCGGCGCCTTCCCGCCGATGCCGCCGCGGCGCCCAACTTCTTCGATGTTCTTCTTGACGCCGTGAAGCAATCCGACGGCATCGGATTCTCCTGGTGCAATGAAACGGCCCACACCGTGATGGCCGCGCTCGCCACGGACGAGAAGGGCGCCATGGTGTCGCGCGGGTGGTACCGGGTCGAGCCGGGCAAGTGCGTGAAGCCCGAGCTCGCCGGGGGCGTGCGCCGGGTCTACAGCTTCGCCGAAGCGGTCGACAAGGACGGGCAGACGATCAAGCGCGGCGACAAGGCGCTCGCCTGGGGCGGCCCGACGACGCTGTGCACCCGCAATGTTCGTTTCGAAATCACCGACCACACGGACTGCCCGGGCCGCGGCCTCACCGCCGCCGGATTCGCGACCGTCGACCTGACCGGCCGCGGCACGACGGTGCGGTTGAAGGAGCAGTGAGGGCCGGGCGCGCAACGCAATGCGGCGTGGGGCGGACCCGTCAGGTGCGCGGCTGCGCGTCCACGGCAGGCGGAGGCTCCGGCACGCGTCGATTCACCCGCGGGGCCTGCCCGCGTGCGACCGGCTCCAAATTCACCACGATCGGATTGGGATAATGCTCGAGCGGTGCTCCGGTCGCCACGTCGACCGTCAATCCCACAAGCCCGCCCACGAGCACGTTGCCGGCGGCGCCGGCGGCGCCGGCTCCGGCCACCCGCGTCGTCACCGGAATCTCCTCCGTGTGATAACCGGGCTTCGAAATGGTGACGACGAACTCGTCCCTGCGCGCGAACTGCAAGGTGCACGGGGTTGTGCACAGATGCCCCATCGAGGTGCGCGCCTCGGCACCCGACGGATTGGACTGGATTTGCACTTGGCTGGTTGTGCCGCGCGTGATGGTGGCGCACGCACCGCATAGCGCGGCGAGCGCGACGGTCGCAACAATACGCATGAAGTCCCCCGACCCCTTTTCACTGTCCCGCCAACCGATACGCGAAGCAACGGTGCGTTGCAAGAGCAGCCACTTGCAGCGGTATTAGATGACCATTCCCTCCCTCGCCGGCTCGCCGGCCGTTCGCTACAACCCCCGGCATGACCATGCCCCCTGCCCGTCCGAGCCCGCGCGGCTTTGCGCACGTCGACACCTGGGTGTTCGACCTCGACAACACGCTCTATCCCCATCACCTGAACCTGTGGCAGCAGGTCGACGAGCGCATCCGCGATTACATCGCGCGCTTCCTCGACGTCGGACGCGAGGAAGCATTCCGCGTGCAGAAGGACTATTACCGGCGCTACGGCACGTCGATGCGCGGACTGATGACCGAGCACGGGCTCGATCCGGACGACTTCCTCGACTTCGTTCACGAGATCGATCATTCGCCGCTCGAGCCGAACCCGGCTCTGGGCACGGCGATCGAAGCATTGGACGGCCGCAAGCTCATCCTCACCAACGGCACGCGCAAGCACGCCGACGCGGTGATGCGACGGCTCGCGATCGATCATCACTTCGACGGCGTGTTCGACATCGTCGCCGCCGAGCTCGAGCCGAAGCCGCTGCCGCAAACCTACGACCGTTTCCTCAAGGCGCATGGAATCGACCCCGCCCGCGCCGCCATGTTCGAGGACCTCGCGCGCAATCTCGCGGTGCCGCACGCGCTCGGCATGACCACGGTGCTGGTGGTGCCGCAGGGCACGCGCGAGGTGTTTCGCGAGAGCTGGGAGCTCGAAGGGCGCGAGGCCGCGCACGTCGACCACGTCACGGACGATCTCGTCGCGTTTCTTCAGGCGATCCGGGCAACGCCGTGAGAATGTTCTCCACCCGCTTGCGCAGCCAGGCGAAAGGTTGACATCCTCGCCCGCGGCCCCGACAACGCGCCGCCTGATCCCGACGGATTTCCCTCAAATGTCGCAGAGCGAGCTTGCCAGGACCATCGAGGCGGCCTTCGAGGCACGCGACCGGATCGGGCCGTCGACCAAGGGGGAGGTGCGCGACGCGATCGAGGCCGCCCTCGACCTGCTCGACCGCGGCGCCGCGCGCGTCGCGGAGAAACAGCCGGACGGGACCTGGAAGGTCAACCAATGGCTCAAGCAGGCGGTGCTGCTGTCGTTCCGCCTCAACGACATGAGCCTGATCGGCGGCGGGCCCGGCAAGGCGACGTGGTGGGACAAGGTGCCGTCGAAGTTCGACGGCTGGGGCGACAACCGCTTCCGCGACGCGGGCTTTCGCGCGGTGCCCGGCTGCGTGGTGCGGCGGTCGGCCTATATCGCGCCGAGCGTCGTGCTGATGCCGTGCTTCGTCAATGTCGGCGCGCATGTGGGGGCCGGCACGATGATCGACACCTGGGCGACGGTCGGCTCGTGCGCGCAGGTCGGCCGCAACTGCCACATTTCGGGCGGCGCCGGCATTGCCGGCGTGCTCGAGCCGCTGCAGGCGGAGCCCGTCATCATCGAGGACAACTGCTTCATCGGCGCGCGCGCCGAGGTCGCCGAGGGCGTCATCGTGCGCGAAGGCTCGGTGCTCTCGATGGGCGTCTATATCGGCGCTTCGACCAAGATCGTCGAGCGCGAGAGCGGAAAAATCTTCCAGGGCGAGGTGCCGCCCTACTCGGTCGTGGTGTCGGGAACCCTGCCGGGCAAGCCGATGCCGGACGGTTCGCCCGGACCCGGCCTCTATTGCGCCGTGATCGTCAAGACGGTCGACGAGAAGACGCGCGCCAAGGTCTCGATCAACGAGTTGCTGCGGGATTGAGCGAGGATCGGCCCCGGCGCAGCACCAACGACGGCAAGTTTGCAGGAGGGAACATCATGACAAACCAACTCCCGGTCGGAATGAGGCCAGGCGGCGCCAGCCTGTCCAATGACATGCGGACATTGATCCTGTTCGAAGCCAACAAGAAGCATCCGCTGGTCGCGCTGGCGCTGTGCGTGGTGATGGGAATTCTCGGCGCGCACAATTTCTATCTCAAGCGCACGGGCGTCGCCATTGCCCAGCTCATCCTCTCGCTCACGGTCGTGGGCCTGGCGGTGACCATCATATGGGTCATCGTCGACATCTTCCTGGTGAGCGGATGGGTGCGCGACCGCAACAACCAGCTGGCGGTCGAGCTGGGCGCCTGATTGTCGCCCATGCAGCGGTCCGGCGCCGACCCCGTCGCCATCGCGGGCGATCTTATTCGCTGCCCCTCGGTGACGCCGGCCGAAGGCGGCGCCCTCGACTATTTGGCGGAGGCCCTGCGCGGCGCGGGCTTTGCCGTCCACCGCGTGACGTTTTCCCAGCCGGGCAGCGCCGACGTGGAAAATCTCTACGCGCGCATCGGCACCGCCTCGCCGCATCTGATGTTCGCCGGCCATGCCGACGTGGTGCCGCCCGGCGAGGAAGCGGCGTGGACGCATCCGCCGTTCGCGGCCGACATCGCGGGCGGTCGCCTCTACGGCCGCGGCGCGGTCGACATGAAGGGGGCGATCGCCTGTTTTTTGGCCGCGGCGCTCGATCATCTCGCGGCGAACGGCGGCACCCCGAAGGGATCGATCTCGTTTCTCATCACCGGGGACGAGGAAGGCGACGCGGTCAACGGCACGATCAAGCTGCTGAAATGGGTGGCCGAGCGCGGAGAAAAATTCGACCACTGCATTCTCGGCGAGCCGACCAGCGCGGCGGCGCTCGGCGACGCGGTCAAGATCGGGCGGCGCGGGTCGCTCAACGGCACGCTCATCGTCACCGGCAAGCAGGGCCACGTCGCGTTTCCGCATCTCGCCGACAATCCGATCCGCGGCCTCGTCGCCCTGATGAGCGCGCTGATGGCGCAGCCGCTCGACCACGGCAGCGAGCATTTCGATCCGTCGAATTTGGAATTCACCTCGGTCGACGTCGGGAACCCCACCGTCAACGTCATCCCGGGCGAGGCGCGCGCGCGGTTCAACATCCGCTACAACGATCGGCACACGCAGGACTCGCTCAAACGCCTGGTCGATGAGCGCTGCGCCGCCGCCGCGCCGGCCGCAACGCGCTGGCGGGTCGAGTACCTGCCGTCGAACTCGCACGTCTTCCTGACGAAGCCCGGACCGTTCGTCGATCTCGTGGTCGAGGCGATCGTCGCGGCGACCGGACGCACGCCCAAGCTCGCGACTTCCGGCGGGACGTCGGACGCGCGCTTCATCAAGGACTATTGCCCGGTGGTCGAGCTCGGCCTGGTCGGCGCGACCATGCACCAGGTCGACGAGCACGTGCCGACCGCCGAGCTTGCGGCGCTCACCGCCGTCTATCGGCGGATTCTCGATCGCTATTTCGGATAATCCCTCCCCTGAAAGGGGAGGGATGGAGTGCGCTTCAATAATCCACCGACATCAGATAGAGCCCCTCCGGCGGCGCCACCGGGCCGCAGGTCCTGCGCGAGCGCGCGGCGAGCGCGCCGGCCAAATCCTTGGCGCTCCATTTGCCTTCGCCGACCAGCACCAGCGAGCCGACCATCGAGCGCACCTGATGGTGCAGGAACGAGCGCGCCGACGCGAAAATCCGCACCTCGTCGCCGCTGCGCTCGACGTCGAGCCGGTCGAGGGTCTTGACCGGCGACTTCGCCTGGCACTCGGCCGCCCGGAAGGTGGTGAAGTCGTGCCGGCCGATCAGCGCCTGGGCGGCGCCGTGCATGGCCGGCGCATCGAGCGGACGCGGCACGCGCCACGCCCGGCCCCGGTCGAGCGCGAGATCGGCGCGGCGATTGACGATGCGATAGAGATAGTGGCGCCGCTTCGCCGAGAAGCGCGCGTCGAACGTGTCCGGCGCCTTCTCGACCGCCAGCACCGCGACCGGATGCGGCCGCAGCTGCGCGTTGA
>WNEY01011205.1_pt1 | contig 14344 bp, 12 predicted proteins | sample 5400531 | NCBI WGS metagenome assembly WNEY01 (sample SAMN13153338, study PRJNA577476) | soil metagenome | isolation source: 200 cm saprolite under Douglas fir tree site 1 | place: USA:California | collected 2015-04-18
GGGCCGCCACGTTCGAACAGTTCAAGCAGGCCGCCGAGCGCGCCTATCTGCTCGCCAAGCTCCAGGAAAACGACTGGAACGTCTCCGAGACGGCGCGCACATTGGAGATGCCGCGCAGCAACCTGTACAAGAAGATCGAGCGCTACCGGCTGATGCGGGACGGAGGGACGTCGTGACCGACAAGCAGCCCGAGAAAGACCGCGATTGGGACAAGGAGATGCGCGACGTGGATCGGCTCCTCTCCAAGCTGCCCTATGCGGATCCCTCGCCGGGCGCCGGGTCCGAGGCGACCCTCCGCAAGGCGGCCGCGGCTCGTCCCCCCGCCGGCCCCACCGTCGCAGGCACGTGGGCCAAGGTGGCCCTCGGGCTGCTCATCGGCATCGGGATGACCCAGTGGCCGTACAGCCACGCGTGCGGCGTGCGGCTGGGCCTCTACCTCGTCGGGGTCGTGGCCGTGCTCGCGGCCGGCATCTGGAGCGGGATATCGTCGTGGAAGCGGCGCCTCGGGTTCGCGCATGTCCTCTCCCACCTCCTCATCGTCTGGGGCACCGTGCTCGCCGCGCGGGAGGTGCTGCCGCGCATCGGCAACGCAGGACTGGAGGCACCGTGGCTGTGCTCGAACCTCCCCCTCAAACACTGACGTCCTTCAACAATTTCATCGCCGGCGCCTGGGTCGAGCCGTCGACCGGCGCGTATTTCGAGAACCGCAACCCTGCGGACTGGAACGACGTCATCGGAGGGTTCCCCCGGTCTGGTCCCGAAGACGTGCGCCGCGCAGCCGCGTCGGCGCAGCGCGGCTTCGCCCAGTGGTCCCGGACCCCCGCGCCGCTGCGCGGGCAGGTGCTCCAGCGGGTCGGCGATCTCCTGGTGCGGAACCAGGAGCGGCTGGCCCGCGCCATGACGCGGGAGATGGGCAAGGTCCTGCTCGAGACGCGGGGCGACGTGCAGGAGGGGATCGACACCGCCTACTACGCGCACACCGAGGGGCGGCGTTTGTTCGGCCGCACCGTCCCCTCGGAGCTCCGGAGCAAGTGGGCGATGAGCTACCGCCGGCCGATTGGGGTAGCGGGCATCATCACGCCATTCAACTTCCCTCTCGCCGTCCCGACGTGGAAGATCTTCCCGGCGCTGCTCTGTGGAAACGCGATCATCTGGAAGCCCTCGGAGGACGTGCCCCACTCCGCGCAGCTCCTGGTGGAGCTGCTGCTCGAGGCGGGACTGCCTCCCGAGGTGTTCCAGCTGGTTCACGGGCTCGGTGGCGAGGCGGGGAAGGCGCTGGTCGAGCACCCGGACGTGCAGGTGATCTCGTTCACCGGATCGACGGCAACGGGCGCGGAGATCGGGGCCACGTGCGGTCGGACGCACAAGCGCCTCTCCCTCGAGATGGGCGGCAAGAACGCCACGATCGTGCTGGACGATGCCGACCTGGATCTGGCGCTCGAGGGGGTGCTGTGGGGCGCGTTCGGCACTACGGGCCAGCGCTGCACGGCGACGAGCCGCCTCATTCTCCACGAGAACATCCACGACCGCTTCCTCCAGATGGTAGCAGACCGGGCGGCGCGCCTGCGCTTGGGTCCCGGGCTCGAGGAGGGGACCGAGGTGGGGCCGCTGATCCACGAGGCGGCCCGCGCGAAGTCCGAGTCCTACGTGGAGATCGCCAAGCGGGAGGGCGCCGCCGTCGTGATCGGAGGGAAGCGGCCCGGCAGCAAGACGCTCGACTGTGGCTGGTTCTACGAGCCCACGCTCCTCGCGGGAGTCAAGCCCGGGATGCAGGTGGAGCAGGAGGAGATCTTCGGCCCCGTCCTGTCGGTCATCAGGGTGGGCTCGCTCGACGAAGCGATCCGCGTGAACAACGACGTGCGCTACGGTCTCTCGAGCGCGCTCTACACGCGGAACGTCAACGCCGCGTTCCAGGCGATGACGGATCTCGACACCGGGATCACCTACGTCAACGCCCCGACGATCGGCGCGGAAGCGCACCTGCCGTTCGGCGGCGTGAAGCAGACGGGAAACGGACACCGGGAAGGGGGCTGGGAGGTCTACGAGTTTTACTCCGAGACCAAAGTCGTGTACGTGGACTTCTCGGGGAAGCTGCAGCGGGCCCAGATCGACACCTACGGCTTGGTCCCGTGACGCGCCCTTTCCCGAAGGGATAGCTGAGCGCGCGGGGCGCGTGGATTCGCTTGCCGCCGCAACGATCCGGTGACGCCGCCCGCCGCGGGCGGCGTTAGGGTGTCCGGTTGTGGCTCACGAATCCCTGGTGATCATCCTTGCCACCGGCGGGTCGCCGCTCGGGCGGACGTCGCTCGCCGAGTTGCCTCAGGCGACCGTGCGCTGGCAGCGGCTCGAGTGCGAGGGGAGCGCGGCGTGCGTCGCCGCCCGCGTCGGTCACCCCGATCCCCCCGAGGAGTTCGCCGCCCGGATCCGTGGGTGGGGTACGGCCCGTGGGTGGGCGATCACCGTTGCGCCGTCCGGCCCCCCTGGCTAACGTACGAGGCATGCATGACTTGGGGACCCGGTGGAGCGGCTCCGGCGAGCACGCGACGCCGGCTGCCGATCACCCCCCGGAGAAGCGCCAGTCGAAACTGTCGCGTTGGTTCGACAGTTGGATGCGCTCGGTGGGCATGGCGTTCGTCCTCTTCGTCATCATCAAGACCTTCCTCGTCGAAGCCTTCACGATTCCCTCAGGCAGTATGGAGCGGACACTCCTCGTCGGGGACTTTTTGTTCGTCAACAAGGCCGTGTACGGCGCCCAGATTCCCGGCATCAAGACCCGCGTCCCCGGCTTCGAGAGCCCGCGGCGCGGTGAGGTGATCGTGTTCGCTTATCCGCGCAACCCCGAGCAGAACTATGTGAAGCGTGTGATCGGCGTCCCGGCGGATACCGTGGAGATGCGCGGGGGCCAGGTCTGGGTCAACGGTCGGCGGCTGCAGGAGCCGTACGTGCAGCGCGTCGGGCCGGCCCGCGACGTGACGGATCCCGAATTCACCTGGCAGCGTGACTACTTCGCCGGGGTGCCCGACGACGCGCGCCGCGTCCATCCCACACGCGACAACTGGGGACCGCTCGCCGTGCCCGCCGGCAAGTACTTCGTGCTGGGCGACAACCGGGATAACTCGTCCGATTCGCGCTATTGGGGTTTCGTGGACGCGACGGCCGTGAAGGGACGGCCGTGGGTGGTGTACTTCAGCTACGACCGGGAGGCGCGCGACGCGCTCCCCTGGCTGACCGATATTCGCTGGCGCCGGCTCGGCTCGATCATCCATTGAGCACGGGCCCTGACTAGCAGAGAACTGTGGCCGCGTCCCCGCCGTCGGCGCGCGCCAGCGAAGACTAGGGGCGATGCGGCGTCTTGCCTTGGTGGAGGGTTAACCACGCCATGCAACTGAAGGCGGCGAAACGGTCGTCGTACGACGAGGGGTCGCTGGATCAGTACCTCCGGGAGATCAGCCAGTATCCGCTGATCACGCGCCGCGAGGAGGTGACGCTCGCTCAACGCATCAAGCTGGGCGACCCCGAAGCGCTCGACAAGCTGGTCCGCTCGAACCTCCGGTTCGTGGTCTCCGTCGCCAAGAAGTACCAGAACCAGGGGGTGTCGCTGTCCGACCTCATCAACGAAGGCAACCTGGGGTTGATCCGCGCCGCGCACAAGTTCGACGAGACCAAGGGGATCAAGTTCATCTCGTACGCGGTGTGGTGGATCCGCCAGGCGATCCTCCAGGCGCTGGCGGAGCAATCACGCATCGTACGGGTGCCGCTGAATCGCGCGGGCACCTTGCATCGCATCGGCAAGCGCTCGGCCTCCCTGCTCCAGGAACTGGGTCGCGAGCCCACCGTCGAGGAGATCGCCGAGGGGATGGACATCTCCCAGGAAGAGGTCGCGAAGACCCTCTCGATCTCCCAGGCGCACCTCTCCCTCGACGCGCCCCTCACCCCCGGCGAAGACAACAAGCTCCTCGATTACCTTCCCGACACGCAGAACCCCGGGCCCGACGACGAGATCTTCGAGCACGCGCTCACCGAGTCGATCGAAAAGGTGCTCCGGGACCTGAAGGAGCGCGAGGCGAAGATCCTGAGGCTCTACTTCGGGCTCGACGGCCAGGAGCCGATGACGCTCGAGGAGATCGGCTCGCTGCTCGGGATCACGCGCGAGCGGGTCCGCCAGATCAAAGAAAAGGCGCTGGCCCGCCTGCGGCACGTCTCGAGAGCCAGGGCGCTGGAGAGCTTCCTCTTCTAAGACCTACGGCGTGGTACGTGGTATGTGGTTGCCGACGGTGCAACCACTCACCACTCATCACGCACCACGCCTCTTATATTCTACGCCATGGCCGCCCTTGCCTCCTTCGACGTCTCCACCGGCGCCGACCTCCAGGAAGTCGACAACGCCGTCAACCAGGCGAGCAAGGAAATCGCGCAGCGGTACGACTTCAAAGGGTCGAAGGCGGCGATCGCGTTCGACCGCGCCACCGCGGCGCTCACCCTCGTCGCCGACGATGACTTCAAGATGAAAGCGCTGTTCGACGTCCTGCAGTCGAAGCTGATCAAGCGCGGCGTGCCCGTGAAGAACCTGGAGCTGGGCGCCGTCACCCCCGCTGCGAACGACACCGTGCGCCGCGAGATCAAGCTCACCCAGGGCATCCCGCTCGAGAAGGCGAAAGCGATCGTCAAGGCGATCAAGGACCAGAAGTTCAAGAAGGCCCAGGCGTCGATCCAGGGCGATGAGATCCGGGTGCAAGCCCCTTCGAAAGACGAGCTGCAGCAGGTCATCGCTTTCCTGCGAGGGCAGGACTGGGGGATCGAGCTCAAGTTCGGGAACTACCGGGGATGAAGCTCGGCGTCATCTCCCTGGGCTGCGACAAGGCCACCGTCGACTCTGAGCGTCTGGTGGGCGAGCTGGTAGGCCACGGCGCGGTGATCACCCCGGACCTCCCCCACGCCGACGTCATCCTGGTCAACACCTGCGGGTTCATCGACGCGGCGAAGCAGGAGTCGATCGACGCCATCCTCGGCGCCGCCCGACTGAAGCAGGACGGTGTGGTGAAGGCGGTCGTCGCGGTCGGCTGTCTCGTGCAGCGCTACCGGCAGGAGCTCGCGGCCGAGATCCCCGAGGTGGACCTGTTCCTCGGCTTCTCCGACCTGCACCACCTCGTGCCCGCGCTCGCGGCGCGCGGGCTCCTCACCGACCCCGTCGCCCGGCATCCGGGGGTGCGGCAGTTCCTCGGCGCCGAGCCGCACGTGCGCTACCTCAAGATCTCGGAGGGTTGCGACCACACCTGCGCCTTCTGCGCCATCCCGTTGATGCGCGGCAAGCATCGCACCGAGCCCCTCGAGCGCTTGGTGCGGGAAGCGCAACAGCTCGAGGCCCAAGGCGCGCGAGAGATCAACCTCGTGGCGCAGGACCTCGGGCACTACGGACGCGACCTCGGGCCCGCGGGCCCCAAGCTCCCCGACCTGCTCGAGGCGCTGCTGCGCGACACCTCCGTCCCCTGGTACCGGCTGCTGTACGTCTACTCGGCCGGCCTGACCGAGCGCCTCGTCGACCTGATCGCGGGTGAGCCGCGCATCGTCCCCTACCTCGACATCCCGATCCAGCACGCGAGTGACCGGATGCTCGAGCGCATGCGCCGGCCTGAGCGGCGCGACACGCTGCGGCGCAAGGTCGCCTGGCTGCGCGACGCGATCCCCGACCTCGCCCTGCGGACGACCTGCCTCGTCGGCTTCCCCGGGGAGACCGACGGGGACTTCCGCGCGCTGCTCGCTTTCCTCGAGGAGGCGCAATTCGACCGGCTCGGAGCGTTCGCCTACTCGCCCCAAGAGGGGACGCGGGCGGCGCAGTATGCGGACGACGTGCCGGATGAGGTGAAGCGCGAGCGCCTGGAGGAGCTGCTCGAGGTGCAGCGCGCTATTTCGGCCGAGCGGCTGACGTGTTTCGTGGGGCGCGACGCCCTGGCGCTGGTGGACCGGATCGCTGATCCCGATGAAGACGGGGGCGCGCCGGGGACGACGCATGTGGCCCGCGTCCCGTGGCAGGCGGATGACGTCGACGGCGTCACGTACGTCGCGAACGGCGGGTGGGCCGAGCCCGGCAGCTTCCTCAAGGTGCGTCTCACGGCCAGCGAAGACTACGACTTCCGGGCGGTCGCGTTGACGTGAGCCGCTCGGCCGAGCTGTTCGACCGGGCGCGCGCCGTGCTCCCCGGGGGTGTGAACTCGCCCGTGCGGGCGTTCCGCGCGGTAGGCGGGACGCCGTTTTTCGTGGCGCGCGCGCAGGGAGCGCGGCTCACCGACGTCGACGGCAAGACCTACCTCGACTACGTGTGCTCGTGGGGTCCCCTCATCCTCGGGCACGCCCACCCCGCGGTCCTCGAGGCCATCCGCACGGCGGCGCAGCGCGGCTGGTCGTACGGCGCGCCGTGCGAGGCGGAGGTCGAGCTGGCGGAGCTGGTACGACGGCGCATGCCGTCGATCGAGATGGTCCGGTTCGTGAGCAGCGGCACGGAGGCGACCATGGCCGCGGTCCGCCTCGCCCGCGCCGCGACCAAGCGTGACGTCATCCTCAAGTTCGACGGCTGCTACCACGGGCACGGCGACAGCTTCCTCGTGAAGGCGGGGAGCGGCGTTGCCACGCTCGGCCTGCCCGACAGTCCGGGCGTGCCGGGAGCGTTGGCCGGTCTCACGCTCACGGCGCCGTTCAACGACACCGCCGCGGTCGAGGAGGTGCTGCGGCGGCGCGGGGACGAGATAGCGGCCGTGATCGTCGAGCCGTACGTCGGGAACGCGGGCTTCATCCCGCCCGACCCCGCGTTTCATCCGGCGCTGCGCGCGGCGTGCGACCGCGTGGGCGCGCTCCTGATCTTCGACGAAGTGATGACCGGCTTCCGGGTCGCCCCGGGCGGTGCCCAGGAGCGGCTCTCGGTGCGTCCCGACCTCACCACGCTCGGCAAGATCATCGGGGGCGGGATGCCGGTCGGCGCCTACGGCGGACGCGCCGAGCTGATGCGGCTGATCGCGCCCGAAGGGCCGGTCTATCAGGCGGGGACGCTCTCCGGGAATCCCGTCGCCCTCGAGCGCCGAACCGCGCGGCTCGTGGCGGGTATAGGGGACGCCGCCCGGCGGCGCGGGGTGCCCGTGACGGTGGGGCATGCCGGCTCGCTCTGGGGCGTGTACTTCACGGCCGGTCCCGTGCGCAACTTCGCGCAGGCGAAGCGCGCCGATACGGCGCTGTTCGCGCGCTGGCACGGGGCCGCCCTCGAGCGCGGGATTTTCCTCGCGCCGTCGGCGTTCGAAGCGGGGTTCGTCTCCAGCGCGCATACGGATGCGGATATCGCACACACGGTTACGGAGCTGGACGCAGCCCTGGCGCAGGCGCTGGGTCGCTAGCGTCCCCGCGGCGCTCGCCGCGCTCGCGGCGGCCTGCGCGCGCCCCAGCGTGCCGGCGGTCGGCGCCGAGCCGGAGCTGCGGATCGGCCTGGCGGCGGGGCGGCCCAGCGTCACCCTGGGCGGCGACGGCGGGGGCGAGCTGATCCTCACCGACGACGCGACCGGCCAGCCGATCGGCTCCATCCCCGCGGGTGCGCGCTGGACCGCGGCTGCCGACGGGGCCGGCGTGCGGCTGCTGCGGCCCGACGGCTCGACCAGCGAGCCGCACGCCGGGATCTTCGCCGTGAACGTGACCGAGAACCGGTTCGCCATCGCGGAGGGGCGCGGCTACCGCGGGCGGCTCGACGTCGTGGGCGGCGCGGCCGGCCTGCTCCTCGTGAACCGCGTGCCGGTCGAGGGCTACGTCGCGAGCGTCATCGCGACCGAGATGGGCCCCCGCCGCCCCGAGGAGCGCGCGGCGCTCGACGCGCAGGCGATCGTCTCCCGCACCTTCGCCCTCAGGAATCGCGGGCGCTGGGAAGCCCAAGGCCTGGACGCCTTCGCGGACGTGCGAGACCAGGTGTACGGCGGCGTGGCGAGCGAGACGCCGCAGGCCTGGGACGCCGTCCGGGTGACCGCGGGGCAGGTGCTCGTCTACCACGGCGACCTGATCGACGCCTACTTCCACTCGACCTGCGGCTCCCGCACGGCGGGCGTCGAGGAAGCGTTCAAAACCGCGGCGCCGCGCCCCTACCTGCGCTCCGTCTCGGACGCGAGCGGCGGCGGACGCTATTACTGCGATATCTCGCCGCGCTTCCGCTGGCGCGAGGAGTGGGATGCCTCGACGCTGCGCGCTATATTGTCGCGGACGCTTCCGGCGGTGATGAACGTGGGCGGGGATGGGCTGCAGCGCATCACCGACATCGCGGTGAGCCGCACGACTCCCTCCGGGCGGGTCGGGGAGCTGCGGATCGTGTTCCCGCGCGGCGACGTCCGGGTGCCGGGGCCCGACGTGCGCAACGTCCTCCGCCCCGAGGCGGAGCGGGCGCTCGGGAGCCAGGCGTTCCAGCTTTTTGTCACGCGGGACGGGGGGCAGGTGACCCGCGTGGTGGCGGCGGGGGCCGGCTGGGGACACGGCGTGGGCTTCTGCCAGTGGGGCGCCGTGGGACGGGCGCGCGCGGGGCAGGACGAGCGCGCCATCCTGGCCGCGTACTTCCCGGGGACGACGGTTGCGCGGCTGTACTAGGGCGGTCGGGCGGACAGCCGGTCAGGCGGTTGGCTTGGTCCTGCTCCTTCAGACCGCCGGACCGGCCGACCGCCTGACCGCCCAGAAGATCCTCGAGCAGTTCTCCTCCGAAAACCTCGTGGCGAGCGCCGTCGGGATCGACCTCGGCGTCCTCGCCGGCACCGACATCCGAGGCACGCGCACCGCCGCGCTGCGCGTGGACTTCGGCCGCGTAGCCCCGAGCATCCGCGTGCTCCTCGGCGCCTCGTACTTCCAGGCCGACTTGAGCGGCGCCGCGCTGCAGCGCTTCGCGCAGCGCGTGAGGAGCGTCGTCATCGACCCGCTCGGGGAAGATTCCATCGCCCTCGGGCGGATCACCTGGAGTGACCTCACGGGGGACCTCGATCTCCAATACGTGATGCCCCAGGGCCAGGCCGTGACCGCGTACATGGGGCTGGGGTTGAGCGTGCACGTGCGCCACGGCAGCGGGGCGGCGATCAACGGTACGTTCGTCCAGGACGCCCTCAACGCGATTACGGCCGGCTTGAACGGCACGCTCGGGGCGGAGTTCGGGTCGAGACGCTGGCGCTTCGCAATCGACGGGCGCGGGGTCGTCGCGAGCGGCCTGTCCACCGTGGCGCTGACCGCCGGAGCGCGCTATCGCTGGGCGGGCACGCGGTGAGCGAGCCCGTGCGCGTCGTCGTGGTGGGCGCCGGCGCCATCGCCCAGGTCGCCCATCTCCCCGCGTTGCGGCGCCTCCCAGGGGTCGAGGTCGCGGCCATCTGCGACAACGATTCCTCCAAGGCGCACGCGCTCGCCGCCCGCTTCCAGGTCCCCGATGCCTACGACGATATCGAGGAGGTGCTGCGCTACGCCCACGCCGACGCGGCACTCATCTGCACCCCGAACCATCTCCACGAGATCCACGTCGTGGCGGCGCTGTCGGCCGGTCTGCACGTACTGTGCGAGCGTCCGCTCGCGCTCACCGCCGCGGGCGTCGAGCGAGTCCTCAAGGCCAGCGAGCGCTATGGCAAGCGGGTGATCGTTGGGATGAACCATCGCTTCCGCTCGGACGTCCAGGCGGTACGGAGCTTCCTGGCCGGGGGCGACCTCGGCACCCTTCAGGCGATCCGCGGCGGCTGGCACACCTTCCAGCCCCCGCGGCAGCTCGCGCCCTGGCGGCTGCGGCGACAGGAGTCCGGCGGCGGCGCCGTGCTCGACCTCGGTGTCACCCTGTTCGACCTCGGCCTGTGGCTCGCAGGGTGGCCGGCACCCAAGCGCGTGTCGGCGCACGTGCTGCGGCCCGGGGGGCTCGACAGCGTGGAGGAGATGGCGTCGGCCCTGGTCGTCTGCGAGACCGGCATGCTGCTATCGGTCGATGTGAGCTGGCGCCACCTGGGGGAAGGCGAGCGCTTCTGGTTCGACCTGGTCGGCAGCAAGGGGTCCGCCGCCATCCAGCCGCTGCGGATCATCAAGGACGTGCACGGCGTGCCCACCGACGTCACGCCGACCGGCGCCATCAGCCGGGAGACACAGTTCGCCCAGTCGTATCGCGCCGAATGGACGTACTTTCTGGCGGTGATCAAGGGCGACGTGAATGCCCCACCTCCCCGAGACCAGCTGCTCCTGCAGCAGGTCGTGGATGCCGTGTACCGCTCGGCCGATGAGGGGCGTGACGTGATTCTGTGATCGGTCCCCCGCGCCGCGCGATCGCCCCGATTGTGCTCGGAGCCGTTGCGCTCGGGGCGAGCTACCCACCCCTCAGCCTGCCGATCCTGAGTTTCGTCGCCCTCGCTCCGGCGGTGCTGCTGATCCGTCAGGCCGTGCGCGAGGAGGACCCCCGAGGCGCGTTTCGCGTCGGGTTCTGGTACGGGTTCGCCGCCCAGGCGGTCGTGTTGTACTGGATGATCGTCGCGCTATGGCACTTCACCCCGCTGTCGGCCCTCGGGTACCTGGCGACCGTGACGGTCGAGGCGCTGTGGAGCGGTGTGCTGTTCTGGCTCGTCGTGCGCGTGCGCTTGCAGGTGCCGCGAGCGCCGCTCTGGACCGTCTTCCCGGTGGTCTGGACGGCGGTTGAGTGGGCCATCGGCCACCAGGGGGATGTCCGGTTCCCGTGGCTCGGACTCGGGACCTCGCTCGCCGACGCGCCGCTCCTGGTGCAATGGGCGGACCTCGCGGGCGCCCGGGGCGTCACACTGTGGTTGGCGTGGTGCAACGTCATGATCGTGGAAGGGCTGCTCCCGGTGGTGGGGGCCCGCCGCGCCGTGGCGCGTCGCCTCGTGCCGGTCGCGGCGACCCTCGCCGCAGCGGCGGTCTACGGCGCCTGGCGCGAGCGCACCCTCCCGACGCGCGAGCTCGGCACCATCGGCTTGGTGCAGCCGAACGAGGGCTTCTGGGAAAAGTGGGCCCCGGGCCACGAAGATTCCGTCGTCGCGAAGCTCGTCACGCTGTCACGCCGGCTCGCCGCGCGGGACCACCTGGGGCTGCTCGTCTGGCCCGAAGCCGCCATCCCGGGATATTTCGTGAATCGACCGCAGTGGGACGAGCGCGTGGCCCAGCTCGCGAGCGCCCAGGGTGTGCCGATCCTCACTGGGGGTTTGGACGTCGAGTTTCACGGTCGCCAGTCGTACGATTACTTCAATGCGGCGTTCTTCTACGATTCGCTGGGCCGTCGCGCCCCGTACCCCGTTTACGACAAGCATTACCTCGTCCCCATCGTCGAGCGCGTGCCCTTCATTCCGCCGCGCTGGATCCACCTGCAATGGTTCGGCGGCTTCGGTAAGGGCCGGCGCCTGCCGGTGTACACGGCCGCGGGGGGCCGCTTCGGCGTGCTCATCTGCTACGAGTCGGCGTTCGAGGACCTGCCCCGCGACTACCGGCGCTCGGGCGCCGATTTCCTCGTCAACATCACCAACGACGCGTGGTTTGGCCGGACCAGCGCCCCGCTGCAGCACGCGTCGCACCTGGTGCTGCGCGCGATCGAGACGCGCATGGGCGTGGCCCGCGCGGCGAATTCCGGGATCTCGGAGTTCGTAGATCCGTTCGGCACCGTGTACGATGCGACCCGGCTCGAAACCGAGGCGGTCGTGGCGGATCACCTGCGCACCAGCGACGTGACGACACCGTACGTGCGGTTGGGCGATTGGGTGGGGACGCTGGTCGTCATCGCGACGCTCGGGTTCGCCGGCGTGCTGGCGGTGGACGCCTGGCGATCACGGCGCCGTCAATGAGGGTCGGGGTCGACGTCGGCGGCACGTTCACCGACCTCGTCGCGCTCGGGGGTGACGGCGCGCTCGAGGTCCGGAAGGTGGCGAGCACCCCCGACGAGCCGGCGACGGGCCTGTTTCACGCGCTCGACGCGCTTCAGGGAAGCGGCATCGAGCTCTTGATTCACGGCACCACGATCGCGACGAACGCGTTGCTCGAGCGCCGCGGCGCGCGCGTAGCGCTGGTCGCGACGCGCGGATTCGAGGACCTGCTGTGGCTGCGGCGCCAGGACCGGCCCGAGCTGTACGATCTGGCGCGCGATCATCCCCCGCCGCTCGTGGCGCGCGAGCACGTCGTGGGCGTCGCGGAACGGATGGGGCCCGCGGGCGTGCTGGTGGCGCTGCCCCAGGAGGAAGTGACGCGCGTCGTCGCGCTGGTCCGCGCCCTCGAACCCGAGGCCGTCGCCGTCGCGTTGCTCTTCGCCTTCCGGCACCCGACTCACGAGGTGCTGCTCGCAAGTGCGTTGCGCGCCGCGCTCCCAGGGATTCCGGTCGTCGCCAGCCACGAGGTCCTGCCCCTGTTCCGCGAGTACGAGCGGACCAGCACGACCACGGTGGAGGCGTACCTGCGGCCCCGGGTGGCGGCGTACCTGGCCGGCACGGCCGTCGAAGTGCGCCGCCGCGGTATTCCAGAGCTCCGGATCATGACGTCGAGCGGAGGGTCGCTCGTCCCTGGGGCCGCCGCCACGCGCGCGGCCTCGCTCGCGCTCTCGGGGCCCGCCGGCGGCGTCGTGGGCGCGCGGCTCGTGGGCGAAGCGGTCGGCGCGCCCGACCTGCTCACGCTCGACATGGGCGGAACGAGCGCTGACGCCGGTCTCATCGTGAACGGCGCGCCGCTGGCCGATGGTCTCGGTGCCGTGGCCGGTGTGCCGCTGGCGTTGCCCTCCGTCCTGATCGAGACGGTGAGCGCCGGGGGCGGGAGCATCGCGTGGAAGGACGACGGCGGCGCGCTCAAAGTGGGACCCGAGAGTGCGGGGGCGGTCCCGGGTCCCGCCTGCTACGGACGGGGCGGCACGCGACCCACCGTGACGGACGCCTGTCTCCTCCTCGGCTGGCTCGACGTCGCGCACCCCCTGGCCGCTGACGTGCGACTCGATCTCGCCGCCGCGGAAGCGGCGGTGGCGACGCTGGGCCGCGTGGGGCGGCGCGATGCGCCGGGGGTGGCCGCGGGGATCGTGGAGGTGGCGACGGCGGTGATGGCCCGCGCGCTCAAGCGCGTCAGCCTGGCGCGCGGCGTGGACCCGCGGAGCATGGCGCTCCTGCCGTTCGGTGGGGCGGGGCCGCTCTTCGGGTGTGCGCTGGCCGACGCGCTCGGGATGAGCCGGGTGGTGATTCCGCCGCACGCCGGAGCGCTGAGCGCGCTCGGCCTGGCCGCGGCGGCGGAGCAGGTGGAGCTGCTGGCGTCGTGCCATCGTCCCATGAGCGGCCTCACGCGCGACGACCTGGCGGCGGCCTTCGCACCCCTCGTCGCGCGCGCCACCGCCGAGCTCCCCGGCGCCGTCCTGACGCGCCTGGCGGACTGCCGGTTCACCGGTCAAGGACACGAGCTGACCATCCCGGTCGTCGATCCGGAGCCGTTTCGCCTGGAGGACGCGTTCGTGCACGCCCATCTCGCGCGCTACGGGCACGCCGGCACCGGTCAAGGGATCGAGCTCGTGAACCTGCGCGTCGTCGCGCAGCGCCCTGCGCCCGCGCCGCGCTTCGCTGGTGCGGGCCGTCCGGGAGCGGGCGCGAGGGCGCCCGTCGCGCGCCGCGCGATTACCGTGCGCGGCCAGCGCCTCAAGGCCGACGTGTGGCCGGCCGACGCGCTCGCGAGCGGGGTCACGATCGAGGGGCCCGCCATCCTCGCCGGCGGGGATACGACCGCGTTGCTCGAGCCGGGTTGGCGCGGGCGCGTGCACCCCTCGGGCGCGCTGCTCGTCAAACGTCGATGAAGCTCGACGCGGTCGGCCTCGAGGTCATGTCCCATGCCTTCGCCTCGATCGCCGAGGAGATGGGGCTGGTGCTCGTCCGCTCCGCCCTCTCGCCCAACATCCGCGAGCGGCGCGACTGCTCGGCCGCGCTATTCGACGCCAACGGGGAAATGATCGCCCAGGCCGCCCACATCCCGGTTCATCTGGGTGCCCTGACGGACGCAGTAGCGGCGATCCGCGCGCTCGACCCCCAGGCGGGGGAGCTGTTCATCCTGAACGATCCGTACGCGGGGGGCTCGCACTTGCCCGATGTGACCCTCATCGAGGCGGTCGCGGTGGAAGAGGGAGGCGGCGTCAGCGCGTATAGCGCCGTGCGCGCCCATCATTCCGACGTCGGCGGCACCGAGCCGGGGAGCATGCCGGCGGGGGCGCGCACGCTCGAGGAGGAGGGTGTGATCATTCCGCCGGCGCGCCTCACCCCCGAGGTGGAGCGGTCGTTCCTGGCGAGCGTGCGCACGCCCGAAGTGCGGCGCGGTGACCTCGCGGCGCAGCGCGCCGCGACGGCCCGGGGAGGAGAGGGCT
>WNEY01002162.1_pt1 | contig 14343 bp, 19 predicted proteins | sample 5400531 | NCBI WGS metagenome assembly WNEY01 (sample SAMN13153338, study PRJNA577476) | soil metagenome | isolation source: 200 cm saprolite under Douglas fir tree site 1 | place: USA:California | collected 2015-04-18
CCTTTGCACCGCGCCGCCGACCGCATGGGCATCCAGCTGGGCCATCGAGTTCAGCGCGCGCAGCACGTCGCGGTGGGCCGCGTACATTCCGACCACGCCGCGGATCCCACCGCGCAGCGCCTCGCGCGCGTCGGGATGCGCCGCCGCCGCGAGCATGCTGCCGAACCCGCCGCGCTCCAAAAGATCGGCGGCGAGCGCGCAGAACAGGCCCGCGCGCGACCCGAAGACCAGGTAGACGGTGGACCGCGACACCCGGGCCATGCGGGCTATCTCGTCGATGCTGACCGGCTCGGCGGGTGCCGAGCTCAGCCGCTGGCAGACGGCGGCGAGGATGCGGCCCCGGGTCTCCCCTGCGGACTCGGCGCGCAGCCGCTGCTCGTACTTCCGGGTGGCCATCGGCTCAAGCCTAGCATTTCACTTGACGAAGCGACTTCTGAAGTACAGACTGTCTTCCGAAATACTAACTGTCCGACGAAATCAGAAGGAGCCGGCCGTGCAGGTGATGATCCGCCTCAAGCTCAAGCCCGATCAGGTCGAGACGTGCCTTGAACTTGGCCGCGCCGTGTATGACGAGTTCGAGTCGGCCCGGCCGGACTGGCTGCGCCAGGCGACCTTCCAGCTCGACGATGAGGTCAGCTTCGTGACATTCGCCGAGCTCGACGACCCTGGCAGGCTCGCGGGCATGCCCGCCTTCCAGCGGTTCCGGAGCACCCTTGATGACCGCTGCGACGAGCCGCCGGTCCTGACGGTCCTGCGCGAGGTCGGCTCGTACCGCTTCACCTGACGATCCCGCTGCGCACCGCCTCCGAAAGGAATCCGACATGTCATCTGCCGGGCAGCCGCCAGCACCGATACGGGTAGCCATCATCGCCGGGAGCACCCGCCCCGGCCGCAAAGCCGACACCGTTGCCCGATGGGTCCACGGGATCGCCGCCAGGCGCGACGATGCTATCTACGAAGTCGTGGACCTCGCGGACTACCGGCTGCCCATCCTGGACGAAGCCGTACCGCCCATGGCCGGCCAGTACAAGCATCCCCACACCTTGAACTGGGCCGCGACGGTCGCGTCGTTCGACGCGTACGTCTTCGTCACTCCCGAGTACAACCGTTCGGTCCCGGGCGCGCTCAAAAACGCCCTCGACTACCTCTACGCCGAGTGGAACGACAAGGCCGCCGGTTTTGTCGGCTACGGCTTCCACGGAGGCGTCCACGCCATCGAACACCTGCGCCTGATCCTCGGCGAACTCAAGATCGCCGGTGTGCGAAGCCCTGTCACCCTCATCTTCGGCGAGGACTTCCAGGGCTATGCCGAGTTCACGCCACGCAGCCTCCAGGAACAGCGCGTCACGGCGATGCTCGACGAACTCACAGCATGGGCTTCGGCGCTCAAGACACTCCGCCAGCCCGCCAGCGCCGCACTCGCCAGGCCCTGACGGTGAACCGCCGGGGGCTGGCTACGGCCCGGCCAGCATGCCGGGCCAACGGCGCCCGGATACCGTAGCGGACGACCCGGGCGCCAGCGGCCTGGAAGACCGTGCCGTACGCGGCGGTGAGGCTGGCGTCCCGGTCATGCAGGATGAACTTCACGCTCATTCCTGCATCGTCTAGGTCCATCAGGAGCTTCCTGGCCTGCTGCACTACCCAGGACTGGACCGGATGCCCGGCGGCTTCCAGGATCCGGATGCGGCGGGTGCCGTGCTCGATGATGGCCAGGACGTAGACCGTCGTGCCATTGAGCAGGTCGGCGGTGAAGAAGTCCAGCGCCAGGATCCCCTGCGCCTGGGACCGTCCCCGCAAGCAGCGCCAGCCACGCCCGGTCCGGCCACGTCAAACGCGAATGAGCGCGAGGCCGCTCGCGCTCAGCCACAGCGAGCTGATGGCGCAGCATAAGGATCTCGGCGTCCTTCCACCACCACTCCCGCCGCGACAAGCCCAGCAGCGACACGGCACCGGTGACTATCAAGAAGACCAGCCTCAACCCCACAAGCCGAAGATCATCCCACGCCCTGTCAGGCCCGGACCCGTGACCGAGCGGCCAGCGCAGCATCAGGCCAGGTGGCACAAGTTTCGGCACCCACAGCCTGCGCGCTTCGATGTTGCCGATGCGATTACGCAGCGTATCCGTTGGAGCGAAGCCGCTGCCCCCGCCGGGGCATCGGTCCCGGGTTGCCTGACCTGACGTTCGGGCGACTGCGGCGAACGCAGCTCATCCGGCGCGCTCGGCCTCGATCGCGTCGAGGTCGCGTACGACGTAGCGGAGGTGCTCCCATTCCTCGTTGAGGATCACGTGCAGGCAGGAACGGATGGACTTGTGGTCTCCGGGATCGTGCGGGTTCTCGCGCGGCGCGGCCAGCACATCCTGTGTGACGGTGGCGAGGAAGCCGCGCACCATCGCGACCCGGCCCGCCCGGACCTCCAGCACCTCGGCGTAGGCCGGCGGGACCGTCGTGAAGACCGACATGTGTACCTAGCTCGCCCGCGGTGCCGCCGGAATGATCCCGAGCCGAAGTCGGCGCAAGCTAACCTTGCAGCCGTATCTGGGCGACCCGTTCGCGCGTGCTCCCTGTATTCCCGTGGTCAACGAGATTTGAGCGCCAGTCGGGCGAGGTCTGCCGGCTGCAGATGGCTCAGGCGGGACCGCGCCTGGGGCGGTGATCTCGGCCAGGCGCTTGAGATGACGGTGTGCTTCGAGGAAGAGAAGGCCGCAATTGTCTTCTGCAAAGTAGATCTCAATGTCACCCGTCGGTCAGCTGCCTGCGGTGAACGCCGTAGTTGCGAATATCGCGCATACTTCTGGCGATGCCGGAATCCGCGGCCACGACGTCGAAATGATCCCTGGCCGCCTCGTCCGGCACATCCACCGGGCTACGCCTCCTGGTCCGGCCTGATCAGGTACTTGGTGCCCGTTGCCTGCTGCGCATAGGCGGTGATGTTGTCCAGGTGGAGCGCTCCGGGCAGCGACACCTGCGCGGTGTAGCCGCTGGCGAACGTCTTCGTCAGCCCGGCCGCGACCCGAGGTGGCAGGCGACGGGACTCTCGCCGGCTGTCGCGTCTGGGCTGACCTTGAGCACGCGCCGGACGGCATCTGCGCCGATGCCGACGGCGCGGTGTGGGTCGCGACCGTTCCCGGCCAGCGCTGTGTGCGCGTGCGGGAGAGGGGGAGGTGCTCAGTACGGTCGCCGCTGACCGGGGGTGCTTTGCCTGCATGCTCGGCGGCGAGGAAGGCGGGGCACTGTTCATCGGCGCGATGGCACGGGATGCAAGCGGCCACGAGTGACGGGCCGGATTGGACCGGGCAGCTGCTAGCGGCGATGCCGAACAGTGAACCCGCAGGGTCACCGGCCGATAACGCCACCAGGGTCTAACCTGGCCCGCCGCATCACTGTCAACTACCGCGCCCGGCTCTCGGTCCCCTCCCCCGGCGAGCTGAAACTCGCGCTATCTGATACGGGTGAACCGGGCCTATCTGCCGACGTGAGCACGCCAAATCGCGTAGCTCGCAAGCAGCCCAGCCTCCAGTCAGGGCACAGGCCATCGAACTGCGCAGCCCGCAGATATACCGCCGGCGAGCCTGATATTCGTTCGCCTTCGCGGCATGACCCGGATGTCTGAGGCGGGTCGCGGACGCTTCCGTGCACGGCAAATGCGTGTAGCGTCTGGACTATTGACCGGTCACGAAGCGAGGGGCGGGTGCGCGCGATGAGCGTGTTCTCCGATGCTGAGCTGGCCTACCTGGCCCAGGGTAAGCTCGGCCGGCTCGCCACCATCGACGCAGCCGGGATGCCGCATGTCGTTCCCCTTGGCTGGCGCTACAACCCCGCGCTGGACACGATCGACATCGGAGGCCGGGACTTCGCCCGCACCCGGAAGTTTCACAACGCACAGCGCAACCCGAACGTCGCCCTGGTGATCGACGACGTGCTGCCGCCGTGGCGGCCCCGATGCGTGATGATCCGCGGCGCCGCGCAGGCGCTCCCGGATGCCACCGGGCCAGATGGCCAGCCAGCCGGGCCCATCATCCGGCTGCATCCAGCTGAAGTGATCAGCTGGGGGATGGAGTTCGCCGGAGAATAAGGATTTGCCCCAGGCGGACCACACCCCGGCCGGAGACGCGGTGACCCGCCGCTGTATCCGATGCTCCCGACCCAGCGCCGTTACTCAACCGCAAAACCGCGCTTAGCCGCGATCACTCTGCGTGATACTTCTCGCGACGGCATCAGCTCCGAGCCCTGCCGAATCCGTGCGGCTGGCCACGGCAACCTGCGGGTCGTCTGTCGCGCGCAGATCGTCCGTTCTTGTGACGCCGCGGTTGCGTCTGCTCGTGACTCGCTGGGTCTGCTCAGGCGGCCGAGGCCGGGTCTCCCCGGTATTGTGCTGCGCGCTGTCTCATCTGACGACCGGCATCTGCGACGAGGAGTTCGGCCGATGTATGCCTGGGCCGTTAGCGGTCGGTCGTGTGGCTATCCTGCCGACTTGGTCAGGCGATTGGACGCTGCGTGCAGGGAGGAGCCGTTGTTAGGTTTGGCTGACCACGAACGCCTGGGATTTACCGGAGCCGTCCGTGTAGATCCCGCCGGCCGCGCAGTTGCCCGCCGAGGCGCACGACACCGAGACCACAACCGCCACGGCAAACCCGGGCTGGCCCTGGTTCAGGGCGCCCGAGCCGGGCACCTCGATCGCCTTGCGCCAGATGCCAGCAGAGATGACGGCCCCGGTGGCGGCAGGCGCAACCCCCGCTGGTGCCACACCGGCCACCGCCAATGGCGCGGCACACCATACCGCCGCCGCACCCTGCAAGACCATTAACACCCGGTATCGTCTCATCGGATACCACCAGCCCGTCTCAGTGGCCGGCCAACCGTCCAGGCCATATCCCGGCGCCATATGCCCGATTTCAATATGTTAGCCCGCCAGGATAGCGCCATCAACGGCCCAGCCGAACTCTCCCGCGGCGTGCGGGACCGGGACATGAGGATGCGACCCGACAAGGAGCATCCCGTTCTAGCAATGTCTCAGCTGACGAGCATCGGTTGCGACGCGAGACACCGACAACGGACGACCCGATCCACGGCAGCGCCGACTGTCTCACGGGCACATCCGCCGTTGTTGACGTCTGATGAGACAGCGTCAGGTTGGCGGCAGCGATCGGCTCAGACGTCGGCCCGGCACGCAGAATGCCCAGATCGGTACCGGACTGGCATCTCGAGCACTCGGCACGCATAACGAGCCCTCGGAGTGCGCCTCGACTATGGGTCCTTATCACTGTAAGTAGCGACTGTCACGGACCGTCGCGCGCCGAGCGAGCCCGGCGGCTCACTTGCGGCCGAGGGCGCAGTACTCGTCCATGTCCTGCAGGCCAACCTGGTCGTTCGCTTCTGGCCGCCACCGCGGACAGGACACCACCCCCGGCTCGATTACTTCCAGGCCGTCGAAGAAAGCGGCGATCTGCGCCGGGCTGCGCAGGCGGTAGGGAGTCGGCGCCACCTGGTTCCACCGCCGTACCGCCTCGATCACCCGCTCGCCCGTCACCTCGCTGGTGGAGTGAGTGACGGCCAGGTAGCTGCCCGGCGGCACGGCGGCCAGCAGCCGCTTCACGACTGCCTTCGCTTCATCGTCATCACTGATGAAGGGCAGGATGCCGAGCATGGTGATAGCCACGGGCTGACTGAAATCCAGCGTCGCCGCAGCGCCCTCGACAATGGTGCCGACGGCGCGGGCGTCAGCCTCAAGGTAGGCAGTGACGCCCCCGGGACTGCTCGTCAGCAGCGCCCGGGCGTGGGCCAGCACGAGCGGATCGTTATCGACATAGACGATCCTCGACTCGGGGGCGATCCCCTGGGCGACTTCATGCGTGTTATTAACAGTCGGCAGCCCGGTCCCGACATCGAGGAACTGGCGGATTCCCGCGTCAGCCGCCAGGTACCGCACCACGCGCTCGAGGAACCGCCGGGACGCGCGCGCGATATCTACGATCTCGGGCAGCACGGCAAGAGTCTGATCACCAGCCTGCCGGTCGACGGGGTAGTTGTCCTTGCCTCCCAGCCAGTAATTCCAGATCCTGGCCGAATGCGGCACCGTAGAGTCGATGCCGGGCCGCGGCTGGTCATCATGGCCCGCGTCGCCTGTCACGGCGAGTGCCTCCTCCTGCTACCTGTCCGCCAGCGGTGAACGATCTCACCCAGCCGCGCGCTGTGATCATCTCCCCGGCACTACCAGCCACGTCCCCGCGCCGTGCCTAGCCCGCCAGCCTAGCCCGCCCGCCACGCCGACCATTATGCCCAGGCTATCAGGATATGGCGTACGCCCATTGCCGTATTCCCGCCGCGCGAGACCACCCTTCCAGCAGCGGTGCTGGCCATTGCCAGTTGCGGCTCAGCCAGCGGGCGTCTTCACCGGACCCACAACCAGGGGAAGCCGGGACCGCGCCGCGGAAGTGCTTTCAGGACCGCAGCGTAGTCCTCAGGCACCCGCGGCAGATGCCCGCCGCGCTGGCGTCCTCGGGGCACGGGGCCTGGATCCAGTCCCCGATGCCGGATGCGCCCATCGCGAGCACGCAGCCGGAGTGAGCGAGCGGTCCAGGCGCCTCCAGGTCGGGGCGGTTCGCCCGCGGGCCGCTTCACCGTTGGCGGCGATGGCCGGCCCGGACCGGGAGTTCGACTCCATCGTTATCGGCGAGGACGAGCAGGCGTTCACGGCAGCCAGTACGCCCTGATGGCCCGCTGTTCGAGCACCATGGCGTCCAGCTGTGGAACCCCGAAGCGGGCGGGCAGGGTGAACGTCCAGGCCGAGGGCGATGAGCAGATGATGCTCGCGCCCGGCGCGCAGTCCACGCTGGAGATCACCCGCACGAAGATCCGGGTGCGCACCGCGATGGCCGCCCCGGGCCCGCTACCTCGGCGGCCGCCCCCCGCAATACTGGCGACATCGCCTGGCGCTATTCCCGGTTCCGCTCGGCCGACCTGCTCATCAACGGGACCCTGGTCCCCTCGGACCGGGGGCAACTGGTCGCTTACCGTCCGCCGCGCGGGCCGAAGACGGCTAGGCGGGCCGCACCACGGTTCTGGCCGAGTGCCCCTGCTCGTGGTCGAAGGAGCCGGCGCCGGCCGCAAGGACATCGCGCCCCCTGACCAATGCGCTGGCCTGGGTGCAGTCCAACGAACGCTCTGCCACTAGGTCTCGCCAGATAAAGACAGCCGCAGTGGTACTGGAGCGGCTTGGATCCTGACTCCCGGCCTTGCCTGTACGCGCACGCGCATAATGCCCGTTATGGTCGGCGAGGCTCAGCGTCTACTTAGATCTCTACGAACACATATCGAGCCTTACAGGCGCGCGGTGGGGGTGCGGCCGATGACTCTGTGTAGTGTCCTGGCTAGCTCGCTACCTGGGTCCATTCTGCGGTAAGTCCGTGCCAGCGTTCTGATCGCGGGCATGAGCGAGGGGGCCTTGTCGTGCGACTCAGCGCTCTAGGCGCGCCTGTTAAGCGGGGAAGGCTGGGCGGTCTCCGCCGGTTCGGTCGCGCTGGGACATCACGCGCAGGCCGCCCGGGTCGCGTCCCCGATGCGCGGCCGGATCTTCGATGATGGGATGGGGTCATGGAGTGGACCTTCACCGCCGAGGTGATCGAGTGGCGCGGTCCGGCGCCGTATCTGTTCGTGGCGATGACGCCGGAGGACAGCGAGGATCTGAAGGAGGAAGCCCGGGGCCTGACTTACTGGGGTCAGGTGCCTGTCCATGTCACTATCGGCGATTCGGAGTTCACCACAGCGCTTTTCCCCAGGGATGGCCGCTACCTGGTGCCCGTCAAGGCGGCGGTCCAGCGAGCCGAGGCGATCGGTGAGGGCGCGGACGTCGAGGTGGTCGCGCGTCTCAGCGCCGCGCGCAGCAAATGACGAGCAGGTGGAACTGCAGTGGCCTGACGGTCAGGTCATGGCAGCCGGGGGTGGTCGTCAAATGGATACCGCGCACCATCCGGGCAAGGGGGAGTGCCCGGAGAGCGGGTGACCGGAGCGTGTCTTCGCCGATGCGCGCCGCCAGGGGCAGCGACCTCGTTCCCCGCCCGGCCAGGGCCGGAGCGCGGCCCCGGCCCCGGGCCAGGGCCTGGACGGGCCGGGCTTGGCGCCCGGACCCAAGCTGTTCGCCGCGATGCGTCCCGGTCTCCTGGCGGCCATCGGACTGCAGCGCGACACCGGCGGCTTGGCCCAGCTCCCATGGCTTGGCTGGCTGGCCGGCACGATCGAGGCCGGCGTGAGGGCTGCTGCCTGCACGCTGGGGAACGCCGGCCGGCAAGGTTCGCTGCATGTTGCCAGCGTTGGCCCGCAACCCGATGAGTGATGCTTTTAGTGCACGGCTACCGGAGTGGCCCCGGATTCCTCGTGATCGGGCAGGTGCGATTCCTCGCGCTTGCGGGGAAGGAACAGGGCCGCGGCGACGGTCGTCCCGACGAGCGCGAAGGCCACCCAGTACGTGTGGGCGAACGCGTTCGCGGCCTGGGACAGGCCCTGGCTGATGTCGGCCTTGCCGCCGATCCGCGCGGCGATGTGAAGGTTATTGCGGGCCGGCGCTCGGGTTCGCGATCGGTCAGGTGGTCGAGCGTGATCCTTGTGACTTGCTGTTCGGCGAGCGGAAAGGTTCTGACGGGGTGCAGCTTGGCCGGCCTGTGCCTGCGGGAAAAATGGCTGCGGAATACTTTCTCCTTCTATTAAGGGCGGAGCCGCAGCGCGGCGCGGGTGCGGGACCTGTTCAGCGAGGCGCGCAAGCGGGCCACGGCGATCATCTTCATCGATGAGATCGACGCTATCGGCCAGCGGCGGTCGGGCTCGGGTGCCGCGGTGGCTAACGACGAGCGGGAGCAGACCCTGAACCAACTGCTGGCCGAGATGGACGGGTTCGACGTGGTCCAGGGCATCGTGGTCCTGGCTGCGACCAACCGTCCGGAGATCCTGAACCCGGCACTGCTGCGACCGGGCCGATTCGACCGGCAGGTCAGGATTCCGCTGCCGACGCTGACCGAGCGGGTGGCCATCCTGGCGGTGCACTCCGCGAGGGCTCGAATGTGCTCCTGCCAGAGGAGAGTGGAGTTCGGGCAGGGCTCGACCGGGGCGGCGAACGACCTGGCCAGCGCGACCGACCTGGCGACCAAGATGGTCCGCGAGTTCGGCCTGTCGCCGGCGCTGGGCCCGGTCGGCTACCCCGAGGGCGGCTCGGTGTTCCTCGGCGGCGGCGGGTCCGGGCTGTCCAGTCGGCCGTTTGCCGAGGCGATCCAGGCAAAGATCGACAGCGAGGTGGCCCGGCTGCTGTGCGAGGCCGAGCAAGCCGCCGTCGATCTCCTCCGGTCGCACCGGCCCGAGCTCGAGCAGCTCGTCGACCTGCTGCTGGAACACGAGACGGTGGACGGCTCGGCGGTGTACCGGATCGTCGGCAAGCCGGTGCCCGAGCACAGCCCGGGGGAGATGGCGATTGCCCCGCGCGCCAAGGCAGCGGCGAGCGCGGTGGCGAGGGACGGATCAGGCCCTGGTGCGTCACCGGGCTGAGAGGAGCTGACGGCGATGTTCGGAACATCCTGGCGGGTGGCAAGGATCGTCGGCATCGACGTCCGCGTCGACAGTTCGTGGGTGGTGGTCGTCCTGCTCGTCACCTACAGCATGTACCTGGGCTTCTCCTTCCTGTACAAGAGTCTGTCCACCGGGGGAGCGGTCGGGATCGGGATCCTGGCGGCGGTGCTGTTCTTCGGCTCGGTCCTCGTCCACGAGCTGGCTCACGCGCCGGTCTCCCGGGCTAGGGGTATCCAGGTGCAGGACATCACCCTGTTCCTGTTCGGCGGGGCGACGCGGGCCAGGGCGGAATCTCGCGGGCCGGGCGCCGAGTTCCTGATCGCGGTCGTGGGCCCGCTCGCCAGCGTGCTCCTGGCGGCGCTGTTCTGGGCCGTCGATGTTTTCGCCCGTAGCGCTCTGCCGAGCTCGCTGATCGGGATGTTCGGCTATCTTGCGTGGGTCAACCTGCTAGCCGGGTTCAACCTGGTCCCGGGATTCCCGCTGGATGGCGGGCGGCCGTTGCGCTCGGTATTGTGGAGGGTCACGGGCAGCTTCCGCCGGGCCACCCGGATCGCCTCCCTGGCCGGCCAGGCAGTGGGATGGCTGCTAGTGGCGGGCGGCGTGGCGTTCCTCCTGGCCGGGAATCTCGCTGGGGGGAATCTGGTTCGCGTTCATCGGGTGGTTCCTGGTCCAGGCCGCCCTAGCCTCCTACCAGGAAATCCAGGACAGGCAGATGCTGCGAGGAATCCAGGCGCATGACGTGATGGCCGACAACCTGGTGCGGATCCCGCCGGACCTTACCCTGCAAGACGCCGTGGACCGCTACTTCATGCGCTATGAGCACAGCGCGTTCCCGGTGGACGAGCAGGGGCGCACTATCGGCCTGCTGACCGTGCGGAAGGTTCGCCGGGTGCCCAGTGATCAATGGCCGCTAGCCGCGTGCGAGATCACATGGTCCCGCTCAGCGGCCAGGTCGTGGTGGCGCCGGATTCCCCCATGGATCAGGTGATGGCCAAGCTTGAGGACGGCGGGGCCGGGCGGGTGCTCGCAGCCGAAGATGGTGAGGCAGTGGGCATCATTACCTCCTCAGATCTGACTCGGTGGCTACACCGCTGGCGGATCCTTAACGGCAGGGCGCTCGACAGCAGAGCGCGCTGAACGCCCAGCCGCAGGCTGGACAACCGGCACCCGGGATGGCGCGGCGCCTGAGCGGCGCCGTGTCGGGCAGCCGTCCGAACACGGAAAGGAAAGCGACATGGAAACCCATCACCCGGAGTACACAGCGGAACTGCTGCGCCATTTCGCTGATCTGCGAGACGGCACTCATGGTGGCGCCAGTTCCCGGCACGACAAGGAACGCTTCTTCACGGCCGCCGTCGCGCTGCTCGATCCGCATGCTCGGCAGTCACTCGAGGAGATCAACGCAGACTTGCTGCTTGGCACCGGGGAGGTGACCGCGACGGGAATCCGCCGCAGCGGCGACGGCCTCGACGCGATCTGGGCTCTTTCGTGGCGCGAGCAGCGGGATGCCGCCATCAATCCCATAGTCTTGCGCGCCTATTACGGCGCGGGCTTCCACCACCCGCATCTGAAGGGAGGGACGGCCGGCGACTGGCCGCTCAACGTGTTCAGCAAGGAGCAGGCGGCGGCGCAGGTACCGACCCTGCGGGCGATAGCCTCAGCCGACCTCCACAACCTGGTATTCCAGCGGGACTACCGGATCATTCCGGCCATCATGAACGGGTGGACGCCGTGACCTGGGCCAGTCACGTCAGCTGGCGGGCCTGACGGGGTCACACAGGTCGAGGTCGGCGGCGAACAGGCCGCCGGGGTGAGCCAATCCGCGGCGCGGTGAGGACTGCGAGTGTTCCAATGTTTCGGCATTGGCTGGCTGGGACTGGCGGTTTGTTGTCCGCGTTGTTTCGAGGTGAGTTTCTTGGCCTCGCCGGAACGGCAGCTTATTTCCAGGTCTTGCCGTTCCAGCGGACGATGACGGCAGCGGGTGCGGCGCAGCAGGTACCGATCGCGCCGGCCGCCCAGGCGGTGCGTGTCGATACTGCGGCGGCTGCGAAAAAGAAGTCGTCTCCGTCTGGCCGCAGGGGGCTGCGGGCCTGATGCCAGCTCCTGCCGTTCCAGGTCATGATGAACGTGTAGTTGGATTTAGCCTGGCCGACGGCCCATGCGAGGCGGCCTGCGGCAGCGACGCCGAATAGCTGGGCGGACAGCTGGCTTGGGACATGGATCAGGCGCCATTTAGCGCCGTTCCAGCGCAAGGTTAGTGTCTTGCCGCGGACAGTGTTGCCGACCGCCCAGGCGTTCCGCGCCGAGGTCGCGGCGACCGCGTTGAGCATGCCTGAGGCGGCGCTGCCGGGAACTGCGGCCGGCCGCCATCTGCTGCCGTTCCAGTGCAGGATCACCGCCTTGCCGCCGGATGTGTCGCCGACTGCCCAGGCGTTGCCCGCCGATGTCGCCGCTACGGCGTTGAGGGTCCCTGAGGCGACGGTCGCCGGTACCGGTGCCGGCCGCCATGTGCTGCCGTTCCAGTGCAGGATCACCGCCTTGCCGCCGGATGTGCTGCCGACCGCCCAGGCGTTGCGCGCCGATGTTGCCGATACCCCGAGCAGGTTGCCGTGAACACCGGGGTGCGGCACCTGTGCCCGGGACCACGCCCGGCCGTTCCAGCGCAAGATCAACATGGCGGCGCTGCCGGTGCTGCCAACCGCCCACGCGGCCCGGGCGGATGCGGCGGTTACCGCGAAGAGGCCGGCGGCACCCGTCGCCAGGTGAGGCGTGCGGACCCGTCTCCAGGCCTTGCCGTTCCAGTGCGCGATCAGCACACCGGGACCCGAGCCCACCGCCCAGGCGTTGCGAGCCGAACTGGCAGCTATCCCGTTGAAAACACCCGGGACGCTGAATGACTGCGGCCGGCCGGCAGGCGCGGTCACACCCGCCGCGGCCGATGGGGCGGCCGCAGCGCCAGCCGCGATCGCGGCTCCGGCAGCACAACACCAGGCCCATCGCGCCGCGATCCTCCCCATGTGCACCCTCCCGTCACCTCGCCCGAGAGTGTCGCACATGGCAGGCCGGGCGTGTCAATGACGCATGACTGGCAAGAAACATCAACCCGGCAAGCGCAGCCGAGCAGGAACCATCACATCCCAGCCGGGACGCTACGGGGTGTCGGTGACTGTTAGCTGGTGGCGATGTCGAGCACGATCTTGCCGCCGGCGTGGCGGCGCTCCAGGATGCGGTGTGCCTGGGCTGCTTCGGCGAGCGGGAGGACGTGGCTGATCACGGGCCGCAGCGCGCGCCGGTCAAGCAGGGCCGCGAGCGCGCGGGTGCGGTCGCCGTCGTCGCCGAGGAGCACGCCGTGGAAGGTGATGTTGGCATCCAGCAAGGGGTCCAGGTCCAGTTCGGGGGTCGCGATCGCGGCGATCTGGCCGCCGGGCCGCAGCACGGGGAGTGCAGCCGCTGCCAGTGTGCCGCCCGCCAGGTCGGCGATGGCATCCACAGGCCCGGCGGCCAGGGTCATGACCCGCGATGCGATGTCCTCGCGCTGGTAGTCGATGCAGGCCGCGGCGCCGAGGCCGGTCATCTGCGCGTGCATGGCCTGCCGGCCGGCCGCGACCGTGGTGATGCCGGCGGCAGCGGCAAGCTGGAGCAAGAACAACCCGACGCCGCCGCTGGCGCCGAGGACGAGCAGTCGGCTAGCTGCCGGCAGGCCGAGCCTGGACAGCACGACCAGGGCGGTGCCCGCAGCCAGCGGCGTGGCAGCCGCTTCGGCAAACGAGGTGGCAGGGCTGATCGGCGCGGCCAGCCCGGCGTCGATCACTGCCAGTTCGGCGTACCCCCCGGCACCGTCCGGGAAATGCGTCATCGCCATGACCCGGTCACCGGGCACCAGGCCGCTGACTCCCGGGCCCACGCTGTCGATGACCCCCGCGACGTCGTATCCCAAGATGCACGGCACGCGCACGCCAGCCCAGCGGCCGTCCGCCCGGTTGCCGGCATCGACCGGGTTGACCCCGGCCGCATGCACGGCGATCCGTACCTCGCCCGGCCCGGCGACCGGATCGGCCACCTCGCCCAGCCGCAGCTGCTCCGGGCCGCCGAATTCGCTGACCACTACGGCCTTCATCAGCGGGCATCCCTCCCTCCACCAGCCAGCCGACGCCGCAACCGCCGTCCCGGCTCGCGACCTGAGTCCGCATCATCACACATGCACGGCCAGCCGAGCGACCCGGACGCGGCGCACGGCGGCGTGCACTGCCCGCCGGGTTGCGGCCAGCCTGCCCAGGAGCGCGGCCATCGCCGCACCCTCGGTGAAGACCCGCACGCAGCGCGGGCAGGCCAGGGTCAGAGCGTCACACCCCTGGCGGGGAGCAGGACCTTTCGCCCTGATGACCTGCTGTCTGCGAGCATCGGCGGATGCGTACTCCGCTTCCGCCAGTCGCGGCCGTAATCGGTTTCATTGACGCGATCAACAGGGGTGATGTTGACCGACTGGCCGCGCTGATGTCGCCGGATCACCGGCTGCAGGTTCTCGATGAGCCCCCGCTGGACGGGCAGGAGGCAAACCGCGCAGCGTGGCATGGATACGTGACAGCGTTTCCGGGGTATGTCATCTACCCAGACCGGTTCGCAGTCCGGGGTGATGAGGTGCTTGTGCCGGGCAGCACTACTGGTTCCCATCTCGGTCTTCCCGATCTGGAAGAACGCGGGCAGGACTCCGGGCGGCTCTGGAGCCGGGTAGGTGCACGCTGAGCTGGAGAAGGATCTGGGCTTGAGTTATATCGCCGCTGGCGAGGGCACA
>WNEY01002163.1_pt1 | contig 14335 bp, 11 predicted proteins | sample 5400531 | NCBI WGS metagenome assembly WNEY01 (sample SAMN13153338, study PRJNA577476) | soil metagenome | isolation source: 200 cm saprolite under Douglas fir tree site 1 | place: USA:California | collected 2015-04-18
GCCACTACGGCCTCGACAAGCCGCTCCCTATCCGCTACGCGCTCTACCTCGAGCACGTCGTCCAGGGCGACCTCGGTCAGTCGTCGCTCACGCACGAGGCGGTCACGCACGATCTCGGCCTGTTCATCCCCGCGACGGCAGAGCTCGCGATCCTCTCGGTGCTGATCGCGGCCTTCTTCGGGATCACCTTCGGGATCATCGCGGCGCTGCGCCGCAACCGGCCGACCGACCACGTCCTGCGCGTCGTCTCCCTCGGCGGCATCTCGATGCCGACCTTCTGGATCGGGTTGATCGCGCTCTACATCGGCTTCTTCCGGCTCGGCTGGTTCCCGGGCGCGTCGCGGCTCGACCCCGGCACGACCGAGCCGCCGCACGTGACCGGGTTCTACACGGTCGACGCCCTGCTCGCGGGACAGTGGGGCATCGCCGCGCAGGCGCTGCACCACCTCGTGTTGCCGGCGCTCGTCCTCGCCGCGTTCAACGTCAGCCTGCTCATGCGCTACACGCGCTCGGCCGTCCTCGAGGTCGTCGGCAACGACTACGTGCGCGCTGCGCGCGCGAAAGGGCTGCCGGAGCGGATCGTCGTCACGCGCTACATCCTGCGCGCGGCGCTGCCGTCCGTCGTGACCCTGCTCGGGCTTGTCTTCGCAAACGTCCTCACCGGCGCCGTCCTCGTGGAGAAGATCTTCTCCTGGCCGGGGATCGGCCAGTACGCCTATCAGGCCGCCGTCAACCTCGACGTTCCCGCGATCGCCGGCGTCAGCCTGTTCGTCGCGGTCGTCTACATCACGATCAACTTCATCGTGGACGTGCTCTACGGCGTGATCGACCCGAGGATCCGGATCACGTGACTCAGCCCGTCGTCTTGCCCCGCCGCCTGCGCCGCCGCCGCGCGGCGTTCGTTCGGCCCGCGTGGCGGCAGCCGCTCGCGATCGCCGGCGCGGTGATCGCGGTCGCCTGGCTGATCGTCGCGATCTTCGCGCCGCTGATCGCGCCGCACAAACCGCTCGCGCAGAATTTCATCGCGTCGCAGTCGCCGTCGGCGCAGCATCTGTTCGGGACGGACGTGCTCGGGCGCGACATCCTCAGCCGCGTCATCTACGGAGCCCGCGTCTCGGTGCCGATCGCGCTGCTGCTCGTCGGTCTCGCCGCGACGATCGGCGGCGTCGTCGGCGCGCTCTCCGGCTACTTCCGCGGCGTCGTCGACGGCGTGTTCATGCGGATCGTCGATCTCGTCTTCGCGTTCCCGCCGATCATCCTCGCAATGGTCGTCACCGCAGTTCTCGGCCGCGGGCTGCGGAACGCGGCGCTCGCAATCGTCGTCGTCGCGTGGCCGTCGTACGCGCGCGTCGTGCGCGGGCTCGTGCTCTCCGTGGGGGATTCGGAGTACGTCCAGTCGGCGCGGCTGCTCGGCGCGTCGTCGCGGCGGGCGCTCTTCCGCGACGTGCTCCCGAACGTCGTCGGGCCGGTGCTCGTGCTCGCGACGCTCGACCTCGCGACCGCGATCCTGCTCCTCTCCGGCCTGTCCTTCCTCGGCCTCGGCGCGCAGCCGCCGCAGGCGGAGTGGGGGTCGATGGTCGCCGACGGCGCACAGTATTTCCAGTGGTGGTGGATGGGCACCTTCCCGGGGCTCGCGATCTTCACGGCGGTGCTCGCGTTCAACTTCCTCGGGGACAGCCTGCGTGACGTCTTCGATCCGCAGACGTCCTGGCGGGCCGAGGACTCGCAGGCATGAGCGCGCTGCTGGAAGTGGAAGGGCTCCGGGTGCAGTTGCCGACGGCGGCCGGGCTCGTGACGATCGTGAACGGCGTCGACTACGCCGTCGAGCCCGGCGAGGTGTTCGGCGTCGCGGGCGAGAGCGGCAGCGGCAAGACGATCTCGATGCTGGCGCTGCTCGGGCTGCTGCCGGCGGGCGCGGTCACCGACGGACGCGCGCTCTTCGGCGGCAGCGACCTGCTGAGCCTCAAGCGCGGCGAGCTGCGCGACGTCTGCGGCCGCGAGATCGGGATGGTCTTCCAGGATCCGATGACGTCGCTCCACCCGATGCTCACGATCGGACGGCAGCTGACCGAGCACGTGCGCCGGCTCGGGCATGACCGGCGCTCGGCCGAGCTGCGGGCGCTCGAGCTGCTCGACCAGGTGCGCATTCCCGATCCGCGCAGCGCGCTGCGCGCGTACCCGCACCAGTTCTCCGGCGGGATGCGGCAGCGGATCGCGATCGCAATCGCTCTCGCGTGCGGGCCGAAGCTGCTGATCGCGGACGAGCCGACGACGGCGCTCGACGTCACGGTGCAGGCCGGCATCCTGCGGCTGCTCGACCGGCTGCGGCGCGAGAACGATCTCTCGGTCGTGCTGATCACGCACGACCTCGGTGTGATGTCCGCGATCGCGGACCGGATCTCGATCTTCTACGCGGGACGGGTAGTCGAGGCGGGGCCGCGCGAGGCCGTGCTCCAGCGACCGCGTCACCCGTACACGCGCGCGCTGCTCGACGCGCTGCCGCATCCGGAGGCGGCACAGGACACGCCGCTCGTGGCGATCGACGGCGCGCCGCCAAGCCCGCAACGGATTCCGTCCGGCTGTCCCTTCCACCCGCGCTGCTCGCACGCGATCGACGTCTGCACGACCGACGATCCGCCGCTCGCGCCCGTGAACGGGCGCCGGCTCGCCTGTCACGTCGATCCCTTCGCCGACGCATGAGCGTGCTCGAGCTGCGGGAGGACGAGGTCGTGCTCGAACTGAAGGACGTCGCGGTCGTGTACGAGCGCCGCGGCAGCCCTGATGTCCGCGCGGTCGCCGGCGCCAGCCTCACGGTCGAGCGCGGCCAGATCGTCGGACTCGTCGGCGAGTCCGGCTGCGGCAAGTCGAGCCTCGCGCGCGCGGCGGTCGGGCTCGTGCCGGCGGCCGAGGGGACGGTGACGTTCGAGGGACGCCAGGTGACGCCGCTCAGCCGGCGGGCGCGGCCACGTGAGCTCGCGCGCCTCCAGATGGTCTTCCAGAATCCGTACTCGTCGCTGAACCCGCGGCGCCGGATCGGCGCGCAGCTCGCGGACGCGCTGGACGCGCTCGACCTCGTGCCGCGCCGCGTGCGTCGCGCGCGCGTCGCCGAGCTACTCGAGCTCGTCGGCCTGCCCGCGGCCGCCGCCGGCCGGTACCCGCATCAGTTCAGCGGCGGCCAGCGCCAGCGGATCGCGATCGCGCGCGCCCTCGCCGCTGACCCGTCCGTGCTCGTGCTCGACGAGCCGCTCGCCTCGCTCGACGCCTCTGCGCAGGCGCAGATCGCGAACCTGCTCGTGCGCCTCTCACGCGAGCTCGCGCTGAGCCTTCTCCTTATTTCTCACGATCTCGCGATCGTCCGCCACGTCGCCGACGTCGTCTCGGTCATGTACCTCGGCGTGATGGTCGAGACGGCAGCGACGCAGCCGCTCTGGAGCCTGCCGCTGCATCCGTATACCGAGGCACTGATCGAGGCGGTGCCGCACCCGGACGGCAGCGGCTTCCTGCCGGCGGCCCTGCCCGGCGAGGTGCCCGACCCCGCTCGGCCGCCGAGCGGCTGCCGCTTTCATCCGCGCTGCGCGTACGCGTTCGAGCGTTGCCCAAAGGAAGTGCCGCCGCTGCTGACGCTCGCTGAAGGACGCGCTGCGGCCTGCTGGCTCCAGAGTCCCGACGCGCCGCCGGCGCCGCCGGCCGAGCGCGCCGCCCAACTAGGAATCCCCGAGCACGTCGCATAAGGTCGAAAACCCCATTTCAACAACAAGGGAGAAGTGAAATGAGCAGATTCGGCATCGCCAGGGCCGCGCGCCTCGCGCTCGTGGCGACCGTCGCGCTCGTAACGGCCGCCGTTGCCAGCGGCGCGACCTCCGTCAAGGGCGGAGGCGCACGCGCCGCCGCCGGGACAACGCTCGTGGTCGACCGTTCGTTCGAGATCAAGACGTCCGACCCGCAGCGGGCGTTCGAGCCGACGGCCGCAATCGTCAACCGGGCCGCTTTCGACACGCTCTTCACCTACAAGGGCGGCGACATCGCGCATCCGGTGCCGATGCTCGTCCGGTCGTGGTCGGCGACGAAGGATGCGAAGACATTCACCTTCCAGCTGAAGAAGAACGTCCACTTCGCCAACGGGGCTCCCCTCACGTCGGCGGACGTCGTCTTCTCGTTCCGGCGCCTGATCAACCTCAAGGGTAACCCCGCCTTCCTGCTCGACGGCGTCACCCCGTCGGCGAAGGGCAAATACACCGTCGTCCTCAAGTCGACGACGCCGGCGACGCAGTTGCCCGCGATTCTCGCGAACACGTCCACCGGCATCGTCAACTCGAAGCTCGTGCGTGCGCACGGCGGCACCGACGCGGTCGGCGCGGACACGGCTGACAAAGCCGAGGGATGGTTCAACTCTTCCGCGTCCGCCGGGGCCGGCAGCGGGCCGTACCTACTGAAGGCGTACAGCACGACCTCCCAGCTCACGCTCGTCCCGAACACGCGCTACTGGGGCACGCGCAAGGCGGCGTTCAGCACCGTCGTCGTCCGCAACATGATCGCGCCGACGCAGCTGATCAACATCCAGCGTGGCAAACACGAGGTCGCCATCGACCTGTCCGCGGACCAGGCGCTGAGCATCCGGAGCAACAAGCGCCTGAAGGTCAGCCTGCAGCCCTCGACCTGGATCTTCTGGCTGTTCGCGAACAACAACCCGGACATCTCGAAGATCACGCCGAACAAGCACTTCCAGAACGCCGTCCGGTACTCGCTCGACTACAAGGCGATCGTCGGCGTCGCCGGCCCGGGCGCGATCCAGGCGCCGGGGATGATCCCGAACATGTTCCTCGGCTCGCTGCCGCAGAAGAACCGCATCAACCAGAACATCACGAAGGCGAAGACCGAGCTGGCCGCGTCCGGGATCGGCAACCAGAAGATCACGCTCGAGTTCCCGAGCGACCTGACGATCAACGGCGTCCCCTTCTCCAGCCTTGCCCAGAAGGTGCAGGCGAACATGCAGGCGATCGGCTTCAACGTCGACCTGGGCGGCTCGACCGTCGGGACGTGGCTCTCGAAGTACCGCGACGGGAAGATGGCGTTCGGGCTCTCGCTCTGGGGCCCCGACTATCCGGATCCGGCGGACTACCTGGTCTTCACGCCGGGGCAGCTCGTCGGGGTGCGCGCCGGCTGGCCCGCGGGCTCGGACCCGGCGATCGAGAAGCTCGCCGCCAAGGCGCTGGTGACGACGAACTCGAAGGCCCGAGCGACGATCTACCAGCAGATCCAGCTGGCCCTGAACGCGCGGGGGCCGTTCATCCCGCTCCTGCAGCCCACGCAGGTGTTCGTCTCGACGACCGACCTGAAGAACGCGGTCTTCAACCCCGAGTACCAGATCGACGTCACACAGGCGTCGGCGAAGTAGCTACGTGAGTGCGAGCGAGGTCTTGGTCTAAGTAGAAACAAGATCCGGCGGGTAGGAGCCCAGCTTCCGCCCGCCGGATCGCTCGCACACGACGATGTCCTCGATCCGCACGCTGTAGCGGCCGGGAATGATGATCGACGGCTCGTCGGTGAAGGTCATGCCCGGCCGGAGCGGCGTCTCGTCCTCGGTCGAGATGAACGGCCGCTCGTGGACGTCCATGCCGATGCCGTGTCCCATCCGGTGGCGGAAGTGCTCGCCGAGGCCGGCCTCCTCGATCGGCGCGCGGCAGGCGGCGTTCACGGCGGCGGCCGTCGTGCCCGCCGAGGCCGCGGCGCGGCCCGCCTCCTGTGCGGCGAACATGATCTCGTAGACCTCCCGGTAGTCGTCCGGCGGCTCGCCGCAGTAGATCGTGCGGCCGAAGTCCGAGCAGTAGCCGTCGACGACGCCGCCGAAGTCGAACATCACCGACGTGTTCTCCGGCATCGGCGTGTGCGCTGTCTCGGTGCCCGAGTCGAGCTCGCCCTCGCCGAGCCCGGTGAAATGGTGGGTCGTGAAGGAGGGGCAGCGTGAGCCCGCCTTGCGCAGCTCGTGCTCGGTTGCCTCGACGAGCTCGGCCATCGTCACGCCGGGCATGACGAGTGGCGTCACCGCGGCCATCGTCTGCTCAACGGTGCGGATCGCGCGGCCCATCGCCTCGAGCTCTTCCGGCGTCTTCACCCGGCGCAGCTCGTTCACGAGCGCTGAGCCGGTGCGGAGGTGGTCGGCGTCGAACGCCTGTGCGAGGTGGAGGACGGTCTCGGCCCAGACGCGGTCACCGACCGCGACCGTCCCCGTCGCGCCGAGCCCGCGCGCGATGCGGTCGAAGATCGCCGGGCCGTCGTCCGTTTCGTTGACGACGACGAGCTCGCCGTCGGGGAGATTCTCCTGCAGATGGAACGCGACGAACATGCGCGGGAACACGAACACGGGCTCGGCGCCGGGGCGGAAGAAGGCGCCCGCGACCCAGCCGTGGGCGTACGACGCCTCGCCGAAGTTTGGGATGTCCCGCTGGACGCCGGTCAGATACTCGAGGTCGGCGGACGGCGCGAGGAAGAGGATGTCGATCCGTTCCGACTCCATCCGCTCGCCCAGCCGCCGCCGTCGTTCGGCGTGGTCGAACATCGTGCGAGTCTATTGCGACGCCGGATGTGATCGTTGTGGGCGCTGGGGTCGTCGGGTTGTCGGTCGCGTTCCATCTGTCGGAGCGCGGGGCGAGCGTCGTCGCGTTCTGGCGTGACGTGCCGGCGTCGACACGCCGCGGTTGTTGCCGGAGCTGCCGATCCAGGCGGAGGCCCGCTACCTGTTCTTCTCGGCGCACATGAAACAGGGCTGGGGCTCGCCGAGGGCGGGCGGTGAGAGCGCGCTGCCACTCATCCGTCCCCATCCTGGCGGCGTAGCTGCGGAAAGCCCCGACGCGGATGAAGGCGAAGCGCTCCTCGCGCGGCTCTCCGGTGCGGCGGCCGCCCAGCTCGACGGCGTGCCGGCATGAGATGCCGGCGGCCTCGAGGGCCTCCGCGAGGGCGTCCCGGTTGCACTGCGGGGTCCGCCGGGAGGCGGGAAAACGGCGGACATCGACGAGCGTCGTGACGCTCGCCTCGGCGAGGCAGGCGATCAACTCCTCGATCGGCCGTGTTCCGTGACCGATTGTGAACACCCCGACGTCCATGCCGAGGAATAAGATCACGCGTCCGTGGCAAGGAATCGCTACGCGATGGCAGGCACGATCAGTTCGGATCGTTTGCGAGAGCTCGCGGAGTTCCGCGCCGACGGCGGCTGTGCGATCAGCCTCTACCTCGGTTTCGATCCGTCGACCTCGGCGACGATCCCGGCCGCAACTACGAAGATCAACTCGCTGCTCGACGAGGCGCAGAAGTCGACCTTCGCCAACCGCAGCAAACTGACCCACGAGCAGAAGCGCGGGTTGCAGGACGACTTCGACAACATCCGCCGCTTCCTGACCGAGGAGTTCGACCGCGACGGCGTGCACGGCATCGCGATCTTCGCCGCCGGCCTCGACAACTTCTGGAGCGCGAACGCGCTGATCGAGCCGGTGGCCGACCACGTTCGAGTCGGCCCCGACTTCTACCTGGCGCCGCTGGTGCCGCTGCTCGGCGGCGGGGAGGGCGCCCTCGTCGCCGTCGTGGGGCGCGAGCGCGGCAACGTCTACGAGTTGCGGAACGGCAGGCTCGAGGAGATCGCCGACCACACGGAGGAGGTGCCTTTCCGGCGCACCGACCAGGGCGGCTGGTCGCAGGCTCGCTACCAGCGTCACGTCGACGAGCTCGCCGATCGTCACCTGCGCATCGTTGCGGACGAGCTCGACCGCCGGGTTCGCGCCGGTGCGAGGCAGATCATCGTGTTCGCGTCCGAGGACAATCGCGCGGAGTTCGAGGACCTGCTCTCGCATGAGACGAGGAAGGCGATCATCGGCTGGGCGGCCGACGTCCCGCGTGCGACGCCCACGGAGCTGCTCCAGCACGCGCGGCCGTTCCTCGAACAGGCGCGGGTATGGGAGCAGACGGAGACGCTCGCACGCTGGCAGGAGGAGGCCGGACGGAACGGCCGCGCGGCGTCGGGCTGGGAGCAGACCCTCGAGGCCGCGTCCGACGGGCGGGTCGAGCTGTTGCTCTTCCAGGAGGGGGCGAACCGGCAGGCGTACCAGTGCCCGTCGTGCACCCGCGCTCAGACGCAGGACGGGGCATGTCCGCTCGACGGCACGCGGCTCGAGGTGCGCGAAGACGGAATCGACCTCGCCGTGCACCAGACGCTCGCGCACGGCGGCGACGTGCGCTCGCTGGCACGCGAGCGCCGCGAGCTGGGCCCGGTCGAGGGGATCGCAGCACTGCTGCGGTATTAGGCCGCGTCGGCGTTCGTGCGGGTCGGCAGCTCGATTGTCTGTGGTGGCTGCGTCGACTTGTCGACGGGCGGAAGTTCGGTGATCTCCTTGTTCGCGCCGATCCCGAGCTCCGGGAAGCGTCGCGCCGAAACCAGGACGCGGCGCTCGAAAGATCCGACCGTCTGGTTGTACGCCTGCACCGCACCGTCGAGCCGCTTTCCTAGCGTGTGGAAGTGCTCCGCCATCGTGGCGAGGCGCTCGTAGAGTTCGCGTCCGAGGTCGCTCACCGCGCGCGCACTCTCAGCAATCTTCTCCTCACGCCACCCAACTGCGATCGCGCGCAGCAGAGTGATCAGCGTCGTCGGGCTCGCGATGATGACGCCGGCGCTCTGGTGGAGGTCGAGCAGCTCAGGGTCAAGGCGTATCGCCTCACGGTAGAAGCTCTCGCCCGGCAAGAACATCACGACGAAGTCCGGTGTCGGGGTGAACTGCTGCCAGTACGCCTTTGCGCTCAGCTTCGTCACGTGATCGCGGACGTGGCGTTTGAAGTCTTGAAGCTTGGCTGCCCGGGCCTCCTCGTCGAGCGTTTCATTGAGGGAATCGAGCAGGGCTTGGAGCGGCGTCTTTGCGTCGACGACGACGTTTCGACCGCCCGGCAGCTTGACCACCAAATCTGGACGAAGCCGGCGGCCGTCGGCGTCCGCCGTGTCTTGCGAAACGAAGTCGCAGCGTTCCAGCATCCCTGCCGCTTCCACCGTGCGCTTCAGCTGCATCTCACCCCAGCGCCCCCTGACGTCCGGTGCGCGTAGGGCAGTGACGAGATTCCCCGTCTCTGCGCGCAGCTGCTGTTGCGCAGTGCTGAGCGCCGCGACCTGAGTCGTGAGCCCGCTGTAGGCGCCCTCTCGCTTAACTTCGAGCTCACGCGTATGACGTTCGAACGTGGCGAGCGTTTCAGCGAGCGGCGTGAACTTCGTCTCTGCTAACTCAAGGAAAGACGAATTGTTCTCTGCGAGCGCCTTCGCGCTGAGTTCCTCGAATCGCTTCTCCCACTGCTCATTCGAGCGCCGGAGAAGCTCGACCTTCTCGTCGGCGCTCTCCCGCTCCCGCCGGAGCTGTCCGCCCAGCGCGCGCAGCTGCCCGCGGTAGGCGAACCACACGGCCGCTCCGCCGAGGCCGAACCCGGTGATGAGAGCTGCGATCCACATCAGGACCGCAGAACGCTAGAGATCGGGTCGGACGGACTAGATGGTTGATGCCATGCCCGGGTGAGCCTGGGGATGGCTCAGATCAAGCCGGGCCGGTCGCATCACGCGCAGCCCAGGCTGGTGGCCTGGGCAAGCGGGAGGCGGCCGAGCCGGCGCCGTGTCTGAGCCACCAGCCAGGCGTGCGCAGGTGTGGCATCAACCATCTAGCTCGTTTCGCGCTCCGCGTGGTGCTCGGCGGCGCGCTCGCGCTCCTCCTGCGCCAGGTCTTCGTGCTTGGCGGCAGCCTCCTCGGCTCGCCCTTCCTTCTCCTGGTGCATCCCCTCGCGACGCAGCGAAGCGTCACCCATCATGTCGCCGGCGGCCTGCTTGCCGCGGCCGAGCAGCTTGTCGAGCCATCCCATGCGGCCTCCCTCCCTCGTCGCTTTGCGGGGACGCGTACCCGAAAGGACCGCAAAAACAACGGACCGGACGCGCCGATGCGCCAGTAGGGCGGAGCCGGGCTCCGCCCGGCGTAGCCCAAACAACTGCGAAGAGGGGGTTACCAGGGGGAATCCTCCGGTTCCCCCTGATAGTCGCCGGCGCGGATAGCGTCGGCGGCGTAAAAAACACCAGAGCCGACGAACCTTGCGGTTCATCGGCTCCGGCGACGCACACCCTATGGGCCTACGGTCGGCTCGGTCAAGGCGACGGCTCGAGGAAAAGTGTGCTCCGAGCGCAATTTTTATCCCCCGTCGGAGTCTTGAATTTCGATCGGGATCCGAACATAGTCAGGCGGTCTTTCTGATTTTCAACGCGTATATCCGAGGGGGTTTCTGAATGAGGGCTCTGCGAACGATCGCAGTTCTTTTTGCCGTGTCGGCGCCGCTCGCGCTCGCGTCGCCCGGCGCGGCCGTGAACCGGCACGCCAACTACCACGCGGTTTGTCCGGGCGCCGAGGCGCTCGCCGCGCGCTGCCACACCGACGTCGTGACGGACGCGAACGGCAACCCGAACGCGACCACGTCGCCGACCGGTTACGGTCCGGCGCAGTTCCACGGCGCCTACAGCCTGCCCACGACCTCCTCGTCACTGAAGACGATCGCGATCGTCGACGCGTACGACGATCCGTCGATCAGCTCCGACCTCGCGCAGTACAGCACGACGTACGGCTTGCCCGTCCTGCCGACGTGCACGTCGCCGGCGGATGCGCGCGCCTGTTTCATCAAGGTGAACCAGAGTGGCGGCACGAGCTCGTACCCGCGCAAGGATGCCGGCTGGGCGCTGGAGATCTCGCTGGACGTCGAGGTCGCGCACGCGATCTGCCAGAACTGCAAGATCATCCTCGTCGAGGCGAGCTCGAACTCGTTCGCGAATCTCGCCGCCGCCGAGGATGAAGCCGCAACGCTCGGCGCGAACGTCATCTCGAACTCGTACGGCGGGTCGGAGTTCTCCTCGGAGACGAGCGGGAGCTACGACGGGCACTTCAATCACCCCGGGATCGCCATCACCGTCTCGTCCGGTGACAGCGGCTACGGCGTGGAGTACCCGGCCGCCTCGCAGTACGTCACCGCCGTGGGCGGCACGACGCTGAAAGTCGACGCATCGAACAATCGTACGAGCGAGAGCGTCTGGAGCGGCGCAGGCTCCGGCTGCAGCGCCTACGAGTCGAAGCCTGCGTGGCAGACCGATTCCGGCTGCGCGCGGCGCACGGTCGCGGATGTCTCCGCCGACGCTGATCCCAGCACGGGCGCGTCGGTATTCGACACGACGCGCTATCAGGGCCAGGCCGGCTGGTTCCAGGTCGGCGGGACGAGCCTATCCGCGCCGCTGATCGGCGCCGTCTACGCCCTCGGCACGAGCAGCGTCACCTACGGGTCGTACCCGTACGCGCACACGTCGAGCCTCTTCGATGTGACGTCTGGTTCGAACGGCAACTGCGGGGGCTTGTACCTCTGTACCGGCGTCGCGGGCTACGACGGGCCGAGCGGCCTCGGTACGCCGAACGGCACCGGCGGGTTCTAGCATCGTCCTGACTCGCAGCAGAGGGCCCGCGTGATGCGGGTCCTCTGCTGCTAGCCTCGCCCGCGTGCCGAAGAAGTCACGTACACCTCCACCGCCGCGCCGTCCCGTGCAGGCGCCGCAGCGGCGGGTCGAGAAGCACGAGCGCTCGGACGCCGACCGGCGCAGGCTCCTGCTGCTGATGCTCTTCGCCGCCTCGGGCCTCGTGACCCTTGTTGCCGTGATCGTGGTCATCGTCATCATCGGCGGCGGCTCGGGCTCGAGCGGGACGAGCGACGCGAAGGTCGCAGCGGCGATGCAGGCCGCCGGCTGCACCTTCGAGACGGTTACGGCGCCGACGCCGCCCGGCGGCCAGACGCACATCCCGACGCTCGCCACGCCGGTCACCTGGAACACGTATCCACCCTCCAACGGGCAGCACTACGGGCTCTGGGCGGTCTGGGGTTTCTACGAGGAACCCGTCAATCCGAAGCAGGTCGTCCACAACGAGGAGCACGGCGCGATCGTCATCTGGTGGGGCCCGAAGACTCCCCAATCGGAGATCGAGAAGCTGCGGGCGTTCTACAGCTCGAGCCCGAACTCGGTGTTCGGCACGCCGATCGGCACGATCAAGGGCGAGAGCCTCGGTTCGAAGGTCGCACTCACGACCTGGACGGGCGAACCGGCGAAATACCAGAAGAACGGCTACTACGGCTTCGGCCACGTCGCCGTCTGCCCGAAGTTCGACGAGAAGGCGTTCAAGACGTTCCGCGACGCCTATCGCGGGCACGGGCCCGAGGGCATCCCCGCGAGCCTGAACAACCCGGGCGAAGGACCCCAGTAGCAGCTCCGAGCTATCCTGCGCGCCGCCGGGGTGGCGAAACTGGACATACGCGGCTGACTTAAAATCAGCTGTCCCCTCGCGGGGGCGTGAGGGTTCGACTCCCTCCCCCGGCATTGAGTCAAGACGTCGGCGGGGCGGCACGGTTGACTCCGCGCCGTCCACCTCAGTACGCTCGCCGCTGAGAATTCCTTCAGGAGGAGAGGGCGCATGGCTGACGTGGAGCCGGAGCGGGACCGCGATGTACAGCGTCTCGCCGAGTTGGGCTACAGGCAGGAGCTCCAGCGCGCCTGGAGCGGCTTCTCGAACTTCGCGATCTCGTTCACGATCATCTCAGTCCTGGCCGGCTGCTTTACGACGTACGGCCAGGCGTGGAACAACGGCGGCCCGGTCGCGATCTCATGGGCCTGGCCGATCGTCTGCGGCTTCGTCCTCATCATTGCCTTCTGCATGGCCGAGCTCGCGTCCGCTTACCCGACGGCCGGCGGCCCCTATTACTGGGCGCACAAGCTCGGCGGCGCCGGATGGTCGTGGTTCACGGGCTGGGCGAACGTCCTCGGCCTCATCGGGATCGTGGCCTCTGTGGACTACGCCGCCGCGCTCTTCGCCTCGTCGCTTTTTAACCTCTGGGGCCTCAACATTTCCGGCCTCATCAACTTCAAGGACGGCGCGGGGCTGGGCGACATCTTCGTGGTCTTCGTCCTGATCCTGATCCTGACTTCGCTGGTGAACATCTACAGGTCGCATCTCGTCGCGCTCTTCAACAACGTCTCCGTCTGGTGGCACGTGCTCGGCGTCGCCGTCATCATCGGGATCCTCGCGTTCGTGCCGGACCATCACGCGAGCTTCAGCTTCGTCTTCACGCACACGATCAACAACTCGGGCTTTCACGGAGGGGCCAGCGGCGGCTTGTTCTTCTGGCTGTACGTGCTACCGGTCGGCTTCCTGCTGACGATGTACACGCAGACGGGGTACGACGCTTCCGCCCACATCTCCGAGGAGACGCACGAGGCCGAGATCAAGGTGGCCCGCGGCTTGTGGCAGTCGGTCTTCTACGCCGCCCTGTTCGGATGGTTCGTCCTGCTGGCGATTACGTTCGCCGCCCACGACGTCACCGCGGTCAACAAGGGCGGCGGGACGTCGATCTCCATCTTCACGAGCGCAATGAGCTCCCGATGGGCCGAGGTTGTGATCCTCATCTCGACCGTCGGCCAGCTCTTCTGCGGCATGGCGTGCCTGACGAGCGCGTCGCGCACCTGGTACGCCTTCTCACGCGACCGGGCGATTCCCGGCTGGGGCATTTGGAGCCGCGTCGACAAGCGCCGCGTTCCCGTGTACTCCGTGATCACCAGCGCAGTGCTTGCGCTCATCATCACGCTGCCCGCTCTGAAGGGCAACGCGGCCGGTTTCCAGTGGGCCTTCTTCGCGGTCGTCTCGATCACGACGATCGGCCTCTACATCGCCTATGTCGCGCCTGTCTACCTGCGGCTGCGCGCGGGTGACTCGTTCCGGCCGGGGGCGTGGAACCTCGGGCGCAAGTACAGGTGGATGTGCCCGATCGCAGTCGGGTGGACGCTTTTGATGATCGTCGTCTTCAGCCTGCCGTTCGTCCCTGCGGGCGTGCCCTGGAACAAGCACTTCGACTGGACGGCGCTGAACTACTCCCCGTTTGTCAACGCCGCGCTGTTCATCGCCATCGGGATCGCGTGGTTCGCGGGCGCTCGCAGGAAGTTCACGGGCCCCGTGCGCACGATCGAGTTCGACGAGGCGTTGGGCATCGTCGAGGAGGCGCCGGCCGGCCCGGCGCCGGCGCCGGGCTCGTAGCGGAGACCTAACGTGACCGAGGTGATACGCCCTGGAGTCCACCGCGCGGTGAAGGGGATGCTGACGCTGGAGGAGCTCGGCGCCGAGGTGGCCGCCGGGACGATCGACACCGTCCTCACGTGCTTCACGGACATGCAGGGACGGCTGATGGGGAAGCGCGTCGACGGCGAGTTCTTCCTCGAGGACGCGGTGTCGCACGGGATCGAGGGCTGCAACTA